>SESF01014390.1_pt1 | contig 18178 bp, 13 predicted proteins | sample 3171521 | NCBI WGS metagenome assembly SESF01 (sample SAMN10866945, study PRJNA518727) | freshwater metagenome | biome: subpolar coniferous forest; feature: holomictic lake; material: water; isolation source: holomictic Lake 227, 6 m and 8 m depth | place: Canada: near Kenora, Ontario | collected...
CCGAATGCGCTCCAGAGCACGCCGGCCAGCACGCTCGCCACCAGCAAGGCGGCTCCGGTCACCAGATTGAACAAACCGAAAGCCGTGCCACGCCGCTCGGGCGGAGCGGCATCGGCCACCAGGGCCGATAACAAGCCCTTCGTCAGCCCGGCATGCACGCCCCACAGTGCACTCCCGATCAAAACGCCAACCGCCCCGTCGGCAAAGCCGATGACCAGATCGGCCGCAGCCAGCACCAGCGCGCCCGCCACCAGCAGTCCGCGCCGCCCCCAAATATCCGAGAGCCGACCCGCCGGATAAGCCGACACCGCATAAGTGGCATTCATCACCACCATGACAATCGGGGCCCAGGTCAGGCCAAAGCCGGTATCGGCCGCGCGTAACAACAGAAAAGCCTCGCTAAATCCGGCCAGTGTTAACACCGTCGCCAACGCCACCGTCACGCCGAAGCGCGGACCGAGCACCTTCCAGGTCTGCGGCCCCAACGCAACCAACGGAAGGTCGGGGCGCGGCGCCACCGTCACCGTTTCACGCACACCGGCAGCCAGAACCGCCACTGCCAGAACCGCCGGTAACACCGCCAGCCAAAACACCCAGCGAAAATCGTTGCCGGTTATCAGCATGACCGCAATGGCAAAAAGCGGCCCGAGCAAGGCCCCGACGGTATCGAGCGCCTGTCGCAACCCGTACGCCGCCCCGCGCTGCGCCGTCGGCGTGATATCGGCAATCAGCGCATCGCGCGGCGCGCCCCGAATGCCCTTGCCGACCCGATCGAGAAAGCGTGCCAACAAGACCGGAGCAACCCCGTAAGCCAACGCGAACAATGGCTTGGTCGAGGCGGACAGCCCGTAACCGGCTATGGTCAGTGCCTTGCGATGGCCGAGTCGGTCACTCAGCGTGCCCGAAAAGATTTTGAAGATCGCGGCGGTTGCCTCGGCAATGCCCTCGATCAAGCCGACCGTAACCGTGCTCACCCCGAGTCCGACCACCAGGAACGCCGGCAATACGGCATGGATCATCTCGGAAGAGGCATCCATGCACAGGCTGACCCACCCCAGCGCCCACACACCACGGGGTAACGATCTTTCAGACGAAGTCATGGTTTGGAAGGTGCCGGATTGGGGGTAGCCGGTGGCGGCGCTTGCCGGGTGGCCATCTCCGCCCGCAACACCTGGAATTCCCTGGAAATCAGCCCGGGCAAGGCATCGACCTTCGCCTCGACACGTTCCAAACGGGACTCGACTTGCCCTATGCGAGTCTCGACCTGACCGATGCGAGTCTCGACCTGACCGATGCGAGTCTCGACCTGACCCAACCGAGTCTCGACGCGATCTACGCGGGTCTCAATATTATCGATCCGCCCGCCCAAATGAGTAAATGTAAATATTTGGAGCGTCACCATGATGCCCGCAAGCGCAAAAAACAGCGCCGCCAGCCCCATCACCGACATGACGAGGACGGATTGTGATTGTTGGACGCCACCATGGGCGCCTTCAAGCTTGGCAACGCGGGTTTCCATACCGGGATCATATGGCCCTTTGCCGCCGCCATGCAACTTGTCAAATGTTGCGGGCCGTATTGCGGCCCCGGATGCCCCCATCACCAACCCCTTCCATCAACGCCCGATCACGCGATGGCGGCCAGTTCCGGCACTTCATCCCGAACCGCAAATTCCAGATCATCCTCGCAAATATCATCAAGCTGATAAGTTGACGCATCGGCAAACATGGCACGAAGAAGCTTATTGTTGAGATGATGGCCCGAGCGCCACCCATGGAAATGACCGATGATCGGATAGCCGGCAAGATAAAGATCGCCGACGCTGTCGAGAATCTTGTGACGAACGAACTCGTCTTCGTAGCGCAGCCCCTCTTCATTGAGGATAGTGTCGCCGCTGATCACAACAGCATTGTCAAGCGAGCCACCGCGGGCCAAACCGAGCCTGCGCAACTCTTCAACCTCGTGCAGGAAACCGAATGTGCGCGCCCGCGCGGCCTCGCGCTTAAAGCCTTCGCCGGCCAAATCGAGGCTGGCGGTCCGCCGGGTCATGACCTTGCTGTCGAAAGCAATCTCGAAACTCAGGCTCGAGCCGTTGCCCGGGGTCAAGCTAGCGCGTCGGGAGGCATCACCGACCGTAATCTGACGGCGCAGGCGCAAAACGCGGCGCGGTGCGGCCTGTTCTTCAATGCCCGCACAGTCGATCAGGAAAACAAACGGCTCGGCGCTGCCGTCCATGATCGGGACTTCGGGCCCGTCGATCTCAATCACGGCATTATCAACACCGGAGCCGGCAAACGCCGCCATCAAATGCTCGATCGTGCCGACATTCACGCCCCGACCATTGCCGATAACCGTGCATAATCGAGTATCCACCACATGATCCCACCGCGCCGGAATCACCGCTTGGCCACCACGCGGGTCGGTACGCACGAAATTGATGCCCGCGTCGACATCGGCGGGCAAAATGCGTAGCGAAACCCTGGCTCCGGAATGAAGGCCGACACCGGTGCAGTGAATGGACCGCTTCAGCGTCCGCTGACGAAGTCCCGTGCCGTTGGCGAGATCGTGGCTCACAGTGGTTTCCCGTCTTGTGCCGAACCCTCCGTCACTCGCAGCCCGGTTAAGCAAACATTAACCGGATGACAGTCAGGGACAGGCTCACGAGTTGAAGACCGAATCGATTTGCGACACGATCCACTTATCAAGTCGGCACCCCATCGCCAAATCAATCTTTGTTTCCAATTATTTCGTTGCAGTGCGGCAACAGTAGCGGCCACAGAAATTTTGTAGTTCGGAAAAGAAATCGGCCCTCCGCTCCCCTACGGGAACGGAAGGCCGTTTAAGTGTTAGCTAACGGTAAAGAGAGGATCGCTTGTCCTCGTCGGAAGATTAATTGGCCTGCCGACGCAGGAAGGCCGGGATATCCAGAACATCTTCATCCGCTCGAGCCGAACCGGGTCGAGCCCCCTCATTCCGGGTCGCTGTCGGCGCCCTGGCCGGAGCGGCCTGGCTTGCAGGTTGCGCCCGCCCCGCGGCCGGTGCAGGTGCCACGGTGCGTGCAGACGTCGAGGCCGGAATGGTTTGAGTCAAGTCGGCGTCTTCATCCTCACGACCACGCCAGCCCAACCCGGTCACGCGCTCAAACAATGACCGACTGCGCTTCTGGGGCCGATCCTCAGCCTCCACCGCCGCCGGTTGACGCGGACCCGGATCAACCGGGCGCGGCGCGATAAACGAACCGTCGCGACGCTCGCCACGCAAAGGCCCACCGGACCGCCCGGGAGCGGCTTCGGCACCGAGCGCCGCCCGAACCGCAGCCGCAGCGGCTTGAGGGTTCGCCGGTGACGGCGCCACTTCCGCCTCATTCACCGCCTCGTCTTCGTCGAGATCATACGCCCGCGCCGTTGCGGTGTTGGAACCCGACTGACCACTGCCCGACTGCACGCTGAAAGATGCGGCACCGGCAACCGCCGCCTGCGCATTAGCCGGCACGGAAGGCGACGCCACCAGCGTGCTGTGATAGTCGGGACGGGACGGTGACGCCGGAGCGGCCGCACCCGGCCGCTTGGAACCGAGACCGAACGACGGGGCCGGTTGGGCGACCGGCTGGGCCGGAGCCGGAGCGGCCACCGCCGCGGCCGCCGGCTGATGACGCGAAATTGCCATGGAAGCGGCATCAATACCGGTTGCCACCACGGAAACCCGCATGATCCCTTCCATCTGCGGATCGAAAGTCGAGCCGAAAATGATATTGGCGTCGGGGTCAACCTCGTCACGAATACGATTGGCGGCCTCGTCAACCTCGAACAAGGTCATATCGTAACCGCCCGTGATGTTGATGAGAACGCCGCGGGCGCCCTTCATCGAAACATCATCAAGCAGCGGATTGGAGATCGCCGCCTCGGCCGCCTGGATCGAGCGCCGCTCGCCACCGGCCTCGCCCGTGCCCATCATCGCCTTGCCCATCTCGGTCATCACCGAGCGAATATCGGCAAAGTCGAGATTGATCAGGCCGGGCATCACCATAAGATCGGTCACGCCGCGAACGCCCGAATGCAAAACATCGTCCGCCATTTTAAAGGCGTCGGCGAAGGTGGTCTTCTCGTTGGCAATCCGAAACAGGTTCTGATTCGGAATGATAATCAGCGTATCGACATATTGCTGAAGCTCGGCAATACCCGATTCAGCCAGCCGCATGCGGTGCGCACCCTCGAAATGGAAGGGTTTTGTCACCACACCCACGGTCAGAATGCCGCGCTCACGAGCGATACGCGCGATAACCGGGGCAGCCCCGGTCCCGGTGCCGCCACCCATGCCGCCGGTAATGAACACCATGTTGGTGCCATCCAGATGCTGGGCGATTTCGTCGATTTGTTCCTCGGCGGCGGCGCGGCCGACATCCGGGCGCGATCCCGCACCCAGACCACGGGTAATCGTGGTGCCAAGCTGGATCCGACGCTGAGCCAGACTGCCGTTAAGCGCCTGCGCGTCGGTATTACCGACGACAAACTCCACACCTTCCAGATTGGACTTGATCATATTATTGACCGCATTACCACCGGCGCCGCCCACGCCGAAGACAGTGATTCGCGGCTTCAATTCGGTATCGATCGTCGGCATGCTCAGATTGATCATCACGCCCTCCAAATCCTCTCCTGATTAATCCTTACCGTTCACCGATGCCGGTTGATTTTCCGGCTGCTTATTGCCGCCAAACGGGGCGGGTGTCGATTGTATCCGGACCGAGGGCTAGAGATTCTCCCTCAGCCAGCTGCCGACGCGCCCCAGCAAATTACCGGACGCCGCGGTTGCGGGACTGCCCGCAGGCAGCTCCGTATGGTGTTGTCGTGTCGCCTGAATCAACAATCCGGCCGCTGTCGCGAAAGCCGGACCCGAGGTTGCTTCGCTCAGACCGACGACACGGGCCGGTTTTCCGATGCGCACCTGCTTATCCAGGATTTGTTGCGCCAGTTCTCTGGTTCCCGGCAACTGAGCCGCGCCACCGGTCAGCACAACCCGACGCCCGGCCAACTTCGCCATGCCGCCCGCTTCAAGCCGAGAGCGCACCAGCTCGAAAATTTCCTCGAGCCGCGGCTGAATGATACGGCCCAACTGCGACTTCGGCACTTGATTGCCCTGAACGCGATCGTCTTCACCGACCAAAGGAACGTTAATCATCTCGCGTTCATCGGCACTGCTGGTCATCGCATTGCCGTAAAGAATTTTCATACGCTCGGCATGACCGACGGGAGTAGTCAAACCCCGGGCAATATCATTGGTAACATGCGCCCCGCCCGCCGGAACACAGCTGGTATACACCAAATTACCTTCTGAAAACACCGCAATAGTCGTGGTCCCGCCGCCCATGTCAATACAGGTTACGCCGAGATCGAGTTCATCTTCAACCAGACAGGACAAACCGGACGCATAAGGGCTGACCGCCATGCCCTCGATATCCAGATGACAGCGCCCGACACAGGTATGCAGGTTCCGCAACGGGCCGGAATGAGCGGTCACGATATGCAAAGCAACGCCGAGCCGATCACCGAACATGCCGCGCGGATCGCGAATACCGCGATTGCCGTCGAGAGAATAGCTGACCGGAATGGCGTGAATCACCTCGTTTTCAGGAATCCGGTGTTGCGCCCGCCCCTGCGCCAAGGCCCGGCGCAAATCAACCTCCGTCACTTCCTGGTCGAGAATCGCAACTTCGACACCGAGAGTCTGTGATGTCGGATGCCCGCCCGAAACATTGACGTAAACATCCCGAATGGTTACCCCGGCCATCTGTTCGGCGGCATGCACGGCGTTGCCGATTGCCGCCTCGGCATCTTCCATATTGACGATAGTGCCGGCACGCACACCTTGCGAACTCTGGTGACCGACCCCGATGACCTTGATTTTATTAGGATCATCGGCACGCGCGATCAAACAGCAAATCTTCGTTGAACCGACGTCGAGCGCGGCGATCACGCCGCCATGTGCAGCTTTCTTGGTTTTTTTACCGGGAATGAAGGCCATAAGTCAAACCCGCCGATCGGTGCCGAATGTGAGGGACTGCGCTGTAACGCGGGCGGATAACAACATGGTGTGTAGGCGCCCGTCAAGGCACATCAAGATTTGGACCTGATCGAAAATCATCCGATCTTGCTGCCGCAATTGCCCGGGGCTCATATTTTTTCCCCCGGCAACTTGCGGCTTCGGGCGCTGCCCTCTCCGGTTTGAACGATCAACCGATCCGGTAATCTCAAGTCGATCGCAACGATATCGCGGTCGAACAGAGACTCGCGGGAGACCAGTTCGCTCAGCCGCCGCAATGCGCTTTGATAATCATTTTCCGGCAAACGAATATTGATGCCATTATCGAGCCGGAGATCCCACCGCCGACCGCCCACCCACACCGCCGCACTGAGCCGGGGAGAAATGATCGGATCGGCGGCCAAGCGGCCGAGTAATGCCGGGGCGTGTTCGGGCGCGCCCTTGCCGACGATAAGCGGCAGCTTGGCGAAGCGCTCCACTCCTTGATCTGCCAGGACCATGCCGAAGCGGTCGATCAACACCACTTTGCGATCGTGCTGCCAGAGCGCCATCGGCTTGCGCTCAGTGATTCGGATATAGACGAGATTAGGCAGCAGGCGTTCCACCGTGGCCCCTGCGACCCAGGGCAGACGCTCCAATTCGGCCCGCGCCTGGACCAGACTGACTCCGAAAATCGGATCCCCGCGCTTGACGTTTATAGCTGCCAGCAGATCGGCCTTTTGCGCACCGTGACGGCCTTCGACCACCACCTCGTCGACCCGATAGCCGAGCACGGCGGACGCCCTGACCACGGCGCCGCCGAAGCCATCGCTGATCCGTTGGGCCAAACCGCTACGCCACATCCAAAAGCCGCTGCCGACGATTCCGCCCACCAGGGCGACCATCAGGCCCGCTCGTAGCGCCGGCAGAGTCCAGCGCGGCCAGGAGCGTCGGCGATTAGCTCTTTCGGCCGCGCGATACAGGGCTTGCTTGGCCGGAGAGGTGCGCAGCGATGCGGTGTAATTTAGCCTTGCCATGCCGCGTTCTCCACCATCCACGAAACGAGGTCGCGATAAGGAATGCCGAGATGCGCCGCCTGCTCGGGAACCAGAGACAGCGGCGTCATGCCCGGCTGATTATTGACCTCAAGGAAGTACAGCCCTTCGAATCCGGGCTTCGAAGCATCGTAGCGGAAGTCGCTGCGCGTCACGCCGCGGCAGCCCAAAGTCTTGTGCACCACTTCGGCCAGCCGCAACACTTCGGCCGTGATCTCGGGCGGCAACGACGCCGGCACGACATGGCGGGCATGACCGGCGACATATTTGGCCGTAAAGTCGAAAATCTCGCCGTCGAAGACAATCTCCGTCACCGCGAGCGGACGATCGCCCATGTAACCGGCGGTCAGTTCACGCCCGGCGATATATTCCTCGACCAGCAAACGGTCTCCCGCCTTGAACAGAGTATCGCCGCCCAAATCCGCGGGCAGCGGCGGATCGCCCGGCCGCACGAAGGTCAAACCGACGGTTGAGCCCTCATCGACCGGCTTGACCACATAGGGCGGCGGCATCGGGTGACCACCCGCAAAACTACCGCGCTCGATGATCAAGCCGCGCGGCGAGCGCACCCCGGCGGTGCTGAGCACGCGCTTGGTCATATCCTTGTCCATGGCCACCGCCGAGGCCATCACCCCCGAATGGGTGTAGGGAATGCCCATGAATTCCAACACACCCTGAATGCAACCGTCTTCGCCGCCGCGGCCGTGCAAAGCATTGAACGCGACATCCGGGCGCGGAGTCAGCAGCTTGAGCAAGGCGTCAAGGTCGCGCGGCACATCGACCGGGGTCACGCGATAGCCCGCCTCTTCCAGCGCCTTCACCACCCCTGCCCCACTTTTCAGCGAAACTTCGCGTTCGGCCGACCAGCCTCCCATCAGAACGGCAACATGACGGCTCATGATTATTTCTCCACACCGATCCGTTTGATTTCCCATTCGAGCAGGACGCCCGAGGTCTCGAACACCCGCCGCCGCACCTCTTCGCCCAACCGCTCCAGATCGGCCGCAGTGGCGGTACCGAGGTTCAGCAGAAAATTGCAGTGCTTTTCCGATATCTGCGCTCCTCCGATCACCAAGCCGCGGCAGCCGGCCCGGTCGATCAACTCCCACGCCTTATGGCCGGGCGGATTGGCAAAGGTCGAGCCGCCGGTCCGCGCCCTCACCGGCTGACTCTCGGCGCGCTTGCGGGCGATCTCGTCGATGCGGGCCGAGATTTCGGCAGGATCGCCCGGTTCGCCCCGCAGTACCGCGCCGGTAAAGAGCCAGTCGGCCGGAGCCTGACTGTGGCGATAGGATAGCCCCAGCTCCGCCGCCGAAACAGTCCGGCGCTTGCCCCGGCGGTCCACCACATCGGCCGAGACCAGCACGTCGGAAATCTCCCGGCCGAAAGCCCCGGCATTCATGCGCACGGCGCCGCCGATCGTGCCCGGAATCCCCGATAGAAACTCCAGCCCGGCGACACCGGCATCAGACGCCGCCAGCGCCACATTGACATCAAGCGCCGCACCGCCGACCGAGCAGTGAGCATCTTTGAACGCGATGTGTGCAAAAGACCCGCCGAGTCGAATCACGACCCCCGGCACCCCGCCGTCACGGACCAGCAGATTGGAGGCGACCCCGACCACGGTCAGGGGCACATCCTCCGGGCAGCCGGCCAAAAAAGCCGCCAGATCATCGCCATCGGCCGGACGGAACAACACCTCGGCCGAACCGCCGACCCGAAACCAGGTCACCCCGGCCAGCGGCGCATCGGCGGTCAGCCGCCCGCGCACCGACGGCAGGCGGTCGATCAGATGAGGCGAGGCCGAAACCGGGGCCGCCATCATGCTCAGCGCTCCCCGCCGGCGAAACCGGAGCCGACCGTGCCGTAGAAGCGATCAAGATCACCCGGCAACGCATTGGCCCAACCGCTGATCGTGCCGGCGCCCAGGCAAATCACCAGATCGCCCGGCTCGGCAATGCCGGCCACGGTCCCGGCCAAGCTGTCGGCGTCGGCCAGCGGCACCACCCGACGATGACCGCGCGCTTGCAATCCTTCAATCAAGGCATCACGGTCAATACCGGGAATCGGCTGCTCCCCGGCCGCATAGACATCGGCTACCACCACGGCGTCGGCGTCGTTGAAGCAGGTGCAGAATTCTTCGAACAGGCTTTGCAGGCGTGAAAACCGGTGCGGCTGAACCACGGCGACCACCTTGCCGCGTCCGGCGGTGCGCGCCGCCTTCAGCACCGAGGCGATCTCGACCGGATGATGACCGTAATCATCGATCACGGTGACACCGTTTGAAACGCCGGTCCGGGTGAAGCGCCGCTTGACCCCCGAGAAACCGCTGAGCGCCCGGCGCATCACCGCGGGCGACAGCTCCATCTCATGCGCAACGGCAATCGCGGCCAGCGCATTCTGAACATTGTGCTTACCGAACATCGGCAACGTCACGCCCTGCATGGTGACCGAGCCTTCGAGCCGGTCCGACAGCACGACGTCGAAGCGAGCGCCTTCGGGGCTCAACTCAAGATTGATCGCGCGAACCTGAGCCTGCGGACTGAAACCATACGTGACGATCCGGCGGTCGGAAACCCGCGGAATCATCGCCTGGACCTCGGGATGATCCAGGCAGAGCACGGCGAACCCGTAGAACGGCACATTCTGAATGAAACTCTCGAACCCCTCCTTCACCTTATCGAAGGTGCCGTAATGGTCGAGATGCTCGGGATCGATGTTGGTCACCACCGCGATGGTTGCCGGCAGCTTGACGAAGGTGCCGTCGGACTCGTCGGCTTCGACCACCATCCACTCGCCGGCACCGAGTCGCGAGTTGGTGCCGTAAGCATTGATGATGCCACCATTGATCACGGTCGGATCTTTGCCCGCCGCCTCCAGCATCGCCGCAACCAGAGAGGTTGTCGTGGTCTTGCCGTGCGTTCCGCCGATGGCAACCGACCACTTCAGACGCATCAACTCGCCCAGCATTTCCGCGCGCCGAACCACGGGCAGATGATTGGTCCGCGCCGCGACCACTTCAGGATTGTCACGCTTGACCGCCGATGATACAACGACGACGCTGGCCTTCCCTACGTTTTCGCCGCGATGACCGATAAAAACCTCGATGCCCTGAGCGCGCAGGCGCTTGACATTGGCGTTTTCGCTAAGGTCGGAACCCTGAACCTTATAGCCCAGATTCTTCAGCACTTCGGCAATGCCGCTCATACCGATACCGCCGATGCCGACGAAATGGATGAGTCCGATGTTCAGCGGCAGAGTTCTCATTCGACGGCCTCCCGGGCCAGATCACAGTTGCAATTGGCCTGCGGTCCGGGACCACAAGCGACCTCGATAACGGTTTCGGCCAGACGTTGCGCCGCATCACAGACACACCAACCGCGGGAAACCGCTGCCGCCAACGCCAAATCGGCCGGATTTCGCAACAGCGCCTCCAGACGGTGCGCCAGATTTTCCGGCGTGAAGTCCGGCTGCGGCATCAACCAGGCCCCCCCGGCCGCGGCGAGCGAGCGGGCGTTCTCGGTCTGGTGATCATCGGTGGCAAAGGGATACGGCACCAACAGCCCCGGCCGACCGACCGCAGTCAACTCGGACATGGTCGAAGCGCCGGCCCGGCAGACCACCAGATGCGCCCCGACCAGCCGGTTCGGGACATCATGAAAGAAGCTTTGCAGCTCGACCCCGCCGACGCCAAGACCTTCGTAAGCCGCCCGAGCGCCATCAATGTCCTCGGGCCGGCATTGCTGGCTGATCATCAACCGCGCCCGCAGGGTCTCGGGCAGCAACGCCAACGCCGCCGGGATCACCTCGGAGAACACCCGCGCGCCCTGACTGCCGCCCATCACCAACAGGCGGATCGGCCCGACACCGTTGGGCGGGGTATAAAAGGCATCACGCACCGCAGCGACCCCCGGCCGCACCGGATTGCCGGTCCGCACCACCAAGTCACGGCAGGAGTCGGGCAGGCCCGAAACGATCGGAAACGAAATCGCCAGCTTACGCGCGCCCCGCACCATCAGCCGGTTGGCACGCCCGAGCACGGCATTTTGTTCGTGCAGAACGACCGGCACCCCCATCAGGCGCGCCGCCATCACGGCGGGCAGCGAGGGGTAGCCGCCGAAACCGACAACCACGTCGGGCTTGTGCTGCTTGATCAGGCGCCGCGCCTCCCATGTCCCGATAGCCAGCGCTGCAATCGTGCGCAGCTTGCCGAGCAAGCCCGGCTCCAGAGTCGCGGCGGAAACCCGGTGCACCGGCACTGCCGGCAGCGACTCCCCGAAGGCCTTGCCGCGGCGATCGGTCACCAACGCGACCCGGGCATTCAGGGCGAGCAACTCGCGGGCCAGGGCCTCGGCGGGAAACAGATGACCGCCGGTGCCGCCGGCCGCCAGCATGACAAACCCGTTCATGGTCGGCCTCCTTGTCCGTAGCGTCGTCTGGTCAAGGCCAAGACCATGCCCATCCCGAACCCGAGCGCAATCAAGGACGAGCCGCCATAGCTGACAAACGGCAAGGTCATGCCCTTGGTCGGCATCAAGTGAAGCGACGACGCCATGTTGATGAACGCCTGCATGCCGAACTGGATCAGCAAACCGCTGGCCGCCAGCAACACGAACAGGTTGGAATCCTTTAACAGGCGCGAAAAACCGCGCAGAACGATGAAGGCGAACAAGACCACCAGCAGCAAGGTCCAGATCAGCCCGAGTTCTTCTCCGGCCACCGCAAAGATAAAGTCGGCATGAGCATCGGGCAGCTGCATCTTGACGGTGCCCTGCCCCGGCCCGGTCCCGAATAACCCGCCATTATTAAAAGCCTCCAGCGAGCGCGAGACCTGATAATTATCCCCGGCCGCCGGGTCGAGGAAGCGGTCGATACGACTATGGACATGCGGCAACAAGAAATACGCGCCGAATAAGCCGACCACACCGAGCAGGCCCAGAATGATCACGAAGGCGATATTGAGTCCGGCCAGGAAGAACTGACAAAACCACACCACCGAAACCACAAAGGTCATGCCCATATCCGGTTGTTTCAACAACAGTCCGATCACCAGAAGGAATGTCAGAATTGAAACAAGGTTGCCGGGAAAACCGGGACTGGTGCGCTGAAGCGAGAACAACCAGGCCGCCACTACCGCGAAGGCCGGCTTAAGAAATTCCGAGGGCTGAATCGACATGCCCGGAAATTGTATCCAGCGTCGCGCCCCCTTGATCTCGACCCCGACCACCATGGTCAAGGCGGTCAAGGCCACGGCGATCAGAAACACGATCAAAGCGGCCCGTTTCACCCCGCGCGGTGTCAATAGCGAGATCGCAATCATCAGCAACAAGGACGGCACCAGCATGACCAGATGGTGCTCGACAAAATGATAGGTGGTCAGGCCGATGCGCTCGGCCACCGCCGGACTTGCCGCCATGATCAGCACGGTGCCGTAGCCGACCAGGATACCGAGAGCCGCCAACAGCCAGCGGTCCACGGTCCACCACCAGCGACCGAAAATCGACTGGTCGGTCCGATCGAAAGCCATCATCAGCGTGTTCCCCCGTTCGAAGGCTCAGCGGCAAGCCGGTTGACGAGATCGATGAACGCCGCGCCGCGGGCCTCGAAATCGGTGAATTGATCAAAAGAAGCGCAGGCCGGCGACAGCAACACGGTTGCTCCGCTTTTCTGCTCGGTCAAAGCGAGTCGCGCCGATTCGGCCACCGCCACATCGAGCGTACCGCATTTGGTGTAGGGCACCTTGCCCTCAAGCCACTCGGCAAAGACGTCGGAGCAGGCGCCGATCAGGTAAGCGTGGCGGATCCGCCCCATCAGCTTTTCTAATCCGTCCAAACCGCCCTCTTTCGACTTGCCCCCGAGAATCCAGTAGATATTATGGTAACAGTGGAGAGCTTTGCTCGCAGCATCCGCGTTAGTCGCTTTGCTGTCATTTACAAAGGTAACACCCTTGATCTCGGTCACCCGCTGCTGCCGATGCACCAAGCCGGGAAAGCTGCAAATCGCGTGCAGGATCAAAGCCGGATGCACCCCGGCGGCCCTGGCCGCAGCGTAAGACGCACAAACATTCTGCCAATTATGCCGCCCCGGCAAGGCCGACAGCGTACGCAGGTCGAGCCTCTCTTCGGCTTGGCTTTCGGTATCGTCGATCAGCATCCCGTGTTTGACATAAACCCCGCCTGCAGCCTTGCGCTCGACCGAAATCGGAATCACGGTAATCTCGTCGGGGCGGCGGTCCAGCTCGAAGCGCAATAACTGGCAGGGGCCGTCATCGATACTGAGCACCGCGGTCAGTTGCCGCGATCCGTCCACCGGCTTTTGTTTGAAAATCTGTAGCTTGGCGTCGATATAGCCGTCCATGCCGCCGTGACGATCCAGATGATCGGGCGTAATGTTCAGCAGCACCGCCACCGAGAACGGCGCGGACCGGGTCAGTTCCAACTGATAGGATGACAATTCCAGGACGTAAGTCCCGTTAGCACCCATCGGCGCCAGCCCGAGCACCGGCATGCCCAGATTACCGCCGACCGCGACAGAGCGTCCGGACAGCTTGATGATGTGCCCGATTAACGAAGTCGTGGTCGATTTGCCGTTGGTGCCGGTAATGCCGATCCAGCACGCTTCGTGTTCCGAGCGGGCCAGCAACTCGATGTCACCGATGACCTCAACCCCGACCGCGCGCGCCTTGGCCACAACCGGATGACGCTCGGGAAACGTGTGCGGAATGCCGGGGGCCAGAACCAGTGCCGCAATTCTGGTGAAATCGGCATCGTGCAAATCGTGAAGCGGAATCCCGGCTGCTTCGGCTTCGGCCCGCCGGGCCGGGCTGTCGTCCCAGGCCAACACCGTGGCGCCGCTTTCCTTGAGCGCACGGGCCGCGGCAAGACCGGAACGCGCCAGCCCCATCACCGCCACCGGGAAGCCTCTGAAGCAGAAAAGATCAATCATGCACACGTCTCCGTCACCGCAGCTTCAGAGTGGAAAGGCCGATCAAGGCCAGAATAATGGCGATAATCCAAAACCGGATAACCACCGTCGGTTCCGCCCAGCCCTTCTTCTCGAAGTGATGGTGTAGCGGCGCCATGCGGAACACCCGCTTGCCGGTCAACTTAAACGAGGCGACCTGAACGATGACGGAAACCGTCTCCAGCACGAACAGCCCGCCGATAATGCCGAGAACGATCTCGTGCTTGGTGACGATACTGATCGCGCCCAGCGCCCCGCCCACCGACAACGACCCGGTATCGCCCATGAACACCATGGCCGGCGGCGCATTAAACCACAGAAAGCCGAGACTTGCTCCGACCAAAGCGCCGCAAAAGACCGCCAACTCGCCGCAGCGCGGAACATAGTGCAATTGCAGGTAATTGGAAAAGATGGTGTTGCCGACCAGATAGGCAATCAAGCCGAAGCATCCGGCCGCAATCATGACCGGAACGATGGCCAACCCGTCCAACCCGTCGGTAAGATTGACCGCGTTCGACGCCCCGACCATCACGAACACGGCAAAGGGTATGAACAAAAAGCCGAGCTGAACCAGCACTTCTTTGAAGAACGGAATCGACAGGCTATGCGCCAACGGATCAGGCGTTACCCAAACGATCAAGGCGGCGGCCACCACAGAAACCGAAACTTGCGCCACCAGCTTGCCTTTACCGGGCAGGCCCTTGGGATTACGTTTGGTCAGCTTCAGGTAATCATCGCCGAAGCCGACCAAGCCGAAGCCGACCGTCACCAGCAGCACGATCCAGGTATAGGCGTTGGTCAGGTCGACCCAAAGCAACGTGCTGACGATCACCGCAATCAGAATCATCAGGCCGCCCATGGTCGGCGTGCCCTTTTTCTTCATGTGGGTTTCCGGACCGTCGCTGCGGATCGGCTGGCCCTCGCCCTGCTTACGTTTGAGCCAGGCGATCAGGCGCGGCCCCAGTAGAAAACTGATGACCAGCGCGGTCATCATCGCGCCACCGGCACGGAACGTGATGTATTTGAAGAGATTAAACGGTCCGAACTCTGCCGCCAGCGGGAAGAGAAGATTATAGAGCATGCCGTTTCCCTTCTCCGCACTGAGCAACACTGCGATCGAGACCGGACAGCGCGGCAACCACCGCGCCCATCCGGCTTCCGGCCGAGCCCTTAACCAGAATCACATCGCCACCGGCAACCGCCCCGGTCACCACCGGTGCCAGCGCGGCACTGTCGGCCGCATGACCGCCCTGCAAAGCCGGCGGCAACTCGCGATAAAGCGCATTCATATGCGGCCCGCTGCAATAAACCAGATCGATGCCGGCGGCAACCAATGGCTCGGCCAAACCGGCATGAAACGCATCGGACCGCTCACCCAACTCTCGCATATCCCCCAGCACCGCGACCCGCCGTCCGCCGGCTCCGGGCTGCGTCGCGGCCAAGACCTGAAACGCCGCCGCCATCGAAGCCGGGCTGGCGTTATAGCTCTCGTCGATCAAAGTAAAGACACCCTTTGCCGCCTGAACCCGTTGGCGCGTACCGCGCCCCTTGACCGGCATTAGGTGACCGAGTGTTACGGCCGCAGCCTGAAGATCACCGCCCAAGGCCCGCACCGCGAGCAAAACCGCTAAGCTGTTGGTTACCCAGTGCCGGCCGGGCTGAGCAACACAATACTGTACCCGCTCGCCGAAAATCTGTGCCGTAACCATGCTTGAGGTCGCCTGGACCGAGCAATCGAGCAACCGCGCGTCGGCGTGAGCGTCGGCACCGAAGCTCCACAGGCTCCACAAACCGCGCTTATGGGCCGCGGCGGCAAGCCGACCGAACTGCGCGTTGTCACGATTAAGAATGATGGTCGAGTCGGACGCCATACCCTCGAACAATTCGGCCTTGGCATCGGCAATCGCCTCCAGCGAGGCGAAAAACTCCATATGAGCCGGCTCGATAGTCGTGATCACCCCGACGTCGGGTTTAACTTGATGCGACAGCGGGCCGATCTCGCCCGCATGATTCATGCCCAGTTCGAATACCCCGAACCGGCTGTCGGCCGGCAGGCGCGACAGGCTGAGCGGCACACCCCAATGATTATTGAGACTGCCCACCGTGGCATAGGCCAAACCCTGCGCGGCCAGACACTTAGCCAACGCCTCCTTGGTTCCGGTCTTGCCGACCGAGCCGGTGATCGCGACAACCTTGGCAACCGTACGTCGTCGGCCCTCGCGCCCCAAATCCTGAAGTGCGGTAAAGGTATCGGCAACCATCAGCAGCGGCATGGTCTTGCCCAGCCCCGCCGGCCGTTCGCTGACCACGGCGGCCGCAGCCCCGGCCGCCAAGGCCTGTGCAACATAGGCATGACCGTCGAAGCTCGGTCCCTTCAGCGCAACGAATAAGTCCCCATGAGCAATCGTGCGGCTATCGATCGATACCCCGGTCGCCGTCCAGGATGGCCCGCTTGCCTTGCCACGGGTGGCGGCGGCGGCGTCTTCGACCGACCACAAGGCCGGCTTTTCAACATGCATACTCATCCGGCACTCTCCGCCAGCGCGACCCGCGCGATTTCAGACAGCGCGACCCGCGCAATTTCAGACAGCGCGACCCGCGCAACCGCCGCATCATCAAAAGGCCTTATCTCGGTGCCCACGATTTGCCCTTGTTCGTGGCCCTTGCCGGCAATCACCAGCACGTCGCCGGCGGACAATGCGCGCACCGCACTGTTGATCGCTTCGGCCCGATCGCCGATTTCCTCGGCCTCCGGACAGCCGGCCATCACCGCGCGTCGAATCTCAGCCGGAACCTCACTGCGCGGGTTGTCGTCGGTGACGATCACCCGATCCGCCAACCGGGCTGCGATTTCACCCATCACCGGACGCTTGCCACGATCACGGTCACCGCCGCAGCCGAACACCACCACCAACCGGCGCGCCGCATGAGGCCGCAACGCCGCCAGCACGGTTTCCAGCGCGTCGGGCGTATGAGCATAATCAACAATCACCGCAGCGCCCGAGGGATGACGCCCCGCCGCCTGCATCCGGCCCGGCACCCCTTCCAGCGCGGCCAGTTCGACCAAGGCCGGCTGGATCAAGTCCGCCGGCACCGGTGCCCCCAGCGCGATCAACCCGCCGATCGCCGCATCGGACGCCAGCACCAGCCCGAGCGCGCACAAGGCATTCCATGCCTGGAAGCGCCCGACCAGCCCGAGTTCAACCACCGCTTCATGACCGAGAATATTCAAAGTCAAGCGCTGCCCGTGCGGAGTCGGCTCGATCGCCCGCACCGTCAATTCACGCCCGGCGCTGCCGTACCCGAGCACATGCACCCCGCGTGCCCGACAGATTTCCGCCAACTCGGCAAACTCAGCCGCATCGGCGTTCAGCACCGCGATGCCGCCCGCCGGTAATACCCGGGTAAACAACAGCGCCTTGGCGGTCAGATAAAGCGGCATACTGCCGTGATAATCGAGATGATCGCGCGAAAGATTGGTAAAGGCCGCGGCTTTCAACCTGACCCCGTCGAGCCGGCTTTGATCCAGGCCATGGCTGGAGGCCTCCATCGCCAGATGATCGACCCCGGCCCCGGCCAGAACGGCAAGCTGCGCATGCAGCGCGACCGGATCGGGTGTGGTCATGCCGGCCCCGGCCACGGCGGCAACCTCGATCCCCGGCCCGGCGGCCAGACCGAGTGTCCCGAGCGCCGCGGCGCGATGGCCGAGCCTGCTCCAAAGCTGGCGCACGAATTGAACGGTGGAGGTCTTGCCGTTGGTCCCGGTTACGGCAACCGCACAATCCGGCTGACGCCCGTAAAACGCCGCAGCCATTAGGGCAAAGGCCCGGCGCGGTTCGTCATCCACGATCAGCCGCGCGGTCGAGCCCGCCGGCAATACCGTTCCGGAAGGCGCCAATACGGCAACCGCACCCCGGGCCAAAGCATCGGCCAGAAACGCCCGGCCATCGACCTTGCTCCCCGGCAAGGCGGCGAACAGGAAACCCGGCCCGACCGCCCGAGAGTCCGCCGTCAACCCCGTGATCTCAAGCCCGGAAGCCTCAAGCCCGGAAGCCTCAAGCCCGGAAGCCTCAAGGCTGAGGTTCCCGGGATCACGGGCGGCGGAGATGTGGGCGCTAATGATCGTCATCAGGCGTGTAAGA
>SESF01001136.1_pt1 | contig 18173 bp, 17 predicted proteins | sample 3171521 | NCBI WGS metagenome assembly SESF01 (sample SAMN10866945, study PRJNA518727) | freshwater metagenome | biome: subpolar coniferous forest; feature: holomictic lake; material: water; isolation source: holomictic Lake 227, 6 m and 8 m depth | place: Canada: near Kenora, Ontario | collected...
AGATATGGAATGGGCGATTGGAATCAGGGGCAACATATTAATAGTCGTGCAATGGGCGGACTAGGCGCAGCTTATGCTGATGGATTATCCAATAATAATGGACAAACCATCAATTTCATGAACCCTGCTACTTATTCTAATATGTATCTGATATCCTACGATATTGGATTAACCTTCGACAGTAGAACATTAAGAAGCAATTCGCCCGATGGGAAATTCGTTTCCAATAACCTGATACCTTCTTATTTTGCCATAGGCATCCCAATTAATAAAGCAAGAAATATTGGTATGGCTTTCGGTTTGAGACCTTTGAGCAGGGTTAACTATTCTATAACCGAGGTTGGCAGGGCTGCTGGCGATAGTATTTCAAACTTATACCAAGGAAGTGGGGGACTAAATCAAGTATTCTTAGGATTAGGTAAAAGATGGAAAGGTTTTAGTGTTGGATTTAACACTGGTGTCAACTTTGGAAGAAAAGAGGTTTCCACCTATGTTGGATTTATCAATGATACAGTTACTTATAACAAATCAAAATCCACCTCACTTACTAACTTCAGTTCTTTCTTCTTATCTGGCGGAGCGCAATATGAATTCACCCTCAAGACCAAGACTTACGCTGCCTATAAAACAGTGAATAAATATCTGGTGCGATTAGGACTTTCTGGAAATCTTGGTTCTAATATGAACGCCACACAGGATATGAATCATACAACTTATTATTATAGCGCTTTAGGAGTTGTCAGTACAATTGATACCGTTTACTCAAAAAATAATATTAAAGGTACCATTACCATGCCCGCATCATATGCAGCTGGTATTACTTTTAGAAAAACAACACAGGCCCCTAGGGGATTGTTTGATATCTGGAGTTTAGGTGCTGAATATACTGCAACGAAATGGAGCGATTATCGCTTTATGGGTCTGACTGACCAAGTTGCAGATAGTTGGATGTTTAAAGTGGGTGGTTCTTTTTCTCCAGATCCAGTTAGCGGAAGAAGTGCTTGGGGTGTTGTGAATTATCGTTTTGGATTCTTTACCGGGAAAGATTATGTAGATGCTGATGGAAACGGTTTAAAAATAGTTGGAGCTTCATTTGGAACAGGTGTTCCCATTCGTAAATGGAATAATTATAACAACCAGTTTGCTATTGTAAATACTTCATTACAATTTGGGAAAAGAGGCGATTCGAAAAATAATGTGACTGAAGGATTCGTTCGACTTTCATTTGGATTGAGTTTGAGCGATCTTTGGTTCCAGAAACGTAGATATGATTAATCAACATTACCATATTCGTACAATTATAGCAGCCCTTCTAATCGGCTGCTTTTTTGTGTTGATAGGATGCGAAAATGATATTAATGCTGTTAAGAATCTTGGGAAAAAAGTTATTGGAATAGACGAAGCGAAAAATGTGGAAAGCTACATGAGTCAAAATGGCAAAACAAAGGCCAAACTAAATGCGCCCTCTATGCTTTTGACGCAAGATGAATACGGTAAGAAGGTAGAATATCCAAAAACATTAAAAGTTGATTTCTTCGATGATTCACTGCATATTCAGAGCAAATTATTTGCGCGATATGGAAGTTATTCGGAAAGAGATAATAAGATCTTCTTAAAAGATAGCGTCATCGTATTCACAATAAAGGGTGATACATTGATCTCTAAAGAGTTGTATTGGGATCAGGCCACACAAAGATTTTCAACTGACAAAGAAGTATATATTAGTCAGTCTTTGCCAGTTCGTCAAACCCTGATAGGCATTGGATTTAATTCTGATCAGAATTTAAACGACGTACATATTGGTCACGTTAAACCTGGGAGTTTTTTCATAGTTCCAGATAGCAGTACTATTAAATAAATATATAAAATAACATCATGGAATATAGAAGAATGGGCCGAACAGGCTTGCAGTTAAGCATCCTAAGTTTCGGAAGTTGGGTTACGTTTCATAAACAAATTGAAGACGGTACAGCCGATGAACTAATGGGCATTGCCTATGATAATGGTATCAATTTTTTCGACAATGCGGAAGTTTATGCATTAGGCGAAAGTGAAAAAATGATGGGGCGCGTATTAAAGCAAAAGAATTGGGATAGAACCTCTTATGTCCTTTCCTCAAAAGCATTTTTTGGATGGAGGGGAAAAGCAAATAAACCCAATCAAACCGGATTAAGCAGAAAGCATTTAACTGAAGCCTGCCATGAAGCATTACAGAGACTGCAGACCAATTACTTGGATTTGTATTTCTGCCATCGTCCAGATAAAAATACCCCGATTGAAGAAGTGGTCTTAACAATGAATACTTTAATTCAACAAGGAAAAATCCTTTACTGGGGTACCAGCGAATGGAGTGGTGTTGAAATCATGGAAGCCCACCGTGTAGCTAGAGACTATCGTATCATTGGTCCCTCAGTTGAACAACCCCAATACAATTTATTCGAGCGAAATAAAGTGGAGAATGAATACCTAGAAGTCTATAAAAATGTAGGCCTTGGAACCACTATTTGGAGTCCGCTTGCTTCAGGACTATTAACAGGAAAATATAACGATGGTATTCCAGAAGGATCCAGATTCGCCATTGAAGGATTTGATTGGTTGAAAGACAGATGGATCGCGGAAGACCTGATTGCAAGAGTGAAAAAACTAGGCGAATTAGCTAAAGAATTAGGGGTGAGTCAGGCTGCACTTAGCATTGCCTGGTGTGTTAAAAACGAACATGTAACTACTGCTATTCTTGGCGCTACTAAAAAAGCACAGTTAATAGATAATTTGGAGGCCTTAAAAGCGCTTCCGTTATTAACTACAGAGCTCATGCAACAGATAGATGCAATTGTGGGAACTAAACCCAAGCTTGCTGAATTTTAATAAGTTGCCCCCGAGCAATCGGGGGCAACCGTTTTATCGGCATCCCCCAGCTTTGCAAAACAAAATAATTATCCTATTTTTCCACTATGTCTGAACTGTATACGCTCCTCTCAATCATTGGCACATTGGTGATGATCGGTTTTTTTGCAGGCTATGAAATTGCATTTGTAAGTGCAAATCGACTGAGTATTGAACTCAAGAAAAAGCAGGGCAAAAAGAGCGGCATAATCCTCGCCAACTTCATGGAAAATCCGGCTAAGTTTATCGGATCCTGCCTCATTGGCTTGAATATTTTTTTGGTGATCTACGGGTTGCTTTTCGACGAGTTTCTTAAATCGATCGCATGGAGGCCCATCAATTTTCAGAATCATGTTGTTCAGTTAATTGCTGATACATTGATATCCACAATTGTTGTTTTAATTTTAGGTGAATTCATACCCAAGGCTGTTTTCAAGGCAAAAAACGAAAGACTACTCAGTCTATTTGCTCCCATTGCGCATTTCTTTTATACTTTATTTGAACCTGTTGCCACTTTGTTTGTAAACATGTCTCAATGGATTTTGAAATATGTTTTCAATATGCATTTAAGTAATCGAAACGATGCTTTTAATAAAGTTGATCTGGAACATTTTTTTCAGCAAACAAAAGATCAGGACGAAGACAATCAAGAACTGAATACAGAATTATTTGAAAATGCTTTAAGTCTTCCTTTAGTTAAGATTCGTCAGTGCTTAGTGCCTAGAACAGAGATTGAAGGAGTTGATATCAATTGCAGTATTGAAGAATTAAAAACACATTTTATTAGCACACAACTAAGTAAGTTGGTTGTTTATGATGAAAATGTTGATAATATATTGGGGTATGTGCACCAGTTAGATCTTTTTCAAAAGCCCGATTCTATTCGCGCTATCATGCATCCAATGATGGCAGTACCAGAAAGCATGAGTGCAACTGACCTGATCAATAAGTTTACCAAAGAACGTAGGAGTATTGCCTGGGTAGTTGATGAATTTGGGGGAACTTCTGGGATTGTTACCATGGAAGATGTCTTGGAAGAGATTTTTGGAGAAATTCACGATGAGTACGATGTAGCAGAATTTGAAGAAAAACAGCTTACCGAAGATGAATTTATGTTCAGTGGTCGCTTGGAACTCGATTATTTGAATGAAAAATACAAAATGGATTTTGCAGTTGCTGATTCCGAAACGCTCAGTGGATATATCATTAATGCACATGAAACTATCCCTAAATTAAAAGAAACCATCATAATTGGTCACTATAAATTCGATATCGCTGCAGTAAGCGATACCAGGATTGAAATGGTGAAAATGAAAATTTTGAAATAGTTAACCTTGGCTAGTGTTTTAAGCCGCTCCATCACTTAACTTTGCCGACCTTAATAGATCTCTAATCAATGGCCTTATTTAGTAGAAACCCAGATTCAGAAAAAGCAGAGATGACCTTTATTGATCATCTTGAAGCATTGCGTTCGCATATTATTCGTTCTGTTCTGGCTATATTAGTCATGGCTACGGTAATTTTTATTTACCGAGATTTTGTTTTTGATTATATTTTAATGGGTCCTATCAACCCAGACTTTATCAGCTACAGAGCATTATGCCAATTTAGTCATTGGGCTTATATGGGAGATGCCCTATGTATGCCTCCCGTAAAAGTTGAAATGCAAACTACCACTTTCGGTGGACAGTTTTTAGGAGCCATTTCTATTGCTTTAGTGGGTGGGGTCATTGCCGCTTTTCCTTATATATTTTGGGAGTTCTGGCGTTTTGTGAAACCGGCTTTAAAAGACAAAGAAACAAAAAATACCAAGTTTATTATTTTTTGGGTGTCGTTCTTCTTCTTTTGCGGCGCAGCTTTTGGCTTCTTCTTACTCGGGCCCTTTACTTTTAATTTCCTCGGAGGATTCCATTTGGGAACTCAAAATTTCTTGATTACGCGTCCTACACTATCTGATTATTTAGATAATTTAACGAATATTATTTTGGGTTGTGGATTGGCATTTGAATTGCCTGTACTTGCCTTTATCCTAACCAAGATCGGCATCATTACTCCTAAATTTCTGCGCACTACTCGTAAATATGCGATAGTGGTGATACTAATCATCGCTGCATTTATTACGCCTAGTCCGGATTGGATGAGCCAAACCATCGTATTTATCCCACTATTCTTATTGTATGAATTAAGTATTCTTGTTTCAGCCAGAGTATTTAAAGAACAACAAAACAAGGAAAATGAAGAATGGAGTTAATGATCAGGGTATGAAAATGCCCCTTTAACCATTCAACCTTTTTTTAAATAGCGTAGCTACAAATTTTTAACTTCATATCTTAAAATTAGATCGATGCCATTTGTATTCGACAGCACTAAACCTATTGCTATAGGTAGCGACCATGCAGGTATAGAGTATAAAGCCCTACTAGTAAAATGGTTGACAGAAAAAGGAATGCCTGTTAAAGATTTTGGAACTTATACAGCCGACTCGGTTGATTATCCCGATTATGCACACGCAGTTTCTACCGCCGTTGAAAAGCAGGAAGTTGCATTTGGAATTTTACTTTGCGGATCTGCTAATGGTGTTGCTATGACAGCCAATAAACATGCTGGCATTCGTGCGGGACTTTGCTGGCAGAACGATGTGGCATTACTTGTTCGTCAGCATAATAATGCCAATATCATTTGTATCCCAGCCCGTTTTGTTTCTTATTTTGTTGCACAACAAATGGTGGAAACCTTTATGAGCACTGCTTTTGAAGGTGGCCGACATGCTACTCGCGTAAATAAAATGACCTGCTCTTAATAAAAACTATCACATGAAAAAACTGTTATTGATTTGCTTGCCATTGTTAGGTACCATGGCATTCGCTCAAACTCCTTCAGATGTTGCAAAATTCGGCAGCATCATTAACCAACAAAATTTAAAACAAAAATTGTCGATCATTGCTTCAGCTGAAATGGAAGGCAGAGAAACTGCTTCTCCCGGACAGAAAAGAGCTGCTGCTTATATCGAGTCGGAATTTAAGAGAATGGGACTAAAGCCAGGTAATGGCGATAGCTACCAGCAAGTATATCCAGTTTATCAAGACGCATTAATTACAAAATCATTCTCTATTAACGGACGTCCATTTGCATGGGATCAGGATTTTAGTTTCAGTCTGCAAACTATTTCAACTGGCGATTGGAATTTTGCGAAAGCAGTTTTTGCGGGATATGGTATTGTTGATTCAGCTAAACAGATCAATGACTATGCAGACTTAGATGTAAAAGGCAAATTGGTATTTGTTTTAGAAGGATCTGGTACTGCTACTGCAACGCCTGCTCAGGGTGGGATGCGTGCTATGATGTCTAACCCTGCATCTCCAACTATGAAAATGCGTGCTGCTATTGCAAAAGGTGCTGCGGGTTTATTAATCATCTCTGCTGATTTTCCAAAGAAAGTAGCTTCACTTACTAAAGGAAATATGTACCTGAAAGCTAATGCCAACAATGGTTTCTTGATGGCAACTGTTTCTGCAGATGTTGCAACTGCCATGACTGGTCGCTCTGAAAAACTAAGCATCGAACAAATCAAATCTTTAAAGAAAACTGATTATGTTTCTGAAATAAAACTATCTGCTGCAAAAACAACAGTGAATTTAGAGAGCAGCAATGTAATTGCCATTCTTCCTGGTACTGATAAAAAAGATGAGTATTTAATGCTAACCGGTCACTATGACCATTTAGGTAAAAGAGGTGATGTGATCTATTACGGAGCCGACGATGATGGCTCGGGAACAGTTGGTGTAATGCAGATGGCAGAAGCCTTTACAGCAGCGGCTAAGAAAGGAAAGGGTCCGCGTAGAAATATTGTGTTCATGACTGTTAGTGGAGAAGAAAAAGGATTATGGGGTTCTGATTATTATTCAGAGCATCCTATTTATCCGATGGATAAAACAACTGCTGATTTGAATACAGATATGGTGGGAAGAATTGATACAGAACGCAAAACTGCAGATTCTGCAAATACAGTATATGTAATCGGACACGATAAATTAAGTTCTGAATTACAAGCTATCAACGAAGCTGCTAATAATCAATCCAGCAAATTAGTATTGGATTATAAATTCGATGATCCAGCAGATAAGAATAATATTTATTACAGAAGCGACCACTACAATTTCGCTAAGAAAGGTGTTCCTATTTTATTCTTCTATGATGGAATGTTACAGTCTGACTATCACAAACCAACAGACACCATCGATAAAATTAATTTCGACCTCATGCAAAAACGCGTGTTAATGGTTTTCTACACAGCATGGGAAATCGCTAATCGCGATAATATGCTGAAGCGTGATATGAAACTAAATATGCCATCAAGGTAGTGAAGAGAGGAGGAAGGAAGTGAAGAGATAAAAGATAAAAGTGAAAAGAGGATAGAAAGATGATAAGATAAAAGTGTTGTCTATAAACTACAAACCCTTGGCAATGCCAAGGGTTTTGTTTTGATGATAGTGTTGTCGGGCGCTAAACTTTTCGCTTTCCAACTCACTCTCCTCTTTTCACTTTTATCTTTTATCTTTTATCTTTTATCTTAAGTCTTACCAACCAAGCAGATACGCGAAAATCAAAGGAACTACGATGGTCGCATCGCTTTCTACTATGTATTTTGGTGTATGAATGTCGAGCTTGCCCCAAGTAATTTTTTCGTTGGGAACAGCACCTGAATAAGATCCGTAAGAAGTGGTTGAATCGCTCACCTGACAGAAGTAACTCCAGAAAGGAACATCATGCCATTCCAGATCTTGGTACATCATCGGAACAACACAGATCGGAAAATCACCTGCAATGCCTCCACCTACTTGAAAGAATCCTATTCCCTTACCGCCACTATTGGCACGGTACCATTCAGTTAACCATACCATATATTCAATACCACTTTTAACGGTACTTGCTTTCAACTCATTTTTAATCACATAGCTAGCGAAGATATTTCCGGTTGTACTGTCTTCCCAACCTGGAACCACGATCGGCAGGTTTTTCTCAGCTGCAGCAATGATCCAGCTATTCTTTGGATCAATCTCATAGTATTGTTCCAATTCACCCGATAATACAGTCTTATATAAAAACTCATGCGGAAAATAGCGCTCTCCAGCAGCTTCTGCATCCTTCCACTGCTTTACCAAGTGCTTTTGCAATCTTCGGAAAGCTTCTTCTTCTGGAATACAGGTATCAGTTACACGGTTATAATGGTTCTCTAACAGATCCCACTCGTCCTGCGGCGTTAAATCGCGATAATTTGGTACACGCTTATAGTGACTATGCGCTACCAAATTCATGACGTCTTCCTCCAAGTTTGCACCAGTACAACTGATGATGGCAATTTTATCCTGACGGATCATTTCAGCCAAGCTAATTCCTAACTCTGCGGTACTCATAGCACCAGCCAAACTCACCAACATTTTACCACCTTCCAATAAATGGGTTTCATATCCTTTAGCAGCATCTACCAATGCCGCAGCATTAAAATGGCGATAATGGTGCTGAATAAACTGCGAAACGGGTCCTTTACTCATATCCTATTTTTTAAATGATTTAATTGATCAGGCGCAAAAGTAATTTTTTTGCGCGGTTTTCAGGAATCTTCCATTTTTCGGGCTAATCATTGCTCCTTTTGCTGTTTTACCTACTTTATTGGGTTGCTTTCTTTGGTGTTTGGTATATTATACAACCGCTTCCAAGAACTTGGTTCCCAATCTCATTATTAATTCTAACTATATTATCCCCCACAAATTTAGTACCCATGTTATAAGGGAGCTCATTGTTAGATATTCATTGAAAGCCTTACCTTGCTGGATCGTTTGGGTGGCATTAATTTATCAATTGTTAAAGAAAGATTTCAGCAGCACATAAATCATGAAAAATAAAGTATTAGTCACAGGTGCTGACGGTTTTATCGGATCACATCTAACCGAGATGCTTGTAAAACAAGGTTACGACGTTCGTGCATTTGCACTCTATAATTCTTTTAACACCTGGGGTTGGCTCGATCATTGCGATCCTGCAGTGAAGGGAAAATTCGAAGTTTTCATGGGAGATGTAAGAGATCCATATGGCGTTAAAACAGCCATGAAAGGATGCGATACTGTTTTGCATCTCGCTGCTTTGATCGCCATTCCTTATTCTTATCATTCACCCGATACTTATGTTGATACCAATATTAAAGGCACACTCAATATTGTACAAGCAGCAAAAGAATTAGAGATCAGAAAAGTAGTACATACTTCTACAAGTGAAGTTTATGGTACGGCTCGTTTTGTTCCTATCACAGAAGAGCATCCCTTACAAGGTCAATCGCCTTATTCAGCAAGTAAGATTGGAGCCGACCAAATCGCCTTATCCTTTTATACATCATTCAATACACCAGTTGCAGTTTTAAGACCATTCAATACCTATGGTCCAAGGCAATCAGCCAGAGCTGTGATCCCAACTATTATTTCTCAGATTGCATCTGGAAAAGAAACCATCAAACTCGGAGCCCTAACGCCAACCAGGGATTTTTCTTTTGTAGAAGACACTGCCAATGGATTCATTAAAGCAATGCAATGCGATGCGATCAATGGTACGGTAACCAATGTGGGAAGTGGTTTTGAAATATCGATTTTACATACCGCAGAACTGATCGCTGAATTGATGGGTAAAGAAATAAAATTTGAATTAGATAGCGATCGTTTAAGACCTGAGAAGAGTGAAGTGGAAAGGCTCTTTGCTAGCTATGATAAAGCAAAAAGTCTCATGAACTGGGAACCGGCCTATGGCGGATTAGAAGGATTCAAAAAAGGATTACAGAAAACGATTGATTGGTTTACCGTTCCTGAAAACCTGGCTCGTTATAAAACAGACACCTATAATATTTAGCTCAATGAATAAACATGCAGTGATATTGGCTGGTGGTAAAGGAAGCAGGCTTCGCCCCTATACAGTTGTTTTGCCCAAACCTTTGATGCCCATTGGAGAATATCCCATATTGGAAGTGATCATTCGACAATTGGTTTTGCAGGGGTTTACACAAATAACACTTGCTGTAAACCATCAGGCCGAACTAATTGCAGCTTTTTTTGGCGACGGAAGCAAATGGGGAATCTCTATCAACTATTCATTGGAAGATCAGCCATTGGGTACCATGGGACCGCTCAAATTGATCAAAGATCTTCCCGATAATTTTTTAGTAATGAATGGTGATATTCTTACTGATCTTGTTTATAAAGATTTTTATGAGACACATGTAAACAGTGATGCGCTGTTTAGTATCTCTTCACATGTAAGAGAAGAAAAAATTGATTACGGTGTTTTACAAACTGAGAATCATATTTTAACTGGCTTTAAAGAAAAACCTACTAAGAGTTTTGAAGTAAGCATGGGAATTTATATGCTTAATAAAAAAGTGTTAGACTATATTCCAGATAATACAGCTTTTGGTTTTGATCAATTAATGTTATCTCTTTTAGATCAAAAGAAAAACGTTTTTGTAAATACTTACAAAGGACTTTGGTTAGACATTGGAAGACCTGATGATTATATAGAAGCAATTGAATGTTTTGATCAATTGAAAGATAAAATCCTTTATGTCTAAAATCCTCGTAACTGGTGCCAATGGCTTTGTAGGTAAAAATCTTTGCAGAGCATTGAAGCAATTGAATCATGATGTGATTGAGTTGACTAGCAGCGCCGGCGATATTATTGATACAAAGACATGGGAAACCATTCCACCAACTGATACTGTAATTCACTTGGCTGCAAAAACTTTTGTTCCTGATAGTTGGAAGAATCCAGATCTGTTTTTGCAAACCAATACACTGGGTACTGTGATGGCTTTAGAATATTGTAGAAAATACAATGCGAGGATGGTTTTTATTAGCTCCTATCTCTATGGAAATCCCGAAAGTCTTCCGATCCATGAAACCGCAAAAATAGTTACGCCTAACCCCTATGCGCTTTCAAAAAAAGGGGCAGAAGATTATTGTAAATTCTATGCCGATTCTTTCAATGTAAATATGGTCATTATTCGTCCATTCAATTTATACGGTTATGGCCAATCAGATAATTTCCTGATTCCCGAAATTATCCTTCAAGTTCTAAAAGGAAAAGAAGTACATGTAAAAGATTTAGAACCTAAAAGAGATTATATCTATATCGCCGATTTCATTGATGCTATTATCCGTTCTATTGATATGCATCAATTTGAATTATTTAATATTGGTTCAGGAATCAGCTACTCTGTAGGCGAGATCATTCAAATGATTCAGGATATCTGTGGCACAGCTATTCCCGTAATTAGTAGTGCCGAAAAAAGACCTGCAGAGATCATGGATACCGTTGCAGATATTTCAAAAGCAAAGGAATTACTGAATTGGACGCCTACTACAAGCATCTACGACGGACTTTCCGCGATTGTTCAACTTTATAAGCAAGCACAGCAAGCATAGTTACACAGAGCATTGGCTGGTTAGTAAATAAGTTTTAGCTTTACAAATAACAGTCTGACTAATGCAGTTATCTGAACTAAGAAAAACAATTTCTATCGTTATCCCCGTTTGTAATGAACGAGGAAACCTCCCTTTATTAATGGAGGAAATCAAATCTGTTTTCGACGGACTGAATTACGACTACTCACTCATATTTGTGGAAGACAGCAGCACAGATGGAACATTAGAGTACATCAAAGACTGCGCTAAAAAATCGGCCAATATATTTTACATCGCTCTAACAAAAAGCTTTGGTCACCAGAACGCACTAAAAGCCGGCTTAGACAGATCATCATCCGATGCAGTGATCATGATGGATGGCGACTTACAACATCCACCGGCACTGATCCCAAGTTTAATTAAAGAATGGGAAAATGGTAATGATATTGTCTATACTATTCGCAATGATCATAAAGAGATCAGTAAGATGAAACAGCTTACTTCCAATCTTTTTTATGAGATCATCAATAATCTATCAGAAATTAATCTAGAGCCTGGCACTGCAGATTTTAGATTAATGAGTAAAAAAGTAGTTGAAGCATTTTCACTATTTACCGAAGCAGATATATTCATGCGTGGTATGATCAAGTGGATGGGCTTTCAACAAATTGGTATCGAATATACTGCTGCAAACAGAGCATCTGGAATAAGTAAGTATACCGTAAAGAAAATGCTTCGATTAGCATTGCAAGGCATTACTTCATTCAGTACAAAGCCCTTGTATATAGCTGCTTACTTGGGACTATTCTTTTCAGTGCTTTCCATTTTATATATTCCTTATATAGTTATAAGTATCGTTACAGGTCATTATGTTTCTGGCTGGGCCTCCATGATCGCTACGATTGCTTTTTTTGGGGGACTACAATTAATGATTCTTGGCATTATCGGGATCTATCTTGGAAAACTCTTTATGCAAAGCAAACATCGACCACACTATATCGTTAAAGAATCAAATCTACTATGAGACCCCAGGTATTGATCAGTTTTGACGTGGAAGAGTTTGATATGCCACTCGACTATCAATTCGACATTTCTATTGACCGGCAATTAGCTTTGGGTAAAGACGGACTCGACGCAGTGATGAAACTAATTGATGCGCAAGCAATTCCTACTACCCTTTTTACAACTGCCAATTTTGCCAATCATTTTCCTGATTGCATTCGTGCACATGCTACTAAGCATGAAATTGCTTCACATACTTTTTATCATTCGCATTTCAATAACGAACATTTATTGGAATCAAGATTGGCTTTGGAAAAAATAAGTGGTCATTCTGTAACAGGATTACGTATGCCACGTATGCGTGTGGTAGATATGCATGAGGTAATCAAAGCAGGTTATACTTATGACTCCTCTATCAATCCAACATGGCTGCCCGGCAAATACAATAACTTGCATTTACCTAGAACCATTTATATGGATCAAGGAATGAAAAGAATTCCTGCTTCGGTATCTCCAAACCTTCGCATTCCCTTATTCTGGTTGAGTTTCAAGAACTTCCCATATAGTTATTTTAAACATTTAACTATACAAACCCTTGAAAAAGATGGCTATGTTTGTCTCTACCTTCATCCCTGGGAATTTATAGATATTACTAATTTTGGGATCCCCGCTTTTACAAGAAAACTATGCGGACAACCACTACTAGATCGACTTGATCAATTAATTACAGATCTTAAGGCAAGGGGTTACGAATTTTCAACGATTAGAAATTTTCTGTCCACCAATAAATAAGATATGAAAAATAATCAATCACTGAATCTTTGGATTGCTGGAATCTTATCCATCCTTCCTCTTTTTTATTTAGCAGCTATTTATCATAGTTTACCCGCTATCGTGCCAACACATTTTGATATGGAAGGTAGACCCAATGGATTTAGCGAAAGATCTTCCCTCATTTATTTTACGCTCTTATTTAGCGCTATAGGGGTAGGAACTTTTTTACTCATTACAAACCTTCCAAAAATTGATCCTAAAAAAACAGCTGGTCAATCGCCTGAATTATTTCAGAAAATGGGATTAACCATCGCTGTATTATTTTGCTTTATCAATTTTGCTATCACTTATGGCGCAGCTAATAAAGGAGAAAATATTACTTGGATTATTTTCCCGGGCATGGGTATATTTTTTGCATTTCTCGGAAAATATATGCGGGATATCAAACCCAATTATTTCGCTGGCTTCAGAACACCTTGGGCATTAGAGAATGATGATAATTGGAAAGAAACACATCGCTTAGCTGGTAGTATGTGGATGGTTGGCGGAATTGCTATTACTGTTTTCACAATAGCATTGCCAACTGAATATAGGTTCATCGCATTTATGGGTATCATTGCTATCATTACAATTGTTCCATTTGTATTTTCCTATCTCTATTTTAAAAAGCATCAACCAAAATAAATCGATGAAAAAAATATCCATCCTTCTCGCAACTGTTTTGATTATTGCTAACATACATGCGCAAGATATTGTAGGCGCTTGGATGGGCTCTCTTAAAGCAGGGGCTGTGAAACTTCGGATAGTGATACATGTAAATAAAACTGAAAAGGGATTAACTGCAACATTCGATAGTCCTGATCAAAAAGCATATGGACTCCTCGTTAATAAAGTTGAATTAGTAAAAGATAGTTTGCTCTGCGAGATTCAACTTATTAAAGGTGGTTATAGAGCAAGTTGGGATGGGAAAGATGCGTTAACTGGAACTTTTAGTCAGGGACCAGGATCATTTCCCATTGATATGAAAAGATTGAAAGACGATGAGATTCCCAAACAAGAAGTAAAGATCCGCCCACAAACGCCTAAAGAACCCTTTGGATATAGCGCTGAAGAAGTGGAATATGATAACGCTGATAAAACTATTCATTACGGGGCAACGCTAACTAAACCAACAAATCAAACAGGTTTTCCAACTGTGATCATTATTACAGGAAGTGGCACACAAGACAGAGATGGAACCATGATGGGGCATAAAACATATGCAGTACTGGCCGACTTACTTACCAAACAAGGAGTTGCAGTATTACGTGTTGACGATCGCGGTATTGGAAAAAGCAATTTGGGAATTGGGGTTGACCCAACGAAACTTACTTCTAAAGACTTTGCTGTTGATGTGAATAATAGTATTAATTATTTGTTGAGTAGAGCTGATATCGATAAAAAGAAAATCGGATTAATAGGGCATAGCGAAGGAGGAATGATTGCACCAATGGTTGCTGTGAAGAATCAAACAGTGGCATTCTTAGTACTACTTGCAGGTCCGGGCACTAGTGGTCAGCAAATTTGGGATTTTCAGATGGGAAGAAATATTATTAAACCAAATCTTTCAGAAGCAGATAAGGCAACAGCTACAGAGATCATTAATAAGATGAATGAGCCATTTGCAAAGTCAACTGATCTTAAAACTATTACAGATCAAATGAAAGCCAATTATGCGGACTGGAAAAAAAATGTGCGCAATAGCAAAGAGAACGACTTACTCTATGCCAACCCAGAAGAGAGTTTTTTAAAAGTTGCTAAACAATTCCAAAGCGGATTGTACTGGCTTAACTATTTTTTAAATTATCAACCAGCAGAAAATCTTCAAAAGATCAGGATCCCTGTTTTAGCTTTAAACGGATCGAACGATATACAAATCAACAGTACTGAAAACCTCGCAGGCATTGATGCCGCTTTAAAAAAAGCAGGCAATACACACTATCAAATAAAAGAGTTAGAAGGACTGAACCATCTATTCCAAACTTCAAAAAATAAGGATCAGGCTTACGAATCGATAGACGAAACTTTCTCCCCAATTGCTGCTGCTATTGCGGCTAATTGGATTTTAACTGAGGGGGTTAAGAAATAGACAGCATTACGTTATCATTGTGCTATGAACCTACTTGCCCACGCCTATCTTTCTTTTGAACAACCGGAGATCCTGGTGGGTAATATGATCAGTGATTATGTAAAGGGGAAAAAACAATATGATTATCCAATTGGAATTCAGCATGGGATAAGATTACACCGTGCAATCGATCATTTTACTGACCACCACTTAGCAACCCATACAGGCAAACAGGTTTTTAAACCAGTAGTTGGCTTATACGCTGGGGCCTTTATGGATGTGGTGTACGATCATTTTCTTGCACTAGATACCAATGAATTAAGCGAAGCTGAATGGCTACCTTTTACACAAAACGTATATAGTCAATTAAAAGAAAGCAGCCAGTTTCTACCTGAAAATTTCGCGGTACAACTGCCGCATATGAGTACACATAATTGGTTATTTCACTACCGATATGTTGCGGCAATTGAGAAGAGTTTTGGAGGATTAGTTCGAAGAACTCGATACCTAACTGATCATCTACCTGCTTTTGAGGTTTTTGAAGCGGAATATTCCTTTTTAAAAGAACAATACGAACTATTTTTCCCGGATGTTAAAAAATTTGCACAAACCGAGTTAAACCGATTACTAAACCAATAGCCACTTATCTTTGTTTTATATAAGTATCAAACAATTTCTACTGATGAAGCAACTATTATTATCCCTCTTCCTTTTTGCAAGTATTAGCAGTTTTGCACAGCCCAAAGCTACCGACTTAGATAAGTCGCCCATGGATATGAGCTATTGGCCAGCAAACTATCCCATACTAAAGATGAGTGGAAAGGCTAAAGATCAGCCTATTGCCAGAATCATTTATGGTAGACCCTTAAAAAACGGACGAACTATTTTTGGGGGTATTATTAACTATAACGAAATGTGGCGCCTGGGTGCCAATGAAGCAACCGAAATTGAAACCTTTCGCAGTATAAAAATTGGCGGAAAAATTCTTGCAAAGGGACGATATACTGTATACTGCTTACCTAAAGAAAATAAATGGACTATCATCTTTAATAAGGATAATTTCTGTTGGGGTAATTTCACTTACGATAGTAAAAAAGATTTGATCAGAACAGATATTGATGTAGAAAAAAATACAGAATCGGTAGAAGCTTTCACTATTTATTTCGACGATACTAAAAATGGAGCGAATCTAATTTTCCTTTGGGATGATATTAAAACTAGTCTTCCAATTGCATTGGTTGATGAAACAAATTCAAAAAAGAAATAGTTATGAGCAATCAAGATAATAATTTGAGACTGGGTACCAAATATATCCATGCAGGTGCTGAACCCGATCCATCTACTGGCGCGATCATGACACCGATTTATCAGACTTCCACTTTTGTTCAGGAAGCCCCTGGTGTAAACAAAGGATTCGAATATGCACGTAGTCAGAACCCTACACGTAAAGCTTTAGAAGAAGCATATGCGCAAATCGAGATGGCTAAATACGGACTAGCATTCAGCAGTGGTGTTGCGGCTACAGATGCGGTAATAAAATTATTGGAACCAGGAGATGAAGTGATTGCAGCAAATGATATGTATGGTGGTACTTACCGCTTATTCACAAAGATCTTTGCCAAGTTTGGAATCAAATTCATTTATGTTGATACAACTGATGTAAACAATATAAGTAATGTTATTACTGCAAAAACAAAACTGATTTGGATTGAAACACCAACCAATCCACTCATGAATATTACTGACATTGAAGCCGTTGCTGTAATTGCTAAAAAAACGAAAGCGATACTTTGTGTTGACAATACTTTTGCATCGCCTTATTTACAAAATCCATTGACCTTAGGTGCAGATATAGTCATGCATTCGGCTACCAAATATTTAGGCGGACATAGCGATCTGATCCAAGGTTGCTTAATGATGAATGATACAGATTTGCGCGAGCAATTATATTTTATTCAAAAATCAACTGGTGCTGTACCCGGACCGATGGATTGTTTTCTTGTTTTGCGTGGCATCAAAACATTACACGTGCGCATGCAGCGGCATTGTGAGAATGGTGAGAAAATTGCGCATTTCTTACGCAACCACCCAAAAGTGCAAAGGGTTTACTGGTGTGGCTTTGAAGACCATCATAATTACGCGATCGCGAAAAAACAAATGCGTGGATTTGGTGGCATGATGAGCTTTACATTAAAAGATGATAGCGTTGAAAATGCAAAACGTGTTTTAAGTAGCACCAAGCTTTTCTCCCTAGCCGAAAGTTTGGGTGGAGTAGAATCGTTGATCAATCATCCTGCAACAATGACCCATGCTTCCATTCCAAGAGAAGAAAGGATCAAGAACGGATTAACCGACTCATTAATTCGTTTAAGTGTAGGCATTGAGGACGTAGAAGACTTAATCGTGGATCTTAATCAGGCGATAGGATGAAGTGAAGAGTGAAGAGTGAAGAGTGAAGAGTGAAGAGTGAAGAGTGAAGAGTGAAGAAGAAGATAAAAGTGAAAAGATAAAAGTGATGAGTGAAAAATAAACAATTACAAGCATTTTTTGATGAAAAAGTAGACCGATATAATCGGCCTGATTTTATAGCAGCTGATCCTGTTTGTATACCTCATTTATTTTCAAAAAAACAGGATATTGAAATTGCAGGATTTTTTGCAGCCATCTTTGCCTGGGGCAATCGTACAACCATCATTAATAAATCAACTGAGTTGATGCAATTGATGCAGATGGCGCCGCATGATTTTTGTTTGAATCATTCTGATCATGATCTAAAAAACTTACTGCAATTCAAACACCGAACTTTCAATGCTACCGATCTTTTATACTGTATCGAATTTCTGAAATACCATTATTCAAAACACAAGAGTCTTGAAACAGCATTTTTCCCTGAAATAATTATAAAGTCAGCCAAAGAAAATATAGTAGAACGGGGCCTCATACATTTTCATCATTATTTTTTTTCT
>SESF01030073.1_pt1 | contig 18168 bp, 10 predicted proteins | sample 3171521 | NCBI WGS metagenome assembly SESF01 (sample SAMN10866945, study PRJNA518727) | freshwater metagenome | biome: subpolar coniferous forest; feature: holomictic lake; material: water; isolation source: holomictic Lake 227, 6 m and 8 m depth | place: Canada: near Kenora, Ontario | collected...
CACGATTGACCTGAACGGCACAGTACTCGTCAACCTGCTGGATTGCTCTCACCAGCGCGGTGAAATCCAATTGAGTGCTGATGTCCTTCGTGCTACTGCGTTTCTTAACAATCGCTTGCTTCTTTATTGGCATGGCTTATTCCTCTTTCGTATAACGACCCAGACTTATTGTTACTGATAACTGTACTTAAATTTTTGTTTTGAGTCCAGCCAAGAGGTTGAAAATTGGGACGACATTGATAAAGAATCAAAATCTGGTCATCGCCCTCCTCAGCATGCCCGTCGTGATCGGCTACACCATCTTCATCCACCGAATCTTCAAGGGCAAGGGTTGAGCCTATCGACAGCGGATGGGAGAAGTGCTCAGTGAAACTTCTTAAATTGAGAGCGACAAGAGGACAGACTATCCTTACCCCATGTCGACTGAATTATCTATAAAAAATCGAAAAAAGTTTTTTATTTTTCGTTATATTTTTCAAAACAAAGCCTATTATAATTGAAACATGGATTTACGATCGCAGAACATGGAGATTTCCGAGACGTTCGTCGCGCGCCTGACGGATGCCCAATTGGTTTTGTTCAATTACATCTCTTATCTGATCGGGAATTGTGCGGACGCGCGGGATGTCCTGCAGGAAACCAATCTCGATTTGTGGCGTAAGGCAGGCACCTACGATGTCGAACGGCCGTTTCTGCCGTGGGCGCGGGCGATCGCCCGCTATCAGGTGTTGACCTTCCGGAAACGGCAAAGCCGGGACCGGTTGCTGTTCGATGAAGAGTTGCTGGAGACGGCCATGGCTCAGCCACCAGAAGAGGATGAGGAGAATATGTTGCGGATGTTTACTTTTTTAAAACAATGCCGAGAGAAACTGAGTGACCTCCAGCAGTCGCTTGTGAAAGACCGCTATGAGAACGGGGGTTCCCTCCGTTCCATTGCTCAGGCGTATGGCTGTTCGGTGCCTTCGGTGGGGATGGCGTTGATGCGCATCCGATCCACGCTCGCGCAGTGCGTGCGTGGGCGACTTTCTGAGGAGGGCTTATGATGCAAGCGCGTGACAAGTTCAATCGCGTGTTGATGTCGGTCCTTGAGCAGGAGGCGACCTCTGAAGAGCGCGAGGAGTTCCGAATGTTGCTGAAGCAGCACCCTGAATTCATGGCTCTTTACCGTGAGCAGATGCTGATGCACACCTTGCTGACCGGCGTTTCGGAGACAATCAAAGAGGGTGAAGAAGTTCGGACGTGCGGGAGTCCGGAGGTCTCAAGACCGATAGGTTCGTATCGCTGGGTGAAGGTTGCGGCAGCGCTGGCGCTCTTATTGGGCGGACTCGGGGGTGGTACGTGGTTGTCGAAGAGCCGCTCACTTGCGGAGGTCAAAGAAGTTTACGGTCAAGTGCTTGTCTCGGGGACACAAGAGGTGACCCCCGCGCAGGTGGGCACGGTTCTCTTTTCGGGAGATGAAGTCGCCTTGGAAGGAGAAGAGAGCGGCGTGACCCTTGTCTGGCGGGACGGCAGCATGATCCGGTTACCTTGTCAGACCCGCGTCACGCTTGCACAGACAGGGAAAGAGAAGCGGATCACCTTGCTGCACGGTTATTTCGATGCGGACTTCAGCAAGCAGTGTAATGGTCAATCGTTCGTGATTATCACACCGCAGGGACGGGCCACGGTATTGGGCACCTCCTTGCGCATCTCCACGGGGGCGCAGGACACCCGGCTTTCGGTCATTCGCGGGTTGGTGAGGTTCGAGACGTACGAAGGCGGACTCGTTGCCAAGGTGTCCAGCCGCCGGGAAGTCAGATCCTCTGCGATTGAGAAAGGCAAGCTGAAGACGGATCGCTTCTACTGGGCCGACCGCTTCTCGGGCGGTCGGAACGGCGGAACCGCTTCTGCGACCACGGAAAGATTGGCAGTCAAACAATAAAAAAGGAAAGGACAGATATGAACCGAAAAGAAAAGAAGATGAAAACGGAACGTATGCTGGTTTTTGCGGCGACGTTATTGGGAGCCATGACAGCGGACGCAGTGGACGCGAACGTCCGCTTCTCAGGTGGCGGATACGACGGATACTCGAAACAGGACACGGCAACGCTCGGCATTCCGGCGATACCGCCCAAGGGGACTATGGTGTCGTTCAAATAAACAAGGAGAAAAGCATGAACAGGAACAGGTTTTGTTTTGTTTTGATTTGCAGTCTGCTGGCAATTGGAATAACCGTCCGAGCGAACAACATGAGCGTGACCAACATCATACTGGTGGGCAGTGGCGTCGGCTACACGCATGTCGCATGCGATGTGAGTTGGGACAATTCGTGGCGGGCTTCCTGGCAGGAGAACTCCTCAATGGTCACCAACTGGGATGCGGCGTGGGTTTTCGTCAAGTTCCGCGTGGCGACCAACAACGCGCCGTGGCAGCACGCGACGCTAAGCACCAACAACAGCGACCACATCATTCCTGCGCAGGCGGTTTTCAATGTCGGTACCAGCTCCAACGCGGTCAGCGCGAAACTGGGTGTCGGCGGCTTCCTGTATCGCAAGGACGAGGGCAGCGGTAACTGGACCAACACGGTGAAGCTGCGTTGGAACTATGCCCAGGACGGTGTGGCGAGCACTCAGAAGGTGCAGGTTAGCGTTCAATCCATCGAGATGGTCTACGTGCCGCAGGGGAGTTTCAAGGTTGGGAGTGGCGGGACGGAGAGCGGGAGTTTCACGGAAGGGAATGCTGGGACAACGTGGGTGAGCGGAACGACGCCATCTGTTCCCTTAGCGATAACCGGTGAAGGTGCATTGCCGATAGGTAATACGGCCGGAAGCCTCTGGGGGACATCTACAAGTGGGAATAATAGCATAGGAAGTGCTGGTATTCTGCCTGCTGCGTACCCCAAGGGCTACAATGCGTTTTACTGCATGAAGTATGAGATTAGTCAGGGTCAGTGGGTGACTTTCTTTAATATGCTGTCCGATAGCGGGAATCAGAAGAAGTCAGGCGATCTAAACGCAGGGCGAGATATTACCGGAGGTACAATCGCTGCTGCCACAGGCAAAGGTACTGATACCGAAACGAACAGGAACACAATCGCCTGGGCTGGCTCAGGAGACGCCACCTGCACGACACCTGACCGTGCCTGCAACTACCTGGGTTGGGCGGATGGTGCGGCGTATGCCGATTGGGCGGGGTTGAGGCCGATGACGGAGCTAGAGTTTGAGAAGGCATGCAGGGGTACAAAAAATCCTAAGGCCGATGAATATGCCTGGGGCGAGACGACTATCATGCCGAGTACTGAGGCTGGAGTTATAAACGTCACTTCTCCTGAGAATGGCACAGAGACTAATAAGACGAGCACAGCATTAGGGGCTGCAGTTTACTATGATCGCCAAATTCAGGTTGAGGGTGTAAACAGCGGAAAAGGTCCAGTGCGTTGTGGGCTGTTTGCAACAGCAAACTCAACCAGAATTACTTCAGGAGCGACCTACTGGGGCATAATGGAAATGACCGGGAACGTTTATGAGCGAACAGTCACAGGTGCTGATGCTGGAAGAACGTTCACAGGTGCTTTGGGTGACGGGACGTTAGACGCAAACGGAAATGCAAATGCAGCTTTCTGGCCAGGCATAAGTGCTTCAGGATCCGGTTATCGCGGCGGTGCTTTTAACGGTGTAGCTAGTTACCTCCGTTTAAGCTCCAGGATCGTGGGCTCTAGCGCGAGTAACTGGAGGACGAGCGCTGACGGGTTCCGTGCTGTGCGTAGTGTGCAGTAGGAATGGGGTGATTTTGCCCTGTGTGTGTGGGGGGGGGGGGGCGCCATGGGGCATAGAATGGAGGATAGTATGAAGTGTGTGACTTTGCTTGCTGTTATGGTTAGTTCCTGGCTGGTGATGGCAGCGGATGTGCCGGTGCCGCAGGGTGAGCCGACGAATGCGGAGGAAGCGGCAGCACAGAAAGAGGCGGTGGACAGGAATGTGGATGAGCAGTACCGGGCGATCATGGCCAAGTTGCCGCCTGATCAACAAGCATGGGAGAAAGTGCTGCAGGAACAACTGGGTGGCTTTTATCTGCCGCTTCATAAACGGGACAAGATCGCCGGACGGTCGAATGCGTGGGATTTTGTGACGGACGATCCGAAACTGCCGCGAGTGCTGTTGATTGGAGATTCCGTTTCGTGCAGTTATACGGTGAGTGCTCGCAAGACGCTGGCCGGAAAGGCAAACGTGCATCGCGCACCAGCCAACTGCGGCTCCACCCTGTGGGGGGGAATCAAGAACATCGACGTGTGGCTCGGCGACGGGCAATGGGATGTGATCTATTTCAACTTCGGCATTCATGACTGCAGGACACCGATAGCTGATTACACGCAGCGGCTGGAGCAACTGGTGGGGCGTATGAAGAAAACGGGGGCAAAACTCATCTGGGCTGCAACGACCCCCATTCCGGACATTCCGTCGAAAAAGATGACGGCGGCTTCGATCGTCGAGCGCAACCAGGCTGCTGCGGAAATCATGAAGAAACAAGGGGTGGCCGTGGATGACCTATTCGCGTTCATTACGCCGCATCTGTCTGCGGTGGGGAAGCCGAACGATGTTCACTTCAGGGCCGAGGGTAACGCCATGCTGGGCAAGCGGGCGGCCGAATCGATCGAAGCGGTCCTGCTGGGCACCGGCGTGACGGGTGGATCCGAATCCGGGTTGAAGCCGGCGGCGGGAGCGTCGTTGAAGGTTGACATCAATTGGCCTGCATATATGGCACAGCATGACATGTTGTGGGACGTGGTTCCTCCCGAATATTATTCCGCCCCGTTTGTCGGCAACGGGATCATGGGAACCATTCTCTTCAGGGATGATGTTGAGACGAACAGCCTTTGTTTCGAGATCGGGCGGACGGATATCTATGAACCGTGCCGTCTGCCGATAGGGCGTCTGCTCATGACGCCGGTGGGCACGATGACTGGGGCCGATTTGAGGCTTGATCTGTGGAATGCAGAAGTGCACGGTGAAATCAGGACCGATGCCGGATTGATTCAACTGAGGTGTTTCACTCCTTACAATGAAAACGTCATCGTGGTGGAGATAAAGACCGCCGGGAAAGAGGGGAATTGCCGGTTCTCATTCCGTCCGGAGGAGGCAAGAAACCCGCGCCGCATTTTAGCCGAAAAAAACAAAGCGATAGCGGTCAGGGGCCACGAGGAACTGAATCCGCCTTTCGAACTGCGGAAGGAACGGGGCGTGGACGTTTGTGTTCAGCGGCTTCTGACCGGTGGCGATTACACAACGGCCTGGAAGGATGTAAAGAAGGGGCCGGATACGCGCGTCATCTATGTGCATGTCGCCAACGGGATCCCGGCCGGCAATTCTGCTGCTAAGGCCGTGACAGCGTTAGAACAGGCCGAGGCGCTGGGGATTCCAGAAATGGAAAGGGCGCACAGGGCCTGGTGGCACGCGTTCTACCCGGCCTCTTTCATTTCGATTCCCGACACCCGCACGGAGAGTTTCTGCTGGATCCAATGGTATAAACTTGCCAGCGCCATGCGTGAGGATGGACCGGCGGTGGATCTGATGGGGCCCTGGTTCAGGTTGACGCCATGGCCCTGTTACTGGATGAATCTGAACATCCAACTTTCGCATTATACGGTGCAGATCGGAAACCACCTTGAACTGGGCGAACCGCTGTGCAGGTGGCTGGAAAACAGCATGGAAGACCTGATCAACAATGCTCCACCTGAATACCGGAACGATTCGGCTTATTTGGGGAATCCGACGAATCTGCGGCTGATAAGCGCCATGCAAAACAAACCTCCGTATCAATTCCTTGCGCTTCCGTGGCTGGCACAGATTCATTACCTGCAGGCCCGATATGCCGGGGATGATTCCAGGCTGAAAGACAAGGTTTATCCGCTGATGCGCCGGGCATTCAATCTCTACCTGCATTACATCAAGATGGGCGATGACGGTAAGTATCACCTCCCGCTGTCGTTCTCCGATGAATACGGCAACGATGAGGATATCAACATGAACATTGCGGTACTGCGCTGGGGCCTGCGGACGCTCGTCGAATGTAATGAAAGGCTGAAGCTGAACGATCCGATGCTTTCGAAGTGGAAAGAGACGCTGGAGAAGCTGGTGGAGTACCAGGTGGACGAGAACGGGCTTATGATCGGCAAGAACACGCCGTTTGCCATGTCGCACCGCCACTACAGTCATTTGTTTGCAATCTTTCCGTTTTATGAGCTCAACATCGACGAGCATCCGGATAAGCGCACGATGATGGAGAAGTCTGTCCTGCATTTCATAAGCCTGAAAAGCGGCCCCACTATGTACAAGTTATCCGGCTCATCCTCACTGTCGGCGGCTTTGGGCAACGCGGAGGATGCGCTGAAACAGCTTGACCGCGCGCTGACCATAATTCCGAAGGGAACAGGGGTGCGTGAGAATACTCTCTATGCAGAAAACGGCAGCCCTACTTTCGAGTCACCGATATCTGCCGCCCGAAGCGTCATGGACATGCTCCTGCAGAGCAGGGAAGGGGTTATCCGCGTATTCCCGGCATGTCCCTCAAAATGGCAGGACGTGGTATTTCATGATCTTCGCGCCGAGGGGGCATTCCTTGTGAGCGCGGAGAGGAAAGGCAGAAAGACAAGATGGGTGCGGATAAAGAGCCTGTCCGGTGAGCCGTGTAGGCTGAAAGTGGACGGACAGGTTATGGATTTGAAGTTGAAGAAAGGCGGGGAGATTATTCTTGGCGAAGGCGATTATGTGGTCTCTCCCCTGCCGGTTCAGCCTGGGCAGGCGAACGCGTGGGGTGTACACAAGTAAATTAAACAACTTTGGGTTTTATGAAACGAATCATTAGTCTGGGTCGAACCGAACGGCGTTTGCCAAATTTAGTTAAGGAAAGGTTCATTAATATGTCTATTCGACAAAACATTGGGTTTATGTTGGCGATGCAGGTGATGACGATTATTTGCGAGGCTGCAGAGCCGGTTGAAGGCGGGAATATGCCGAAGGCGGCGGATATGTTGGCTGTGAAGTCGACTGTCGGGCCCAGCGGCGGTGTCTATGTGATGCCTAAAGAGACCCTGGAGCAGAAGGACGTCCGGATGAAATGGTTCCGTGAGGTCCGCTACGGGTTGTTCATCCATTGGGGGCCTTCGAGCATTTCGGGCTCGGAGACGAGTTGGAGTCGGAATGGCAAACGGGCAGGGGAAGGTGGCCAGAAGCCTCCCAATGGCCGCGACGAGGTCTACGACAACCTCTACAAACAGTTCAACCCTGAGAGATTCAATGCTGAGGAATGGGTGAAACTGGCGACGGATGCGGGGATGAAGTACATCGTGTTCACCTGCAAGCACCATGACGGATTCTGCAATTTTCTCACTAAGTATACTGACTACAACATCGGGAACTCGCCGTTCAAGCGGGACATCGTGAAGGAGCTGGCGGACGCCTGCCACCAGGCGGGTCTGCGGTTCGGGGTCTACTATTCTCAGCGCGACTGGTACCATCCCGACTACATGGTGGACGGGAATAGGAAGTACCGCGAGTTCTTTCACAACCAATTGAAGGAGTTGCTCAACAACTACGGCAAGGTGGATATCCTCTGGTTTGATAGTCAGGGCGGTGACTGGACGGACTGGAATTATCCTCAAATGGCCGAGGTCATCCTCAAGAGCCAGCCGGACATTGTGTGCAACGGACGGATTGGCGTGCTGCAGCCGCAAACCAAGGATTTTCGTGTCAACTACGACGCCACCCGGCTGAGTGATTTCCAGACGCCGGAACAGGTCATCGGCGCATTCGAACGTAACCGCTACTGGGAATCCTGCACCTGTCTGGTGGACGGGCAGTGGGGTTACAAGCCGGACGGCCTGCTGATGACGCTCCGCGAAGTAATGGGCATGCTGCTCTACTCGTCTGGAGGCGACGGCAACCTGCTGCTCGACGTGGCGCCAACGCCGCTGGGCAACTTCGAACCGCGCCAGATCGCGCGGCTGAAGGAGGTTGGCGACTGGCTCAAGCAATACGGGGATTCCTATTACGGTACGCGCGGCGGGCCGTACAAACCTGGTTACTGGGGGGTGTGTACGCTCAACGGAAACAAGATATTCCTGCATGCGCTGTCTTTTCATGGCGACACCCTTACCCTGCCTCCTTTGCCCGCCAAGGTCGCGGGCAGCAGGTTGCTGACTGGCGGCAATGTTGAAGTGAAGCAGACTGCGGATGCGCTGGTCGTGAAGGTTGACCCGAAAGACCAGCAGAAGATCGATACGCTTGTGGAATTGACCATCGAAGGGAACGCCTTCAACATCAAGCCGATTGACGTCAAGGATCCCGAAACGCTGTTACTGGGGTTGGGAAAGCACAAGAAATCGGCGCTGGCCAAGGTCACGAAATGCGATGCGCCACCTAAGAAGTGGTGGTACAATCCGTGCGGGCCGGGCAATATGTTCGACAACTGCCGGCTCACCTCGTGGGTGCCGGATCCCGGTACTGGCGAAGTGGTTGTCAGCGTCAATCTGGGAAAGCCGACGAGTTTCAACAGTGCGGCTATCGAAGCTGATGGGTCGCTCGACCGCGTCGAGGTTAAGGCGAAGATCGGGACGGAGTGGAAACCCCTGGGCTCGCTGGAAAACCCTGCCGGGCCGCAAACACTCCAACTACCGCCGACAACTGCGCAGGAGCTGCAGCTCGTGTTCACGTCCAAGGCTAAAGCGAAGTTCCACGTCTGGGAGTTTCAGCTTTTCAAATAAGAGCCTGGTCGCGGCAGGAAAGTGAACAGTTTTTATTAGCAAGACTGTAGGTAAGTATGAGGAAGTGTGCATTGATTGGAACATCGAAAAACCAGTTGGTTGTTGCGTTCGTGCTGGCGGCGATGATGTGTGCGGCGCCCGGGCTTCAGGCGGAGGACAGTTTGCTGGCGTTCAGTGACCCGGCCAATGATATCCCGGCACCGGGCTGGACCGTCGGCCAGGCGAATCGCAGCCCCGACCTCGACGTACTGCCCGGCTTCAAGAGTCCTCCGCCTGGTTTTGGTGTGGTGCCGTTCTTCTGGTGGCTGGGCGATCCGCTGACACAGGAGCGGCTGGGCTGGATTCTGGGCCAGATGGAGGGCATGGGGATTTCGGGCTACCAGATCAACTACGCTCACGGTTACAAGGATGGCGGCAGGTCGTACGGGTTGACCATCCCCAGTGAGCCGCCATTATTTTCCGACGAATGGTGGAAACTGACAGGCTGGTTCATGAACGAGGCGAAGAAGCAGAGTGCGGGCATCAGCTTGAGCGACTACACGCTTGGCATCGGCCAGGGCTGGTCGGTGGACGAGATCCTGCGCGATCATCCCGAGATGTGCGGTGCCACGTTGAAGCTGGTTGACGGTAAACAGCCGGATGCCGTGATGACCGGCACCGTGCCGGGTGAGGGCGGCAAGGTACGCGAGGTGTCGGTGGTAGCCGCCAAGGCGGAGTTGTCAATTGATCCGATGCACCCGGAATCGGGACGCCTTTATGCGAAGACATTTTTCGGCCAGTTTGAAGACCGCCTTGGCCAGGAGGGTGGCAAGGGGTTGAACTTCTTCTTCTCCGACGAGCTGGGTTTTGGCGTCGGCGGCAGTCTCTGGAACGACCGGTTTGCCGCGGAATTCAAGAGGCGGAAGGGATACGACATTGTGCCGGAACTGCCGGCGTTGTTCATGGATATAGGGCCACGGACACCCAAGGTCCGGCTCGATTACAGCGATGTGCAGGTGGCACTGAGCGAGGAGGGCTTTTTCAAGCCGGTATACGACTGGCATCAGCAGCGGGGCATGACGATGGGCTGCGATCATGGCGGTCGCGGTCGGAACGTTGTCGAATTCGGCGACTATTTCCGCACGCAGCGCTGGAACCAGGGGCCGGGCGCCGACCAGCCGGGGCTGAGCAAGGAGTTGATCAAAGCCAAGGTGGCGTCATCGATCGCTCACCTGTACCAGCGGCCGCGCGTCTGGCTGGAGGGCTATTACGGCAGCGGGTGGGGTACCACGTCGGCCGGGATCGTGGATGCGACATTCGTCAATTTTGTGAGAGGATTCAACCTGCTTTCGTTCCATGGCATGTATTACGCCACGCACGGCGGCTGGTGGGAGTGGGCGCCGCCGGACAATACGTTCCGTATGCCGTACTGGAAGCATCTGCGCGGGTTCATGGGTTGCGTTCAGCGGCTGAGCTACCTGTTCGTGCAGGGGCAGCACCGATGCGATGTAGCGATCCTTTATCCGGTCGCCCCGATGGAGGCCGGCATGGGCGGCAAGGAGGCTGTGGACGCAGCCTTCACTTCTGGTAATGTGCTTTATGGAAAATCGATCGATTTTGATTTCATGGACTTCCAATCACTGGCTCGGGCCAAAGTGGTGGGTAAGGAACTCCAGGTGTCGGGCGAGAGTTATCGCGTCTTGATCCTGCCAGCGATGAGGGCGGTTCGGCATTCGACGCTGCAGAAGGCGGCCGAGTTCCGCCGTGCCGGCGGGGTGGTTCTGGCGGTCGGCGCATTGCCCGAGGCCAGCGACCGCGTGGGGCGCGACGACGCGGAGGTGGCGGCGCTGGTGAAGGAACTGTTTCCGAACGGTCCCGTGCAGGACGCCTTGAAAGCCGTGCAGGCGGCGCTGCCCGATCCCGACTATGTCGGTGTCGGTGACGTACAGCACAGGAAAATCGGTGCGCGTGACGTGTATGCCATCTACAACGCACCCACGAATAGCGAGGCGACATTCCGCGCTACGGGCAAAGTCGAACTGTGGGACCCCTGGACCGGCGCGACACGACCGATGCCTGTGCTGTCACAGGCTGACGGCAAGACAACATTGAAATTGCCGCTGACCGAGAAGGAAATCCAGTTGATCGTTTTTAGTCCCGGGCAGCCGGAGGTCGTAGCGAAGAACGCGGAAGGTGGGGTGACAAAGAAGGAAATCGCTGTGGAAGGCGACTGGGAATTCGAGCTGCAGCCGACCTGTGACAACCGGTACGGCGATTTCCACTGGCCAGCCACGCCTGCATTGATCGGTGCCGAGGCGCGCCAGCTCTGGTATTGCGAGGGCGAGACCACCAACGGCTTGTGGCGAAAGGTGACCAGTACGTTCGGCCCACAATTCATCCAGTGTGACTCACTGCCAGCATCGCAGGATGCGGCGCCGAAGAACGGCAAGCCGGTCGAATTTTCCTGGCGCTGGGGAATCGAGAACGTTCCCGGCATGCAGGGCTATCACGGCTTGAAGGAGCTGGTGCACGATGAGTTCATCACGATCGGCACGGCCAAGAGCGGGGGACATGGCGGCCCGAAGATCGAGGCCGGCAAGTCGGACACCTACTTCTGGACCACCGTGGTGGCACCGAAAGATATGACGGGTTATGTGCAGGCGGGTGACGTAAAGCCTATCAAGGCCTGGCTCAATGGCGCCGAGATCACCAGCAGGACGGTGCCTCTTAAGGCGGGGGCCAATCCGCTTGTGCTTCACTACGACAAATCGAAACCGGGTCTGGCATATTTCGTGGTTTCCGCGATCGAGTTGCCGGAACCGGAGCGCGTGCCGGACCGGCTGCCGCAGGGTCAGCAGCCGAAGTTCAAGCTCAGCCCGCTGGCTTCGCGCTGGTGGAATAACCCGGCAGTATTGCCCTTGGATGTGCGGTCGCAGGAGAAAACGCCGATCGGCTGGTACCGGTTCGTGTCGCCGCCGGGATTGAGGGCAATCACCATTGCCGCGCATGGCAAGGTGCAGGTGTGGGCTGACGACAAGCCGATGCTGGAGAAAGCTACCGGCCGGTTCAGCGTGGCGCAACCGACGCCGGGTCCGGTAACGGTTTCGCTGCGGATTGAGCAGGAACGCGGCTGGTATGGCGGTGCGGCGCTGAGCGAGCCGATCCGGCTGGACTGCGGCGCGGGCAGCATGGCGCCGGGCGACTGGTCGAAGAACGAAGGGCTTGCCAGTTACTCGGGTGGCGCATGGTACCGCAAGACCATCACGATCCCGGCTGTCAGGCGGGTCTGGCTCGATCTGGGCGATGTCGCGGCGTCGGCCGAGGTGCGGGTCAACGGCAAGCCGGCCGGCGTGCTCGTCGCGCCGCCGTGGAAACTCGACGTGTCCAGTCTCGTCAAGCCGGGTGAGAACCGGGTCGAGGTGCTGGTCTGCAACACGCTGGCCAACCATTATTGCACTGTTCCGACACGCTATCGCGGGTCACCCGTATCGGGTCTGCTTGGGCCGGTCACGCTTGAACTGGCTGCCGGCCTTACCGCAGGAGCAGGTAGCCGATTGCAAGCAGGAGGGAAAGGTTCCCTGCGGATCATGCCGTTGGGTGATTCCATCACGGTGGGATATACCGATAACCCCCAATGGGCGCACCCCTTCGAATTTGGCTATCGTAGCGGTTTATATCAACGCCTGATGGACGCAGGGTGCGATTTTGTCTTTGTGGGAGACTCTGAGGATCCTTTCAACAACAAGTTTAGCGATCCAACCCATGGAGGATCCGTCAGGCCAAACCTCGACCTGCGAAAAATGAAGCAGGCGGGGCATCGAGGTTATGGCGGTTGGGGGGTTGGTTCAATACAGAAGAATATTGCGCAGTGGATCAAACAAGACCGACCGGACATCATCCTGCTACAAATCGGAATCAACGGCATCAACGCCACGAGTCCGCAGCAACTGGATGCCTTGGTCAAGGACATCTATGACGCTGATAAAAAAGTCAAACTGGTTGTCGCCCAAATAACGCCTCTGAAAAGTTTTAATCAGGATCTGTTTAATTACAACACCTATATACGCCAGACACTGGTGCCGACCTATGCCGGTAAGGGATACGCTATTAGCACGATCGACCTTTATAAACATTTTTTGACCAACCCAAGCGACCCAAAGTCAATCGATCCAGCACGATTGTCTAACCGGATCAATCATCCGACCAACGCGTTCTATGACAAAATGGCGGAAAGCTGGTTTCAGGGTATTAGGGCATTGCTGACGAAGTGACAATCAAAAGTAAAGATGTGCAGTTATGCGTAAAAGGGGATTCGGGATGAGAATGATGGCGGTTCTGTTGACATCGGTTTGCAGTGCGGGTTTGACATTTGCATCGTCAGCGGAAATCACGATTGTGTTGCCGAAGAGGGCGTCGGATATTGAGAAAATAGGCGCTTTGGAAATGCGACGCTACATGTATCTCCGGACAGGTAAGATAATGCCAGTCCCCACTGTGGAATGGCCAAAGACAGGCGACAAAATCGTCATTGCTCAGAAAGATCAACCGCTTGTCAAGGATGCGTGTGCTGACGCGCGTGATGAGGCGACAAAGGCGGAGGTAGCGGTACTGGAGCCAGAGCAGTACATCGTAAAGACGCTTACAGGTATAGATGGACGGAAAACGCTTCTGGTATCCGGAGGGGATGCCGTGGGCGTATTGTACGGCACGTACCGGGTGTGCGAAAAGATCGGGGTCCGGTTTTACCTGCATGGAGACGTGCTGCCCGAACAGAAGAGGCCGCTGGCAATTCCAGAGGTCAATGAAAGCGGAAAGCCGCTATTCAATATCCGCGGAATCAATCCGTTCCATGATTTCCCGGAAGGACCGGACTGGTGGAATCAGGACGATTACAAGAGCTATATTTCGCAGTTGTCAAAGATGCGGATGAATTTCATTGGTCTGCATTGTTATCCTGATGGCATGGCTGAGCCGCTGGTGTGGATTGGTCCGAAAGAGTACCTGGATAAAGAAAACAATCCGGTTTCCAGCTTTCCTTCGACCTGGGCTAATACGAGGCGTGGCGCATGGGGGTATGCCGCGATGAAGACATCTGACTTTTCAGGCGGAGCCGACCTCATGTTTGCCGGGGATGATTACGGGCCTGACATCATGGCGGGAATATTACCCAAGCCGGAAACGCCAGAGGCGTGCAATCAGCTTTTTGTGAAGTCAGGCAACCTGCTCAAGCAAGCGTTCAGCTACGCGAAAATGGTGGGCGTCAAGACGTGTATAGGTACAGAGACGCCTCTGCAAATTCCGAAAGAAATGAGGGAGAAACTGAAGGCTGACGGCAAAGACGTCAACAGCCCGGAAGTCAGGAAATCTATATACAGCGGAATGTTTTTCCGCATAAATAAGATCTGTCCTGTGGATTATTACTGGCTGTGGACTCCTGAGGGCTGGACGTGGAGCGGCAATAAACCTGAACAGTTCGACGCAACGGTGAAAGATATTAATGCCGCGATTGAGGCCCTTTCCGGATTGGGCAATCCATTTACTCTCGCAACGTGTGGCTGGGTTCTGGGACCGCAGCATGACCGGACGGCACTGGACGCGGTATTGCCGAAAGCGGTTCCCATGAGCTGCATAAGCAGGCAGGTGGGGCATGAGGCTGTTGAGCGGGGATTTGCGAACATAACGGGGCGGCCAAAATGGTCGATTCCGTGGTTGGAGAATGATCCAAACCTGATCGCTCCGCAGCCGTGGGTTGGGCGGATGCGATATGACGCGGCGGATTCGCTGAGACTAGGTTGCACAGGGCTGATCGGTCTTCACTGGCGGACAAAGGCGATGTGTCAGAATGTTGCGGCGCTTGCGGCCGCCGCATGGGACCAGTCGTGGACGCCGGCAGATTTTGACAAGACTCCTGTTGTGCCTACGAAGGTTGAAGAGACAAAGTCTTCGGTTGCGGGTGCGGGTGGCGGAAACACGGCGTATTTCAATGACCCCGTGGCAGGCACAGAGGACGATCCAGTTTATCAGTCGGTCCGTTACGGAATGGATACGTACAAACTTGAGATCCCGAACGGATCATATTCTGTCACCTTGAAGTTCAACGAGCCGGTTTATGGTGAAGCCGGCAAGCGCGTGTTCAGCGTAAGGATTCAGGGCAAGCAGGTCATTGATAAGATGGATATGTTTGCGAAGTTCGGCAAGAACAAGGCGATTGATTTTGTTTATCCTGAGATCGCTGTGACTAATGGATTCCTAGTAGTGAGTTTTATCAAGGACGTCGGGAGTCCCTGTATTGCCGGGATAGTTGTTGAAGGCACGGCGGCGGCGGCTAACCAGATTGCTGCTGCGACTTACGTACGCAAGATTAATTGCGGCGGAAAGGCCTTCAAGGATTACGAGGCCGATGAGCGCCGTGCGCCGGTGGATATCGAGAGAGACCGCACGAGGCCTGTCGAAGATTTTTATGTTGATTTTGCGCGGGCTAGTTTCGGTGATGACGTCGCGGAAGCGGCGGGAAAACTGCTAGCCAAGATTGACGGAACGAAACTGGTTGAAACGACAACGTGGATTCACGGACCTGGCGGTATCAAAATCAACAAGACGGCATGGAGCGAAGAGAAGGACAAGTACGCGTTTGTAGACGAATTCGCAGGGTTAAGAACGCGGGTAACTGGGGCGGTTAACCTTGAGAGGTTTGACTACTGGCTGCATACCTATCGCTGCCAGGCTGCAATGGGAGAGATAGGCTGCCTGCGCGGCGAGTTGGACAAGACCGTAGAGGCAATCAAGGCGGAGAAGGACGCTGCGAAGAAGAGGGAACTTGCGGCACGGGGGGTGAGTGTGCGCATAGAGATGGCGCGAAAATGGGAGAGGATGGTGTCCCTGCAGGTTGCTGCCGTCGACACGCCTGGTGAACTGGGCACGATTGACAACATCGAGCGCCACAACCGGATGAAACAAAATTTCATCTCAAAGTACGACAAGGATCTGGAAAATGCACTTGGCGAGAAGCTTCCGGCGACCATAGAGCCGGGTAAGGCGTATGACGGTCCCGCGCGGATCATTGTGCCGACTGTGCGGACACATCTTTTGAAGGGTGAGGAACTAACGCTCAAGCTTATCCTGCTGGACAAACAGCCCATGAAGGGGGCTGCACTCTTCTGCCGTGTAATGGGAAAGGGTGAGTACCTGAAATTCAATTTGAAACACCTTGGCCGCGCAGTGTACGAGGCAAAGCTTCCTGCTGCCACGGAAGACCTTGAGTATTACATTGAGGCGGAGCAGGGTGATGGGACGATACTGTTTTGGCCGGTGACCGCACCTGCTATCGGGCAGACGGTGATTGTGTCTGCACCGAATACCTGAGTGACGCCAGTTATCGTCATCCCGATGAATGATACCACGTGAACCCTTCGGTCTGCTTACCTTTGAATAATGGGTTTGTTAAAAGCCCAATGAATGATCGTATGATTATGCAAAAACTCAACCTGATTCTTGATTATTTCACCCCTCGAGTCTTGCCTCGCGTTGGCTTGGCGATGGCTGCTGGTCTGGTTCTGATGGCCTCGATGGGCAAGGCCGCCTTATCCGAGAGGCTCGAACTGAACTTTAACCAAGGATGGCGGTTCTTCCGGTTGGACGATGCCAGCAAGGCTTCGGCATTTGACGCCAGCAGTCCGAGTTCTGATGATACGCGGTGGGAAATCGTGAATTTGCCGCATTCGGTCCGGTTGGAGCCGTGGAATGCGAGCGGTGGCCAGAACTTTCAAGGGCTATGCTGGTATCGGAAACATTTTGTCCTCGATAAAAGTTGGAAGGGAAAGAAGTTGTTCCTGGAATTCGGGGGCGCGATGCAGGTCGCCGAGGTCTGGATCAACGACAAGAAAATCACCACTCATTACGGCGGTTATCTGCCCTTTGTTCTCGATGTAACGAGGAGGGGACAGACAATATAGGACGATAGTTGATAGAAGGCGACTCAGTTTTCTAAGCATATTGCCATTTTATGGCGAAGCGAACATGGCTAGCGTTGTCGGCTCGATGAAAAGCGGTCGCGTGGAGTAATATTTCCGCTTTGAGTAAAAGCAACGACGCCCGGGGATGTATTATTTATCCACGGTTTTGATCGGTGAGCATATTTTCCGTCTTAACGGCTATGCGCGGAGCGGAACGCTGACCGGCGCGACTCGGAGGTCTCGCGCGGTACAGAATCCCTCAGACAGACAGAAGCGAATCTTGCGCGCGCCTGTCTTGCGCTTGGTGCCGAAGTGGGTGCGGTTTCTTTCAAAGACCGACTCCACGAACGCTTTGCTACCAAACGCGAGGCCGTCCCTAAAATAACGAACACGGCAGCGCAGCAGGTCAGGAAGCGGCAGCCTCCCGCCTTGATCGATTACCTCCTGTGCCGCCTCCAGCGAAAAACCGACGCGCAAAAGCCTGCCTCCTTCATCGCGGCGTTCCTCGCCACGCGTGAAGAGGTTGGTGCGGTAGGCCGCAGCAGCGTCAGCCCAGGACGTATTCTGATTTTGCCGAACAGATGACTGAACGGCGATGATTCCTTGCCTCGCGACATCAGAGCCACCACACGCCTCGCCATAGCCGCTCCAGCGATACTCTGCCGGATCCTTCACGATCCCAGCGCGCACGGGGTTAAGGTCGATGTAGGCTGCGATTGCGGAGAGTGCGCGGCTTTCGCCTTCCACCATGATGCTGGCGTAGCGTCCCTCCCAGAGCGTTCCTGTGCGCTTGTGGCGCTGGTTGTAGGATATGGAGTAGCGCTGTTTGAGGAGTTTCATGAAGGGGCTGACGTCGCCCATTCGCAGGCGGAGTTGCGCCTGCTCGCGTTCGACAAGCACATCGACACCGCCCCTGCGCCAGACGTCCCACCGCGCCTGATACAGGCTCGCTTCTGCCGAGCCATAGAGTGCCTTGACACGCCTGAGCAACTCGGTATCATCAAGCACGGGTTGCACCGGCACGTCAAACAGGATGTGGAAGTGATTCGAGAGGATCGCGTAGGTGAGAACGCTCACGCCCGAGAAGGTCGCCGACTTTCTCAGGATGTGACGGAATATCTCCCGTTCCCCCTCATCCATCTTAAAACTCCTGTCCACGATCCTACTCGTGACATGATAGTATCCAATCCCGTTTTCCGCCTTGATTCGTGCCTTTCGCATAAGCATCTCCCTCCCTATTTTCTGACCAATTGTCTGTCCCTTTATTAAGAGAACGACAATAGATTATCAGATTTAATGAGGTAGGATGTCGCTTGCCAAGCGACATTTTCAATGCAGATAGTCTGTCCCTTTATCAGCGCTTTTGCAACGATAACGCTTTCGGTTTTGCAAGCACAGCTCGCACATCTGGCCATACCTCAAAACGTTTTGAGTGCCGCCGAAACCACGACCACCCCTTTGCGCGACAGGGGACAGACAAGAATGGCGCTAAGATAAGGC
>SESF01028645.1_pt1 | contig 18159 bp, 10 predicted proteins | sample 3171521 | NCBI WGS metagenome assembly SESF01 (sample SAMN10866945, study PRJNA518727) | freshwater metagenome | biome: subpolar coniferous forest; feature: holomictic lake; material: water; isolation source: holomictic Lake 227, 6 m and 8 m depth | place: Canada: near Kenora, Ontario | collected...
CCGGCGGTTTCTCGGTTGCCCGCGGCACGGCATTGACAGTGGGGAACGCGGTGACGGATGCTTCCATTGATACATTGCTGGGCACAGGTAATTTCGATGCCGGCGCAAGTTTTGGTTTCGACACCTCGGCAGGGAACCGCACCTACAACGCCGTGCTTACCAATACGTTGGGCGTGGCAAAAATCGGTACGAACACGCTGACCCTCGGTGCCGCGAGTACCGTGGCGGGGCTCCTGGTCGACGGTGCGAGCGGTGGGGTGACGCTGAACGAGAATCTGACGACGACCAGCCTGAATCTCCAAAATACCACCGGCGGGGCAGCCGGCCATACCAACACGATCGCCGCCGGGAAGACGCTGACGGTTAACGGCTCGATGATTGTTGGCAACACGGTGGCTTTGGCTGGAGTCACTACGACTAATTATTTTACGGGTGGCGGCACGCTGGCGGTCGCGGGCACCAACCTATATGTTGGTGGCTGGATAAGCACCTCAAGTTATCCGAGGGACGTGCTGAATCTCTCGGGGTTGAACACCTTTACCTGCACGGTCAACAATATGGGCGTTGGCTATGCTATTAACGGTAACGTAAACTCCCTCTCTGGCGCCCTGCTTTTAGCCGCCACCAACACCATCACCGCCACTAAACTTTATCTGGGAGGAACGGGCAATAGTTTGCTGAACAGTGGTAGCTTTGGGTTGCTGGTACTGGGCGCCTTGAATACGCTCAACGTCAACAACATTAGTGCGCCAGGCGTAAGCATGAACCGCCAGACTACGACCATCATGTTCAACTCAGATCTGGCAGTGCCCGGCAAGGTGCTCATTCGTGGTTCGGCGGGTGGTTCCAGCACGGCAGCGGTCACTCTCGGGTATCAAGGAACCGGCACTGGCAACTATCATCAGCAAGCTGACTTCACCGGCGGCATTTTGGATGCCATGTTCGGGGACGTCCGGCTCCAGGGAACAGGGCAGGGTTTGTACCACACCGCCGTGATGGCGATTGGCCAGACGGCGGGCGCAGGTGCAGATTTCACAGGGGGCACACTGACCATCGGTGAGCAGAATAATAGTCAACAGGTCGGCAGCATGCACCCGGAATTTGCCTTTTATATCGGCGCGACGAATGGTACGGCGACGATGACGGCGGGAATCATTAAGGTCGCCAAGTGTGATGTTGACGGTGCAATGGGTTACTTCTACGGAACGCTTACAGTAGGGACAAATTCAACCGTGACCGTGACGAACAGCATTGTGCTTGGCATCAAAGGGACGACCACATCGAACGGGGTCTTTGCTACACTCAATCTGAATGCCGGTGGGACACTTGTCATTCCGGCCGGAGGCATCATTACTACATCGATGTTGTCAGGTGCTTCAACCGGTGTCACCACGAACTCGATCAATTTTGACGGAGGTACGCTCCGGCTGTCGAGTTCCGGGAATCTGATCTCAGGTAACAATGCGGGATTCTCACTCAACATTCAGCCAGGGGGTGCAACGTTTGACACCGGTACTAATAGTATGACGATCACCCAGAACCTTTTGTCAGCCGTGGGGAGCGGGATTGGGAGTATTGTCGTGACGAATGGTGGGAGTGGATTTTATACCGCACCGTATGTGGTCATCACGGATACTACAGGGAGTGGTGCCGGTGCCTTTGCCCAGATCAACAATGCTGGAAGGGTAACGAACATTGTCCTGACCAGCCGTGGCCAGAACTACACCAGCCCGGCGATCTCCCTCGTAAGTGGCAATGGAACAAGTGCCGCAGTATCCAATAAGTTGGTGGCGGTCACTGGTGGCGGCTTGACCAAGCTGGGCACAGGCACGCTTACGCTTTCTGGCGTGAATACTTATACAGGACCGACCATCGTCTCGAATGGCGTGCTGCGGCTGACGCAGACGCAGGGTATCACGACGAATGCGGATGTGGTCATCAGTGCCGATGGCAAAATGAACCTCGACTTCGCTGGAATCACAACCATCAGAAGCCTGACCGTCAATGGAGAGTTGAAGACGCGGAATGCAGTCTACAACAAGTCTAATCTGCCAGCTTTGAGTGGCACTGGCTTTGGCGACGGCTCCTTGCAGACAACCGAAGGGTCGAAGCCCAAGGGCACGATGATCCGAATTTTTTAAGGGGAAAAACATTTAACGCTTAACGCTCAACGCTGAAATGTTCAACTTCAGTGTCCCGTGTTAAATTTTAATGACTTATGGGGGAGGGCAGCGGGAATGAGAAGAATTGCAGGGTTCGTATTATTGTTGCCGTTGGCGGCATTGAGCGCGACTGAGTTTTATGTGGTACCGGATGGCGACGATGCCAGTTCCGGTTCGAAAAGACATCCTTTCGCCACGCTGGAGCGGGCGCGGGATGCGGTGCGAAAATTAAATGTCGCCAAGAAGTATCCCAGTGATGGCGTGACGGTCTGGCTTCGCGGAGGCGTGTATCTGCGCGAGAAGTCGTTTGATCTCGATGCCCGTGATTCCGGACAGGAGGGCGCCCCAGTAGTCTATGCGGCGGCTTCTGGCGAGGCAGTACGTTTTGTCGGCGGAAAAATCATTCCCTCCTCGATGTTCCATCCTGTAACGGATTGGGCGTTTCTTGACCGAGTCGTTTCCCGCGCCGCACGGCGGCATCTCGTGCAGGCCGACTTGAAAGCACTGGGCATCACCGACTATGGCGAGTTGAAACCGATGCATGCCGTGGACTTCGGCTCCAACACGCACTATCTCTCAGCGCCGCTGGAACTGTTCATCGATGGCAAGGCGGCGACACTCGCCCGTTGGCCCAACCGCAATGACGCAATGCCGTTTCTCGGATTAGTGGATTGCGCGGTTCAGAACATGGACAAAGCAGGCAACACCAACCAGTATTCCACGATCACCCTCAAGGATGTGCCCGCCAAGCCCTGGGGTTATAGCGATCAGGGAGATTGCCCTGCCATCTTTCCCCAGCAGGCCATCTCGCACATGAAAGAATGGGGGACGCTGGACGATGCGTACGTGGTCGGAGCACTAATCCGCGCGTATGCCCATACGAGCCGGAAGATCGCCGCGTTCGATGCCGCCAAGGGGACCATCACGTTCACCACCCCCGTCTTTGTCTGGCCCGGCTATAAGGATATGGCGAAGCTTTTTTACTTTTCAAATCTGCCGGAGGAACTCGATGTGCCCGGCGAATATTACCTCGACCGCAAGACCGGCGTGCTGACGCTCTATCCACCCGCAGGGTTCAACGAGAAATCCGAGATCGTGGTCTCGATGATGAACGATGTGTTGGTGGCGATGGAGAACTGTTCGCATATCCGCCTGCGTGGTCTGATCCTGGAGGCGACTCGGACGAGCGGCGTCTACATCGATCGCGGCGAAGACACTGTCATCGAAAAATGTGTGATCCGAAACACCGGCATCGTGGGCGTGCAAATCGGTTTCGGTTGGGACACCGGTCTGGCTGGCGACTGGGCCGCACAATCCACGCATGGCTCGCTTGCGCCGCCCGAAGTGAAAGCCGCCGGTCCCGGCAAGCCGCTGCCGCGTCTGCCTGGTTCTCTGCGACATGTACTTTGCACGGGCATGGAACGGCTGCCGACACGCCTCCCGGGCGCAACGGCGCTGGATCGTCAGGGCGGTCGCCGTAACGGTCTCGATGGCTGTACGATTTTTGACACCGGCATCGGGGGCGTGATCCTCGGTGGAGGCGACCGCAAAACGCTGATTCCGGCGGAAAACTTTGTCCGTAACTGCAACATATACCGCACCGACCGCCGCGTCCACATGTATGCGGAGTCAGTCTTCGTGGACGGCTGTGGAAATCTGGTTGAGGGGAATTATCTCCACGACAACTTTGGTGGACTTCTCTACTTTCTCGGTAATGACCACCTCATGCAGTACAACGAGATCTGCCGCGGGCTGACGGCCTCGCAGGATGGCGGCGTAGTCGAGACTCGGCAGAATCCGAGCATGCTTGGCAACAAGATCCGTTTTAATTATCTCCACGACAACGAGCGGGGAAGTCCGGATCACAACGCGCAGAATTGTACGATCTACTTGGACAATAGCACCCACGGGGTGGAGATCTTCGGCAATGTCTTTTATCGCAACATCGGCCGGACTGTGAAACCATGGAGCCGTTCCCAGATCGGCATCACCGAGGGACACAATCACATGATTGCTAATAACCTGTTTATTGACAACCCAGGCGTAAAGATTGGTGATGGATGCGAGTTTGAAAGGGCTAAGAAAACGTTTATCTCTGGAAAATCTATGCTGACTCAGGATGTCGATGTTACCCAACCGCCATACTCCACGCGCTATCCCGAGTTCTATCAGACTTACACCAGCGTCGTGAACAACGCCACCAACACGCCACTCTATAACCGCGTCTTCAACAACGCGCTGATCGGTAACAACGAGGGTGTCAATCCCAGCCGCTATCCCGACAAGGACTACCGCCATCACAATATCGAGATCGACACCGACCCCGGATTTGTGAACGAAGCCGCCGGCGATTTCACGTTCCGTCCCGATTCGCGTATCTTCAAACAAATCCCCGGGTTCCAGAAAATCCCGTTCGAGAAGATGCAACGCGCCAAAATTCTTCAGGAGAGCCGAAAATGAAACACACCATCACACTCCTCACAACCCTGTTACTCGCACCGCTGACTACGCTGTACGCCGCGGAAATTCATGTTGCACCGAAAGGCGATGACAACAATTCCGGTACAATCGATAAACCGCTAGCGACCTTCGCTGCGGCCCAACTTGCCGCACGCTCAAGTGCGGGACGTGTACCGGTCACGGTGTGGTTTCACACCGGCACGTACTATCTACCAAAGACGATCAAGTTCACGGCAAAGGATTCTGGCACGGAGAAAGCACCGGTGGTTTATGCCGCAGCGCCGGGTGAACAGGTGGTGCTCAGCGGCGGTTCGAAACTCACGCTCGAATGGTTGCCCTTCCGTGATAGAATTTACCAAGCGCGGACACCTTTGGGCTTAGAGATGGATCAGCTATTTGTTAATGCGGAGCGACTTAACATGGCGCGGTATCCGAACTATGATCCCAAGGCCGCACAGTTCAATGGTTCGGCAGCGGATGCCATCGCCCCCGAGCGGGTAGCGCGTTGGACCGATCCGGCGGGTGGTTATATTCACGCGATGCACACCGCGCTCTGGGGTGATATGCATTGGCGGATTTTAGGCAAGAAGTCTGACGGTTCACTCGATTACGAAGGCGGCTGGCAGAACAACCGCCCCAGTCCGATGCACAAGCAGTTTCGCTTTGTGGAGAATATTCGCGAGGAACTTGATGCTCCAGGCGAGTGGTTCTTTGATGCAACGAATCGGACGGTATATCTCTATCCGAAGAGCGGCGTAGATTTGAATAAAGCGAACGTGGAAATCGTGCGGTTGCGGCATCTGATCGAATTCAATGGTACGAAGGGGAATCCGGCGAGGTTCATCACATTACGCGGTCTGACGTTCCGGCATGCGGCGCGGACGTTCATGGAGAACCGCGAGCCGCTCCTGCGCACGGACTGGACGGTCTATCGAGGTGGTGCGGTTATCTTCAACGGAGCGGAAGATATGACAATCGAGGATTGCGATTTCGACCAGCTCGGCGGTAACACCATCTTCGTCAACACTTACAACCGACGCATCATGGTACGCGGCTGCCTCATCCGCGAGAGCGGCGCGAACGGGATCGCGTTCGTTGGTGATCCCAAGGCCGTGCGCAGTCCGCTGTTCAATTACGGGGAGAAGTTTGACTACGCGAAGCTCGACCGCATGCCCGGTCCGCTGACCGATAATTATCCTGCCGACTGTCTGGTGGAGGATTGTCTCATTACGCGTAGCGGCAGATTTGAAAAGCAGACTGCTCCTGTTGAAATTGATATGGCGCAGAATATTACGGTGCGGTACTGTTCGATCTACGATGTGCCCCGAGCCGGCATTAACATTGGAGATGGCTGTTGGGGCGGACACGTGATCGAGCAATGCGATGTCTTCGACACCGTTCTTGAAACCGGCGACCACGGTTCCTTCAACTCCTGGGGTCGCGACCGCTACTGGAATCCGGATGTGCGGAGGGTGGATAAAGAGGTTACTGCTGATCCCGCGCTGCCGCTGCTGGACGTTGTGCGGTCTATCATCCTGCGCAACAACCGCTGGCGCTGCGACCATGGCTGGGACGTGGATCTGGACGACGGCTCCTCACGGTATGAAATTTATAACAACCTGTTTTTGAACGGCGGGCTCAAGTTGCGCGAAGGGTACAACCGCATCGTCACGAATAACGTCATGATCAACAACAGCCTGCATCCACACGTCTGGTTCGAGAACAGCGGCGATATTTTTGCCCGCAACATCGTAATGGGTGCCTATCGCCCAGCCGGAATGAACATCGCCAAATGGGGCCAAGAGGTAAACTGCAATCTATTTGTGTCAGGAATTCTCTTGGGTGCAGGACAGTTCGGCGCGTGGGGAGAAAAGCTGAAGAGCAACACGTTTGTGACCTCGGATGCCGATCGAATGAAGTTCGCCGCGAAAGGTTGCGACGCGAATTCACTCGCTGGCGATCCTCAATTCGTTGACCCAGCCAGCGGCGATTTTAGAGTCAAGGATGGGTCGCCGGCACTGAAGTTGGGGCTTGTGAATTTTCCGATGGATCAGTTCGGAGTTCGCTCCACGCGATTGAAGGCCCTCGCGCGGATACCGGCGTTCCCCACGATCACTCAGAGCACCGGCCAAACAGTCGCGTCGGTGGCAGTGCCAGTCACTTGGCCGTGGCAAGGCGCGACACTCCGCGAACTGGAGGGGCTTGAGTTTTCCGCAGTCGGCGTGGCGGCGGATGCCGGCGGGGCGTTTGTGGCCGAAGCCCCCGTGCAGTCAACCGCGTTCGCGACGGGACTGCGTAAGGGCGATTTTATTCAGGCAGTGAACGGCCATGCGGTTCGAGGAGTGAAGGCATTTCTTGAAGCCGTCAATGCCGTGTCCGAAAGCGCAAAACTAAAGCTAGAGGTCGTCCGCAACCAGCAGCGAATGCCGCTTGATACAAACACCGGAATGGACCAACACAAAAAGAACACAAAATGAAACACGCCATCACACTTCTCACCGCCCTGCTGCTAGCCCCGCTCCCTGCGATGCGTGCCGCTGATACGACCGCCCCTTTCACGCCGTATCTCGACGGCAAGCCTCCGCAGATCACCCGGGAAATCCTGCCACCGCCGGATGGGATCGCGGTACGCCGGATTCTCTTTCGCATCCGGGACAAGAAGGAAGCTTATGCCGTCATCGCCCTTCCCAAGACGCCGGGCAAGTATCCGGGCATGCTTCTTTTACATGGTTCGGGCGGTGCTGCCGAGGAGGAGAAGGCAATGGCCTGGGCGCAACGCGGATATGTTGCGGTCGCGCCGGAGATGCCCGGTCTCTACGGAGGGCTGACCCATGGCGACCTGCCGATGTCCAAGGCGTATGCTGATGGACGCTACACGATGAAGCCGAACACAACCCACAGCGTCATTTTCGACGGGATGCTCAGTGCGATGAAGGCGCTCGACCTTCTGCGCTCGCTCCCGGAAACCGACACGGCCAACATTGGCGTCTGCGGCTGTTCGTGGGGCGGCTCGATGACTACGATGGTCTGCGGCTTGGCGGGGAATAAGGTCAAAGCGGGATTCGCCATTTGGGGCTGCGGTTTTTTCGACAAGGGCAACTGGTTGTCAAGCAAGCCCAATCCCAATGCCAAACCAGGAAGTATGCCGCAGAACATGACAGATGAGGAACGCGAGCGCTGGCTGCGTGATCTCGATCCGGGCCGGCGCGCTCCGAACATGAAGGCCGCCTTTTTCCTGGCGGCTGCGGCGAACGATTTCTTCGGCTGGCCTGAAGCGGTCCAGGCCACGCTGGACGCGATTCCCGGCGAGAAGAATCATTTCTATGCACCGAACAACAACCACAAAGCCCTAGTTCCCGGTGGCACCGGTTTTGAAGATGTCAAGCAGACACCCGGCGCTGCGAAGTTGATCGGCAACCGAGCCAACTGGCTCGCGATGGAGGTGCCATACTTCGACTACTATCTTAAAGGCAAAGGTAAGCCATTTCCAAAGGCAAGTGTGCAAAAAACCGGCGATCCCCTTCTTGCCCGCATTAGCGTGAACGCCCCGCATCCGCTCATCAAAGTGGAGATCTATTGGGCAAAAGCTTATCCCGCCGAGGCCGCAACGAATCCCGAGATTCTGGGCAAAGCGGTACTTGAACGAGCATGGACCGCGCTCCCCGCTCTCAAGGCCGGGAACGGATGTTACGAGGCAAAACTCCCTCCGGAGGCCGTTGTGTGGTTCTCACTGGTTTCGGATGACCGCCCGGTAACGGTGTCCAGCGACTTGATTCAGTTGATCCCGACGGCTGAAAAATCCGCAACCGCAAAAGACTCCAAATGAACATCACCTTTACCCTCCTCTCCATCCTGTTGCTGATGCCGTCGAGAATGCTACTCGCGGCAGAAACCACTTCCCCAGCCAATTCCGATACGCCCCGGGTGGCCAAGTTCAAAGATGATCGTGCGGCGGCATTGTCGTTCACCCTCGATGACAATTTGCGGGATCAGTATGACGTAGCCGTGCCGCTCCTCAACAAGTATGGCATCCACGCCACGTTCTTTGTGATCCCTGGCCGGACGCCCGAGACCAACAAGGAGGCGGCCCAAAAGAAACCGGGTGACTGGGGCGGCATCAGTTGGCCTCAACTCAAGGAACTCGCTGCCCAGGGACATGAGATAGCCAACCATACTTGGATGCACATGACGCTTATCTACACCAAAGATGGCAAGCGGGTTGACATCCCCACAGCCGCACTGGAGGAGCAGGTGGCCAAGGGATACAATGCCATTAAAGAAAAGATCGGACTGGCACCATTGACGTTTTGTGCTCCAGGCAATGGCGTGGACGATGCTGTCCGGGCCATGGCCTTGAAATATCATCTTGCCGTGCGGGAAAAATTTACGCAACGGTTCGGCGACTGGCCGCCGACCAACAAGACTTTCACCGCCGAACAGGCCAACGTGTCTGTGGATCGTGCCATCACGAAAGGCGAAGCAATGATTTGGATGATTCACGCCATCACGGAAGGGTACAATGCGGTTTCCAGTCCGGCTGTTATAGAGAATCACCTGAAATACGTGAAGAGCAGGGAAGATGTGCTCTGGGTGGATACATTCGCCAATGTATCGCGTTACACCTTGGAACGTGACGCGGCGAAGTTGACCCAATCCGTCTCCGAAAATCGGGCGACGTTCACCGTCGAATGTCCCTTGGATCAAACGAAATTCAACTATCCCCTGACCGTGGTCATTCCAGTAAAGGGAGCCCAACAGGCTTCTGCAAGGATGGCAGGCTCTGAGGTTGCTCTTCCTGTTGAAGTGATCAAGAATCGTATTCTTGTCCAGGTCGCGCCTTCGCGTGAACAGGTGGTCGTGACGTGGCAGAACGCCACCGATATGCCGCCGTCCGCACAACCGATGCCGGCAAAGACAAACAAATGAGCATCAATACAATCACCCTCACCCCCTTCATCGCCCTGCTGCTGGTACCGCTGGCAGCACTACACGCTGCCGAACCAACACTTAACCCCGGCGATCCCGCCCCGTTGATGCGGATAGGCGAATGGACCGAGCCTCGGCTCAAGCCCGGCGACCCAGCGCCGAAGTTGATCGCAACTGAATGGATACACGGCGAACCAGTCACGGAGTTCGCTAAGGACAAAGCTTATCTTGTCCATTTCTGGGCCGCTCCTTTGTGGACATGCGAGAATGACATCCCGCATCTCAACGCGTTATATCAAAAGTTCAAGGATAAGGGACTAATTGTTATCGGACAGAACGTAAATGACAAGATAACGGGAGGCGATCAAACGAACGTCAAAATCATTGTCGCAAAAATAGTCAACACGATGACGTATCCGGTCGCCATGGATAACACGGGCAAATCGGCAGAAACGATGATGGATACTTGGATGAGCGCTGCGGGTCAGGCCTGCCTTCCGTGTGCTTTCCTCGTGGGGAAGAATGGCAGGATAGCTTGGATCGGCAATCCAGGTGAAGTGACAGGAAACAAGATGACCTATCCGATTGCGTTGGATAAGAAGATCGAGGAGCTTCTCGCAGGAAAATTTGATGTGACAAAGGCGGCTTCTGAATTTCTGAAAGAACAACAGATACAAAAAAAATGCCATCTAAAAGACGTTGCCGAAGGGCTGCTTGAGAATGAGTCCCTTTCAGGCCAAGAGCTTGCAAACGCTTATGAACTTGCCGTAAAGGCAAATGAGGGCGAGTTCAACAATGATGTGGACCTGGCCAGTCATCTCACGGTTCTCGCCCGTGCAACATTCATGAAAGGCGAAAAGGGAAAGGCCGTCGAATTGCAAGAGAAAGTGATCGCTCTGATGGCAGATGTCAAGCAGGACAAGTATGATAAGGAATTCACAGCCGAACAGAAATCGATCTTGGCAAACTACAAGGCCGGACAGCTCCCGGTTATGTCTCCGCAGAAACAGGTGATTACGCTCAGAATGGGCGACCCCGCACCGAAGCTGACCTGCGGAGAGTGGATTCAAGGAGTGCCGGTCACGGAGTTTTCGAAAGACAAAGCTTATCTGGTCGAGTTCTGGGCAACCTGGTGCGGGCCTTGCGTGGCCAGCATTCCTCACCTCAATGAGTTGTACCTGAAGTTCCGGGACAAAGGATTGGTGGTGATCGGTCAGAACGTAGAAGGAAAAAACCAGACACCCGTGAAAGCGTTCGTCACAAAAATGGCAGACAGGATGACTTACCCTGTCGCCTTGGATAATGTGGACCCCGCTGGAGTCGGCGCGATGAATAAGACATGGTTGGACGCCGCCGGCGTAAATACCATTCCGACCGCCTTCTTGGTCGGCAAAGATGGCCGGATCGCCTGGATCGGCCACCCAAATGAGCTGACAGACAAGATAATCGGCGAGGTTCTCTCTGATAAAGTTGATATTACAAAGTCGACCACTATTCCAACATCAGAAGGGAAAAACAAAGTAAAATGTTCGCTTCCATGAAATCCACTTCAGCTCTGCTTGCCACCCTGTTAGTGTCCCAGTTAGGCATCGCGATGTCCCACGCCGCTGGTACGCAGGTGCAACCCAACACCTTCATCAAAGTCACGACTGACCGGACGAATGCTATTTACAAAGTTGGCGAGAAGGTCGTATTCCACGTGACACTTGCGACCAACGCTCAGTCCTCCGTTAGCGAACTCTCGTGGATACTGACGCTGGATGGCGCCAGCGTGCTGGGACAGGGGACTCTTTCCCTCACATCAGGAACAACAATCGTGGAGGGTACGCTCGACCAGCCGGGCGTGTTGCAACTCAAGGTGACGCCCAAGGACAATGCGGACAAGCTGGGTACAGGCATGGCAGGTGCAGCCTTTGATCCTTACACGATCAAACCCACTGCCAAGTTGCCTGCTGATTTTGAAGCATTCTGGAACGACCAGAAGTCAGCTTTGCCCAAGATTCCCTTGGATCCTAAGATCACGCCGGTCTCTCAGGGCGATCCCGATGTCGAGCTCTATGAGGTGAGCTTTGCCAACATCGCCGCAGCCCTCGATCCGCGCATCACGGCGGTTGTCAGCATCGCACCCGCGCTCGGCGAGCACACGGGCCCGCTTTACGGACGGCCTGATGCTGCGCCGAACAACCTCATTATGGGGCGTGACAAGAAGACCCCAGATCCGAAAATTGTCGCCTCCACCGCCTACTACGACACCGTGAACTTCGCGCGCTTCGTCAAGGTGCCGGTACTCATGAGCAGCGGCCTGATCGACACGGCCTGTCCTGCGATGACTGTCCTCTCCATCTACAACACACTCAACTGCCCCAAGCAGCTTGACCTCGTCCCGCTCCTCGGACACAATCGTGGCCCCCGATTTGATGACATGAAGAATCACTTCATGGTGGAGCAGGTTGGCATTCTCGATCATTCCGGAAGAACAACAACCTCGGTTAACATGGGCGCTCCAATCTTCAAGAAATGAAAATGAAACACACCCTCACACTCCTCACGACCCTGCTGCTGGCGCCGCTGGCCGCACTCTACGCCATCGATAATTCGGACGTCGCGGCGGCTGATATTAAAGCCGCCACCAACTTCGATACGACCAGTTTTGATTTTCAAATTGCTGACGGTCCTTTCAAGCCGACCGCACAATCGTTGGGCGAGAATTACCAGTGTCCCGAGTGGTTCCGCGACGCGAAGTTTGGCATCTACATGCACTGGGGACTCAACTCGGTGGCTGGTTTCGATGGGCATTATGGCCGCTTCCTATACACCCAGCAGGAGCCAGAGGCCTATCGGGATGACCAGAAAGCAAAAACCTCGCAGGGCCTGTCGGGTTACAAGCCGGGACGGGAATCCGTTTACCAGTACCATGTAAAAAACTTCGGACATCCGTCAAGATTCGGCTACAAGGATTTCATCCCGCTGTGGAAGGCGGATAAATTTGATGCCGCTGCTCTGGCCGAGCTCTACAAGGCGTGTGGCGCGAAATACATTGGCGTGATGGCCGTGCATCATGACAACTTTGATCTCTACAATTCCACGTATCAGCCGTGGAACTCGTATCGGATGGGGCCGCAGATTGACATCGTCGGAGAGTGGAAGAAGGCCTGTACCAAGGAGAAGCTGCGCTTGGCCATCACCTCGCATTTGTCCAACGGGTTTCACGAACATGCGTTCTATCAAGGCGAGATGGATGCGACCGGGCCCTTGAAAGGCGTGCCTTACGATACTCTAGATCCGAAGAATGAAGGTCTCTACGGCAAGCGTACATCGGATCGGTTACGACGTTTGAATCCTGGATTCGCACAGGGCTGGTATCGCCGCACCAAGGAATTGATTGATAAATACAATCCCGATTTGCTCTACCTCGATGGCGGGTTGCCGAATGGCGACTACGGTTTGAATCTGGCTGCGCATTTTTACAATCACGATCTCAAGGTGAACGGGAAGAGGGACGGCGTGTTCTGCATCAAGCGGACATCGCCTGCGGGCTTCACATTGGATGTCGAAAGCGCGGGCACTGGTAAAGGCATGACCAACCCGTGGCAAGTGGATACCACAATCAATCCCGGCTGGTTTTATCTCGGGTCCGCGTTCAGCGAGTCGACCGTCGGTGACGATGCCGGTATGTCGACCACGAAAACTCCCTCCAGCGGTCCGGATCGTGTTCGGCTGACTGCCAGTCAGGTTATTGACAACCTCGTGGATATCGTTAGCAAGAATGGTAACATGATGCTCAATGTTGGGTTGCGTCCTGACGGGAGCCTGCCGGAAACCTACCGGCATGAGTTGCTCGACATTGGCCGGTGGCTGAAGCTGAATGGCGAAGCGATCTACGGCACACGTCCATTCACGGTATTTGGCGAAGGCCCGTTCGAGCTACCGAAGACCGGTCATTTCAATGACAACCAATATCATTTCACCGCGGAAGACATCCGGTTCACGCAGTCCAAGGACGAGAAAACGCTTTACGCCATCCTGCTCGACTGGCCGGGCAACGGCGCAAAGATCACGATAAAATCACTCGCTAGCAAAACCCTTGGCCCCATCAACTCGGTCTCTCTGCTAGCGACCGGAGAAATACTTCCTTGGAGTCAAGGGACCGAGGGGCTACATGTGACCATGCCCGGTAAAGCAGTCGGTGATTACGCTTATGTTCTGAAAATTGCTGTCGGGAAGTAGAGACACTTATAGGACGAAGATGTTTTAAGAAAGATGCTGACAAAGGATAGAGCGCACGTTACAGCGCACCGGGAATAAACTGACTGGAACCTTTTTTAGCATCCGAAATTGGCTTTCCTTTGTGTTTGTAGTGTATTTCGTGGAAAACTGTTGAAGTTTTACGCATTGATGGCAGGCGGTAATTGTGGTAAAGTTGCGGTGTGTTTTGATGAAGAACTTTTTTAATAAACGCGTTGTCTTAATTTGAGATCAAAAAAAGGAGTAACACATGTTAAAAGGAATATCCCCGTTATTAAGTCCTGAGTTGTTGTCTGTGATGTGTCGCATGGGACATGGAGATGAACTAATTTTAGCCGATGCGCACTTTCCCGGACACACGTTTTGTAAGACAGTCATACGCGCAGATGGCCTTCGAATTCCTGACCTCTTAGAAGCCATCATACCTCTCTTCGAACTCGACAGTTACTCCCCGCCCCTCATCATGATGGCTGCTGTCGAAGGGGATACCCTCGATCCGGAAGTAGGCAAGAGTTACATAGCTGCCATGCGAAAGAAACTCAAGAAAGTACCCGCTATTACGCGGATCGGGCGCTTTGACTTCTATGACCGTGCCCAGAAAGCCTTTGCGTGTGTCATGACAGGCGAACTCGCGAAGTATGGCAACATTATTCTCAAAAAGGGCGTAACTCCAATCTCTTAATATTACAGGGCAAAACCACTATGAAAATGTTCACTACGGAAAACGGGAAAAACCTATTCGTCACTTTTGCATTGGTCACGATGCTCTTTCTCCTCTGGGGCTTCTGCAATGGGATGATTGACATTCTCAACAAACACTTTCAGAACACCCTGCATATCAGCAAGGCGCAATCTGGACTTGTTCAGTTCGCCAATTATATCGGCTATTTTCTAATGGCCATACCCGCTGGTCTTCTGGCCAAGCGTTTTGGCTATAAGGGCGGCATTCTCATCGGTTTAGTCCTGATCGCCATTGGCGCGTTTTGGTTCGTGCCAGCGACGAAGATCGGTACCTACTGGGCGTTTCTCACCGGACTCTTTATTCTCGCCACGGGCATGACCTGTCTTGAGACAATCGCCAATCCTTATGCTACGGTACTCGGTCCACCCGAATCCGGCGCAACACGTATTAACCTTGCACAAACCTTCAACGGCGTCGGCTGGATATTAGGTCCTATCGTTGGCGGACATTTTGTTTTTGGTAAGAGTATCGAAGGCGCTGCTGCCACCAATGACGGACTCTATATTCCTTACATAGGCGTCGCTATTGTGGTCACCATCCTAATCGTTGTCTTTGCCTTCGCCTACCTGCCTGACATACACAACGAAGAGGAAGTCAAGGCCGAGGCCACGGGGCAGGCCGTCAAACCCCTTTGGAAGCGTTATCATTTTGTGTTCGGTGTGCTTGCGCAATTCCTTTATGTCGCAGCTCAGACCGGCATCTTTAGTTTCTTTATTAACTACATCGTTGAAAACGTGCACGGCATGACAGACGCCACGGCAAAGAACTGGCTTGGTATTGGTGGCTTTGGATTGTTTATGGGTGGACGAGCCTGCGGCAGTTTTGTTGTTGGACTCATGAAACCCCAAAAGGCGCTCGCGCTTTATGCTTCAATCTGCTTTGTCTTATGCCTGCTTGCAATGTCGGGATTCGGCATGGTGGGTGTCGTTGCGTTATTTGGCACCTTCTTCTTTATGTCGATCATGTTCCCCACCATCTTTGCTCTCGGCATTCGTGGCCTGGGTGAACATACAAAGCTTGCGTCCTCATTAATCGTCATGTCGATCGTCGGCGGGGCAATCGCACCTCCGTTTATGGGATGGATCGCGGACATCTGCTCGATGAAGATCGGCTTCATTGTCCCGACGGTCTGCTTCGTCTTCATCGCCGTCTATGGGATGTTTTGGAAGAAACTGGAAGACCGTGATGCTAACAGTGCTGATGCGGACGAACCAATCGTCATCCGGCCTGTGCATTAAGCGAGCCTGTAAATTCATTGGAATGTTGGAATATGGGAATACTGGAATGATGGGGTTGGGTGCCTTGCTGGGCGAATAGGCGTCCCCGCCTGTTCGCTGGTCCGGCAACTGCCAGACCAGCATAAGCATTCAGCTTCGGGTACAGGCGAGGACGCCTATACGCCCAGGCTTACGACTAGCCATCAGAAAAAAGTTGCCCCATTGTTTATTCTCTGGTAGCCACCGGACGTGCCTAGGACGAGCAGGCGCTCGTCCCTCCCAAGGGCATCTTCTTCCACTATTCCATGCTTCCGGTCTCCCTCTTCCACACATCATGGAAGAGGAAACATTGCAACGGATAACGCTGCGTGAAATCCGTTAGTCGATCAGCATATTGCTGAAGACAGGTACGAATCGACGTGCGGTCAGCGGAAGCGATCTCTGCAATGTTAAACACTTCAAGCGTGTAGGTTTTTAATCCGGTCTTCGGCGCGAAAAGCACGACGACCGGACATTTAGCGGCGCGTGCCACGGCAAACGCGCTCACAGGGAACTGAGCCTCCTCGCCCATAAACTGAACCGGTGCAGTCTGTCCGCCATACGCTCTGTCACCCATGATTGAAACCATCTCGCCCTGTTGCAGACGCATCACCATTTCCACCACGCATCCAGGTCCATCGGTTGGCAGAATCACATGAAAGCCCCCATCATCCCCGCGCACATGCTGCCTGACCTCCACAGACTCCGCTTCATTCATCAGGAGCGACACCCGTCTGGAAGCGGTCATGTTACTCAAGAATGGCAACGCCAACTGCCATCCGCCGGCATGTGACAAGAGCAGCACAAAGCCACGATTCTCAAGCTCCTTCATCAGTGCGATTACCTGTTCACCTGCGAAATCAAATGCCATCGCACCCGCATTCAATGCATACCGATCAACCAGACATTTGCCTTGCGAGATAAAGAGCCGATACACATAAAACAAACGAGCCAGTCCCCCTTGCCTCGGGAAACGCCTGCGAACATAAGCACGCGCCAACGCACGCGCCTCGGAATCAAAAATAGCATAATGCGCACAGACAAAATAGAGTAATCCATAAGCACCTCGCAACCCTGTCAACTTCAGCGCCATCTTGAAGAACCAAAATCCCAAGGCATTCCCACGCACTTTAGGCTTCGTTCCTGTTTTGCTTTGCACCTGTTCGGCAATGCGATAGACAATCCATCCAAAGAGCAGCGCAAAGATAGGAGCCACCACTAACGACCCAACCACCCACTCCGTAAAAAACTGAATGATGAATTGCTTCACAGCTTCGCTACCACCCGGCCCCGTATAAACGGGTATAAACGAACCATGCATGATTAAATGCCCCACGCAAATGGCAAACAACGGTCCAATCGGAGCCATAAACAAATTCTGAATCGTAATTCCCATGATTCGATTGAGGTTTAATCGCGTCGTGACATAGAGTATCGCCACCGTATGAACAAAGGGAATCGGCAAAAATGCAAAATAGGTTCCGATGCCCGCCGACATGCCCAATTCAAGTGGCGAGACATGCTCATAGAGAAGCTGCTTGATAAAGGCGACTGGATGCAATAAGTCTCTCCATATCTTTCCATTCTGACGCGGGATCCAACGCTTTTGAGGAATCGGCAGCAATCTGCGAAGTACAAAGAGTATGTGCGTATGGGTATGCCAAAAATTGTCGACTCCCTTGTGAAAATGTGAAACGCGCATATCTGCGGGAGCATAGTGGGTCTTAACTGGCACTTCCGTAATCGGCAGACCGCCCCAAAGTCCACGGACCAGCACCTCGATTTCAAAGTCGTAACGCTTGCGTAGCAGTTTCAATTGTGAAATATAGTTGAGCGGGTATGCGCGATAACCGCACTGGGTATCGGCGCACTTCACACCGGTTTCGAGCATGACCCAGAAGTTGGAAAACGAACGTCCGAACTGACTCGACTTCGGCACATTCGGGACGCTCAGATCACGCACCCCCATCACGATTGCATCTGGATTGTCCTGGACTGCCTTTTCAAAGCGTGGCAAATCCGTCGGATCATGCTGCGCATCCGCATCGAGTGTAATCACATGCGAAAATCCCTGTGCCCGCGCATAAGCAAAGGCCGTCTGTAACGCAGCCCCTTTACCCTGATTACGCTCATGGCGAAGCACCGTGACCGCCTCACGTGCCAGTAATGCCTTCACATCCGCATCCGTACTGCCGTCATCCACCACCAGCACGTCCGACATCTTCTCGCGACATCCCCGGACAACAGATAGCAGCGTCTGCGCCTGATTATACACGGGGATCACGACGAGTATTTGGATATGTGAATCAGCACTCATTTGTTATTCTTAACTATCCTCTTGAACCTTTTCAAATGCTTGCAAATGTAT
>SESF01013892.1_pt1 | contig 18158 bp, 17 predicted proteins | sample 3171521 | NCBI WGS metagenome assembly SESF01 (sample SAMN10866945, study PRJNA518727) | freshwater metagenome | biome: subpolar coniferous forest; feature: holomictic lake; material: water; isolation source: holomictic Lake 227, 6 m and 8 m depth | place: Canada: near Kenora, Ontario | collected...
CCATGAGCTTAGGCGAGCGGCTCAAGCAGCGGCACTGGCCGCTTGCTGGTATTGCCTGCCTGACATGGCGCGAGCGGAAGGCCCCGCGACGGGGGCGCTTTCGGCGAGCTCGACGAATGTGTCTGCGAGCGCTCTTTCAGCGCCAGCAGTATCCGCCACGAAGACGAACGGCATGAACGGGTTGACCTTTGAGGTTCGGCGGTATGACGTCACGGGCAATTCAGTGCTGCCGCCGGAGGTGATCGACCGCAGCTTCACCAACGCGATCGGACCGAAAGTCTCGTTGGAGCAAATTCGCCATGCGCTGGAGGAACTCCTTTCAGCCTATCGGCAGCGAGGTTTTTCGTCGGCGCAGGTGGCAATGCCGCGCCAGGAACTTACTAATGGGACGGTCCGGGTAAAAGTCACGGAAAGGCAGCTCGTGGCACTTGAGAGTGGGCGCAAGCTGCCGGCGGGCACGGCGATGGTCACGGCGACCAACGCTGTTTCCAGGGCGGCTCCCGCGCCGGCGGCTTCCACCGGGACCACCAATCGGGCGACGGCCCCGACCTTTGAGGTCCGGCGATACGAAGTGATGGGGAATTCAGTTTTGGCGCCGGCGGTCGTGGACCGGTGTTTCACCAACGCGCTGGGCCCCAAGGTGTCGATGGATCTTATTCGCCGTGCGCTGGGGGAGCTGCAATTGGCGTACCGTGAGCGGGGCTATGCGACGGTGGGGGTGGGGTTGCCGCAGCAGCAGCTTGCCAACGCGACCGTCAAAGTGAAGGTCACCGAAGGCAAGCTGGCGGACGTCCGGGTGACCGGCAACCGCTACTTTAGTTCGAATAACGTCGTGCGGGCATTACCCAGCCTCCACACCAACACCTTGCTGAACAGCCGGGTCCTGCAGCGCGAGCTGGACATCGCCAATGGGAACCGTGACCGGCAGATTTATCCGACCATTGGCCCCGGCCCGGAGCCCGGCACCAGCGCCCTGACGCTGAAGGTGAAGGATCGCCTGCCGGTCCACGCCCGCGCGGAGATGGACAATTATGCTACGCCGGGCACGCCGGACCTGCGGATGAATTTCGCGGCGCAATACAACAACCTCTGGCAGCGTGAGCAGCAGGTGGGACTTTCCTACGGGTTCACCCCGGATGACTTCAAACCGGAGGGGGCGGTGAGCGACCAGTTTTTTAACCGGCCCCTCATCTCCTACTATGGGGCATACTATCGCATGCCGTTCGGCAGCACCGGGTCGGTAGCGGATGCCATTAACAGCACGGTCGGCCAGTTCGGGTATAATGAAGCGACGCATGAGTTTCGCCTGCCGCCCGCCGGAGCAAGGCCCGACCTGACGCTTTATGCGAGCGGTTCGTCGAGTTCGACGGGGATCAAATATGGCCCCAGCAAAGTAGTAGCGAGCACCCCGCTGCTGACGATTCTGTCCCAGGACTCCGGCCAGAATATCACCCGCAGCGAGGATTTCGGAGGGCGGCTGAGCGTGCCGCTGACGCTGAGTGACCGGGCTCGTTTCAGCTTCTCGGTCGGAGCGGATTATAAGAACTACCAGCAGGAGAGCTACAATACCAACAGCTTTACCATCACCACCGTCGTGACGAACGCGCAAGGCTCGCAGACGATTCAGAGCAAGGTAAGCGCTCCCCAGGCCGCCCGCATTAACGAGGTCAATTACGTGCCGCTCACGCTGGGCACAGATTTCATGGAAACCGACCCTGCGGGAAGCACATCGGCGAGCCTGAGCGGGAGCTTTAACTTTACCGGGGACTCCGCGGATTTTGTCGCTCTGGCCTCCACCCCGAAGGCGAATGCAACCTACGGAAAACTGAATCTTTCGTTGAACCGCGAGCAGAAGGTTTACCGGGAATGGTCCTTGTGGATGCGAGGAAGCGGGCAGGCAGCGACTGGCCCGCTGATCAGCAACGAGCAATTCGCGCTGGGGGGGATCAACAGTGTGCGGGGTTATTTCGAAGGCGACGAGTATGGTGACTCCGGCTGGTTCGCGAGCGCTGAGGCGCGCACGCCCCTGCTCGGCACGCGGGTGGCATCGTTTACGGATTCCGTCCCGACCTGGTTGCGCGGCTCGGTCTTTGTTGATTATGGACAGTGCTACCTGCTGGCGGCGGCGGCACAGACGAAGCAGCCCAGTTCGCTCTGGGGAGCAGGATTCGGGCTGTCGGCGAACGTCAACAACCACCTGGATATGCGGGTGGTGGTAGGCTGGCCGTTGCTGACCTCACCCAATAGCCACGCCGGGGTGCCGCGAGCGTATTTAACGATTAGCGGGCAGTTTTGACCAAAACTATGCGCCACCAGCCAGGAACCAAACGAAAGTCTCTCCTGTTTGCCACGGCCCTGATCGCCGGCGCGGCGATTTTTCGGGCGTCCGCTAATCCGGAGGGTTTGGTGGTGCAGGGCGGCTCGGCGAGCGCGGTGGCGAACGGTTCGCGGTTCATCATCACTGCTTCGCAAAATGCGTTTCTAAACTGGCAGAGCTTCAACATCGCTCCCGGCGAGACAACCATTTTTCAGCAGCCGTCCGCCGCCTCGGTGGTTTGGAACAAGATCAACGGCCAGAGCCCCGCGCAAATCTGGGGCAATCTTCAGGCCAACGGCGTGGTCGTGCTGATGAATGAATCCGGCTTTTTCTTCGGACCGAATTCCAAGGTGAGCGTCGCCGGGCTGGTGGCCTCGACGGCGATGGGTGTGCCGATCGAATTTGGCGGCGGCTCGTTCTGGCAATTCAACGGCCCACCACCGGAGGCGAGCATTGTGAACTATGGCCAAATCAATGCTGGCCGCGGCGGGTCGGTCTTTTTCATTGCCGAGAGAATCCAAAACCATGGCAGCATTATCGCGCCCGAGGGCAGCATCGGTCTTTCTGCCGGCCAGGAAGTTCTGATCTCCGAGCGCCCGGACGGCAAGGGGCTGAGCGCGCGAGTGCGTTTGCCGGGAGGATCGGTGGACAATACCGGCCGGCTGATTGCCGACGCTGGAACCATCGCGATCCATGCCCAGGTGGTGAACCAGGACGGAATGATCCAGGCGGATTCAATGCGAGAGCGCAATGGAGTCATCGAACTGGTGGCAGCGGAGAGCGTTACGCTGGGGTCAGATTCCGTGCTGCAAGCCAATGGCGACTCGGCTGGCCGCAGCAGTGGCGGCCAGATCACAATCAAATCCGGACACACCTTCACCGATGTGACCGGTTCCCGAATCAGCATCGCCGGCGGCGCGCAAAGCGGCGACGGCGGTTCGGCTGAGATTTCGGCGCCAATCATGAACGCAATTGACTCGCAGATTGACGGGCGCGCAAATAACGGCACCGGTGGCCGACTGGTGATTGATCCGACGGATATTGTCATCGGTAACAGCGGCACCGGCAGCGCTCCCACCACGCTGCAATTGAACGTGAACTCAGGGTTCCTCGGCCTTTCTCGGATTGACTTGCAAGCCACGCACAATATCAGCCTGGCAACCGGCGCGACGTGGGACCTGGTGCCAAGTACCGGAATTGCGGACCTGGGGAGCCACCTCACCTTGGAAGCGGGCAATGACCTCGTCATCGCCAACGGCGCCAGCATCGTGGCGGGAGCGGGTTGGTCGGTGTCCCTCTGCGCGGGCAGAGACTTTTCGACAGCGAACACCGTGAAGCCCGGGGTGGGCAGCATTGCGTTTCAGGGCAGCGGCTCGCTCGCCGCTCAGGATGGATCGGTGACACTGCTGGCCGGCAAGGACGTGACGGTGGGTAGCGGTTTTGTCCGGACCGCGGGTGGCGGGAGCATTGCGGTGACCGCCGTTTCGGGCAGCGTAACCACCGGCAGGAACCCGAATGGATACGATTTTCTATCCGGGGGCTATGCGGTGAATCCGAACCTGGGCGGCATGAGTTCGGCCAACGGCGGGGAAGTCAATATTACGGCAGGGTTGGATATCATCAGTTACATGCCGGCTCCCGGCAACGTGCAAACTGATGCCGGCAGCGGGGCCTTTGGCCGTGCGGCCGGCAACGTCACTTTGAACGCGGGGCGGGACGTGACCGGCCATTATGTGGTGGCGAACGGCGTGGGCACGATCAATGCCGGGCATGATGCCGGCACGAGTACGAAGCTGCTCGCTCTCAGCCTCGTCGAGGATGGCTGGACGGTGAACGCGGCCCAGGACATTTTCCTGCAGGAGGTTCGGAATCCGAACGGGATATTCAATAACCGCGGCTTCGGTTCATCGACCACGAAACATCTCTTTGATTACTCGCCCGGCGCTTACACCATTCTCGACGGCGGCAATTCCGTTCAATTGGTAGGGGCGGCTCTGCCCAGGTACAGCGATGCGTTCGACCAGGGAATCCCGGCGATCTATCCGGGGCGATTGGTGATCACGGCCGGAGCCGGTGGGGTCTTGCTGGGAAACGATGTGACGCTGTTTCCGTCACCGCAAGGCAATCTGACGATCACCACTACTGCCGGAGGCTCACTCGTCGGCACCAAGCCGGGCGATCTCGTCAACCTCATCATGTCCGACAGCGGCAAAGCGCAGTATGGGACCGCGGTTGACTTTGGCGTGGCCGATCACGCGGCCGTTCCGCTGCACCTGGGCGACCTCACTCCGGTGCAACTCAGCATTGCGGGCAACCTGAGCGGCATCCTCGTGGCGGTGCCCAAACAGGCCGAGATCACTGTCGGCGGCAACCTGGTCAACAGCCGGTTCGATGGGCAGAACCTGCACCCGGGGGATGTCACCCGTATCAAGGTGACCGGGGACATTTTGAACCGCAACGAGTTTACGAGCGTGCCGTTGACCTCAGCACCGGACTTTACGGTGTTCAGCCGGGTGTATCCGCCGCTGTCGGGAATCCTGGCGGGGTTACCCAATCTGTTCCTCTACGATTCGGCGACAGGGACGCTGACATTCCGTGGTCGGATGAGCGGCGATGTGCTGCAAACGCTGCTAAATCTCCAGACCGCGGTGCTCGATGTCTCGGGGAACCCGGTGCTCGACTCCGCGGGAAACCCCATCATACAGCCGGTGCAGTTCATCAGTCCGGAAGCCGTGCAGCAACTGTACGCGAACAGCCAGGACATCCCGGCTAATCCCGACTCCGGTTACCGAATTGGCGGCGGCGGGCAGTTCGCCCTGACCGCTCACAACCTTGACCTGGGCGCGACGGCGGGGATTGTTTCCCAGGGCCCTCGCGAAAATCCCGCTCTGGCGAATTACTTTACCCATGGTGCCAGCCTCAACGTGAATCTGTCCGGCAACCTGGACATGTTCTCGACCACCATCTCGTCGCTGAACGGCGGAGAGATTTCCGTGACCGCCGGCGGGAACATTAAGGTCGGGTCGCGCAGCATCGCCGGCAACGATTCGGTGGCACGCGGCATTTTCACCGTGGACCAGAGCGATGTGACGGTGGTTGCGGGCGGCGACATCAGCGTGAACGGTTCGCGCATTGCGGCATACGACGGCGGCAATGTCACGGTAAGGTCTCTCACCGGGAAGGTGGATGCCGGCACGGGCGCTAACGGCTATGTGGCGGTCGAGAAGATCTATGTCGATCCTGCGACGCGCCAGATACTGACTTATATCCCGGCGATTCCCGGGAGCGGCATACTGGCGACAACTTTCCCGCCATCGCTTGACCCGGGCTTTCCTGCGTCGCGGAATCTGGTCGGCAACATCCTGGTGGAAACACCCCGCGGCAGCATCATTGCCAGCGCCGGTGGCATCGTGCAGGTGCCGCTCAACGGGATTCAAAACAACGACGCCACGGTCACCCTCACTGCCGGCACCCGGGATGCCAGCGGGAACGTGCAATATGTCGGCAATATCGACGCCACCGGGTCGGGCGTCATTGGCAGTAAAGTGAAGCTGGACGCGACCGGCAATATTACCGGCGTGGTCTTCGCTCGCGTTGACGCGAATATCACCGCGCACGAGGATGCGAATGTGACGGTCTTCGCCGAGCACAACGTGAGCGTGAACGCCGGCGGCACGATCTCGGGAACGATCATCGGTCTGGGTGGCATTAACGCCAGCGGCAGCGCGGTGGACGCCGCGTTGCTCTCGCAAAATGTCAGCGCCAGCGGAAATGTTGCCTCCGCCCAAATCGGTTTCGCGCCCAACAGCGCCGCCAGCGCGGCGAGCCAGGGCCTGCAAAACGATGCCCCCGCCAAAATGCTGGCCTCGGCCAAAGCGGGCAGCGAGGACGAAGATCCGACGCGCAAACAACGGTCCAACCTGCCGCGGCTGACCAAAACCACCGGCCGGGTCACGGTAATTCTCCCGCCCAAGACCAACGCACCTCGATCATGACAACACTCCCGATAACTCCAATACTTGCCTCGGGCGCGCTGCAATTCGCCTTCGAGAAAGCAACCACCGAAGGGAAAATAACCATCGGGGCGCTGGTGATCGTGTCGCTCTTTAGCTGGTCAGTGATCATTACCAAGATCTTCCAGCTCGCCCGAGCGACTCGCATGACGAGGAAGTTCTTTGCCCTCTACCTGGAAACCCACCACCCGCTGGACCTGCACCGCAACGGGCATGAATTCGACGGCGCGCCCGCTTATGAACTTTATGCTGCCGGGATCAAAGAGTTGCAATACCAACTCACCAAGCATCCATTGGTTGTCCACGGCTCGGCCCGGATCAGCCAATCGGGTTTTGACGCGGTGCGGGTGGTGCTCGAGGAGGCCGCCATGCACGAGGCGCTGGCTTTGGAAAAGGGGATGATTGTGCTTTCGACGGCGGTAGCGGGCGGCCCCTTCATTGGGCTGCTGGGAACCGTTTGGGGAGTGATGGAAACCTTCTCGGGCATCGCCCGGGCGAACGCGGCGAGCCTGACAGCGATGGCGCCGGGTGTCGCGGGAGCATTGATTTGTACCGTCATCGGTTTGCTGGTGGCCATTCCCGCCATGTTTGCCTACAACTTCATGGTCACCAGAATCCGCGCCTTCACGCAGGAGCTCGACGCTTTCGCCATCCGTTACGCGACGCAAATCGAGCACACTTACGTGGATGCCCGGCCGTTGGGCGAAGAAATTGCAGAGGCGATCAATAGGGCATTCACGGCCCGGCCCGACCGAGTTCCGGCCGGCCTGCCGGACGCTGGAATATGAGGAAGTGTTCCAGGACAGCCCACCAGTCCCTGACCGAGCTGAACATAACGCCGCTGCTCGACCTGGCGTTCGTGTTGCTGGTGATTTTCATTATCACCACCACGCCGATCGTGAACGACCTGGAGCTGAACCTGCCCACGGCTTCCAGGAATGCCAAGGATCCCCCGCGCAAAGCGAACTACGTAACGGTGGACGGCGCCGGATCAGTGTATCTCAATAAAAAGCAGGTGAATATGGACGAACTGCTGCACGAGCTGGTCGAGCTACGCCGGGACGACCCGGACCTGAGCGTCATTTTGCGCGGCGACAGCAAGACAAAGTACCGGAGGATTCTGGGGGTGATGGACGCGCTGCAGCAGGCAAACGTGGTGAAAGTGGACCTGGCAACTGAACCCGCCGGCAAGAACTAGCCCGGCCGCTCGAACCTATGCGCATGCGACCTGCAACCATCCGGCTGACGAGGCGAGCTTATGGCTGATTACCGGAGAGACCGCCGCACTTCACGATGGAGCGTCCTGATTTCGGGAGCCATTCACGTTGTGCTCATTGGCGGCCTGATCTTCTTCGCCGCGCGCGAGGGGATGCTCGGCAAGCAGATGAAGAAGATTGCCGTGGAAATAGTCCGCAAAGAGAAGCCGCCCGAAAAGCCACCCGAGAAGCCCAGAGAAAGGCCAGCCGAGACAAAACCGAATCCGGAAGCAGTGAAAACCGAGACGCCGCAACCCGTGTCCGCGCCGCTGCGGGAGGTGGCTAATAGAAGCGCCGCCCCGCCCCCGGCGGCGACCGTCGCCCCGGCGGTGGCCCCGCCCGCGGTTGATATGGCGGCTTTCGATTTCGAGGGCGGCAAGACCGTGGAGACCACCTCGGATCCCGACGTGCTCTATAAGGGGTTCGTGGAATACACCCTGCGCTCCCGCTGGAACCGGCCGGAAGGCATGGCCGACAGCTCATACGTCGCGGAGGTGGAGGTAACTTTGGACCGCGAAGGCCGCCTGCTGAGCAGTGCCTGGAAAAAGGGGTCGGGGGATACGCGGTGGGATAATGCTGTCAGGCAGGCGCTCGCGGAGACCGGATCGATTGGCCGTCCCCCACCCAAAGGCTTTCCGGATAAAGTCATGGTGCGGTTTGATGTTCAGGCGGCGACGGAGCTCGGAATCGAATGAGGGCCCGCTACCAACGAGTTCATCGGTCGGGTCACGGCTCGCTCACGGAGCTGAACATCACGCCCCTGCTGGATCTGGTCTTCGTCCTGCTCGTGATCTTCATCATCACCACGCCGCAACTGAACAACAGCGTGGAGATCAATCTCCCTTCCGGCAAACCTCCCGCGCCAAGGCCTGACGCGCCGAAGCCCAGGATCAACCGCATCTTCGTTGATGCCAAGGGCCAGCCCTTCCTGAACAAGGTCGCCTGCAGTATTCCGGGACTGAAGGAACAACTCCGGCAAATGAAGGCGGCGGATTCCGGGCTGAGCGTCGTCGTGGACGGTTCCGAAGAAGTTGACTACCAGAATGTGATCAACGTGCTGGACATCATCCAGCAACTGGACATTGCCAAGCTCGGTTTAGCCACCGAGGCCGCCGCCGTAAAGCCATGAGCGCACCCCTGCAAAACCACTATTCAGATGAAATCACATCGGCCCTTCAGATCAGCCCGTAAATTATGAAGATCAAAGTAAATGGCGAGACCCAGACCGTTGCGGGAACTTCCCTGACGGTGGGGGGCCTGTTAACCCTCAACCGGGTTGAGCATCCGGAGACGGTCAGCGTCTAACTCAACGGAAAGTTTGTTGACAGCAAACTCTATCCCACCACCATCATTCAGGAGAACGACGAGATCGATTTCCTCTATTTCCTTGGCGGAGGTCGTGGCCGGTGAAAGGTTTTGCCACCAAGGCCATCCACGGCTCGATCCGCAAGCAGGATCCACACGGCACTTTGCGGCCCGCGGTCTATGACAGCGTCGCATTTGAGTTTTCGACGGCGTTGGAAATGCAACAGGCATTTGAGGGCCGGCGCCTGGCGCACTCCTACTGACGCATCTCGAATCCGACGGTGGAGGAATTCGAAGACCGGGTACGCCTGCTGGCCGAGGCGAAAGGCCCATCGCGGTTGCCTCCGGCATGGCGGCCATTGCGAACGTGATCCTGGCCATCGCCGAGGCCGGGACAAAGGTAGTGACGTCAAAGTTTCTGTTTGGCAACACCTATTCGCTCTTTGAACAAACCCTCAAGCCCTGGGGCCTGCAGGTTTCGTATGTGGACATGACCAATCCGGCAGAACTCGAAGCCGCAGTGGATGACCGGACCCGGGCGGTTTTCCTGGAAACGATCACCAATCCCCAACTCCAAGTGGCGGACATGCGGATGGTGACACGGATCGCCCAGGAGAAGAATGTGCCGGTTATTGTGGATGGCACGGTGACCACACCCTATCTGTTCAGATCACGAGACTACGGAGTTGCCGTCGAAGTTATCTCCAGCACCAAGAGCATTTCTGGAGGGGCCACCGCGGTCGGTGAGGTCGTCATTGATAACGGCGTGTTTGATTGGAATCAAAACCCGAAAGTCCGGCCATGGGCGCAAAAATATGGGCCGATGGGGTTGCTGGTCTTCCTTCTCGGCAACCTGAGCAATGAAAACGCTATTGCCCTGGCCGATTTCCTAACGCCGTTCGGTGAGGATGTGTTGCGGGCCACCCTTGATCAGAACCTCTCGCTGCGGAACATCCCGGAGGCGTTTCTCGGGAGCGTTTACGAAGTTGTCAAGAACTTCACACCCCTGGCTGTCGAACCCCGTTTTCTGGGCACCTCGGTAGCCTGCACTGGCGCTTCGACGTGCAAATTGGGCATCTGCCTGCCCCGCGGGGCTCTGGCAGCGGTGCTCAAGAGGCTCAAAGCCTCAAACCTGGACCTGGACCGGGTGGCTGACCTGCAGATGAACCTCTCGGGCTGTCCGAACACCTGCGGTGCCCACATGGCCGCGGATCTAGGCTTCTTTGGCAAAGTGGCCCGCAAGGGACAAACTCCATACCCGGCCTATGGCATCGTCGTGGGTGGCACCCTGGGCAATGGCGCCGCCCGGATGGCTGAGCCTGCCGGCGAGGTCAGCGCGCGCGACTTGCCGGCGTTTGTGACGGATTTCCTGCACCATTACTTGAACGGGCAACTCCAGTTTTCGTCTTTCAGCGAATACCTGGAGCGGCAGGGCAAACAGTTCATCCGTACCTGGTGCGAGCAGCATCGTGAAATCCCGGACTTTGACGAGGACAAGAACTACTACTACGACTGGACAGCCACGGACGTCTTTTCCCTGGCCAGCCGTGGCATCGGCGAATGTTCGGCCGGGTTGTTTGACCTAATCGACTTCGATCTGAAACGGCTTAAAGAAATACGGGGCCAATTGCCCGCGCTGAGCAATGGTCCGCGCGCGGAAGCACTCTATCAGATCACCCTCTCCGCAGCTCGAATGCTGCTGATCAACCGAGCCATCGAACCCCGTTCCGATGCTGAGGTGTTCGCCCAGTTCCGCCGCCATTTTATCGCAGCCGGACTGGTCGCGGGGATTCACCTTCCGCTGGTGGAAACGGCGGAGAAGAAAGACCTGCCGGGCATCGAGGCCCGGGTCGATGAGGTTTTGAGTCTGGCCCGAACCATGGAGGAGCTTTACGGAGCCATGGACAACTCACTGCGGTTCCCGGGGGAGACTGCCAAAGCCCCGGTCAAGACCCCGCCGAATGAAAAGCCCCAACTTGAGCCCGTTATCTCAAGAGACTTGCGAGGCGTGGCTTGCCCGATGAACTTCGTAAGAACCAAGCTCGCTCTGGAAAGCCTGACTGCGGGCCAGCGGCTAAGAATCCTGCTGGACGATGGTGCACCAATCCAAAACGTGCCCCGTTCGGTAGTCGGAGAGGGGCACAGAATCCTTGAGCAAGTCAAAGCGGGTGAGCATTGGTCGGTACTGATCGAGAAGAGCTAGCCACTCTCAACGCTCGCAAGGACAACTCCCTCGTTTCATACTACACTACGTGGATAGAGATATACTGTTAGTGGACTGCATACAAGCGATAATGGCCATATAAAGAAGGCACTAAATAAATTCTTGCAATCTCTATCGACACGTTGTAGATTGCTGTTACTATAACATCAGTAATCGCTGGATTGAAACTAGAAACAACAATGAAGACTCAGGAATCTGTTACTAAGCCAGATCTGGCCCTAGCCGGAAGCGAGCAATGGCTGGAAGTCCTGCAAAGGCAAGTCGGCTCGTTGAGATTTGGGGTCGTGCAGATTACCGTCCATGACTCCAAGGTGGTTCAGATCGAAAGGACTGAGAAGATTCGGTTCCAGGAGAGCGGAGTACGCAGCCACTGAATGTTCGAGCGATGCCCAAACCGCTCAACTCTATTAATAGCATGCCCTTGCCCGTGATCGGTTCTTCACCCATTAAAGCGGTTGTCCCAACCCGGCGCTCGATTCCCGAGCTGCTCGCTCCGCTCGAGCGAATTGCATCGGACTCGCCCAGCTTTATTGCCAACCACGGCGCACGGTTCGAGAGTAACGGGCAAGCTTACGAATTGCCGCGCTACCTGTTCATCGGCCCGAAGGGCGGCGACGATCTGATCCGGGTTGGGATATTCGCTGGCATTCATGGTGACGAGCCGGAGGGGGTGCATGCGCTCATCCAGTTCCTGAGCATACTGGGGCGCAAGCCGGAGCTGGCCACGGGGTATTGCCTGTTCATCTACCCGGTCTGCAATCCGACGGGATTTGAGGACCGGACACACCATGCGCGCAACGGCAAGGACCTGAACCGGGAGTTCTGGATCGGGTCGATGGAGCCGGAGGTGAAGCTATTGCAGTCGGAAGTGGTGTCACACTCATTCCACGGGATCATTTCGCTGCATACCGACCCCAGCAGTCAAGGGTTCTATGGGTTTGCGCACGGGGCGACGCTGACAAAGAACCTAATCGAGCCCGCGCTACAGGCAGCCGAGCAGTTCCTGCCGCGCAACGGGAATGAGACGATAGACGGTTTTCGCGCCCGCGACGGGATCATCCGCCAGAGCTACCGAACGGGCGTTTTAAGCGCGTACCCCAAGGTGCGTCCGCGGCCATTCGAGATCGTCCTGGAAACGCCGCAGGCGCCGCCGAACTATCTGAAGGAAGCAGCCTTGGTGGCAGCTTTGCGGATGATCCTCACGCGGTATCGCGAGTTCATCGCCTATGCGCCTAATTTGTAAGTCGAACGACGAGTTAAGCTAGTTGAACAAAACAAACCGGTTAACCAAAGAAAAAGGAAAACAACCAATGCCAGTATATCCAGATGTAAGCAGCACAGTGGGGCGCACCCCGCTGATCAAACTCAACCGCATCGCTGAGGGCGCGCTCGCCACTATTGCGCTGAAAGGGGAATTCTTCAATCCGCTGGGCAGCGTGAAGGACCGGATCGGCTACGCAATGATTGCCGCGGCCGAACGGGATGGGATTCTCACACCCAAGACGACGATTATCGAGCCGACCTCGGGCAATACGGGGATCGCGCTGGCGTTTGTGGCAGCCGCCAAGGGCTACAAACTCATCCTGACCATGCCGGAAAGCATGAGCCTGGAACGGCGCACGTTGCTGGCTTTGCTGGGGGCAAAGCTGGTCCTGACCCCGGCAACCGAGGGCATGAAAGGGGCGATCCGCAGGGCCGAGGAACTCCGTAAGGAGATTGCCGACTCGTGGGTTCCGCAACAGTTCGATAACCCGGCCAATCCGGAGATTCACCGCAAAACCACGGCGGAAGAGATCTGGAAGGACACCGAGGGCAAAGCGGACATCCTGGTTTCGGCGGTTGGCACCGGGGGCACCATCACGGGGGTGAGCGAAGTGATCAAGTCGCGCAAGAAGGCGTTCCACTCCATAGCCGTCGAGCCGAAAGACTCGCCGGTGATCACGCAGACGCGCAACGGGGAACCGCTCAAGCCGGGGCCGCACAAAATCCAGGGCACGGGAGCGGGCTTTGTGCCCAAGAACCTGAACCTGCAAATCGTGGACGAGGTCGTCACGGTGAGCAACGATGACGCCTTCGCGACGGCGCGGCGGCTGGCGCTGGAAGAGGGCATCCTGGCTGGCATTTCGACTGGCGCGAACGTCTGGGCAGCACTGCAAGTGGCGAAGCGGCCGGAGAATAAGGGCAAGCTAATTGTCACGATCGGTTGCAGCACCGGCGAGCGGTATCTGAGCACCGCACTTGCGGACGAGGCGCGCAAGCAGGTACAGGCGTGACTATGCCAGTGACCAGACAGCCCCACCAAGCCGGTGGGCCAGCGAGTTTCTGAAAGCGAGAAGCCCGAGACTTAACCTGGACCAGGAACACGGACACAAGACTATCATTTACCCGACCAGCAAGGAAAACCAACTGGAGGGAATAACCATAAAACAAAAGACCAGGTCCACCCTGCCACTGGGCGCCTGGGACAGAAACAAAATCGAGAAAAGAGAAGATATGAGTATTGAAACAGTAAAAGACAACGGCATCGCCGCCTTGGCGCAGCAGCTTTGGGAACAGGCTGGCCAGCCCGGGGGGCGGGATCTTGAGTTCTGGCTCCAGGCCGAAGCCTCGCTCCTTACGACTCCAACAAACCATACCCCCGGGCCAAGCGACACCGGCGAAACTCCTGTTCCAGCATCGGCCGCTGCCAAGGACAATCCGTTAGCCCGTCCGCAGAACGACATCCACAACAAGAGGCAGAAAGTCCAAAGCGCGTCGAAGAAAGTCGTCGCACGCAGCCACTGAATGTGCCAGGGATCGCCCCAGCCTTGCATTCTCTTGTTCGGTCGCGATGGACAACCTGAGGCAGGAATAGAAATGAAACTATGAAGGTATTGTTGCGACACGCTCGTACGGGGTATTACTACCGAAGTCATCTGGAGTGGGTGATGACCCCGGCAGACGCGATGGGCTTTCGCGGGACCGAGGAGGCGCTCGAAGTGGCCGGCAAGGAACGTCTGGATGGCATGACCATTGTCCTTCGCCACGACGATACCGGACGGGAGCAGGTGCTCAGCTTGAATCTGGTGGACGCGGCTATCCAGCAGCGGGCGGGCAATTCGCAGGGCGCGTCATCGCACCACCACCATCGGAACGGGCCGGAAGGCAGGACGCGGCTATCCCGGCGCACCGCGAATGTCGAATATGGTTCGAAGCCAGAACCCGTCGAGGAATAGAGGAACAATGGAGGAACACGAGAGAGTGGCCAGCGATCTTCTGGCTTGTCCCTGGCCGAGCACGCGCTATTCCTGCGTTTCTTCCAACCTGTCAGAGCGTATCTCGGCACAGCCACCAACATCAAAGAGCATCGGCACCAACCAGCCCACTGGAGGTGTCTGGGGAACCGAAAATGGATACAACTCAAGTTGTGCCCGGGTGCCGACCTGGCCGCCTGTCATATGCGGCTTCCAAGGTCTCGCCGTTGAAGCGGCCGGCCCAATCCCCGCTACGATTTCCTCGCGCTTAATGCGAGGGAAACTTCCGTCACACTTAAACGAAACAAACTGAATTATGAGCAAAGAACCAACTAACGAAACATTAAGCCTGAGCGCTCCGGCAGCGCGCAACCTGGCCACCGCCACCGTCACCGTCCCGCAATACACCGAGATTACGCCGCGCTGGCTGCACAAGTTGCTGCCATGGGTGGACGTGGATGGCGGCGTCTATCGTGTCAACCGCGTCGCCAAAGCCGCGAAAGGCAAACCGGCCAATGAGTTTGGCGAAGTCAAAGTGGACTTACTCACCGTAGCCGGCGGCGAACCGAAACTGCCGACGACCTTCGTGGATTACGAGCCAGACCCGCGCGAGTACCACTTGAGCACCATCCAGACCGTGCTGCATACGCACACCCGCGTAACGGATCTCTATAGCAACCGAATTGACCAACTCCGTGAACAGATCCGCCTGACGGTCGAAGCTGTGAAGGAAAAAGAAGAGTGGGAAGTGATCAATAATCCTGATTTTGGCCTGCTCAAGGAAGTCGTGCCCTCCCAGACGATCGCTACCCGCAAAGGGGCGCCAACGCCCGACGATCTCGACGAACTGCTCACCCTGGTCTGGAAGAAGCCCGCGATCTTCCTCGCGCATCCCAAGGCCATCGCCGCCTTTGGGCGCGAGGCGACCCGCCGCGGCGTGCCGCCGCCGACAGTTCATCTGTTCGGAACGCCATTCATCACCTGGCGCGGCGTGCCGCTGATTCCGACTGACAAACTCGAATTGAGCGCCAAGAGCGCCACGAGCATTCTGCTATTGCGCGTCGGCGAGGCCGAGCAAGGGGTGGTCGGTCTGCAAAAGACTGGCGTGACGGGTGAAGTTGAGCCCGGCCTGTCCGTCCGCTACATGGGAACCAACGAACACTCCATCGCCTCGCATCTGGTCACCCGCTACTTCTCGGCTGCGGTACTCACCACGGACGCCATCGCCCGGTTGGATAACGTCGTCGTGAACCAATACCATGAGTACAACTGGAAATAGCGACGCGGCGGTCCTCCCCGCCGCGGAGCCGGCGGTGGGCACCGACACGGCCCACACCGATCTCGTCACCCGGTTGGTGGCGGAGGCGAGCCTGCCGGGTCTGCCGAGTCTATTCCCCGCGGACGCTCCATCCGCCGTGCCGCCGGTGCATCCGAGCTCGCAGCCAGCCGCGCCCAAGCTCGCGCCGCCGGAACAACCCCCAACCGATGCACATGCGCCGGAGTCCGGCGACACCTATGCCTTCGGTGAACCCCGCTGCAACAAGAGCTATCGTCCGGAGAACAACAAACCGGACACGCGGACGGCAAACTCGAATTCCGTTCTGGGTTTGGCTCAAGCCGAGTCCGTGGCCACGCCGGAGTTTTATTTCCTGCGCGGCGGCGAGGCTTCCGGCAAATCGCCGGCGTCCTGTCAGTCGTATCCGAAGAACGCCGCGCCGATTCCGAAGTTCGACCTTGACGGCGTGCGCCGCGATTTCCCCGCGCTGCACCAACTCGTCAATGGCCAGCCGCTGATCTGGTTCGACAACGCCGCCACCACGCACAAGCCGCAAGTGGTAATCGACGCGACGTCCCAGTTCTACGCCCGCGACAACTCCAACATCCACCGCGCCGCGCACACGCTCGCCGCTCGCTCGACCGAATTGTTTGAGGCGGGCCGGGAAAAGGTCCGCAAGTTTCTGGGCGCGGCGGACGCGAAGGAAATTGTCTTCGTTCGCGGCACGACCGAGGCGATCAATCTCGTCGCGCAAAGCTACGGCCGCAAGCACATCGGGGCGGGCGACGAGATCATCGTCACTGAACTCGAGCATCACGCGAACATTGTTCCCTGGCAGTTGCTCGCCGAGCAGGTCGGAGCGACGCTGCGCGTCATCCCGATCAACGACCGGGGAGAGTTGATCCTGGATGAATATGTCAAGCTGCTCGGGCCGCGAACCAAGCTGGTCTCCGTCGCGCACGTTTCCAATGCCCTGGGCACGATCAACCCCGTGGAGCAAATCATCGCCCTGGCGCATGCGCGAGGCGTGCCGGTGCTCGTGGACGGCGCGCAATCCACCCCGCACCTTCCAGTCAACGTCACGGCCCTGGACGTGGACTTCTACGCCTTCTCGGGGCACAAGGTTTTTGCCCCGACTGGCATCGGCGCCCTCTACGGCAAGGCGCCGTTGCTCGAAGCCATGCCGCCTTGGCAGGGCGGCGGGCACATGATCCAGGACGTCCGCTTTGAGCAGACGGTTTATCAACACGCGCCGGAGAAGTTCGAGGCGGGCACGCCGGATATTGCGGGCGTCGTCGGGCTCGGCGCAGCGATCGACTACTTATTCCAGGTCGGTATTCCGGCGATCGCCGCTTACGAACACGCGCTGCTGGAATACGCGATTCAGGCGCTGGGGACAATTCCCGGGCTGCGGCCGATTGGCACCGCGGCGAACAAAGCCAGCGTCTTGTCATTCGTGATTCCTGGCGTGTCGGACGAAAGCATCGCGCGGCATCTGGACAAGAACGGCATCGCCGTTCGGGCCGGACATCACTGCGCGCAGCCGGCCATTCGGCATTTCGGGCTGGAAAGCAGTGTCCGGCCTTCGCTGGCGTTTTACAACACCCGTGAGGAGGTGGATGCGCTCGCACGGGCATTGCGGTCCCTCAAACGAAGCTGAAAGCGTGAAGACCATTTCGCCTAACGAACTGCAAAAGCTCCTTGCGGCCCAACCGGACCTGCCGTTGCTCGACGTGCGGACTCCAGTCGAGTTTGCCGAAGTCCACGTGCCCCAGGCGCGGAGCATTCCGCTGGCCGACCTCAATCCCAGGGAGCTCGCGGGATCGGGCCAGATTCGCAAGGACCAGCCGGTTTATTTCATCTGCCGCAGTGACCAGCGCGCGACGAGGGCGGCGGAGAAATGTGCCAAGGAAGGATTTGCGCACCCGGTCGTCGTCGAAGGTGGAACCCTCGCCTGGCTGGCAGCCAATCTTCCCGTAACACGCGGCCAGACCAAAGTCATCAGCCTGGAACGACAGGTGCGCATTGCGGCGGGTTCGCTGGTATTGACCGGCGTGCTGCTCGGCTGGTTCGTGCATCCAGGGTTCTTCGGCCTCGCGGCCTTTGTCGGTGCCGGGCTCGTCTTTGCGGGTATCACCGACTTCTGCGGCATGGGACTGTTGCTCGCCAAATTACCCTGGAACTCGCGGTTGCCGGGTTGAAGAAATGACGACGCTATTGTTGGAACGAGAGGAAACTGCTTCCTTCACGCGACGGTATGCAGTCTGGATTGCGGAGCTGGTGGAGGAATTCGTGCCGCAACTGCTGGCGTCCTATGAAAGCACCTGCGGTTCCGTGAACCGTCAGACCGGAGGTTTGACCCACCCCGGAACCGTTAGGTCGAGAAAATGCCCGATGGCGGAGCCTTTCTCCCTCCTGACGCCGGAAGGAGGAGGGGGACGGGGAGAGGAGGTGCGTTTGGTTTGGATTCCCCTCTCTCCCCAGGGTGGTTGGTTTTGGAAGAATCGAAGATGCGCACCCCCAGGGCTGCTCTA
>SESF01021970.1_pt1 | contig 18155 bp, 22 predicted proteins | sample 3171521 | NCBI WGS metagenome assembly SESF01 (sample SAMN10866945, study PRJNA518727) | freshwater metagenome | biome: subpolar coniferous forest; feature: holomictic lake; material: water; isolation source: holomictic Lake 227, 6 m and 8 m depth | place: Canada: near Kenora, Ontario | collected...
CCTCTGTGGTGTCGGCTTTATCGCAGCACTCATTGCGGCCTGTCTGTTTGGAGGATGGGAATGAACCTGCCGCCACTGCCGGAGACACACCTGAGCAACAAAGTAGAGAAGTTCTACACCGCTGCGGATATGCAAGCCTACGCCCTACTCGCAATCAAGCAACACTTCGGCAAAGGCAAGCGCGGCCCTAAGTTCTCACCAAAGGACGTTGCCTACATCCGTGAGCTTCACGCACAAGGGTTTGCTTACAAGGCGGTTAGCCGCCAGATCGAAATGTGTGAGGCTACGTTTTTTAAGATTGTTCACCACAGAGGAGCTTACAAATGACACAAGAACTGATTGAGAGACTCGGACACACCGATGAACTTTCCGGAGACTCTGTTTGGGAAGTGCGCGAAGCACTGAAGAAGCAGGCCGACGCACTGGAGCGCCTGACTGCCGAGCGTGATGCACTGGCGAAGGATGCTGCGCTTCGTTACACGGCATGGCAGTCACCACATGACGATGACTACTGGCTTGAGCATCCGGCAGATTGCGAAATCATTGATCGGTTTCACCCGCCTGTTCATGTTGGGTTTGAGTACGAATTGACAGCAGGTAGTTATACAACACAGCGTTATCGCGTCACCAAGATTGCAGACGAAGAAAGCGATGACGTTGAAGTCGAGCTAATCGCAAAGGAGAGCAAGACATGAATGAACTTGAACTCAATCGCAAACTCGCATTGGCGATTGGCTGGCGCGAGGATCAGATCGTGGTCATTAGGGATCGCATATTCATCAAGGGGATGCTCCTGTTCGACCACACTGACTGGCGAGTCATCGGGCCTATCGCGCAGAGGTACAAGTTGCTGGTTAGTTTCAAATTTAACACCGTATGGCGCGAACAAGAGGTGACAGGTAGAGAGGCAGACACCCCACAGCGTGCTATTGCGCTGGCAGTCATAGGAGCAGTGAAATGAGTGAAAACCAATTAGGGATCGTACCGCCACCGCCGACTTTTAAGCGGCTGGAGTCGGTGTGGATTGGCAAGGACAACGCACTGCTTGACGCGATGTTTGAGTTTTACGCGCCGAGTGCGAAGCGGGTGATTGATGTTTGCTGCAACGCTCGCAGGATGTGGAAAGGCAGCGCAACCGGCGCAAAGGTGGCGTACTACGACCGCGACCCGGCAATGCAGCCAGATGTTGTTGCCCACTGGCACGACATGCCCGACGCAGACGGCACGGTTGATGTTTTGGTATATGACCCGCCGCACCTACCAGACGCAGCGGCAAGCCCTCAGTCTTTGGCACGATACGGCAAGGACTACGGACTCGGCAAGGGCGTGAAGGCTGACAACGTGGGCGAACTGCACGCGCCGTTTTTGGCCGAAGCGAAGCGCGTGCTGCGGCACGACGGTTTGGTTTTTGCCAAGATCAAGGACTACGTGCATAACCACAAATACCAGTGGAACCTTGAACTGTTCAACGCGGCGGTGCGCGAAGCCGGGTTGATGCCGTGTGACCTGATTATCAAGCGCGACCCATGCGGCGGGAACCTGAAAAGCGGGCGCTGGCAACGGGCGCACCACGCCAAGAACACGCACTGTTTTTGGGTTGTAGTACGGAATAGCAAACGGTGCGAGCCCAAGGCACCTAACGCAATATAGATCGTCGGATAAACCGGGCGTGCGGTCTAATTTCACGACAAATTTACTCGGATATTACAGGAGCATCAGAAATGAACATCGCAAAGGAGAGCAAGACATGACAGAACTTGAAATCAATCGCAAACTCGCATTGGCGATTGGCTGGCGCGAGGATCAGATGGAAGTGCGAATGACACTGGTCAGACAAGCAATATCGCAAGCCTACCAAGCAGGCCGGGATGCGATGCGGGAGGAATGCCAGCAAGAGTGCAGCGCAGAGGCTGACGAATACGGTGTCGCGCAGCGGATTAGCAAGGCGATAGGAGAGCTTAAATGAACATCACCAAGGAAGAAGTGCAGCGGGTTTTGGAAGGACTGCGAGCCGATCCGCATACAGCAGATTGGGACGACGCAATCACCCTCCTGCAAAGCAAGCTGGCAGAGCCGACCCACACCGACCACCCGATGCGTAACTACGATAGGACTTGTCCTGCTTGTCGTGAGGATGCGGAGCCAATCGCAAAGCCTTGGGTTGGGTTGACGGAGCAAGACCTTAGCACTATCGTTGAAAACGCTCCCTCAAAGGAGTGGGCTGTACTGATGACTGAAGCAACTTTGAAGGAGAAGAACACATGAAAAAGAAAGAACCTGAATCAGAGCCGACCCTTGACCAGATGACCCTGAGAGACCTCATGGCGATGTTTGCGATGCAGGGATTTGTGTCGCATGGGGGGTGGGTTGAGGAGACAGCCAAGGAAGCGTACGCGAAAGCAGATGCAATGATTGAAGAAAGGAAACCGAAGATGAAGTCCGAAGACCAAACACCTATCCGCAAGGATATGGACGCGCCGGGGATGTACTGATGAACAAGCAACAAGCATGGGATGAGTGGGTACGGGTCAAAGTTGATGGCTACCCAACTGACATCGAGAAGTCCTCACATGGCAGGGCGTTTAGCGCAGGATGGGATGCAGGTAAGCGGGAAGTACCGACAGGGGCGAAGCTCGATGCCTTCTGCAACTTCATAGGCAGTGAACCTGTGGAGAACGATGGTGGCTGGAGCCTTGAGGTTTGGAACGCAGCATGGGAAGCGTGCATGAAGGAGAAGATATGAACCGAATGGAACGTGCGTTGGTACTGGCTGACAAGTGTTGGGAGAAGGCGTACCGTGTCGCACCCGACTTTGTGGAGAAGTATCTTGAACTGGCCGAGGAGTTACTACTTACGAAGATGGAGGTACAGGGGGATGAGTTCCGTGAGTACTGTAATACTAAGGGGCTGTCGCGTGATCCGCTGCTTCATCCTAACGTGTGGGTGTCTGGTGTGCGTGCGCTATCCTCGCTTGGCTGGATAACGCGCATCAAGAAGGTGGAGCCGATGAAGGCGCACAACCACATGCCATCCGTTACGCTGTGGCGCAGCGTTGTATTTTTTGATAGGCACTGAGATGACTGAAGAAATAAGGGGAATGAAATGACACCTATTGAATTTGTTCTTTTTGACGGGGACAGCGAGCCCAATCGTCCAGTGCATGAAGTTGCCACTGCTATGCGTACGGCGCTGCGCATTGTTGGCCCCGACCTTACAGAGTACGAAGTGTACAGCTACTACTACGATAGTGGGCAGATGGTGCTGGAACTTAAGGAACTAGCATGACGCCAGAAGCCGCAGTCAAGAAGCGGATCAGAACGCTGCGCAGCAGCAATCATGGAATAACAGCATGTGGAGTGGATTGAAATGACTTACGAAAACTTAACCAACGACGAACTTGTACGCATGATTGACAACACGCCTGATGCCTCGCCCCTTGACCGGGAACTGGCGAACAGGCTGAACGATGCAGCGGCGAAGATTGAAGAACTAGAACAGAAAGGCAACCAATGACACCGGAAGCGAAAACCAAAGCGCAGGTGAAGCGCATACTGGCAGACAGTGGCACCTACTTCTTCATGCCTGTTAGCAATGGCATGGGCAGGCACGGTATCCCTGACATCATCGCTTGCCACAACGGACACTTCCTTGGCATCGAATGCAAGGCAGGCAAGGGGAAAACAACCCCGCTGCAAGACCGGGAGCTAGAGAACATCCGCGCAGCAGGCGGGACAGCACTGGTCATTAACGAAACGCCTGAATCGCAGCAACAACTGCGCAACGCATTAAACCTGTTAGGGACAACATGAATGATGAACAAAAAACCAGCATCGCAGATAGGGTGGACAAGCTGTCCGAGGATGCGCGTATCGGGCTGTACATAGTCATCACGCATCTGCTGGACGTACTGGACAGCGACAACGGCTGCGCAGTTACGCTGATGGACGCGGGCAGCGGAAAGCTGACAGTGATGGCGCTGGGGTCTACGGAGTTGGTCGGCCCGATACTTAACGCAGCAGCAGGTATTGCGAAAGACCTAGCCCCTACCAGAGGGGCGCTGCAATGAGTCAACCATACAAGCGACTGCTAACGCTAGATTTTGAATCGAGGTGGAGTAGCAGGGAGTACACGTTGTCCAAGATGACAACCGAGGAGTACATACGCGACCCACGGTTCAAAGCCTTCGGCGTGTGCATCCATGAGTACGGGACAGACAAGAAGACACAGTGGTACGGGCACGATGAACTCCCTCGCATCTTCGGTATGTACGATTGGTCTACTACTGCTGTCCTTGCGCATAACTCGCAGTTCGATGCCGCCATCCTGTCCTTTATCTATGATGTGCGTCCCTGCTTTATCTTCGACTCGCTCTCTATGGCGCGTGCGCTACGTGGGGTGGAGGCTGGCAACCGCTTGGAGAAGCTGGCCGAGGAGTTTGGCCTTCCCCCCAAGGGCCGTGCGGTGCATAGTACCGATGGGCTTACGGAGTTGACGCCGGAGATTGAGAAGGAGTTGGCTACCTACTGCATGCACGACGTATTCTTGTGCGAAGAAGTCTTCAAGCGGCTGGTAGTCAACTACCCCGCAAGTGAACTGCGCCTTATCGACATGACGGTACGGATGTACACCGAGGCTGACTTGGTGCTGGACGCGCCGATGCTGGAAGTCGCGCTTAAGGAGGAGAACGAGGCGTTAGCAGATGCCATGAGCAAGGTGGGTGTAGAACCTGCGGAACTGGCAAGCAATGATCGGTTCGCGGAAGTATTGCAGGGGCTGGGCATCACACCGCCGACGAAGATCAGCAAGACTACCGGCAAGGAAACATGGGCGCTGGCTAAGAACGATGCGCTATTTCAGGCGCTGCTCAATGGCGACGATGAGGACGTGTCCCTGCTGTGCGAGGCGCGCCTAAAGGTGAAGTCAACTCTGGAGAGAACCCGCTCCCAACGCTTTATCGATATTGCATCACGGGGCGCACTGCCAGTTCCACTGGCGTACTACGGAGCAGGCACGGGCCGGTGGGCAGCGCTTAAGGGCAGCAGTATTAATCTGCAAAACATGCGGCGGGGCTCTGCGCTGCGGAAGTCAATCATGGCCCCTGACGGATACTTGATATGCGCAGGCGACTTGTCGCAGATCGAACCCCGGGTGCTGGCATGGCTGGCCGACTACGAATACATGCTCGACATCTTCAGGGCAGGGGGCGACCCCTACGCTACGTTTGGTGCGCAGATGTTTAGCATACCGGGCATGACCAAGGACTCCCACCCGCTGCTACGTCAGAGCGCCAAGTCTGCGATGTTGGGTTGCTTTGGTAGCCAGACTCCGGTATTGACAAAACGTGGTTGGGTTATTATACTGGACGTAACCAAGGAGGATTTGCTATGGGACGGAGCGGAGTGGGTGACGCATCAGGGCCTGATACCACAAGGGGAGAAAGAAGTACTTACCGCGATGGGCGTCAGTGCAACTTCGGATCACGAAATACTGACGGCAGATGGATGGCAGGAGTGGAACGTGGTCCTGCAAAAGCCTTCCCTTTTCCAGTCGGCGCTGTCTTTGGCGAACTTACGTGCCTCGGATGGGAGCGTGACGGACAGCTATTCAACCCGCGCATGCGCTGCTCATGCGGATGGGAAGGAATCGTACACCGCTCCAATATCAAGCATGGGCGTAGCACCCGCTGTGGGGCGTGTGCACGGAAGAAAGCCGTATTCAAACGGTGGGAAGCCAAAGGGTACTTTGATATTTGCCTCGACGCGAAGCACCGTGCTAGGTTGCTTGACCGTATTAGCGCAATCATTGTCAGGTGTAATAATCCGAACAGCGCAGCGTACCCAGACTACGGTGGAAGAGGCATCAAGGTGCACCCTGCATGGGTTAAGAACCGTGTTGAGTTCCTGCGTTACCTTATCGCCCTCGACGGTTGGGACGACTCCGCACTACAACTCGACCGGACAGACAACAACAAGGGCTACCAACCGGGCAACCTGCGATTCGTTACACGTAGCGCAAACATGGCTAACAAACGCAGAATCACAGCACGCGAAGTTGTCGAACTGCACAGGCGCATTGCCGCACTTGAAGCAGAGAATGCAGACCTACGACATCGCTATGACGGGGCCACGCAACCGCTTCACGATACTGACTGATGCGGGACCACTGATCGTACACAACTGTGGCTATCAGCTTGGGTGGTCATCCTTCGCGGGCCAACTTCTTACGGGATTCCTTGGCGCGCCGCCAGTTCGGTACATAAAGGCCGATGCGAAACAGTTAGGCGTGACTGCCGATGATGCGCAGAAGTTTCTGAATTGGGAAGAGAACATAAAGCGCATGCAGGCCATACCGCATACCTGCTCCGCTGAGGAACTTCTTATGCACTGCTTGGCAGCGAAGGCGATCATTGATAAATACAGAGCCGCAGCCGCGCCTGTGGTTGGCTTCTGGGACTTGTTGGGTACGATGCTGACCGAGTGCCTGTATGGAGGCAAGGAGTACTCACACAAGGGCGTGCTGCACTTCAGTAAGGGGCAGATCAGGATGGTGAATGGCATGAGCCTGTTGTACCCCGACATTCAAGCTGGGGCAGATGCCAAGGGGCGCATGCAGTTTACGTTCCAAGACGGTAAGAAGCGTAAGAAGATTTACCCCGGCCTTATGTGCAACAACGTAACACAAGGGCTTGCACGGATCATCATGTCTGATGGTTTGCTGCGGGCGCAGCGTAAGTTTCCTGTAAAGGGATCAGTGCATGATGAAGGCTTGTTCCTGATTCCCGAGGAGGGTGCGGAAGAGAGTTGTGCGTGGATCAAGGAGCAGATGATTATGGTTCCGAAATGGATGCCCGGGATTCCGCTCAATGCAGACGTAGGCTACAACAGGCGCTACGGACTGGCTAAGAAATAACAGAAGGAAGAAACTATGAAACAGAAGTTACCAAGAACATTCAAGATCGGCGGGAAACAGTTCAGAGTTGCCCCCAACATCCCGCTCCCCCCTCGCGTGCGAGGGCGAGTGTTTCCCATGACGGGCGTGATACAGTTGTCTCCCAAGCACAGCGATGACCCGGCGATCTTCTGGCACGAAGTCACACACGCTATCCTGTACGAGATGGGGCAGGCGTGGCGGGGGGAGGCTTTCGTAGAAGGCTTCAGCAAGCGGCTGACCGAGTGCATTATGACTGCGAGGTTTTAGATGGCGAAGCATAGTTACTCGGGGATCAAGGCGTTTGAAACCTGTGGCCGACAGTACAACGAAACCAAGGTGCTGAAGCTATACGCACGGGAAGATACCGAAGCTACTCTCTACGGCACGCAGCTACATGAGCAGTGCGAGTTGTTCATCAAGGACGGTAGACCGCTTGATCCCAGCTTCAAGTTTCTGCAGCCGGTGCTGGACAGGCTGTTCGATATGCCGGGGCGCAAGTTTCCAGAATTGGAGATGGCGCTTACGGAGCAGCTTGCGCCCTGCGACTTTAAGGCAGAGGAGTATTGGGTGCGCGGCATTGCGGACTTGGTCATCGTCGATGACGACAACTTAACTGCCCGTGTCTTTGACTATAAGAGCGGCAGCGACAAGTATCCCGATACGGATCAGTTGATGCTCATGTCCCTGATGATCTTCAAGCACTTCCCGCATGTGCGCAGTATCACCGGGGGCTTATTGTTCGTCCTCAAGAACAGCGTTCAGAAGTTCAAGGTACACCGGGACAAGGAAGCGGAACTGTGGTGGAAGTGGCGGGAAAGAGTAGCCAAGCTTGATGCGGCGATGTATCATGGCAACTGGCAAACGAAGTCCTCTGGACTTTGCAAGAAGTACTGTCCCTGCACCGGATGCGAATACAACGGAAGGAGAAGTTGATGCCTAAGTCAACACCAAAGAAGCTGGCATACCAGAAGGCATATAACGCGCAGCCAGCGCAGAAAGCCCTTGGCGTGGAGCGCAGGAGAGCGGAACGAGCCGCTGTCCGCAACGGAACTTCCCCCATAGGCGATGGCAAAGACCTAGCCCACTTTGTCGCTGCAGAGAACGGGGGCCGCGCAACCCCGAAGAACCTCAAGGTGGAAGACGCGCACAACAACAGAGATTGGCGCAAAGGCGTTAAGGGGTATAAAGTCCCCAATGTTAAGAAGTAGGTAGCCCCGAGGCAGTCTGCATAGCGACTGCCAAAGGATGTGTTAGTTAAAACCCGCACTTGCGGGTGTTTGGCATTGGACAGACATGGAAATCGTAAGTAACACTGCGGTGCGGTTACGCACGCGCAACATCGACCGTTTCAGTATTATTCCAAAGCATATCGCAGTACCTATCCCCGGGGGACACGAGGTTACGGTGTTCTGGGGGCTCGATGAGATGCGCGTACTGAAGAACATGGGCTTCAAAGTTCCGTCCCCCATAGAGCGCAAGTACAACTGGCCCGGGCGCTACACGCCGATGGCACACCAGAAGGTAACGGCGGGGTTCCTGACATTGCATCGCAGAGCCTTCGTATTCAACGATCCCGGTACAGCCAAGACAATCGCCGCGCTGTGGGCCGCTGACTACCTGATGCAGCGCAAGGAGATACGCCGGGTTCTGGTCGTCTGCCCCCTATCTATCATGACCAGCGCATGGATGGGGGACATCAGCAACAGTATCATCCACCGCTCCGCTATCGTCGCCCATCACGCGCAAGCAAGTCGCAGGATAGAAATGATTCAAGGGGACTACGAGTTCGTAATCATTAACTACGATGGGCTGAACTTAGTAGCTGACGAGATTAAGGCTGATGGGCGGTTCGATCTGGTCATCGTTGACGAGGCAAATTCCTACGCAGTACCGACGACGAGGCGCTGGAAGTCCCTCGCCAAGATACTTACGCCCAACACGTTCCTGTGGATGATGACCGGCACTCCTGCTGCGCAGTCTCCCGTGAACGCATACGGGCTTGCGAAGTTGGTCAATCCGGGCGGGGTTCCTAACTACCTCACTGCTTGGCGTGATCGTGTGATGCTCAAGATCAGTACGTTCAAGTGGATACCAAAGCCCGAGTCGAGGGACATGGTGTTCAATGCCCTGCAGCCAGCGATCAGGTTTACCAAAGAGCAGTGCCTTGATCTGCCTCCGGTACTAAAGACTACACGCGAAGTGCCCATGACTGCGCAGCAAGCGAAGTACTACCGCAAGATCAAGGACGACATGCTGGTGATAGCAGCAGGGCAGACGATCAGTGCAGTGAACAAGGCGGCAGTTGTGAACAAGCTGCTGCAGGTGAGTTGCGGAGGCGTGTACTCTGAGGACGGCGATGTGGTGCAGTTCGACGCCACGCCACGAATGAATCTGCTGCTTGAAATCCTTGAGGAGACAAGTCGTAAGGTAATCATCTTTGCAATGTTTCGCTCAAGTATTGATCTGATACACGAGTTCCTTAACAAGCACAGTTACTCTACGGAAATTATTGATGGGCGTGTACCAGCGACTAGGCGCGCTGACATCATCAGCAGGTTCCAGTTCAAGGACTCCCCTCGCGTGCTGGTGATGCAGCCGCAGGCTTCTGCACATGGGATTACGTTAACGGCTGCCGACACTGTCGTTTTCTTTGGCCCGTTGATGTCTGTTGAGTTGTACACGCAAGCGATTGCCCGGGCAGACCGCAAGGGGCAGGTGGCAGAGAAAGTCACGGTCATCCATATTCAGAGTAGCCCCATAGAGAAGAAGATGTTCGACGCTATGGACAGGCGGGTGGAGGATCACGCACTTCTGACCCAGATGTTTGATGCAGAGATGGAGGTGTAAGAATGAAGTAAGAAAATTTATTTTGTCAAATACTGGACAAACGAAAAAACAGTATTAGAATTTAGATCACAACAACGAGAGGATGGTATGACAGCGGAAACGGAAGATGAGGTTATCACACTTGATGTGCTTGCGAAAGCCTACATCAAGATGCGTGAAAAGCTGAGTATGCTTACCCGGGAATACGAAGCCGAGGAAGCATCTATTAAGGAGCAGCAAGCGGAGGTCGCTGCTGCAATGAAAGACAGACTGCAAGCGTTGGGCGCTAAGTCTGCCTCTACTTCGTTTGGCACTGTGTCCCTTAAGACCAGCACCCGCTACTACTTCACAGATTGGGAAGCTGCACACAAGTTCATTCTGGACAACGATGCACCGTACCTGCTGGAGAAGCGTGTATCGCAAGCCATGATGAAGGAGTTTCTGGAAAACAACCCGAGCGTAGTTCCACCCGGGCTGAACACAATGTCGGAACTGACTGTATCTGTAACCAAGCCGAGAAAAGTATGAACCAAATCGTAAAATTCAATCCCTCCCAAGTCCCTGCCTTCGCCAAGACCGGCGAGATGTCTGCCCTAGCTAAAGCATTGGCTGGCGGATCAGGGCAAAACGGTAAGCGTATCAGTATCAAGGGCGGCGTGTTTCGCTTGTTCTCTGAGGGCAAGGAAGTTGCTGCTATCGAAGATCGTTTCCTTGATGTCGTTATCGTTAACGCTGCTCCCAAGGTGTCGCGTACTTTCTATGCGGGGCAGTACGTTGACGGACAGGCTACCGCGCCTACCTGCTGGTCGCAAGACGGTGATGTTCCTGATCCGACATGCAAGACCAAACAGGCTGGCTCGTGCGCAACCTGCAACCAGAACGTCAAGGGTTCGGGCCAAGGCGACTCGCGTGCATGCCGTTACAGCCAACGCATTGCCGTTGTCCTTGCTAACGATATGGAAGGCTCCGTGATGCAGGTGTCTCTTGCGGCTACGTCAATCTTTGGCAAGCCCGAGGGCGAGAATCATCCGCTGCAGTCGTTCACACGCACGCTGCTGGCACAAGGCGTTGATCCTGCCAAACTGGTTACGCAGATGCGCTTCGATACCAAGGCTCCTGTGCCTAAGCTGTTCTTCAAGCCAGTGCGCTGGTTGTCAGAAGAGGAGTACGCTGGCTGTGCGGTGAAGGGGGCTAGCCCCGAGGCTATCAGCGCGATCATGATGACCGTGTCCCAGCAGGACGCCCCCGCTGTCGCAGCCCCTGCGCCAATGTCAATTCCCGGCAAGCCCCCAAAGGCAGCGAAAGCGGCCCCTGCACCGGAACCCGAAGGTGAAGAAGAACCGGCAGAACCCACGGTACGCGCTGCGGCTCCCGCCAAGAACGCCGTACCTGCTGGCTCCAAGCTGGCTAGTACCCTCGCTCAGTGGGATGACGAAGAGTAAGTACCCCCGGGGGGTAGCTTGTAGCTGCCCCTACTCTTATGTCATACCATAACAAAACCAAACAGGCGCTTCGCGGTGCACCTAGTACGCTAGGTGTACGTCTTGGCCGATTGGCTATTCGCAAGGGACTTTCCGTGTCAGATATAACAACTTCCACTGGCGCATCCCGCGCTACGGTGTACAACTGGTTAGCTGGTGGCGTTGTGTCAAATGCGTATCGAAAGCCTATTGCAGACTTAATAGCCAGAATTAAATTGCAGTAACAGTAGGGCGTAGTATGGAACCGTTAGATTTCCTAACGGCAGTGCTGCCTTCAACTGGTAAGTACTGCACGTTTGCGCTGAAAGGGAAGCGCAACACATTCGCGGATACCCCGCAAGAGATTTTTGACAATGCGAAGAAGATAAGCGATGCTGGTGGCGAGGTCTGGTTCGCGCTGGGCTCCTTCGATGCCAGTGGTTATCGCAAGGCAGAGAACGCCTTGTGCATGCGTAGTTTCTTCATGGACTTGGACTGTGGCAAATCGGTTAAGACCGGCAAGGACCGGGCCTTCCCAACCAAACGTAGCGCCGTAGAGGCGCTGGCTGGGTTCCTTGTAGCAACCGGGCTGGACGCACTAGGAAAGCCGTGGTTGATTGATTCGGGCGGTGGGGTGCATCCGTATTGGCCGCTGTCAGAAGATGTCTCTATCGCTGAATGGGTGCCTGTAGCAGAGGCTATGAAGGTTGCTGCTTTCCAGCACAACTTCCCGATAGACACGACAGTAACCGCTGACGCCGCTCGGGTACTGCGGGTGCCGGGAACGCACAATAACAAGGCCGCGCCCCGTCCTGTGAAGATCGTAGTGGAGGGGGATGTTTTTAGTTTCGATGCGATCAAATCCCTGCTGTCTTCTTACGAAATTAAGAACCCTGTCCAATCAACTTCGTTAGCTATCCCCGGCACTCCCTTAGACAGTACCCCCTCCCCCCTAGCCGTAGCACTTGCTGGTAACAGCATCACCAGATTCAGAACTATCATGCTGCGTACCGAAAAGGGTACGGGGTGCGGACAACTCGCCAACTACATTGAGCATGCGGCTGATGATGGGATGGAACCGATATGGCGTGGGATGCTGTCGTGGACGAAGTACTGTATTGATGGGGACAAGGCGTCCAAGATTCTTAGCGCGATGCACCCCTACGATGATGCACGTAGGCTTGAGAAACTGGACGCGATCAAAGGCCCGTACGCCTGCGCTTCGATGAACACGATCCAGCAGGGGATTTGCGAGAAGTGCAGGCATTGGGGGCAGATAACAAACCCGCTGGGACTCAGCAGGGAGTTTGCCACAACAACCGAGACAGTAGAGATAACACCCCCGCAGCCCGATGCGCCCAAGTCCTACCGGCCCAAGGCTCCTCACGGGTTTGACTACATGCCCAATGGAGGTATTGTGTACCACAAGCCTGCCGGCCCATCGAAGAATGACTTTGCGAAGGATGTGGTTGTGCTGTCGTATGACCTGTTCAGGACGCGCACGTTCCGGGACATAAGCGACGGGGCGGTATACACTTCCGAGTTCCTTGCGCGAAAAGGGGACAAGCAGATAACCTTCGTGGTGCCTAACGCAATGGCTACGAATGTCCCGAAGGTGCTGGAGCGACTAGCTGCCAACAATGTCCTTACGACTTACGGCTCCGGTACGGACTTATACCTAGCAGCGTATGTGCGTGCGTGCATCAACGAAGCTAGCCTGAACGAAGAGACTGTCAACATCCCGCCTCACTTCGGCTGGCAGGAAGACAACAGCTTCGCTGTCGGGGACATGGTCTACAGTCCCTACGGTGCGCAGCACGACTATGCGTATCAGTCAGACCGCCTGCACAACCTGATTCAAGCTACGCGCACTTCAGGCTCCCTTGACGAATGGAAGCAGTTGCTTATCATGCTGCGCCGCCGCAAAGCATGGGGGCATCTGGCGATTGCGATACAGGGTTTCAGTTCCATACTTATGCACTTTATGCCTAAAGGTAGTAAGGCATGCACTGTTTATGTCTGCGGCAAGCAGTCCAGCGCTGGTAAGACGTTAGCTCTCTCGCTTGCAAGCTCCGTATGGGGCGACCATGAACGCTATAAGGTATCTGCGGACACTTCACAGACAACCATGATGCAGCGTGCGGGGCTGTGGGGTAATCTGCCGCTGAATGTCGATGAGATAACAGACCGCCAACGTAAAGAAAAAGGCGAGTTCATCCCCAGCGTGTCCTTCTCGCACTCCCAATGCGTGCACAAGATCAAGGGGAGCGCAGGGGGAAACACCGAGATTTCGCATGAGATGATGTGGTCGGCCAAGATGCTGATGACCGGCAACGACCCTGCGTTTGAGTCCCTGCTTGGCGCACGCTCGCACACATCGCACGGCGAGGTGCGGCGGCTTTTGGAATGGCACATCACCGGAACTAGCCGCATCAACTGGACAGACGAGGAGCGCGAGATACTGCGTAAGACCGCCGACAACTACGGTGTCGCGGGGCGGGCCTTTGCCATGTGGTGCGTGCGCAATCTGGATACCGTGCAGGACATCTGTAATCAAGCGGCGCAGTACTGGCGGGAGTTCTCGGGCGCTACTGATGATGAGCGCTTCTGGACATCCAGTATCGGTAGCGATCTGGCCGCGCTGATCCTGCTTGATAAGGATAACGCCAACATCATCGACATCCCTACAGGGGGCATCAGAGAGTTCTGGCTGAAAATCGTAACCGACCAACGCAAGATGATCCTTGACAACACCTCAACGGCACTTGACTTGCTGCACAGATATATTGCAGACAATAACGGTTCCTTCGTTAAGGTCAAGGCGGGGCTGGTTACGCAGTCGCTTATCGACTTCGGCAAGCTAACGCCAGACAGTCCGAAGGGCGCGGTACGGGGGCGTGTGGAGTACGACACTACAACGGACACCGCAAACTTCTACGTTGAAGAGAAGCTGCTGCGTAAGCACTGTGCCGAGGCAGGGCTTGGGTATACGTCCTTCCTTGCGGAGTTGAACACGCAGGCCACAGTCATCGTAGACAAGCGTAAGGATTTACTGGCCGGTACGAACGGGCCTAGTATGCGGGTGAGATGCGTGCAGATCGTGCAGCCACTGGCAGCAGTGAATGACGACTGAGGAGGAAGGTAACAGTACGGAGTTCCCTTGGCATCGCTGCCGTGCCGGGGAATCTTTCTTCATACCTACGCTTAATCCGTTCCCTGTAATAAGCGAGGGGTTACGGCTTGGCAATATCCGCTATGGGTTCAGCAAGCCCCCGAAAGCCAAGTTCGTTATCTTTCGGGGGCAGCTTGGCGTTATGTTTACTGCGCCGAGGTAACTATCCTATGCTCTGCAGCGATAAGGGCCGTACGCATGTGGTTCGCAACCCGCTGGCGCGTTTCCTGTAGCTTGTCTATCGCCTGCTGCTTTTCGGGGCCAGAGCGCCCACTGCCACGGATGAGGTCTTCCTTCTGTTTCAGTTCGCCCATGACCTGCACGTAGCGTCCTGCCGGTTTTGCTATAGCAATCTCTGCTCTATGCGCCTGCAGGTACTCCTTGGCGTCTGCTATCTTTCCTGATTTCTTCAGCGACCCAAAGGTGTCGTTGGCACGCTTCGCCTTGTCTGCCATCTCGTACATGTGTTCGATGTCGTCCGTCCCCCGCGCACTCTGGAAGAAGCGCCCAATGAAACGGTTTTCTGACATGTGCCCTGTAGGGTCTTCGATAGCCGCCTCATGACTTTTCTTGAATACAGAGTTTGTCATAGCCGCAACGCCAAGCGGTAAACCTCCCAAGTAAGTTCTTGTAAGGTACTCCAGTTCCATAGGTGACATCTCTATACCGGCAGCGTTAAGCCCTTCGGCCATCCGCTTTGCAACTTCAGTTGTCTGCTTGGTGAACTGGTATATTGGGTCTTTTCCTTCCAAACTCTTAGGCACAATTTGCTGACCAGTGCTGCTGTCATAGTTACGAGGTATGTCCAAAAACCCCTTAGCAATCAGTGGTACGGCGCCTCCGCTTCCCGGCATCTGCGCAAGGAATACATCACGTACTACCTTCCAATCGCCGGGAGTGAAACTGCCTTTAAGCGCTTCCATGAATGCCATCGGCATAGAGTAGAACAGCATGCCCGACTCAAACGGGGCAGGCAAGCGCATCGGTTCATATTCACCAAATATACGGGGGATATGTATGAAGCTAATCTTGTCCCGTAGGCTCATTTTCTGCCATTCAGGGTCGTCCTCCATCATTAAAGAGTACGTTGCCGCCATCGCTGCCAGCCCCATAGCCCGTTGCTGGAATTTCAGCTTGGCGTTCATGTAGTCCTGCGCAGGCATCTGCCCCCGCGCTGACCGCTGCAGTACGTCAAGCCCTTGGATACTGGCGTTGAAGAACGGGATGGCGCGGGAGAAGAACTGCACAGCGGCGTACGATCCGTGCCGCCCGAAGTTAGCCAGTTCACGCGCTGCGCGGGTAGCTTCCGCTTCGGATGCACCGGACTTGATCGCTTCCTTGTACACCTGTACGCGAGTGGCTTCGTCTGCCCCCATCGCCATGCGGTCAAGCCCCGCCAGCCCCCGTTTGATCCAGCCCTGCTGATCCCCCGCCATCTGCATAGCAATCTTGTTTAGGTCGCCCTTGCCGCCGTTAAAGATGTTGCTATGAAACACCCCTGCCTTGCGCAAAGCGTCTGCTTCTACGCTTGTGCCACGCATGATGCTTGCGAAGTTTCCTATAACCTGCGCAACGGCAGTAACAGGGTTCGCTTTCAGGTTGCCCATCATCGACGCATTGAACGGGTCTTTGAACAACTGGCCCAGCACATAGGCGGGAGTGCGAGTAACTCCGGTGCGCAATATCCCACTTACGGAACCCGCGACATTAAGTAGTGCAGGGAAGGTAGCATACGAACCTGCCACAGCCTGCGTGAGTAGTTCGGAAGTAATATCCTCGGCAATCGTCCCCTTGGTGTCTATCTCAATATGGCGCATGCCATCATCTTTCGGATACGCAGGATCAAGGGCTTCGCGCCACCGCAGCACGTTCTGTTTTGCACCGCCGTCGCCCCGCTGTACTTGCATGGGCTTCTGCTTTTCAGAAGACGTGCGGCCAATGTCGCGCAGGTGGTACGCAATCTGGCGATTCGTGAGGTTGGTAGTTGCTAGGTTCGTCAGCACAGAGATATTGCGCAACATCGCTTCGGGGAACGACATCAACTTGGTGTTACCCCCCTTGAGGGCTTGCAGGAACGGCAGGCTACGGATGTCGCCAATGGACTTCGGGTGTCCATCAGGCATTACCATTTCCATACTATTGCCGTTCTCGCGGAAGAACGGGATATAGTTCTTGTCCGCACGCATTGAGGCGATCACCTCCTTCGGCAAGCCGTGTGTCTCATCAAGGAAGTCGATCATCCCGCGACTCAAATCACGATATATATCGTGCGCGTGTTCTACTGCCGCCTTCATTTTTGGATCGGCCTGAATCTCAGCCATTGCCGCTTTTGCGTCAGCCTCTTTGATCCCTGCCTTATCGTAGTCCAGCTTGTCCCAGCCCAACTGCTCTGCGCGTAGGGCGGTTACATAGCCTTGGAATATGGCGATGCGCGATTCGGCGTTCTTGGCAGGTATGTCACCTATTGCCTGAAGCACGTCCCCACCGCTCTTGCTGCCGCCAGTTCTCACCTGCATGATGCCTTTGGCGTCCTTAACAATGTGCATGGCCCCGCGCTCGGCAACACCCTGCGTATTGCCAATATAGGCATCAGTGCTAAGTAGAGATACCTGCGCTTGCATACCCGTTGCCTTGTCGCCCCGGCTCAGTACTTCGCGCAGGGCAGCACGCATGTCGGCTACGCCCTGCCGTGCGGCCAATCCCAGCCCACCTCTCGCCTCATACAGCCGCTTTGCCGCGCTACGTTGCTCGGTAAGATCACGGCCAAACTCCTCCATTTTGCTGCGAGCATGCGTGCCGCTCTCCCCCCGGCCCGACTCTCCAATAAGCTGCTCAACGGCGTGCATTAACTTGGCGCTTTCGCTGGGCGTATCTTTGGGGCCAGTAAAGAACTCAGTGACGATGCGGACGATGCGCTTGAGCAAACTTTCAGGCTTACCTATGGCGTCCAGCTTGCTACGAAGCGCTTCATTAGTGTGCAGTTCCGCGATAAACTCGTTGAGGTGTTTCTTGCCGTATTCGCCTTCAAAAAGGGGGTTGTGTTGTATGGCTTCGTACATAGCCTTCAGCCGATTGAATGCTGTTTGCTGCCCCTTGGTAAGTGCGGCAAAGGGGCGGCTGAGTGCCTGCAGCGTAGCGGCGTGCAGCACTTCGTGCAAGAAGTCTTCTTCTGTCAGATGGTCGGGGTGCATCTTTATGCTGTTGTCGGCATGGTCGTACTCCCCTGCCGCTTTCAGTTCTGCGCGTACCGACAGTTTGGTAGTGCTTACATAGGGCGCTAGCAGCTTCGCCAACATACGATGGACAGGGTTTTTGGCCGTACTGGATATATTATCCAATGCGCCTGTTATGTCCCCATCAAGAATCTTGAAACGTGCATCTTCATGCAACACAGTACGCTCCTCGTCGCGTACCTCGGACTTGTACACGTCCTTGCTTTCCGTTCCCTGTTCCGCAGTCCGCAAGGACTCGTCCCCGCCTTCGCTAGCCGCTTCTGTGGCCTTCGCTGCGGCGGCATCTTCCTTAGCCTTCTGCTTGGCTTCCTTGGCCTTCTGCATGGCCGATTTGCCGCGCTCGACTTCTGCAGCGAGCGCATCTTCTGCAGCATTTAGCTTTTCCTCAAGCTCGAATGACCGCTCCATAGCGGCATCGCGTTCCTTACTTGACAGCGCGGGGTCGTGTGCCTTGGTGACTTCCTCTTGCCATGCTTTCTTTGCCGTGTCCAGTTTCAGTTCTGCTGCGATAACGCTATCGGGCTTGCTAGTCTG
>SESF01008196.1_pt1 | contig 18107 bp, 15 predicted proteins | sample 3171521 | NCBI WGS metagenome assembly SESF01 (sample SAMN10866945, study PRJNA518727) | freshwater metagenome | biome: subpolar coniferous forest; feature: holomictic lake; material: water; isolation source: holomictic Lake 227, 6 m and 8 m depth | place: Canada: near Kenora, Ontario | collected...
CCGCCAGTGATGTGCAGCGTTAGATGAAGCGCGCCATCAAAACCGCGGCTTGGACGGTGGGCATTCTGCTCGTCCTGCTGATTGGCTGCATCGGAGCAGATCAGATCCCGATGGCGAAAGCCAGGCCTCCAAAGACAGTCACCGACGTCAATTCGTGTCTGGCTTGGCTGAACCACCCCATGGGCGCTTACCGGATCACGGATGGGGATGTGGTGTACTACAGGATCACCGGCCCGGCAGGCCGTTTCTTGGCCTCTGGCCCATCAGCCTACACGTTTGATTCGCGCGGCAAGTTCATTGGCTGGACCGCAGATAGCGGTGACTTTCCCACGCCCGGGTTGCACCTCTCAGAGGGTGCCAAGCGAGAGAAGATTTCGGTAGAGGAGATGAGGCGAAGCGCGCAGTGAAGGACGCATCTAACAAAAGCGCTGCAGGCAAGCGCGGGATTCCCGCTCTGTTCCATGCTGGACGCACTTGTCCCGCGCTGCCTGAGCGCTATCGTTGGGCGGAATTATGCGCAACACCATCGCCATAGCGGCCTTGTCTGTCCTTTGTTCTGGCTGCACAACGGACATCGTCAACCAGTTTCGTGGCGAGGCTCGGAACATGAGGCGTGACGGTCGGAGCGAGACACTCCAATGCGACATCCCCGGGTATTGTTCTGGGCCTTCGGCCGCCGGAGGTCAGTTCGTTGGCTTCGGCTTGCCCACGCAAGGGTTCTCCATCTTTCTGTTCTATCCGAAACTGGCCCCAACACAGAGTCTCGCGACTAATACTTCGCCGCCTTCGGTGGATGCCTGGTTGGTCAGGTCGAATGCCTATCCTTGGTCTGACGCCAGCAAGTGCGAGAATCCGGAGGAGCTACGCCTGCTCGGCGGGGAGCGGTTGGCAGGACGAGTCGCAGTGAGATGGAAAAGCAATGCGGACTTTCTTATTGCTGTTGATCTAGCTGCGACAAACGGAGCACCTGCCACGATAGACGGCGAGTTTGTCGGATACACTCACACGAAGTTTGATCCGGCTGCACCGTTGGTGGGGCTGAGTATGCTCTTTTTCGGGGAGGGCCATTCCTCTGCCGCTGCGAAGCCGGTCGAAGCCAACAAGCCGCAATGAGGAACCAAGCCAAACCGCCCAACCCGGCGCCTGCACCTAACCGCCGCCCGCGCTTTGCGCTCGTCACCTTGGCCCAGTTTGTGCATTCTTTTCGCGTCCCACCTGCCTCCCCGGCGGCGGTAGGTGAGGCGCACCGTTGGCCTGAACCGAAGGTCGTGTATGTCATTCTTTCGTCCACCGAGTGAGGCTGCGCCCGGATTCGACCGGAATCTGCCGTGGCCCATTCACGGGCTGGCTTATGTCGCCATGTGGATGAGCCCGGTCTCGGCTGGACCACTCATCGGTCTGCTTACCTCGCACTGGGGTGCTGCCGCAGTTGGCTTGTTGCTGGGGATTGGCATATCGCTGCTCAATGACCTGCTGATCGCTGGTGTTTTCGAACCTTGGGTTGCCAGGAACCAGAGGTATCTTCAACGGCGCACACCCAGGCTCGCGGCAAACGTTGCTGCCTTTGCATGGACATTCTTGTTGAGTGGCGTTTCGTTGCTCTCGCCGCTTGCTCTTTTCGGCAGCGGATTGCTCCTGAGATTTCGGTGATGGGGCGTATGAGCATCTCCGGCCAACAAGCACATGCACTGGACGGCGGGATTCCGTCTCTGTTTCATTTCGGACACTGCTGGCCCGCCGCCAGTGATGTTGTTCGTTAGCCAAAGCCGCATGCGAAAGCTGCACCAAGCCGCAATGCTTCTCCCGGTAGTGATCGGGTGCTATGCCGGTGAGCCCGACCAGGCGCAAATGACGACAACGAACTCGCCCGGGAAAATGCCCGTAGAGGAGGCATTCCGTAAGGCGCTGGGCAGCGTCAAGGGGCGTGTCAACCTCATGGACCCCAAGGTGGAGTTCGGGCTGTCTCGAATGACGAACAACGCATGGCTGATTCAGTTACAGAGTGCAGCGGATGTGCCTACGCCTGGAATATCGATCCGCGTAACCGATGGCGGGAACATCGCAATCGCACTGGCATCCACCAATACCACCGCCGCAGCATGGCTTTCCTCCGGCAAGGCATCTGCACCGGACCCGGAGCTGAGGATCAGACCAGAAGTTGCGCTGAGACAGGGAGTGGAGGCTTTGAATAAGTGGTGGAAGGTGGCGCCGGATGCATTCTTTTCGCCTGAGGGCCGGATGACTTTGCGCCGGACGGGGAAGCAAGAATGGTTAATGAAGGTGCGCAAGTATCCAGCCACGGGAAATCCTGAGTGGCGTGTCGAGATTAAAGAGAATGGAGACGTGGATGCGTATCCTGTTGGATTACTTTGACCTTTCCAGGGCTAACGAGGTCACTGGAGCGAATGCGGGCGGGCCACCTCTGCTGGCGACTCGGACGTCCTCAGCCGCCCGCATCGCTCAGTTCTGGCGTTATGTGCGCTGAGCGTCTTCCATCCCGATTGGACGACTCCGTTCTGAGTTTCTTGGGACAGGAGGTCTGCGCACGACCGGTTTATGGTTGGGGCTGGGCTGATGGCGAGGACGGTCGCGAGAATACATGTCCAGTTGAGGTTCCGCCGGTGCTCCGCTTCATCGTCGAGACCTTTTTCGACTGGAATGGGGAGAGGCGAGGAGGGATTGGTCGCATTTCCGAAGGAGATCATCCCTATCACAACAAGTGGGTGCTGTTTTACACCCGTGTTGTTGGCACATTCGATTTCGCCTCGCGCATTGCGGACTACAATCTTCACATTGGGGCAAACCAGCCGTCCCTGTACCCGACATCGCACGATCCCCGAATGGCGGAGGCTTGGCCCCTTCCCTGCTTTCCCGGATGCAGGTGCATTTGGGGATACGGGAGGATTGCCTCCACCCATCAAGCCATCATAGGTTTCGAGGCACGAAGGCTCCGAGAGCATGTGCAGACGCGCACATAACAACTGCGTCCAGGCGACGCCGGGTTACGCCTTCCTGTTAATTCTTGCTCAGGTATCCGGCGCGCCTGACGCAGAGCGTTGGGCTGCATGAGCGCCATCATTCAAAGGACATCGCTCGCCTTCGCTGCGCTGAGCATCGCCGCGCCGAGTGCTGCGTTGCTGCTGCTGTACGCCACGTATCACTGGGACGAGTCCTTAGTTCTAGGCTGCTTGGCTGCTGGTGTCGGCTTTTGGCTGGCGCTGCTTGCCTGGTCAATTTGGAGTGTTCACCGTCACCGCGTTCGCGCTGTAGCTGGCTCGCTCGTTTGCGCTTATTGCCTATGGCAGATTCTTCACGTCATGTCAAAATGGTGAGGGCAGAGCACCGAGCGCCCAACCATCCGGCTGCAGGCAAGGCCGGAATCACGTCTCTGTTGGCAATCGGACATCACTGGCCCGGCCTGCCTGAGCCGGGCCGTTCGGCACTAAGCCCGATTCCGTGAACACGAAAGCTTGCCTCGTCAGGTTATTCGGTGCTGTAGCCGTATCGGTGGCCGGGTGCTTTTTTGTGAGCGTCTATTCGAGACTTGCGCATTTCCGTTTCCTATACGAACACCCCGAAGGTAGCTTTTCTCGTGCGACTGAGTTTCTTGCGCAGACAGGATGGGTTGGATATGCGGTGCCCGCTGTCGCACTATTGCTCGGCCTTTTGGCGCTGCGGCGACCTGGAGGTTCGCCCGTTCTCGTCGAGGTGGTCATTGCCGCCACATGGCTTCTCTCGCTGGTTTGGTTCGGTAGCTGCCTCCTGATGTGGCAGGCTCAGAATGTTTGTGCCGCTCACGGGGTTCGAGCCCGTTTGCGCTTGGTTTGAGCTACTCTCCAGCCGGGCGCCGAGCGGCACCTTTTTCAAACCGGCTGGAGACACTTCCCCTCGACAATGGCCCATCAGGACCAAAAGCTTGGGGAAGAAAACCTTCTTGGAGAGAACACCACTATACCCCCAGCATCCACCAAAGCGTGTTCCTTAGTCAACAGGACCGACTCCGCCGGGTTTCAGCTGCAACTGCTATCCAAATGGGCAAACGCTGCTGGTTTTTTGTGCCCCCAATAGTTGGTTTAGAAAACAAGATTCTGACTCACACGGCCGCCGACACGCCGAGGAGTTCGCAGCGGACGATGGTGCCTTCGGGCATTTCGGTGCGGCGGGAGGCGGTCCAGAGGCGGATGGCTTCTTCGGTCCGGGCCTCGGCCTCCAATGGCAGCTTCAATGGCGCAGTGGTCGGCGCAGTCTGGCCGTTCTCCAACCGCTCGGCGTCGAAGCCGGTTTCGTCCACATAGCACTGGCCGTTGACGGAGACGCGGACGACGGACGCGGATGAGCCCTGGTCGGCGCGATCCCAGGTGACGCGGTAGCGGGCCTCGACAACGCCCGATTTCGCGCCATCGGCGGGGAGGATGGCGGTGTCGCCGCTGAAGGGCGCGTTTTGCAGGTAGGCGACCAGCGCGTCAATCAGCGGGTGGCCGAGCCCCAACAACTCGCATTTCTTTTTACGCGTGGCGAGCTCGCGATCGAAGGTGACGTTCTCATACTTGGGCGCCACCTGCGAAAAGGTCTTCAAGCAATCGGGCGTGAGCATCTGCCAGAACTCGCCGACGGGCAGGACCGTGCCGCCCAGCCGGATGATGGCATCCCGACACCAGACGCCCAACTGCCGCAGGTTGAACCGGCGGGAAATGCGGCGATAGTGTTCCAGGTTGAAATAGGTCAAATCCTGCGACAGCTCCATCAGGGCGGTCCGCGCCTGCTGGGCCTGCTGCATCATTTCTTCAATCTGGAGGGCGGTGCGCTGGTAGTCCTTGTCCAGGAGCGCCTGTTTGAAAAGCTGCTGGTAGTTCGGGTTCGAGCCGAGGAAGCCAAGGATTTCGAGGCGGAAATCCTCAAGCGGCTCGCCGGTTTCGCGGTCCGTCTTGCCAATAGCCTTGGCGACCGATTGCAACTTTTCGGTAAGCAACGCGTAAATGCGCTCTTCGACCGTGTCCTCCGCGATGAGGTTGTAAACCTGGGCGACCTCCTTCTGGCCGTAGCGGTGGATACGGCCAATACGCTGCTCGACCGCCATCGGATTCCACGGCAGGTCATAATTGAACAGCACGCGGGCGCATTGGAGGTTGATGCCTTCGCCACCGGCGGAGGTGGAAATCAGGAATTTCGCGCCGTTTTCATCCCAAAACCGCTCAGCGGCCTCAATCTTGTCGTCCAGTGGTCCGCCTTTGATGGTCGCGATCTTGTCCGCGCCGTAAATCTTCGCCAGTTCGATCCGGAGAAATTCCAGGGTCTCGCGATACTGGGTGAAGATGATGAACCGCTCGCCCTCGTTCACGCCGCGCAGACCGGAGATCACGGAGAGGAGGCGGTCAAATTTGCGGTCGGTACCTTCGGGGACCAGGCTGACGAGCTCGCGCACCCGGGTGGATTCATCGGGAATCTCGGCGTCGGCATAGACGCCCTCGTCGCCTTCTTCATCGGAGTCGAGCGACCATTCGGTGGTCTCTTCCATGTCGGCAAGCTTGCGGACGATGCGTTGCCGCACCTGGGCGATGTAGGTATCGGCTTCCGCGTCGTGGATGGTCGTACCACTGGTAAGCATGATCTCGCGGGCGAGGACGCGCATTTCGTCCTGCAGCCGGACGATTTGTGAGGCCAGCTCCGGCTCGAAATTGGTGCGGCGCCTTCGCTCGACTTCGATCTGTTCGCGCACGAGCAACACCAGTAAGCGGCGGCGCAACGCCTGTTTGATGGCGCGCGGGCTGGACGACATCATTTTCTGGAATGCCGTCATGACGAAGCCGATGGCCCGCTGTGCGCTGGTGGTGCGACCGGCACGAAAAACACCGGCGGCTTCGTAGCCAGTGCGGAGGTAACTGGTGAGTTGCTCGTAGAACCGCTGCTCGCGTAACGCGGGCTCGAACGTCTCGGTGTGAACCTGACGCCGAACGAAGAGGGCTTTGCCGTTCGCGTCCACCACCTCGCGTTTGGTGCGGAGGACCATGACGCGGTTGAGGAGGCTACGATGCGAAATCATCGACTCCGGGGAATCAAACAGGTGATTGTCGAGCAGGTTGACGAGCGACCAGAACTGATAATTATTGCCCTGGTGCGGTGTGGCGGAGAGAAACAGCAAATCCCGGGTGTGGCCTTGCAGCGCTTCCATGAGGCGATAGTTCTGCGTCGTCTGCTGTTTCTTGCCGTAGCGGATGCGGCTGACATGGTGCGCCTCGTCCACGATAACGAGGTCAAAGCGGGGGGCGTTCAGCAAGCGCTCCATGCGCGCCGGGCGTTTGACCGTGTCAATTGAGGCGATAACCCGCTGGTGGTTTTCCCAACTCGCCGGGGCGAAGTCCTGGAAATCAATGCCGAGCACTTCAAATTCGAGCCGGAAGCAGCCGCGCAGTTCGTTTTGCCAGTTCTTGATGAGGCCGGCCGGACAGAGGATGAGCACCCGCCGCGCCTCGCCGCGGGCGATGAGTTCGCGGATGATCATGCCCGTTTCGATGGTCTTGCCCAAACCGACTTCGTCGGCAATGAGCAGGCGACGACGCGACATCTTGATCACGTCATGGGTGAGGAGGATTTGATGCGGCAGCAGTTGCGTGCGCGAGTTAGTGAGTTCGCCGCCGGTGTTGCCCAGGGCGAACTGCCAAGCGAGTTGGCGAAGGAGGAAGTCCTTGGTGTTATCGAACTGGCCGGCGCGCAGCTTGTCCCACGGGGACATGGCCTTTTCAAGGCGAGTGAGTGGGAGGGTCTCGAGGCGGCGACCGGCCCGGCTTTCGAATACAACGTCGGCGACGTAAACCCCGCCCGTTTCCGAGAGGCGCAACACCTCGCCGATGCCGAGTTCGTAACGCCCGGAAACCCGGACCCGGTCATCCGGGCGGATGGCGGATGGCGGATGGTGGATGGTGTCAGCGGCGCTCATGACAAAGTCACTCCATAAAGATAGGTCTCCAGGCCAGCCTCGCAGCCGATGTCGGGGTTCGAGCCGAAGAGGCGCCAGAGCGGGATGCGCTTGCCGACATAATGAACATAGAGGCGCTTGCCATCACCCAGAACGAGGGGATGGCTGATGGGAACGTGGATCGTGCCCATGTTGCTGACGTCATTGGAAACGACGTTAAGACGGTGGCGCATCCCTTGAAGGAACGGCCAGTCACGTGTTTCGTTCACGTCTTCGAGCTGTTTCATCCGCAAGAGGAATTCATCGAGGCCGTAAAGGCACACTCCTTGCGAGCGACGGTCGAAGGGAAACGGGTCTTGCTCGAACTGGCGGCCCAGATCGGCGAGACCGAGCCGGATGGGGTTGGGTTTTACCTTGCCAGACGGGTTGCCGGACCAGTCGCAAGCTTCTTCGGGCAATACCAGGTATCCTGCCATAGCTTAAGGTTGATGGTTGATGGATGATGGATGGTGGTCGGTGGTCGGTGCTCACTTTGCTTCCCTTGGATTGTTTGCTACGGCGGTTGCGAACAAGTCGTCGTAGAACGGCAACAACTTGTCGGCGGATTTCGACCAGCGGTCGGGGTCGCGTTGCTTGAGATATTGGAGCGCAGCCCGAATCTGTTCGCGCTGGCCGCGGAAGCGCTCGACCAGGTGGTCGAGCCGTTCGCCCTGCTCGGCATTTCCCGCGAGCAGGTGAATCACGTCCACGAGTTCCGGGCCAAAGGCTATCGGAGTATTGTCATCTGCGGCAAGCAGGGCGAGTTGCTGTGCATTCGATTCCGCGCCGCGAAGTGTCTGACGCAGGCCATCGAGCCTCTCTGACGGCGTGAGCACCTCGTAAGTGCGCCCGCCTTTGACGCGGCCTTTGCGGAGCAAGGGCGGTTTGTGGTCGGTCAGATCGCTTACTTCAAAGACGCCACGGGTGGACTTGCTGATGCTGTCCACGGAGACCTCACGTTTGTCAAACAAGGCCGTCAGCCAGACTTGGGTTAAAGCGTCCAAGTTTTCCAACTCGCTCGGCAGTGGCGTTTCACGACTGACAATTTGTTCCACCATGAGGCGGATGTCCTGCAAGGCAGACTTGATTGGAAACGGCTCACCATTCCAGTCCATCACTGCGCCGTAATGGCGTGAGTAGACCTCAAGGCATTTGCCGATGAGGACCATTCGTATATCGGCTGGCGGCAAGGGGCGGCCACCATACCGGCCTGCTTCGATTCGAGCAATCTCCTCGCGTGCGCGCTGCCGGACTGACTGACGCAGCCCGGCCCAACTGCGTCTGGTGCGTGTGTCTTCCGGGCGACGCTTGCGACAAACATGAATCAAGTCATACGCGATGGCGTCGTTGTCCTGCAGGTGGAGTGACGACTCCCCCTCGGACTGGACGGGATAAATCGCTTCGATTTCGAAGCCCGAGTTCATGACTGCGCTCAGTAGGTTTTCCCAGGCAGAACCTTCGGCGTGGTGGAATGTGAAAACCATGAGCCCGTCTTCGTCCAGCTTGCTGTGGCTGGTCCGAAATACAGCCTCTAGGCCAAGCCCGAAGTCTTCTGCCGAGACGCCTCGACTCTTATTTTGCACGATCTCGGCGAGTTTCGGAGTGTGCTCGGGTAGGAAAATGGGGTAGCGGTCCTTCAGCAGGAGCCGAAGCCAAACGTAAAAAAAGTCAGCGAGCTCAGCATAGTTTACGTTGTCTGCATAGGGTGGATCGGTGATGACGAAGTCGGTCCTGTCCAAAGCAGCATCGGCGAGGTTTCTTGAGTCACCGCAGCGCAAATTTGCGGCCCGGTCGGCCAGCGAGACTCCGTCCGTGTGGACCCCAGATGCTTCTGCACTGCTGCCGTCGTGCCGCCGGACGAGGGTCCCGTCTGGTTCATAAGAGCAATCATCGGGGTTCTTGGCCCATCGTTTGCCAGCCTTAACTATTTCAAACCAGGGAACGAATCCTTTGCCATACTTTACGCCCCAAATGTGGTCCTCGCAGGGTGTGAGCTTAGGTTGGTAGACGTGGCTTGAAAATATGCCTTTGGCCGACTCGCTCTTGCTTTGGTTCTTCTTGTAGCGGGCGAAGACATTGCTGCCTTCGACAAGGGAGAAGAAGGCGGACAGGAGCATTTCATGGCAGTCGATTTTGTCCTCGGACTTAATTGCGCTCAGCAACGTACTTAAGCCCAGGAGCTGGCGGGGCGTGAACATTTGCTGCCATTTGCGATAATTGTGTTTGATCATCTGGTTTGTGTTAAACCCAGATGGAATTTCACTCTTTGGATAAGGAAGCGAGTCTCGATGTTGAGTCCAAAGGAATTCTGCCTTGGAACAGAGTGCTTGGTCCGCTGGCGCGTGGCGTGCGTAGAACTTGCCGCTCTGTTTCCAAATCAGGTTCTGCGTAGCCGGCACGAACGGGCCGGGGTAAGCGATGTCAGCCTTGCCGATGGATTCGTCACCCGCCTCACTATCTTCTGGATCACCTTCGTTCCTAAACAAATCGTCTTGCCGACCGCCATTCTTGCCGGGGTCATTGCTCGGGTCGCATCCGGGTGCGTAGGCTTGGAGCCCATAAGCGTGCATCGGCAAGAGTTGATCTGGCGGCAGAGAGCGGATGGATTCGATGATAGCGTCGTTGTTGCCGCAGTGCGGACAAACAAAGCGCCCCTTATCCACAACGTGGGCTTTGTGGGGATTGAAGGTGAATCCAGCCGGGCTTGTCACCATTGCGTCGGGCGCAAGGTCGCCGCGCCATTGGAACACGTCTTCCGTCTTTGGACAGAGGAGAACGGTCAGCGGCACTTTCTTACGCTTCTTCTTCTTCGCGGTCAGGCGCGGGCGCACGATTTCGTTGCAGTTGGGGCAGCAAACGTGCCCGGCATCCAGCGCGCCGGTCTTGACTTGGCATTGGCGCAGAACGTGAACCCACTCGGGCGAACCTTCCTTAACCTTGCCGTCTTTCTTTAGAATGCTTTTGCCCTGACAGACGTATATGCCGCCGTCTTCGTGCGCGTAGGTCCAGCGCTCGGTGCTACGCCCAACGCCGCCAGAGTAGGTATTGCCGTGGAACATGAGGCGAGGGTCGGCGATGAGCGCCGCCGGCTCCACCTCCCAATCAAAGTCTGCCTCGCACTTAGGGCATTTGCAGTCAGGATAGTAGCGGATGCTGGGACTCTTGGTGGCGACGATGTAGTCGGACAACAGCGGCACTTGTTTGCGGCAGGTGGGGCTGGTGCAGATGGCGGACTTTACCCAAAAGGTGTAGATAACATCGGATTCGGGCAGGCCGCAAACTTCCTCCAACGTCCACGGTCGGGTGGTCTTGTATAGGTCGAGCAAAGTCTGGCGTAGCGGTTTGCTGGACCAGGGCACGATGCGGTTGGCAAGTCGTTCGAATGCTGCGTCGAGTTCCTTTTCGTCCACCGGCTCGACTTCCGTTTTCACGATGAACCACGCGACCGGGTTCAAATCAATTCCGACCACCTTGCAGCCGAGCCGCAGCGCCTCAACGACGGTTGTGCCACCGCCCATAAAAGGATCTAGAACAATTTGGCCCTTGGTGTCCGGGTCGTTGGAGTGGTCCTTGTAAAACTCCTCCATGATGTTCGTGCCTGCCGGTTTGAGCGCGCCCAGCCGAATGGCGCGGAAGACGCAGGACGCGCGCCGGGCGAACCATTTGTGCATCTGGTAAATGGGCTTGAACGCATTGCGCTCGGGCGCCGCGAGACGGTTGATCTCGACGATCGGGAAATCTTCTTCGATGGCGCGGCGGGGCCGTGGATTGGTGGATGATTGGATTGGTGGATTCATGGAGCGGGAGTGGTCTTCCTTCGCTTGCTCCGGTAAGGAACAGAATCCTCCCTGATATGGAAGCCGATTTCAGGTTTTGGAGGCTGTGGCGGAGGCTAGAGCAGCGGGCGGAGCTTCTGAACAATTTCGCGAAGCGCCGTATCGTGGATTAACAATGTCTTATCAATTTCGGCCAACCGTCGAAGAATGGCTGCATTGGCGGCTGTTTCTTCACGCATTTTGACGAAGGCGCGAATGACGTACACGCTCATGGCAACGGCCCGAGGGCTATTCAGGATGTTCGCCGCCATCAGGGCGCCGTGTTCGGTAAAGGCGTAGGGGAGGTATTTCCTGTGCGCGCCCCTGCCAGTCTTTAAGGTCGCAATTTGCGACCTTAAAGCCAGCCATTCTTCCTCTGTGAGCTGGAACGCAAAGTCATCGGGAAAGCGGTCCAGATTCCGGCGGAACTGTTCGTTGAGGCGTTTGGTGGAGACCTCATAGAGCCGGGCCAGGTCGCTGTCGAGGATGACCCGCGCGTCTCTGACGGAGTGGATGAGACCAGTAATGTTATGGGCAGGAATGATTTCAGTCTGCTTGTTCATGGGAAAGCCTTTAACTGGGCCTTGCTTTGCGGTTCAATCCATTCGCCGATGCAGTCCTGCGGCGGGCGAGCTTTGGCGAACTCGAGCAGGTCAATTTTCTGGAGCTGCTTGCGCGGGCGGGGTGGGTGGAGTTTGCGCCGCGCCCGCCGCTTGGGTGCCAGCTTTTTCCAGAGCTTCTCATCGGCGTTGAACTGGTCCGCCATTCGCTGCGTCCGCCTCTGTTCCGGTGGCAGATTGTAATAGGGGTTCATTGGACCGTCGGATTGATGTCCGCGGGTTTGTAAACGATGATGCCCTGGACGGCATCGAAGCCCTTGTCCGCCGTGGCGATTTCATTGATGCCCATGCGCTCGGCGACGGCGAGTTGAAGGGATTCGTTGGTGAGGAGTCCCCACCGCCGCTGGAGCTGCAGGGCGAGGATGAAGTCACGGGATTCGACGCTGCGAATATCGAACCGCCCATTCAATACCGCCATCGTCAGGGAATAATAGTTGGTGAGCTGGGTGATGACCTGCCGTTTCTCCGCCAGCGCCCGAGCCGGGTTTCCCCCGAGCACAATCCCCCGGTCGCGGCATTCCTCCATCATCCAACGATGGCAGACCTCGCCGACGGTGACGGTGGTAAGGCAAGCCTCCACCACCCCGTTAGCGATGCGTTCGATCAAGGCGACGCAATCCGGCGAATGGCGCGCGGCGGCGTACAACAGGATATTGCTGTCGAGCAAAACGCGGCTGCCGTTGTGAATGTCGGTCAGGTTCATTGGTCGTAATAATCCAACTCCAGGATTTCATTGAACTGCTCCCTTGGCAGCCGCACGCGGCTGTCCAGCAAACGCAGGGTGTTGCGGCGCCGGTCACTGTCTTCGGGGGTTTCCCTGAGCAATAGGGCAATGGCTTGGCCGAGCAGGTCGGAGACGTTCCGTCCCTGTTTGGCCGCCTCCAGTTTCAATCGCTGGTAGGACTCGGTGTCTAGCACCGTGCCGACTTTGGTTCTTCCATCTTTCATATTTGGTTTGCTTACCTTGGTTCGAGTTCGATCCACGGGACGAGGACTTCCATGAGGGAGAAACCACCGTGCTGGTAGAGTTTGCGCGAGCTGGCGCCCTGCGGGCGGGTGCGCATGCGACCGCGCAGTAGGGCGACGCGGCGTTCGGGGAGGAATTGCAGGTCGGGATTCCACTGGGGAAAGGGCTCGTCGGACGCGAACTCCTTGAACCGGGATTGGCCCAGCAGGCTGGGAGCTTCGGACGAGCGGGTGGTTTCGAACGACGCGCCGAGAAAAATGTAGCCGTGGTCGCTGGTGACAACGATGGGCAAGCCGCGCGGGACGGTCTGCACGCTGTTCTTCCAGATCGTGGGAATGTAGTTGCGATGGAAATTGGTGAACAGCGCCTCGGTGCGCGCGGCGTCGTCGGCGAACAGCCGATCGGGATAAGTGGACCAGAGCAGAACACTGTGGCCCTCGGTGGGGCTGTAACGCGAGGTCGGGTGCTCCAGGTAAAAGGCTTGGACGTTGTGCTCGCTTAGTTCGGTCCTTCCGGGCAGCGCCGACGGGCTCAGGCGCACGCCGAGAACACGCTGCTCGACAAAATCCGTGGTCTCAGTGGGCAGGCAAGTGGCGACCGCGCCGGCGGACTTTACGCGGAAGCCGGAATCCTCCGCAAGCTTGAGCATGAGCGGAAACTCGCGCAGGGACAGGCCGTCGAACACAACCGCGGCGCGGGCTTGTGGCAACGGCAAGGGCGCGTCCAGACCGAGCCACGTCTTGATGGCGGGAGCGGAGCGGCTCTCCGCCGCCAGCTCGCCCCAGATCTCCTGGGCGCCGGTGGCGATCAGTTCTTCGAGGTCATAGACCGCTTCCTCGCCGCCGCGCAAAAACTGTTCCGGCTCGGAGTCCTGGTAGCGGGAGCGGGTCCAGATGGTCTCCATCAGCCACGATTTGATGGCCGGTAGGCGAGCGTTTTCCGCGAACAGTAGGTCCGGTTTGAAGGCGAGTTTAGGCATAACGCAAGTCAATCGCCGTTGGCCTGGACGCCGAGTTTGACGCGGCAGGAGCCGGGAGAGAAGTCGGGCAGCCGCTCGACCATCTCCTCGACCTGGGCCTTGGTGAAAACGCCGGAGAACTGGAGGGCGGACTCGCCATGGAACGAAGCAATACCGGTCAGGGACCCGCGCAAGAACGAGGGCAGCGCGCTGGCATCCACGGTGCGCGCGTCGAACGTGAGGGCAACCTGGACAGAGACGATGCGGCTTTCTTCGTTTTCCCCGAGCAACCGCGCGACTTCCTGGCGGAGTTGCTGGCGGGAAGGCAGGAAACCTGTGCCGACATCCACGATAGTTGGCTGCGGAGTTGAGGATGTGTCTGTCGTGCCCGCCGTGCCCGACGTTGAGGCGCCGCCGGTGGTGGGCGACGTGCCCGGGCGCGCTTGGTTGAGCGGCAAGGACTGCTGGGAAGACGTGGACGGCGCTGCGGAAACGTCGAACGGCTCGGAGATAACGGCGTCACCCAACTGGTCGCCGGTGAGGCGCGGTATGCGCCCGCAGGCGTTATCCGCCGGGTGAAGGATGCCGATGACGGTGCCCTGCGCCACCAAGCCGTGGATGGCTTCGTGAAAAACGCTGTGGGTGATGAGCATCGGAAAACCGAGCGTGTTGCGATACTCGGCTTCGACCTGGCTGACTTTCTTGCCGAAGAGGTCGGCTGCGCGAGCGCTGAGATGTTCCTGGATGAGTGACGCCGGATAGAGCGTGCGCAGCAAATGCTGGGCGATCTGCTCGCGGGATGCCGCAGCGGGCAATCCCTCGGTCTGGAACTCGCACTCGACGGGGGTCGAGCCGAACTTCACGACCTGAACGTGCTGGAAGTTGGTCTTTTTGAGGTAGTCCACCGCGTTGCGCTTATCGTCGGCACCGATGCGGGAGAACTCAGTGCTCTTGGCCGAGTCGCAGGCATTGCGGGAGAGGTGGTCAGCGGCGAGCCAGTTCTTGGCATATTTGAGCAGGTCGGGGTTGCGACGGAGGTCCACTTTCTCATCGCGCGGCTCGAACACGACAACGGTGTTGCGGCGCTTGAGGCCGAAGAACAACTGATGGATTTCCTCAGGCTTGAGCCGGCGCGGGGCGGCGAGCACCCGGATGGCGGACTGCGATGATGAATCCAGGGCGGCCTGCGAGGAGGCCGCGTCCGAGAACACCACCAGCTCAGACTCGCGCAACACGTCGTTGCCCCACCACTTGACGACCTGCTCCCAGGCTTCTTCGTCCGAAACTGACAGGGCGCGCAGGTTGACCTTGGCGTGGGCATTTTCCTTAGTGTCGAAAAAGAGGCTGCCCGCGCGCTCGTGAAAGTAGGAGCCGAGCTTTTTAAAGTTGGTGAGCGAGATGCGAAAGGCGTTGTAGTCTGCGCCGGGGCTGATGACCTGGCGGGCGAGTTCGTCTTCGGTGAGGCCGGGTTGCTTGGGCGATGGGGCCAGGCTGGCCAGCAAGGTGGCGGAGGCGATCTGGTCAGCGAACGGGTTGCTGCGCAGCTCGCCAAGGTTGGACTCGGCGCAGGTCATGAGGGTTTGCGAGGGATCGAGGTCGGCCAGCCAGCTACGGAGTTCAGGGTCGAGTACGCCGGCGTCGGCCATGGTGATGAGGAGCGTTGCCTCGCAACGATTGCGAACCAGGGCGGCGAGGAAACCGAGGGAACCGCGGGTACCCTGGAAGCCGCCTTTGGATTGACGAATGCGTACCAGCGCGATGTCGAGCAGTTCCGGGGTGAACGGGAAACTCTGGCGAAGCTGGTCGGGGTAGTCGGGAGGGATGTCGATGTTGAAGCGGCGCCAGTTGTTCAGGTAACTGTTAACGGTGGCGTCGATTTCCGCTGAGGGCGCGAGCGGAGACTTCTTGAACAGGCGATGGAATAGAACTTTGCGGCGATCGGCCGAGTCCTGGAAACGGAGTTCGACCCGCGAGACGCGCTTGAGGGTTTGACCGGGCTCAAGATTGCCGTCATAGACGGAGGCGATGAGGATGATGTTAGAGCCGGCACGGTTTGATTCCTCAGAAAGCATCTGCAGGAAGTTCAGGTTGCGCTGGCGAAGAGCTGGGTCACTGATGGCACGAACGCCGCTTTCGAGCTCGTCAAAGATGAGGACCAGCTTTTTGCCGTCCAGCGCGGTTCGGAATTGATTGATGTCAGGCGGTTGGTCGGCGCGGAAGGCAGCGCCCAGCTCCTGGCCGATGACACCCCAGAGAGATTCGAGCGGGAAATCGGTGAACTTGCGCGTGACCACGCGCGTGCCATCGGGTGTGCTGAAAGCGAGCCCGTTCTCGGCAAGCCACGCCTGGCATTCGGCTGGCGAGCCGCACAGATGAAGCGGAATTAGAAGACCGTGAGATTTACCGACACCCTTCGGTCCTTCCGCGAGGAACAAACCCGTCTCGGCGTCGGCAGAGTTCAACCGTTTGTTGATCGATTCAACGAGCCGACGAATTTCGCCGGACGCGAACGTGGATTGGAGAAAGTCACGCGGGCGGGATTCCAAGGCGCGGCGCTTGGAATCCGCGACGCGCTCAAGATCAATGACACCTTGAAGCCTTCCGGCCAGAACTTCTTCTTTCGGTTCGAGTAGTTGTTTAAGCACGCTTCAAATGTCGCACATATTCTATCTGCTTCAAGAATTCTATCTTTGTCTGGAAAGCATTCCATTTAGCCACATCCCATGCGCCGCCAAAGGCGCGCGGGCCAATTCACCGGAAATCGTGCGAAATTCCGCTCCACATCCCCTGCCCTCCCGCCTGTTTCTTAAGGATTTAACAAATGGTAAAATCCCAGGAACTCCGTTCTCAGAACGGGACCAAGCCAGGCAACCTACGCAATGGAAAAGTTGGGGTAGGTCAGGAGGTTTGACGTCACGGAACAGAATCCGCAGCACGTCCACTTCAGGATCGTAGGTACTTTCATGTTGTCGCTTTCCAGTATTTGCTGATCTTGCTCGTGCGATAAACCGCACCACTCTGGGCGGTGTCGCCGTTTCGTTCACCATCACCCGCACCAGAGGGTCTGATACCCCGGAGCTTGCTCCGGGGTTCTTTACTTGGCGGCGGCTTGAACGAGGGCTTTTTCTTCCGGTGTCGGGCCGTAGAGCGCATACACCAACTTGTCTATCTCCCGCGCCAACGCGCTCGTGCTCGCCACGGCATCCCGCTGCTTCGCCGTGAGGATGCGGTCAACCATCGGCGAGCGCGAACTGCATCTCGCGTGGTCGATCGACGACCTTCGAGGCGTTGAGCACTTCAAAGCGCACTACGCCACCGTCGTAGCCGAAATCGGCGATGACGCCGGGGCGCACTTCGTCACTCTCCCGAACCCCCCTGTTCCTACCCCTATCGCCTCGACCTGAACAGTTACCTGATTGTGGCATTGAGCGACACGTTTCGCGCCGATCCGGTGGTCCTGGCACCCTGACGGGAGTTCTACTTTCCCAGTCCTTTATAGAGGAACACGACGTAGGCGCCGGTCAAAACCCAGCCCATGAACCGGGGCAGCCGCCCGAAGAACGCCACAAAGAGGAAGTGGAGCACCGCGACTCCGAGGAGGATGGCCACGCCCGTTTGGAAGAAGGGCGGCACCTGCATGGGGCGGTAGAGGGCGAAGATTCCCAGGCACAGGGGGATGCTGATATGCCCGTCTCCCACCTGCGAGCTATAGACGACTTCCGGGTTCCCGCGCCAGGCGTAGTAGAATGCGAGCAGGCCGTTGGGCAGCACCATGAGCCAGCCGCTGAGCCAGCCGAGGTGCTTGGCACTGATGAAGCCCGAGTGGATGGTGGACAGCCAGTCCACGAGCCAGTCGGTGCTGAGGTAGATGCCGTAGGCGCCGATGGCCAGCACGGCCAGGTCGAAGGGCAGCATCCAGCTAAAGGACTTGTTCTGGCGGACGTTGCTCTTCATTACGTCGAAGACGTGAAAGCACTGCCAGAAGAGAAATAAGCCGACGAGCACAAGGCCGTCGCCGAAGTCGAGTTTGCCTTTGCGCGTCAGGGCCCACACCGCGCCAGTAAAGAATAGGACAGCGGTGAGCGTCAGGAGCAGCGAGAGCCGATTGATCTGGTTTTCCTTGGGGTTGGACTTCTGCTTCTTTGATTTGGCGGAGGGGAGCACGTTCATGCCCCAGAAGATGGTCGGCAGGCCGATGAGCAAGGTCATGTTAGTGACATTGTTGACGAGCGAATTCATCACGACTTCCTCGCCGGGACCGCCTTTGGCGCCGAGGACAAAGGCGAAGATCAAATTGCCCATGCCGGAGCAGTAGGGCATGACGAGCGTGCCCAGGACCGTGCCTTCGACTCCGCTCTCGGTCATGGCTTCGAGCCGCCAGATCATCAGGAACGAGGCGGCTACGAACAGGGCGAGAAAACACCACGGCGCCCAGGCACCGGTGCTGGCCATCCATGTTAAGAACGCTTTCAATGGGGGCAGTCTGACAAGGAGCCGGGTTCGCGCCAAGGCGGTTTTGGAATCAAGCGGTCCCCAGCTTTGTGGCCACGTCCTCGGCGGCGAGGCCATAAAGCTTAACAATCTTATGCCGGGAGGTGTGGCCGCGCACCAGGTCCACCCGGTTGCGCGGGCAGTGCAATTGCTGCGCCAGCAGCTTGAGCAGCGCCTCATTGGCCGCCGCATCGACGGGCGGCGCGGTGACTTTGATGCGGAGTTCGTTGCCGAGCGCTTCGCCGATTTCGTTGGCGGAAGCACGCGGTTGCAGTTTCACGGACAGCAGGACGCCGTCGGATTG
>SESF01019117.1_pt1 | contig 18104 bp, 15 predicted proteins | sample 3171521 | NCBI WGS metagenome assembly SESF01 (sample SAMN10866945, study PRJNA518727) | freshwater metagenome | biome: subpolar coniferous forest; feature: holomictic lake; material: water; isolation source: holomictic Lake 227, 6 m and 8 m depth | place: Canada: near Kenora, Ontario | collected...
TCGAGAAACCTAGAATCCAGTTTGCAAACCAATGGTTTGAGGTATCTTCCGCGCATGGATCTATTGCCATTTGCTGCTTTGACCGCGCATAAGCCCCGACGCTTTGTGCCGCAGGGGATTGACCTGGGAGACTGGAACAGCATCGCGCCGCTCTTCGACCAGCTCGAAGCCCGCGCCGCCGCGTGCGCCTCTGCCGCTGAACTGGAACGTTGGCTGCTGGACTGGAGTGAGCTGAATGCCGCCATCGACGAAGAGTCTGCCAAGCGCTACATCGCCATGACCTGCCACACAGACAACGCCGAGGCGGAAAAGGCCTACCTGCATTTCATCGAGCACGTGGACCCGCAACTCAAGCCGCGCCAGTTCAAGCTCGCCCAGACCTACGCACAGCACCCGCTCTGCGAGCAGTTACCCAAACTACGCTACCAGGTCTTCGACCGCGACACGCGGGTCCAGGTCGAGTTGTTCCGCGAGGAGAACCTGCCGTTGGAAACCGAGGAGGCCAAGCTGGGCCAGCAGTTTCAGAAGTTGACCGGCTCCCTGACCGTTCAGTTCCGGGGAGAAGAGAAAACGCTCATTCAGATGGGCCGCTATCTCGAAGAGCCCGACCGCCCGCTGCGTCAGGAAGCGTGGGAGATCATTGCCAACCGGCGGCTGCAAGAAGCTGGGAAGTTCGAGGAGAGCTTCGACCAGCTCACCCGGCTCCGTGAGCAAATCGCCAGGAATGCCGGCTTCGCCAACTACCGCGATTATGCCTTCCGCAAAATGGGCCGGTTCGACTACACGCCGGAGGACTGCGTGGCGTTTCACCAGGCCGTTGAGCAGGAGATCATGCCTGTGCTGCGCGAGCTGCAAGCCGGGCGCAAGCGCCAGCTCGGCGTGGAGCCGCTGCGGCCCTGGGATTTGGCGGCAGACCCGCTGAGCCGGCCACCGCTGCGACCATTCGATCAGGTGGACCAGATGGTCTCACGCACGCAGGAGGTTTTCGAGCATCTCGACCGTGAGCTGGCAGCCGGTTTTCAGCGGATGCAGAACCTGCGGTTGCTCGACTTGGCCAACCGCAAGGGCAAAGCGCCGGGCGGCTACCAGTCCACGCTCTCCGAGGCGCGGGTGCCGTTCATCTTCATGAATGCCGTCGGCCTGCAGCGGGACGTGGAAACCATCCTGCACGAAGCCGGCCATGCCTTTCACGCGCTGGCCACGCGCGACGAGGATTTGCTCGCTTATCGCAACGCGCCGATCGAGTTCTGCGAGGTGGCTTCGATGAGCATGGAGCTGCTGGGCAACGAGTTCCTCGAAAAGTTCTACGCCGTGCCTGAGGCCAACCGAGCGCGGTGTACGCATTTGGAAGGGATTATTAACATCCTGCCGTGGATCGCCACGGTGGACGCCTTCCAGCACTGGATTTACACGCACCCAGGCCATACGCGGGCGGAGCGGACCGAGGCGTGGCTGAAACTGATGGACCAGTTCGGCGGGGACGCAGACTGGTGCGGGTACGAAGCCGCGCGGGCCAATCTTTGGCACCGTCAGTTGCATATCTTCCTCCATCCCTTCTACTACATCGAATACGGCATCGCCCAACTCGGCGCCTTGCAGGTCTGGGCCAACTCGAAGCGTGACAAAGCCCAGGCATTGACTGATTACAAGCGCGCGCTGGCACTGGGCGGTTCGCGACCGCTGCCCGAGCTGTTCGCCGCGGCTGGCTGCAAGTTCGAGTTCAGCCGGAAGACGATGGCCCCGCTGGTGGCGCTCGTGCGCGAGGAACTGGGGAAACTGAAGGAGTCAGCGTGAAACGTGAAATGTGAAGTTAGAGCCGACTGACGTCGGCTGCTACGAGCAGCAGCAGCACATGTGAAACGTGAAACGTCAAGAAAGGCGGATTTGCTGGTCCCTTTCACGTTTCACGTTTCACGTCTCATTCTCCAATGAAAGTCCTGGTCACAGGGGCAACTGGGTTTGTGGGGCGGGAGATTGTCCGGCAGCTTAGGGCTGCGGGGCACACGATTCGCATTCTGGCCCGCAACCCTCGCTCGCCTGCGGCGCAGGAGGCTGTTTCACGCTGGGGAGTGGAGGCGTATTCCGGTGATGTGTTGGAGGCGGCTTCGCTGGAGGGAGCCTTGGCGGGCGTGGAGGCGGTGATCCATCTGGTCGGGATTATTAGCGAGCTTGGCAACAGCACCTTCGAGAACGTGCATGTGGGCGGCACGCGGAACCTGGTGGCCGCGGCGCAGCAGGCAGGCGTCAGGCGATTTGTCCACATGAGCGCGCTGGGCAGCCGGCCCAAAGCGGCCTCGCGTTATCACCAATCCAAATGGGCCGCCGAAGAGCTGGTTAGACAGAGCGGACTGGAGTTCACGATTTTCCGGCCCTCGCTCATCTACGGACCCCAGGATCAGTTCATCAACCTGTTCGCGCGGATCATCCGCCTCTCTCCGGTTGTGCCGTTGCTCGGTAATCCCAGCGCAAGATTCCAGCCTGTGCCCGTCGAGGCAGTTGCGGCCGCTTTCGCAGGATCGCTCGGTGAACCGAAGTCCGTCGGCCAGACTTATGACTTGTGCGGCCCGGAGGCCTTGACGCTCGCGGAGATCGTGGACCGGATTCAGACCGTGCTGGGGAAGAGGCGTTTGAAGCTGCACGTGCCGCTCAGCCTTGCGCGCTGCCAGGCCGCCTGCATGGAGTTTGTCTTTCCGTACCTGCTGCGAAGGGCCCCGCCGCTCAATCGCGATCAGCTCCAGATGTTGCAGGAGAACAATGTGGGGGATGCCCAGCCCGCCAATGAGCTATTCAGGCTCCAGCCGATCCCGCTAGGGGAAGGGATTGCGGGATACTTGAAACGTGAAACGTGAAACGTGAAGAAAGACGGCGAGCCCGGCCCTTTTCACGTATCACGTATCACGTATCACGATCCCCTTCAGACCTCGATGCCGTAAGCCTTGATCTTGTTATAGAGCGTCTGGCGGCCAATGCCGAGGCGTTTAGCGGTTTCCAGTTTATTGCCGCCGGTTTCCTTGAGCATTTGGATGATGGCGCTGCGCTCGACCCCTTCCAGGAGAGTAAAATTCGTATCGGGGCCGCCCTCAGTGGCGGCTTTTGCCCGGGTGATGGACAAATCTGTCGCGTCCACCATCTCGCCCTCAGACAACAGCACCGAGCGCTGCACTTCATTCTGCAACTGGCGGATGTTGCCTGGCCAGTCGAACGCGGTTAGCCGCTCCACCGCGGACACGGTAAAGCCTTTGATAACCCGATTGGCCTGGGCCGCGAATCGCTTCAAGAAAGCGTTGGCCAACGGCATGATGTCCTCGCGCCGCTCGCGAAGCGGCGGCAGGTACACCGAAATGGCGCTAATGCGATAAAACAAATCTTCGCGCAGCTTGCCCTGTGCAATCGCCTCGTCCGGCTTGCGATTGGTAGAGGCCACCAGGCGGCAATTGGTTTTGTAGCTGGTCTTGCCCCCGACCGGGCGGACTTCCTGGTCCTGCAGCACGCGCAGGAGTTTGCTCTGCGTGTCGATGGGCATCTCGGAGATCTCGTCCAGCAGCAGCGTGCCGCCTTCCGCCTGGCGGAATAACCCCTCGCGGTCAGAGTGCGCACCCGTGAAGGCCCCTTTCACGGAGCCAAAGAGCTCGCTTTCAATCAGCTCGCGCGGCAGGGCGGCGCAGTTGATTTTGATGATCTTGCCCTTGCAGCGCGGGCTAAAGGCGTGCAGGAGGTCGGCAATCACTTCCTTGCCCGTGCCGCTCTCGCCCGTAATCAGCACCGCGACGTCGCTGGGCGCGATGCGCTCGACGGTGCGGACAACTTCGCGCATGGCGACGCTTTGAAACACCGGCGAAGCGGTGCCGCTCATGGTTTCGAGCGCCCGCCGCAACATGCTGGTTTCTTCAGTCCGCCGCCGGCTGTCCAGCGCGTTACCCACATCCGCCAGGAGTTTCTCGCGATCCCATTGCGTCGATTTCCGAATGAAGTTGAAGGCGCCCCGTTTCGTCGCCTCGACCGCCCAGGACAGCGCCTCCCGTTCATCGGGCGCTCCGGTCAGGATGATGACCTCGGTCTCCGGCCAGCGCTTCTTGATGGTTGGCAGCAGGTCGAGTCCGTTGCCGTCGGGCAGCTTAACGTCCAGCAACACCAAATCAGGCTGTTCCAGGGCGAACACCTTTTCCAGCGCTGCCTTGCTGTCCGCCTCGGTGATGATGTTATTATCTTCGAGTTCGCTTCTGAGCAGCTTACGGAAGTCCGCCAGGTCATCTACGATTAGAATCTTGCCCTTCATAAACTATTGTTTGCGACTGAGCAGGCAGGCTTGAGTGAACCCCCGGAATATCGCCCGATGCTCCACATGCCGGTCCGCCAGGCGCTCCGGGTGAAACTGCACGCTCAACAGGAACGGCAGCAACCGCGCCGCGCTCGGCTTCAACTCGAGACCCTCAATGATTCCGTCACTGCTGACAGCGGCCACCCTGAAAGGCGCGGCAACCCGTGCGATAGCCTGATGATGGGTGCTATTCACACCCAACTTCTGCTTGCCGGTTAGCTTGGCCAGTAACGATCCCCTTGTCAACCGCGCTTCGTGAACAACTTCAAAGCACCGGTCCATCTGGTGGTGATTGATCGCCCGGGGCCGCTGACGCGAAATGTCCGCCACCAGGGTGCCGCCCAGGGCCACATTCAGCAATTGGTGCCCCCGGCAAATTGCCAGCAGTGGCCGGCGTTGCCTGAATACCTCGTCGATCAGGATCAGCTCGCGCAAATCGCGCACCCCGCCGTCGGGCGTTACTGTTACCGTGTGGCGCAGCTTCGGAGGCAGCCCCTGGCCATAAAGGCACGGCTCCACGTCGTCCCCGCCGGTGAGCAAAACGCCGTCACACCGACTGATGCAATCGGCGATCAGTTCGCGCGAGACGGTGGCCGGCAAGACGAGTGGCAGCGCCCCGGAGTCCAACAGCGCCTGCTCATAGGTTGCCGAAACGCTAACAGAGAGATCTCCGAATTCAGCGCCCCGCTTCTCGATGTTCGGAGAAATCAATATCAGCGGCCGCTTGGTCATAGGGAAAGGCTAAAGGCTAAAGGCTGAATGCTGAATTGCGGATTGGCATGGGTTTGATTTTAGCACTTAGCACTTAGCATTTAGCCTTCAGCCTTTCCCCATGACTACCCGGCCCATAATTTAGCATTCAGCATTCAGCCTTTCCCTGGAAATCGCTCGCGGATCGAATTCTTAACGCACGCCTCCTCCTCGGGTCGAAGCAGGCGTCGGTTGATACGGCGCTGGACCGCGTCGAGCAGTTCGAGCCAGTCCTCCAGTGGCGGCTCGACGATGGCCTGCCACTGGTCGTAGCGATGTTCCCGCGCAAAGAAACGCCAGTCGCGGCCTACGTGGCGGGCATAGACCTGAAGCCGGGCACCCTCCGCGGTGGTTCGTTTCCAACTAATTTCGGCTTTGGCCATAGGGAAAGGCTAAAGGCTGAATGCTGAATTGCGGATTGGCATGGGTTTGATTTTAGCCTTCAGCCTTCAGCCTTCTTGACGCAGGTCCACACTGGCCACGGCCATGGCCGCGATGCCTTCCTCCCGGCCCAGGAATCCCAGACGCTCGTTGGTCGTGGCCTTGATCCCCACCAGCTTAATATTCAGCCCGAGCGCTTCGGCAATGTTGATCTTCATCGCGTGAACGTACGGGAAAATCTTGGGTGCCTGGGCGATCAGCGTGGCATCCACATTGATGATCTTGCCCTCGCGGAATTCGACCAGCCGCGCCGCCTCGTTCAAGAAAAGGCGGCTCCGCGCGCCCTTCCAGCGCGGGTCGGTATTAGGAAAGAAATGGCCAATGTCCGCCTCCCCCATCGCGCCTAGAATCGCATCGCAGATCGCGTGCATTAGCACGTCGGCATCCGAATGCCCGTCCAGCCCCTTGGGGTGCGGAATCTCCACGCCACCCAGGATGAGTTTGCGGCCCTCGACCAGAGCATGCACATCGTAACCGATGCCAACATGAACCATGCCGGGGATTATAGGGCCACGCCCCCGCGCAACCAAGGAATATTACCGCGGGTTGCGAGGAGCCGAACTCCACCGGGTAGAATCGGGCTTGGTTCTTCCATCGTAGCATCGAACGTGAGTTCGATCACTATTTCCGGTGAGCGGTGCGATCGGAAAATCAACGCGAGGGAAGAAGAAGGGCTTGCCCGATGCGTCTGGGTTCGAATGTTTGGACCTATTCGAAGAGCAGATTGTGGCCAGCCTCCGGGAAATCCGGCGGCTGATTGTGTCCGCCCCCACGGGCTGCCGAGCCCCGGGGGAGGGACGAAACCCGAAATTCGAAGGAAATCCGAAGCCCGAAATCCGAAATGGTCCAGCCGCCCGCACGCCCTTCGGGTTTCTGACGAATGGCGTTGAACGTCCGGGGCAGGTCGGGGAGTTGCCTCGTGGACTCAGGACTGCACCAACTGCTGCACCAGGTTTCGCTCGCGGTCGTAGATGTTCACCCGCAACGGCATGTGGCCCGGGAGTGAATGGGTGGCGCAGCCCAGGCACGGGTCGTAGGCGCGGAAGGCCATCTCGACCTTATTGAGCAGGCCCTCGGTGACGTGGCCGCCTTTGATCAAGCCCTTGGCCGCTTTTTCCACGCTCATGGCAATGCGAGCGGCGTTGTTCCCGGTGGCCACGACCATGTTGGCCTTGCGGATCAGGCCATTCTCGTCGGTCTCGTAATGGTGGAAGAGTGTGCCGCGCGGGGCTTCGATCACGCCCATGCCGATCTTCGGCACGCTGGTCGGAATCCGGCGCACGTCGGGGCTGGTGATCTCGGGATCATTGACGAGCTGCTCCATGCGCTCGGCGGCATATACCATTTCTATGACGCGCGCCCAATGGTTGGCCAGTGTATGATGCACGGGCTTGCCGCCCAATGTCTTGTAGAACTCCTCGTAGGCGGCTTGGGCCTTTGGCGTCGCCATGCCATCGGCGACATTCAGGCGCGCTAGCGGTGCGACGGAGTAGATGCTGGTATCGGGGCCTTCGACGAAACCCTTCCAGCCACGTGGCTTGAGGTAGGTAAACTTCATGTAGCTCCACGGCTCGGTATGCTCGGCCACGTAATCGAGATACTGCTGCCCGGTGAACTTGCAGACCTCCTTGCCGTCGCAGTCCACGACACGGAGTTTGCCGTCGTAGAAGTTGACCTTGTTCTGCTCGTCCACCATGCCCATGTAGCAGGTCTTGTGGGTGAAGGCGTCCGAAGTGATCATCTTCACGTAGTCCGGGTTTGCGAGGACGATCTGCTTGAACACGTCGAGTGTCCAGAGGGCGAATTCGAGGCCGTCCTGAGCCAGTTGCTTGAACCTGGGCAGGTCTTCGGCCTTGAGCGCCTTGCTGACGCCGCCGGGCAGCCCGAGCACGGGATGGACTACCTTGCCGCCAAAGTAGGCGATGAGCTCGCGGAGTCGTTTGCGGCTGTTAATGACCTTCTTGCCGGCTTCGAGGCCGACTCGGCCGATGACGCCTATGATGTTGCGCTGCTCGGGCGGGGCTTCGGGCCCGACGATGAAGTCGGGGCCGCCCAGCACGAAGACGTGCAGGGCATGGTCTTCGAGCATGAAGGTGTTATAGACCAGCTCGCGGATCTTGCGGCCTGCCGAGGTAGGCTCGACTTGATAGAGGGCATCCAGGGCCTTGGTCGAGGCCATGTGATGGGCGGTCGGGCAGACGCCGCAGATGCGGCTGGTGATCTGCGGCATGTCCTCCGCCGGGCGGCCGATGGAGAACACCTCGAAGCCTCTGAGTTCGGGCACTTGCAGGTAGGCGCGTTCGACGTCGCCTTTGTCATCGAGGAAGATGTCAATCTTGCCGTGGCCTTCGAGGCGGGTGATGGGATCGATGGTGAAACGGCGCCGGCCGTCCTGGTAGGCGGCGTTGGCGCGGAGGTTGCCTTGGTCGAAAGCTTGTTGGGTGGCGGGATTCATGAGTGGTTAGATGAGGTGCATGGTCACATGGTTACATGGTTGCATGGGTTACATGGTTACGGATGAACAGAGGTCATGCGTTTTCAGAGGGTAGATTGATCTTCCGGCGTAGCATGCTCTTGGCGAGGCCGTAGCGGTAGAAGGTGCCAATAGGGTCCGGGATGCCTGCGAGCACCTTGTCAATGTCGCCTTCTTCCTTCGGCGCGACATTGGCGCAAATGGAGGACATGATCTTGAGGCCCTGGTCGCGGACGCGCGAGGTGGGGCCGAAGCAGCCGGTGCAGGGCATGTTGCCGGTCGTGCATTGTGAGCCGCAACCGCTGCGGGTCGCCGGGCCCATGCAGACCACGCCTTGCGCCAGAAAGCAGACTTCGGGGTCGGCCAGCAACTGGTGCGGGCGTTTGAATTCAGTAAAGCTGACGTTTATGGGCTTGGACTTCTTGCGTGAACACTCGTCGCACAGGGCAATGTCGGGCGCCAGGACGGAGCCTTTGGGCGGCAGCTTGCCTTCGAGCAGGGCGGTAACGGCTGCCTTGGTCAGGTTGGGTGTCGGCGGACAACCCGGCACGTAGTAATCTACATCTACCACCTGGTCCAGCGAGCGGACGACGTTGTGGAGCTCAGGCAGCGAGACTTCGCGACCGGCTTCGGCGAACTTCAACTGGGGCCGTGTCTTTGGACCGCCGTTGCCGAGCGTCGGGGCGTCTTCGTAGTTGTACTTGAGGATCTGCTCGCGGGGAAACTGGTTAGCCAAGCCGGGAATGCCGCCGCTGATGGCACACGAGCCGTAGGCGATGAGGAATTGGCTCTTGCGGCGCATCAGGCGGGCCATTTCCTCCTGTTCGGTGGACCGGATGGCCCCGTTGAGGAGCGTGGCGGTAATGGACTTGTCGGGCATCGCCTCGATGCTCTTGTACTTGAAGTCCATCGCTACGGGCCAGAGGACAATGTCCACCGCTGCGACGACGCCGAGGATGTCCTCGGCCAAGTCAACGACGGTTTCTTCGCAGCCTCCGCACGAGGCGCACCAATAGAAGGCTACTTTCGGTTTGGGGGAGGCATTCATAGGCGTGGGAGTAGAGGCATATTGTTACATGGGTTGCATGGTTGCATGGTTGCATGGTTACATGGTTGCATGGTTACATGGTTGCAACTGATAGGAGGTGAGAAGAGGTTGCCCGCTAAACACGCGAAAAGACGCGAAAACGAATTATGGGATTTCATCTGTGATAGTTCGTGCAATCCGTGTCTTCTTTTAGCGTCATTTCGCGTGTTTAGCGGGCAATCACCTCTTCCAATCGGGCTCTGGCATTCTTCCGACTGAGAAATGCTGAAATGGGAAGGGGATGTGAGCATGGGTCGGGTTTCAGCATTTCAGCATTTCAGCGTTTCAGCGTTTGTCTTGGCAAGCATTCAGGGCTATGGATGGCAAGTTCATGGATTCAGGCTGTGGTGAGCTCTGGCTTGTTCGCCGTGGCGCAACTACATGCCGCTGCGGCGCCTTTCTCCTCCACTTGCGCGGCAAAGTGTTCCATTTCCTTGTCCCATTCTTCGAACTTCCCCGGCATGCCCAGCGGTCCCAGCTTCTGGACCTGCCCGACCATTTCATTCACCACGCGTTTGACCTTTTCACCCTCGGCGGCAGAGATCCACTCCAGCCGCACACGCTCCTCTTCAATGCCCAGATCCTTCAGCATTCGCTTCAACATCTGGAACCGGCGGAGCATCTTGTAATTGCCTTCGACGTAGTGGCAGTCGCCCGGATGGCAGCCGCCGATGAGCACGCCGTCGGCACCCCTGGCCAGCGCGTCCAGGATGAACTGCGGATCAACCCGCCCGGAGCACATAAGGCGGATGACGCGGATGTTTGGGGCATACTTGAGCCGCGACACGCCGGCGAGGTCCGCAGCGGTGTAAGTACACCAGTTGCAGAAGAAGGCAACGATCCTCGGACGCCAGGAGCTGTTGGGCGGTTTGATTACTTCATTCATAAGAGCTAATTTCAGAATCGTAGCAGCCGACGTGAGGAGGCTCTAATTCGCTTGAAGTTTGAGCCTCGTTACCTCGGCTGCTACGGAGTTTTGCAATCGCCTCATAAGGCTGTTATTCGGATTTCTAGAACGCCAGCAGGCCCCGAATCTCGCTAAACACCTCTTCGTCTTCAAACAGGCGCTGCGCGATGGACCCCGACGGGCAGGAAGCAACGCAGGTTCCGCAGCCTTTGCAGAGGGCTTCGTTGATGAGCGCCTTCTCCTTTGCCTCATCGAATGTGATGGCGGTGTACGGACAGAGTGGGATGCACGATTTGCAGCCGGAGCACTCGTTCTCCAGCACATAGGCGGTGTTCGGCTCCTGCTCGATGTAGCCCCTGTCAATGAGCACCAGCGCTTCGGCAGCCGCTGCACCGGCCTGAGCGACGGTGTCCGGAATGTCGCGCGGCCCCTGGCAGGCACCGGCGAGGAAGATGCCGTCGGTGAAGGTGTTCACCGGGGCCAGCTTCGGATGCCGCTCCAGGAAGAAGCCTTCAGTGCCGCAGCTCATGTTGAACAAGCGCCGCACGTCCTGCGCGTCGGCCTGCGGCTCGAGGCCGGTCGAGAGCACCACCATATCCACCGGGATGCGGCGCACAAAACCGGCCAGAGTGTCTTCGACCCGCAGCACCAGCTTGCCCTCTTCTTCAGGGGTCATCGCCCAGTCGGTGACTTCGCCCACGCGTCCGCGGATGAACTGCACGCCTTCTTCGAGCAGCTTGTTGTAGAACTCCTCGTAGCCCTTGCCGGGCGTGCGCATATCAATGTAGAAGTTGAAGATTTCGGCATCCGTGTGCTCTTTGAGCAGGTGCGCCAGCTTCAAGGAATACATGCAGCAGACGCGCGAGCACCAGCGGTTGGTCCTGTTGTCGCGCGAACCGACGCAGTGGATGATGCCGATCGCCTTCGGATGCTTGCCGTCACGCAGGATCACTTCGCCGCCCGTCGGACCGGAGGCGTTGACGAGGCGCTCGACCTCCAGCGCAGTATAGACGTTGGGGTAGGTGCCGTAGCCGTATTGCGGGACGCGCTTGGCGTCGAAGGTCTGAAAGCCAGTTGCGATGATGATGTTGCCGACCTTGACTTCCTTGATCTCATCCTGCTGCGTGAAGGTGATCGCCTTCTTCTCGCCGCAGGCTTCGACACACGTCTTCTTGCATTTGTCGGTGAGCACACCGCGTTTGAAATTCAGGCAGACTTCGGGGTCAATGAGGACGACCTGGGGCGTTGCTTGCGGGAAGGGGATATAAACCGGCTTGCGCTTGCCAAGACCCTCGTTGAACTCATCGAGGAACTTGGGTTCTTTATAGACGCAGTTGGCGATGCACTCCTGGCAGCCGGTGCAGAGATCCTCGTTGATGTAGCGCGGCTTGCGTTTGACGGTTACGGTGAAGTTGCCCACATAGCCGTCAACCTTGGTGACCTCCGAGTAGGTCCAGAGGGTGATGTTCTTGTGCGCGCCAACCGCGGACATTCTCGGCGTCAAAATGCAGGCCGCGCAGTCGAGGGTCGGGAACGTCTTGTCGAACTTCGCCATGTGGCCTCCAATGGACGGCTCGCGCTCGACCAGGAAGACCTTCTTGCCCGCGTTGGCCAGGGTCATCGCCGCGTGGATGCCGGCGATGCCGCCGCCCACCACCAGCACGTCCGGGTGAATCGGCACCTGCTTCACTTCGAGCGCGCGGTGAAAGGCGACGCGTTCGATCGCGGCACGGACCAGTGCCTTGGCTTTCTCGGTGGCTTCATTGCGGTCGGTATGCACCCACGAGTCATGCTCGCGGATGTTTACCATGTGGAAGAAGAACGGGTTGAGCCCGCCAGCCTCGGTGGCGCCGCGAAACGTGTGCTCATGCAGCAGCGGCGAACAGGAGGCCACCACCACGCGGTTGAGGTCGAACTCGCGAATGTCCTTCTGAATGAGTTCCTGCCCGGGGTCCGAGCACATGTACTTGTAGTCCCGGGAAAGCGCCACGCCCGGCATCTTCTCCACGTACTTCGCGACCTCGGGACAATCCACCATCGCCGCGATGTTGTGACCGCAATGGCAGATATAGAACCCGATGCGAATCTCACCGTTCGATTGCTCTTTCATCTTCAGATTTCGATATTCGGCTCTTGTTGGCTTCCGACTCAGGCTGCTCGCCGCGTGAGAGCACGCGGCCTACAGGACAGCGGCTCAGGCTGCGGCGGCCACCTTGGCTGACGCCGCCTCAGCGGGCCGCCACTTGAAGGGAATGGCGGCCCGATTCAGACCCAGCTCCTGCTCCGGCAGGCCGAACGCCAGGCCCATCAACTGCGTGAAATAAACGGTTGGCACCAGCACCGGCCCGTATTGGGCCGTGACCGGCGCATGGTAGGCATCGAGATTGAACTGGCACAGCGGGCAGACGGTCGTGAGGCAATCAGCCCCGCGCTTCTTGGCTTCGTTGAGGAGAATATAGACCATGCGGATGCCCGCCTCGGGCACCGTCCCTGTCAGGCTGCCGCCGCAGCACTTGGTCTTCAGCGGGTAACGAACGACCGTGGCGCCGAGCGCCTCCACCAGGCGGTCCATGGTCGTAGGGTTGTATTGGTCATCGAACGTCGCATAGGGGCGGACAAGTTGACAGCCGTAGTAGGTGGCGACCTTCAAGCCTTTGAGCGGCTGGCGTACCTTTTGTTTGATGGCTTCCAGGCCGACGTCATTGATCAGCACATCCAGCGGATGGCGTACTGGGGTATCGCCGTTGTAGCGCAATCCGACTGTCGCGAGTGCGCGATCAATGGTCTCTTTCATCGCCGGGTAATCGTGGAAATAGTGCTTGGTCTTATTCAGCACCAGATAGCAGGCGGCGCAGGGGGCGATGAGGGGACGGTTGCCTTGCTGTTCAGCCAGAGCCAGATTGCGGGCCGCCAGCACGCAGGCTTTGGCTTCGTCCACTGCCATGTAGGCGGTCGCGCCGCAGCAGTTCCAGTCGGCCAATTCCTGCAATTCGACACCCAGGTGCTTCATCACGGGCAGCAGCGATTCCTCGTAGGCACGGCCCAAGCCTTTCAACGAACAACCGGGGAAGTAGGAGTATTTCATGCTCAGGACTCTTTCTTGGTGTCGGTGGCGTCCAACATGCGGGCAATGTCTCCGTGCTGTTTGATCTTCTCCGTGGCCAAGGAGAAGCGGCCGGTCTTCATCAGGTCGAGGCCCATCCGCCAGTTGCCCATCGCCGCGAACGGGTTGGTCTTCAGGAACAGCTTGAAGACCAGCAGCATCTCGGTGATGCGGCCATGCTTCTTCACCATCGCGCTGAACTCCCGCGCCAGCACGGGGATCGGGAATCGCTTCGGATATCTCCCCTCGTGAATGGCCCGCTGCTTGAGCTCATACATGATGTCGGTGATGCGGATTTCGCGCGGGCATTCCACGGTGCAGGCGTAGCAGGAGGCGCACAGCCAGATGGTATGGCTGCTGAGGACCTCGTTCTTGAAGTCGCCGCGGGTCAGCGCCATGACCTGGCGCGGCGTGTAATCCATGTAAATGCTCAGTGGGCATACACCGGAGCAAGTGCCGCACTGGATGCAACCTTCCAATTGCTCGCACCCTGGCACACTCATAACTTCCTTGCCGAAGCCTTTGACCCGGTCCGCGTCGTACTTAATCGTGCGATGTATTTCCATCATAAGTCTCTCCGCTGAACACATGTTTACCGCCGGCCTTCTCCCTGCCCGCCTCCGGCGGCATTTCGTCATCGTTGACGACATCCCGTCGAATGCGACGATAGTTCGTTATATCCAAGGGGAGCTAACGCCAAATCACACTGAGACTCTCAACATGGCTTGCTAAACGCTCTCCATATATTGTGCATAATCTGACGCTATGTTTTAACATCACTAATGATCTGGATACAGGTTGATGTTGGCGTTCAACCCGGGCGGAACCGCCTGGCCGTCGCCGGTCCGGGTCCGCCCGCCTGCCTGGCTTGAGCTTCCAACTGCGCCTCGCCGGCTCGCGCAGGGCTATTCGATGCGGTATTTCCTGATCCCAGTCACCTGGCAGAAGGCGCGGAACAGAAACAGCGGGTTGTTCTTCAAGTATCGCTTCCACAGCCGGCCAGGGTCGCAGGCCAGTCGGAACAGCCACTCCAGGCCGCTACGCTGCATCCACCGTGGTGCCTGGCGCATCCGGCCAGCATGAAAGTCGAAGGCGGCACCCACGCCGAAGAAGATGGTCGCGTCCAGCTTCTGGCAATAGTGGGCCATGAACCTCTCCTGCTTCGGGGTGCTCAACCCTACCCAAAAGAAGTCCGGCTTGAGCGTCCCCACGAGGCGCGTCAGGTTCTGTTCTTCCTCGGCCGTCAGCGGCCGGAAGGGCGGGGTGTAAGTGCCAACGATCTTGAGCCCGGGGAACCGCTGTTCGAGCCGGCGCTTGAGTTCTTCCGCTACACCCGGTGCGCCGCCGTAAAGGAAATGCGTCAGGCCCCGGGATTGGCTGTATTCACATATCCGCAGCATCAGGTCCGGGCCATAGACCCGTGCCATCGCCCGGAAGCCCTGCCAGCGGCCCATCCACACCATCGGCATGCCATCCGGCGTGGTGAGGAAGGAGCGGTTGAGAATCGCACGAAAGTCCGGGTCAAGCTGGGCCTCGCTGACCCCATGCACGCCCGTCACACAGATGTAGCTTTTGGCTCGGCGCTCCAGCGCCTCCGCCACCGCCGCCACTGCCAGGTCTAGGTTGATGGCGCTGATGCCGACTCCCAGGACATTGGCTCGCACCGTCTCTTTTGGCTTGTCATTCATCGTCCGCGCACTAGGTTGGATTATGGTCGAACGCTGGTCCACAATCAACCCCGCCGCTTGAAACTCGGATGAAGCTGCTTGTCTTTGCCCATACCCCCCCGCCGCACCACGGCCAGAGCTACATGGTGGAGCTGATGCTGGCGGGCTTTGGCGGAGACCGCAGGAAGGCCGGCCGGCATTCGCGCAACAACCCTGCCGGGGAGGGTCTGGCCGCCACCACGACCGCTGCCGGAGGACCAGTTGGCATCGAATGCTACCACGTGGATGCGCGCCTGTCACAGAAGCTCGAGGACATCGGCGACTTGCGGCTGGGGAAGTTCGTCCTGCTGCTAGGCTATTGCTTGCAGGCCATCTGGTGCCGGTTCCGTTATGGCGCGGACAATTTCTATTACATCCCGGCGCCGGGGAAACGCTCGGCCCTTTATCGGGATTGGGTCGTGATGCTGATCTGCCGGCCTTTCTTCAAGCGGGTGATTCTGCATTGGCATGCTGCCGGGCTGGCGAAGTGGCTGGAAGTGGTCGTGGCGATGCGCTCGCGTTCGCTCACCTATCGGCTGATGAAGCAGGTGGATCTCAGCATCGTGCTGTCCAAGTACAACCGCGCGGATGCTGAGAAGCTTTTCTCGCGGCAGATCCGGATCGTGAGCAACGGGATTCCCGATCCTTGCCCCCGGTTTGCCGAGGAGATTTTGCCGCGCCGCCGGGCACGCTCCGCCGCGCGGCGCAAGCTGCTCTCGGGCGCGAAGCTGGACGAGGCCGATTTGCGGCACACGGGCGGCGATCCGCAGGAGGTCAAAGTGCTGTACCTGGCCCACTGCACCCGCGAGAAGGGAGTATTTGACACCCTGACTGCGGTGGCGCTCGCGAGCCAGCGGCTGCGCAGCCAACAGGCGCCGGTCTCTCTCCGCCTGCTGGTGACGGGCGGTTTCGTAAAGGTGGAGGACAAAGCCGAATTTGACCGGCAGATTGCCGAATCGGGCATGACCGACATGGTCGAGTATCTTGGTTTCGTTTCGGGCGAACAAAAGCTCCGGTTGCTGCGCGAGGCCGACCTGTTCTGCTTCCCGACTTACTACGAGAATGAGAACCAGCCGGTGAATCTGATTGAATCGCTGGCCTTCGGACTGCCCATCCTCACCACGCGCTGGCGTTCGCTCCCGGAACTGTTCCCGGAGAATTATCCTGGCCTGGTCAAGGTGCGCTCCCCGGAGCAACTTGCCGACCGTCTGTTGGCGTTGATGACGATTGAGATCGGGGCCGAGTTTCGGGATATATTTCTTCGTGACTTTACCCTGGAACGGCACCTGGCCGGACTGGCGAAGGCGTTTACCCAGCTTGAGTCCGAGCCCTTGACTGCCGCTGCCGCAATGGGGCCAGTCCCGAAGTAAACCCGCCGCCTCGTTTGACCTTGGACCCGCAAAATGGGAGTGTGCTCCGTGATCAGGACTTTCCTCCCACCGTGAGGAGGGACCGGAATCCATATCTACTATGAAGCGCAGAAGATTTAATTGGGTAGTCAGCGATCTTATCCGCAAGGTCATGCGGTATCGGTTGGAGTGGTCCGCCCGGCTAAGAGGGCAGCGATTCTATTGTAGCGCGCTCGCCGGCCAATCCGAATACAACACCACCATTAACTGCGATCTGACGGTCTCTTGCAGTTGCCAGGACTACGACGGCTCGGGCCATTTGGGCGATCTGAACAAGCATACTTTCCCGGAGGTGTTCTTCGGCCCCGTCGCGCAGCGTTTCCGGGAGGATTTGGCCAAGGGCAAGCTGCCCATTATGACCTGTGCTCGATGCGGGGATTTGATGCGGGTGCCCAAAGCCCAGTCCCGAGCTGTCACTGGGCTGCCGAGCGAAGCCGCCGGCGAGGCAAAGCCCGCAGCGGCGACCGGCTCGCAGTCCCCGGCCAGCGCCGCCGAGCGCGACCTGGACCGGCAGATTTTCGCCGGCCCCAAACCCCGGCTCCCCTATCGCGGCATGTTGTTGGAGAACACGGTCCGCTGCAACATTGACTGCATCGGCTGCGATCGCCAATCCGCCGCCCGCATCCGCACGACGCAGCAGATGGAGTTGGATAAGCTGTCGCGCATGGCCGACCTGGTCCACGACCTCGGTCTGGAAAAGCTCTTCTATTTGAACCTCGGCGAGCCGTTCCTTTCCCCGAACATTGGCCCCGAGCTGTCACTGCTACGCCAGAAGAACCCCAACTGCATCATTATCATCTCCAGCAATGGCATCGTGCTCAACACGGACGCCAGACGCGAGGCGGCCCTCAGCGCCAGCCGCATCTTTTTCTCCATCGCCGGGGTGAACGAGCCGATGCTCAAGCGATACGAACACAACGGCAACTTTCAGAAGGCGTATGACAACATGAAGGCGCTGGTCGCCTACCGCAACGCCCGGGGCCTCACCTCGCCGATGCTTGAGTGGAAATACCTGCTCTTCAATTGGAACGATCACCCGCAGACCATCGCGCGCGCCATCGAGATGGCAAAGGTGGCGGGCGTGGACATGATCTCTTTCTGGCCCACCCACAATCCCTTCTTCGGATACTCTTACCGCTACGCCCTTGGCCGGCTTAACCACGTTGGCGTGCCCTCCTGGAAAGGTCGCGAGGTTGATCTCCGGCCTGCGGCCTAGCGGCGGGATTATCAAGTAATTGGGCTGCTCGAATCAATCGGTGGCAGGTTTTTGCCCGGCAAACCAGTCGCTAGCAGCCTGTCGGACTTAGGCGGAAGTTATTTTCAACGGTATTGAACGAAGGGCGAGGGCCAGTGTCAATCAATTATGGCCGCACGTTTCGTCACGCTTGATTACGATACCCCCTTGCTGTTGCCGCCCAATCTGCGGGATTGGGTGCCCGCCGATCACATGGCTCACTTCATCCTGGAGGTGGTCCAGGAACTGGACTTGCGCCAGATCCGGGTCAATGAACGGGGCACGGGCAGTGAACAGTATCCCCCCCGGATGATGTTGGGGTTGTTGCTCTATTGCTATGCCACCGGGGTATTTGGTTCCCGGCGCATCGAACAAGCGACCTATGATAGCGTGCCGGTGCGGATGATTTGCGCGGACACCCATCCGGACCACGACACGATTTGCACCTTTCGCCGGGCCAACCAAGCCTTGCTGCAAGAAACGTTCGTGCGCGTATTGGAACTGGCGCAGGCCCTTAGATTCCTGCAGGTGGGCCAAATCACCGTAGCGATCGATGGCACCAAGGTGCTGGCCAACGCCAGCAAGCACGCGGCGGTCAGTTATAAACACGCCGGCAAGACGATCACGCAATTAGATTTGGAGGTCAAAGAATTGTTGGCCAAAGCCGAGCAAGCCG
>SESF01011075.1_pt1 | contig 18101 bp, 11 predicted proteins | sample 3171521 | NCBI WGS metagenome assembly SESF01 (sample SAMN10866945, study PRJNA518727) | freshwater metagenome | biome: subpolar coniferous forest; feature: holomictic lake; material: water; isolation source: holomictic Lake 227, 6 m and 8 m depth | place: Canada: near Kenora, Ontario | collected...
AAAAATCGCTACAGGCCGCGCGCCCGGCCTTTTGGCGGCGCGAATATAATGTTAAAATCAAACTATGCCCGGGCTGGAAAAAATAAAGATACTTCTGGTGGAGACCGACGGCGCCGCCGCGGCCGACCTCGACGTTTTCCTGACCGGGCGCGGCTACAGCGTACGGACCGCCGCCGCCCTCCAGCAGGCCTTGGCCGAAACGCGGGACTGGAAACCGGACCTGCTCATCCTTAACGTTCTTTTGCAGGGCTTCAACCCGCTGGAGCTGATAGCGGACATAAAGAAGAACCCCTTCACCGAAAACCAGAAGATCATAGTGGTCTCCCGGACGGCCAGGACCGGGCTGGTGGCCGGGGCGTCCCCCAAAGTGGACGGCTACCTTACGAAGCCCGTGGACTTCGAGCTGCTCAAAGCGCAGTTGCAGGGCTCGGCCGGCAAGCCGTCCCCTGAAAAACCGCTCACCGTGATGGTGGCCGACGACGACGCCGAGTTTTCCGACCTCCTCACGATGTTCCTGGAGGCCAACAACTACCGGGCCATCGCCGTCAACGACCCCGCAAAGATAATGGCCGGCCTGCGCGCGGAAAAGCCCGACGTGCTGCTGCTGGACCTGATGATGCCGCTCCGGGACGGGTTCACCGTGCTGGAAGAGCTACGGGGCGCGGCCGACACCTCCGACCTGCCCGTGATAGTGCTCAGCGCCCTGCGCCTGGAAAACTACCAGGAGCGCGGCGTGCTCACCGGCCTGCCCGAGATAGTGGCCAAAGATATCCCCCGCGACCTCCTGCTGAAGCTTATCGACGAACAGACCGCCAGTTACGCCGCGCCCGCGCCCGGCGCCGAGCAGCCGGCGGCGCGCCCCCGCGTGCTGCTGGCCGACGACCAGACCGACCTGCTGCTGCTGATGAAGGAAATGATCCAGAACTCCGGCTTCGACGTGGTGACAGCCAGCGACGGCGTGGAGGCCATGAGCGTGGTCTTCGAGACCCATCCCGACATCATCGTGCTGGACTACAAGATGCCCAGGAAGGACGGGCTGGAAGTGGCGCAGGACCTGAAGAACAATCCCCTCTTCGCCCATATCCCGATAATCATCTGCACGGCCTACAGCGAAAAGCCCATCAAGCTTAAAGGCCTGAGCATGGGCATAGACGATTACCTGATAAAGCCGGTGGACACCGACGAGCTGGTGGCGCGCATCCGCATGATCCTGAAGCGCAACAAGCAGGTGCTGGACACCAACCCGCTGTCGAAGCTGCCCGGCAACCCCTCCATCCAGGCCCGCGTGGAGCGCGAGATCCAGAAGGGCGGCAAGTTCTCGGTGCTGTACCTGGACCTTAACAATTTCAAGGCCTACAACGACACCTACGGCTTCGAGGCCGGCGACCGCGTGATCAAGGCCACCGCCAACCTCCTGGTGAAGCTCACCATCCAGAACGAGAACTCGCAGGATTTCATCGGCCACATCGGCGGGGACGACTTCATAGTGATAACGGAATTCAAGAAAAGCGAGGACCTGGCCCGCAACATCCTCAACGCCTTCGACGAGATCTCCCCCTCTTTCTACAGCCGGACCGACCGGGAGCGCGGCCACATAATCTCCACCGACCGGCAGGGGAACATAAAGAAATTCCCGTTCCTTTCCATCTCCATCGGCATAGTGAACAACGTCTCGCGCCCGCTGACGTCCTTCGCCCAGGTGAGCAACATCGGCACAGAGCTGAAGAAAGCCGCCAAAGCCGTGGAAAAAAGCCACTACGTAATGGACCGCCGCCACGACTGAGGCGCGGGAGCGCCCGATAAAAAGGCCGCTTAAAAGCGGCCTTTTTCACGTTTAAGGATACTGTTTTAATTTTCCATTATCGCCGGCCCGGAGGGGGGCGGAGGGTTGTAGATGGCGGGCTGTACGGTACCGCCGGTGCCCGGCACGTAAATGGCGGGAACTACCCCGGGGTTGCGCGGCGCGGTAACCGGCGCCTGGTTGTCCAGCGCGCCCTCCATGGCGCTCCTGGGGATCATCCGCTCGAACACCGTGGACAGGGTGACGTCCTCGCCTTTCCCGTCCTCCTGGGGGTAAACCTTGGGCTCGCCGGGCTGCTGCAGATCGGCATCGTCGGGGTCCTCTACCGGCGTCCCCCCGGAACCGTACACATAATCCGCGCCGCCGCGCACCAGCACGCCTTCTATCTTATAGGTTGCCATATTGAACACCGGGCTGCCTGAATTGCCGCCGAAAGTATCCAGATCGGTCACAAAATAGCCCTTATTGGTCACACTGCGCACTTTGGCGTTGCCGGCCACTTTCACCGGCAGGCCGCTGGGATAGCCTATAACCGCAACCTTGGCGCCAGCGGTAACCGGCGTGCGGCTCACGGCCAGCGGATAGCGCCCGGTCACTTTGCGGTCCAGCCGCACCAGCGCGAAATCGGCCCCGAACCCCGCCACGCGGCGGCGGACGCAGCGGCCGCGGGAGCACGTGAAATTGACTTTATCGTCCTTTACCTGCTGGGCCAGCACCTCTTTGCAGGAGTAAACATTGTCGCCCGGGAAAGAAACAGGCGTTTCCCCCGCGGCGGTCACCGCGTAGCCGAAAACGAATTTAGTGCTTTCACAGGTGGCGCCTTTGGGGTCGGGCTTGAAGCAATGCCCCGCGGTCAGCACCAGGTCTTCCCCCACCAGCGCGGCCGAGCAGAAAGCGCCTGTGGGCTGCTCATTGAAGCGCTGGCCCTCCCTGAGGTTATATTGTTCCTTAAGCGAAACCGGCGTAAGCTTGTATCCCCTGCTGGCCGTGTCCCAGGCAAGGTCCTTACCATCGAACAGCGCGGCCGTGGAGCCGGCCAGTTTCTGCATTATCTGGTCAGCCTGGTAAAGATCTACGCGGTCATCCTGGCCGTAAACGGAGCAGGGCGTCATATAGGGCTGGTCGCCGGCGGCAAAAGCCCAGCCGGCCTGCTGAAGCAGCGCCGCCGGGAGAATTATCTTTGCCAGTGCCCTGAGTTTCATAAGTTTCGCCATCCTGCCGTGTCGTATTAATATTATGGAGCCGGGGTTGACGAATGTCAACCGGCGATGGGCCCAGGCCGGCCTGGCCCAGAGGGCCTACGCTGTTCCAGGGCAAATAAAAACGCCGTCCGTTTTTAAAGCGGACGGCGTTCAACTGTGACTACCGGCTTATTTCGTTACGTTCTTGCCGATGATCGTGGCCAGGTCGAACATGCTGACCTGTTTCTTACCGGCGAAAAGCTTCAGCAGCTTCTCATCGGCATTGATCATGCGCTTGTTCTTCGCGTCCTGCAGTTTGTTCTTCTTTATGTACACCCAGATCTTCTTAACGATCTCCGTGCGGGGGATCGGCTTTACGCCGACTATCTCGCCAAGGATAGCGTTAGGGGTTACGGGCGCCATGAACTTCGAGTTTGCTTTTGCTGCGGGCATTGTGTTATCTCCTTAAGGGACTTGCTTCAAATTACAACTACATATAACCTATTTTCCATTGGGACTGTCAATACTCTTGTGGCGCGCGGGAAAACCTAGATTTTCGGCCCCGCGCCCGCTATGGTTTTGCTGGTCACGTTGAATTTCTTGAAATTGGCGGCGAAAAGCCCCGCCAGTTCCTTGTATTTCACGTCGTACTGCGCCTTATCTGCCCACGCTTCGCGCGGGTTCAGTATTTCCGCCGGCACCCCGGGGCATTCGGCCGGTATGGCGAAGCCGAATACGGGGTCTTTGGTGAACTTCACCTTGGCCAGCTTCCCGTCCAGCGCGGAATTGAGCAGGGCGCGGGTATGCTTTATGCTCATGCGCTTGCCCGTGCCGTAAGGCCCGCCGCACAGGCCGGTGTTTATCAGCCAGCAGTCGGCTTTATGATCGCGCATCTTTTTTTCCAGCAGCTCGGCATACACCGAAGGATGGTGGCTCATGAACGGCGCGCCGAAGCAGGTGCTGAACGTGGCCTTGGGCTCTTTAATGCCCATCTCGGTGTTGGCCACCTTGGCGGTGTAGCCGCTGATGAAGTGATACATGGCCTGCTCATAGGACAGCTTGGCGATGGGCGGCAGCACGCCGAAGGCGTCGTAGGTGAGCATCACTATGTTCTTGGGGTGCGGGAACGCGGCGCCTTTGATGGCGTTGTCTATGAATTCCAGCGGGTAGGCGGCGCGGGTATTCTCGGTCAGCGAGCCGTCGTTCAAGTCCAGCACGCGGGTGTGTTTATCGTACACCACGTTCTCCAGGATGGTGCCGAAGCGGCCGGTGGCGGCGTAGATCTGCGGTTCGGCCTCGGCGTTAAGGTTGATCACCTTGGCGTAGCAGCCGCCTTCAAAATTGAACACGCCGTTGTCGCTCCAGCCGTGCTCATCGTCCCCTATCAGCCGGCGCAGGGGGTCGGAGGACAGAGTGGTCTTGCCGGTGCCGGAGAGGCCGAAGAAAATGGCCGTATCACCGGCCTTGCCCACATTGGCGGAGCAGTGCATGGGCATCACGCCCTTCAGGGGCAGCAGGTAGTTCATCACGCTGAAAATAGATTTCTTTATTTCGCCGGCATAGGCGGTGCCGCCTATCAGGATGATCTTCTTATGGAAATTCAGCAGGATGAAGGCCGCGCCGCGTGTGCCGTCCACCTGGGGCAGGGCGTGGAAGCCGGGCGCGTTGATAACGGTGAACTCGGGCTTGAACCCGGCCAGTTCGGCGGCCGGGGGCTCAATGAACATATGCCCGGCGAACAGGCTGTGCCAGGCGAGCTCCGTATAAACGCGCACATTAAGCCGGTTGGCGGGGTCGGAGCCGGCATAACAGTCCCGGCTGTAGATCTCCCTCTCGGCCATATAAGTCTGCACTTTGCGCAACAGGCTGTCGAAAGTGGCCTCGTTGATGGCCACGTTCTGGTCGCCCCACCAGATATGGGCTTCACTGGAGGGCTCTTTTACTATGAACTTATCCTGCGCGGAGCGCGCGGTATGCTTGCCGGTGCGCGCGCACAGGGCGCCGCCCGCCGCTATTTCAGCTTCTTTGCGGGCAACGGAGTGTTCGTACAGCTCCGGGGCGGAAAGGTTCTTGAATATGGTCTTGGTGGTCTTTAAATCAGCGGTCATGGGTTTCTCCTTGGTGTCTGGCATAAGTCCTCTCTATTTTAAAGTTCAGCCGCAAAAAGCGTAAAAAGCACAAAAGAAGTTCGCCGTTCTGTGCCTGTTGCGCCTTTTGCGGCTAATACACGGTCATTTAAATTAATCCAGCACCTTGCGTATGCGGGTAACGCCTTCTATAATGTCTTTCTCGGAGCCGCAGTAGCTCAGGCGCAGGTGGCCTTCCAGGCCGAATTCGACGCCCGGCACGGTAACCACCATGCACTTCTCCAGCAGCAGGGCGGAAAGTTTGGTGGAATCCGATTCGTAGGCGCTGAAATCCGCGAAGCTGTAGAACGTGCCCTGCGGCTTGTGCAGCTTCACCTTTTTAAGCCTCGAAAGCTCCGCCACCATCACGTCGCGCTTTTTTTCCAGGCCCGCGCGCAGCGTTGCCACGAAATCCCCGCCAGCGCGCAGCGCGCCGGCCGCCGCGGCCTGGCTGAGCGCCGACGGGCAGGAGGAGATCTGGGCCTGCACTTTCACCATGGCCTGCGTAATGGCCGCGTTGGCCACGCTCCAGCCTATGCGGAAGCCGGTCATGGAGAAGGTCTTGGAAACGCCGTTGACGGAGACGATGACCGATTCGTCCAGCGGCCGCTTGGAGAAATTATAGGCTGACGGCGCTTTAAGCCCGTCGAACACCAGCTGGTTGTAAATATCGTCCATCAGCAGGTAGATGTTGCGGTATTCGCAGATCTCCACCATTTCGCGGATGAACGCTTCCGGGTAAACCTGGCCGGAGGGGTTGTTGGGGCTGTTGAGCAGTATAGCTTTGGTATTGGTGGTGATACAGGACTCGATATCCTCCGCGGTCACCAGCAGGTCGCCGGCTTTGGGGCGCGCCACCACGGGCGTGCCGTAAGCCAGTTTCACCATTTCGGGGTAGCTCACCCAGTAAGGCGCCGGGAAAACTATCTGGTCGCCGGGGTCAATTACAGAAACAAGGAAATTATAGATAGCCTGCTTGGCCCCGGAAGCCACCACGATATTCTTGGGGCCGGGCTTCACGCCGTAATACTGCTCGGTATAGGCGGCTATTTCTTTTTTAAGCGCGGCGGTGCCGGAGGTGGGCGTATAGCGCACGAAGCCCGCGTCCAGCATTTTGCGGCCTTCTTCGAAGGCGCCGGCCGGTATTTTTTCTTCGGGCTCGCCGCCGCCCAGGTGCACCACGGGCTTGCCCTCGGCTTTGAGGTTGTTGGCTAGTTCGTTGAGTTTGAGGGTGGCCGACTGGCCGAGGGACAGGGCTAATCTGCTGAGGTGCATGGCGTTTTCGGGGGAAGGCCCCCTCTCCTCCAGATTAAATTAAGAAAAAGAAAAAAGGTGCGGGCGGGAATCGAACCCGCGAATAAGAGTTTTGCAGACTCTCGCCTTACCACTTGGCCACCGCACCGTACTGAACTGCGTAAATATATCTTATCAAACTTTACCCGGACACTCAATAATGCCGCCGCGCACATATGCGGTCAAGCGCCCTTATCTCAGCCGCGAAGCAGCAGGGTTATGTTTTTTAAAATTCTCCGCGGCCAGGGCCTGGGAAGTTGTCACGTAACAGTAGAAACACCCGCCCGGGCAGGTATTATCCATGCCTATGTCTTTTGTCTGCACGCAGCGGCAGTTTTCGCGCGACGGGCCCGGGGGAAGGGCTGCAACCTGCCAATTTATAACGGGCCCGTACGGGGCGAATAATTCGGCGCCGCAGCATTGCGCCGCCGGGAAGCTGGCCGTATACTCCTGGTTGCAGCAAACGCGCAGCTGGATGCCGAAGTCTTTGGCTACCGCCTCCAGTTCATGCAGCAGTTTTACTTCCTGTGCGCCTACCGCGCGCAGCGCGGGATATTTTTTATAGATCGCCCCGCGCTGTTTATCCGTCTGCCGCCACGCTATGGTGTGCCCGGCCGGGACTTTGGCGATGGCTTTCTGGTAGGACTCGGTAAAACTTACGTTCACCACGCGGGTATGGCCGGAAAGGCCCGCCGCTATTTCTTGAAATTATTACGGTGCCAGGCAGCGGTGTAGGTTTTAGCTGATATCAATATCGGGTCGTAGCGCCACTGAATGCAATCCGGCCCCGGCAGCCCTTTCGCTACTTTAATGAAATCCTTAATAACCGCCTCGCGGGAAGGGATGCCGCTCTCTATCTCACGCCCATAGCCGGTTATCGTGTACTGAAAAACGTACGGCACGCCTTCCGTCCGCAAAGCTTTCAGCTCGGCGTGGAACGGGCCGGCGTACTTGGTCCAGAAAAGATAGCCCAGAACATCTTCCGGTTTAAGCGAAGCCCGGAAGAAACCCGCGGGGCCGCCGCCGAACACGGTTTTGTATTCGGCGAACCCGGCCTTGCGCCTGGCGCTGAACCAGGCGGCGTAGTAGTGCGGAATATCGGTACGCCTGGAAGCGCTGATAATGTGCATAAGCTAACCCCTGCCGCAGATACTATACAATAATTTATTTTTACCGTTAACACCGCTGCCGGCGGGGTATGGCGCGGCGAATATTTATATAATTTGGGCTATGGTAAATCTCAATGATGTGAACTCGAAGCTCCTCAAAGCCCATTACGCCGTAAGGGGCAAGATAGTCATCCGGGCCACCCAGCTGGAAGGCCAGGGCAAAAAAATAATTTACTGCAACATCGGCAACCCGCAGGCGCTCAAGCAGAAGCCCATCACCTTCGTGCGCCAGGTGCTGAGCCTCCTCGAATACCCCGCGCTGCTGGAACGGGCGGAGACCGCGCTGCTCTTTCCCGTGGACGCCATCAAACGCGCGCGGCTGATACTCTCCCACAACCCCAGCGGCACCGGCGCCTACACCAACAGCGCCGGCATCCCGTTCATCCGCAAGGCCGTAGCCGACTTCATACACCGCCGCGACGGCATTCCCGCGGACATGAACCGCATACTGCTCACCGACGGCGCCTCCAAAGGCGTGCAGGCGGCGTTCACGCTGCTGACCAACAAAGAGACGGACGGCTACCTGATCCCGATACCGCAGTACCCGCTTTACAGCGCCACCATAGAACTGTACGGCGCTAAGCAGGTCAATTATTTCCTGGACGAGAACGCGAACTGGCAGCTCAACGAAAGCGAGCTGAACGCGAGCTACGACGGGGCGAAGAAAAAAGGCATCACCCCGGTGGCCATAGCCGTCATCAACCCGGGCAACCCCACCGGCGCGGTGCTGTCCTGGGAGAACATAGAGATGATAGTCCGCTTCGCCCGCAAGCACCGGCTGGCCATCCTGGCCGACGAGGTTTACCAGGAGAACATCTACGGCGCGGGGCTGGAGTTCCATTCTTTCGCCAAGGTAATGCACGACATGGGCGAGACCGAAGTGACGCTGTTCAGCTTCCACTCGGTCTCCAAGGGCTTCCTGGGCGAATGCGGGCACAGGGGCGGCTACCTGGAGATCCGCAACATGTCCGACGACGTATACGCCGAGATGATAAAGCTGCAGTCCATAGGCCTGTGCGCCAACGTGGACGGGCAGATAGTGACCTACCTGATGGTGGCCCCGCCCGTTGCCGGCGACGAGAGCTGCGAGCTGTACGCCGCCGAGCGCGGCGCCATATTAAGCGACCTCAAGGAAAAGGCGGAGATATTAGGCAAGGGGCTGGGCGGGATAGAGGGCATGTATACGAGCGTGCCGCAGGGCGCCATGTACGCCTTCGTCAGGTTCGACCTGCCGCACGCCCCGGGCGCCGAGCCGGAAAAGATGGCGGAGAAGGAGCGCGAAGCCTACGAGGCGCAGCGGGACAACGACTACTGCCTGGCGCTGCTGGAGGAGACCGGCATCTGCGTGGTGCCGGGCTCGGGCTTCGGCCAGCGGCCCGGCACGCTGCATTTCCGCACTACTTTCCTGCCGCCCAGGGACGAGATCCGCGAGCTGGTGGAGAAGATGAAGAAATTCCACGCTGCCTACACCGCGAAGCTCGCCGCCTGACGGCGCGCCGGCCTTAGACGGCAGCGGCTACTGGTGCAGGTCTATGGCCGCAACAACGCGGCGGTTCAGCCGCTTGTTTTCCGGGGTATTATTAAGCGCCACGGGCCTGGTCTGGCCGTAGCCCCTGGCGGTAAGCCTGGCCGGCGCGATATTGAAGCGCGTGATCAGGAGTTCCCTCACGGCTTCCGCCCGCGCCTGCGACAGCGTATTGTTTTCCGCCGGGGATTCGGAATTATCGGAATGCCCCTGGATCTCGGCCGTAGCCCCCGGAGCCGCCTGCAGCAGGGTTGCCAGCCGCTTCAACTGGTCCTCGCCGCCCGGCCCGATTGCGACCGCGTTCGGAGCGAACTCCATATCGAGGGTGATAGTAACGCAGCCGTAGTCGTCCACAGAAGACCCTTTCGGGGTCCCCGGGCATTTATCCGTGAAGTCCGGAGCGCCGTCGCCGTCGGTATCCGTCAGCGCCGGGGCTTTCTCCTGGCTGCACTGGTAGTAAGAAGCGTCCTCGCCGGACGCGCTCGTGACCACGGCGATAACGCGGCGGTTGCGGTAGCGCTCAGCCAGGTCCGTATTATCGGCGATGGGCCTGGTGGAGCCGAACCCCTGCGCGGTGACGCGCCGGGCCGCAATGCCGAAACGCGTGAGCAGTTCCTGCCTCACCGCATTGGCCCGCCGCTGGGACAGGTCCTGGCTGTAGGCCGGAGAGAACACGTTATCCATATGGCCTTCCACCCGCAAGTTCACCTCGGGGTGGACCTTCATGAAGCCCGCAACCCTGGAGATAGCGTCCCAATGGACCTCAAGGACCGTGGCCTCACCGGCAGGGAACTGGAGGCGCATACTCACGCAGAGCGGGCAGGACGCCGTCTTCTCTTCCGCGCCCCGCAGGAGATATTCCACGGTGCGCAGAGAGGTCGGAGAAGCCGTCCACGCCTCGGTTTCCTCCTTGTGCGCGGCGGCATACAGGGCCACCTCGGCCTGGGCGGTCAGGTCCTCGACGCAGCGGAAACCGAAAGAGGCTTTAAGTTTCGCGATGCGGTCCAAAGGAGCGCCGAAATCCGAATAAACTACAGGCCCCGGCCGGACGCTCTGCGCCTCCCCCTCCCCCGTTTGCCTTATGTCGGTCACCAAGCCGTTCTCGGTGTAATACTCCTGGTTCCAGAGGCGGTCGAAATTAACCTGGTCCGTTTCCCCCTCCACGTTATTGGCCTTCGCGAGGTCTTCCACTGCGGCAGGATTCACCTTACAGGGGTACTCCGTCATCACGACGGCGCCATCGGTGAAATAGCCTCCCGCCGCTTTCGCGACGCACCCGTACCTGGCCCCGGAATTTCCTGCGGCCGGAATGCCCGGCGTGAAAAGGGAAAGAGCCAGCGCTCCGTAAATAATTACCGCAGACTTTGTCCGTGAAAGTTCAGTGTTTTCCATCATTCATTATCCCGGCTTTTTTTAGCCATTTTCGCCGAACCCGTCATCCGCAAGGCTGCCCGCGTCGGGCAAAGCGGGGCGCGCTCCTTATTTTCCCGGCTCGACCCGCTTCAGGAACACAGGCAGCGCCAACCGCATGCCTTTTGCCAGGCGTCCCTGATACAGCGCGGGATACTTCGGGCCGTTCGCGTTTATGATCCGCTGCGCCGGCACCTTCGCTCTTTTGGACAAGCTCTCGAGAGTGTCGCCTTTCTGCACGATATAGAACCACCTGAAGTATTCCTGGTCCTGCCTTGCGAGCTCGTTTCCCTTCGTTATATAGGCGCTGCTGTCGTTAAGCGGGTTGATCTTAACGGCACGGCCGTATAAGTCCATCGCCTGGTCGTACTGTTTCCCGCTCCAGAGCTCGGCCGCATCCGCGTTCATCTTTGCGGCCAGGTCAAGGTTTTCCTCTATCCCTTTAAGGGCAGAGTCGATCCTGGAGTTCTCCAGTTCCCCTACCTGGGGAAAGATCTTTTTGTAAAGCGCATAATCCCTTTTGTTCGTCGCGGTGAGCGCTGCCTGGAGCGATTTATAGTCCCGGGTCAATTGCCCGCTCTCCAGCTTCCCTTCATAGGCCAGTTTCGCGGGGTACCCTATGCCCGCCAAGACAAGCACGGCAAGCGCCGCCTTTCCCAATGTTCTCGAAGCGTTCTTTTTCCCGGCTGCTTTTTCCTGGGCCAGGAATATCTCCCGGGAAGAATCCCTCTCGGGAAGCCTGGCGGCCCCTGCGTTCTTAAGGGCCGCGCTTTTCAGTTTTTCAGCCAGCGCTTCCGCTGTATTGCTGCGGGCGGCAGACTCATCCCCAAAAACGGCGCCGGGGGCTTGTTTTGCCGTTTTGCCCGGAACTGAGCTATAGACATCATCTCCAGTTTTGAAGATCTCTTTTTCAGGCTCTTTCTCGTTCATCTCCGTTGTTCCCTCTGTTTATTTTATTATGTTCCGGTCCCTGTCAAAGCCCGGAGAGTCCGTCATCTGCCGCGTCCGGCCGCCGGCCTTTCGCTCCGCCGGGACGTGTTTTCAGTTCACTCCGGGGCTTTAGAGGATTCACCCCCGATACTTTTAACCTCCGGGGCGGCTTTGCCGGGAGCGGCCCCTTGTCCGGAATTTTCCGGGATGCCGCCGCCGGTCTGCGCGGATGCCGCTGCGCCGCTCGCGCCCGCGGCCGATACCGGCGGCTTCCCCTCACCGGCCAGGCCGGCGGCCTGGACCCTCTTATTGTCCTGCGCGGGCTTTCCGGCCCTGTAGGGCTTGGGAAACGGACAGCCCAGCGGGCCCGGAGCGCGCAAGTCCTCCGTGGAGGAATACACGCTCCTGATATCGCGCTGGGCCTGGCGCAGCGCCTCTTTCACCACGCAGCCGCTGTCTTTCTCGTTAAACTGTTCCGACGCGAAGTCCAGCCAGGCCTGCGCCCGCGCAAAATTGAACGAAGTGGGGGACAGGCCGCTGCGCGCCGCGTTCTCAAGCAGTTCCTGCAGCGACTGGATGTACGCACGATCGGCACGCACTGCCGAGGCGGTCAGGAGCGTATCCAGGGGATTAGCAGGTTCCGCGGCCCGCAGCGCGGGGACCGCCAGCCGGAGCAGGCCCGCCAGCACGGCTCCTGCTGTATTATCGGCTCTTTTGAATCTCATACTGTCGTTCCTTCTTCACGGTATTCCATCATATCATATGCGCTCCAGGGCCGGCGCCGCTGCCCGGGAGGAGGAAGTTCTATCTCTAGAACTTAGCGAGAATATTCACGAACCAGCCCCGGCTTGTATAAGAGAGGTCGGTCAGGTCGTCAGAAAAATCGGTAAAGTTGTAGCCGACCCCCAGCTTCAGGTTGTTGCCCAGGTGGCGGTAGAGAGCGACAAGCTCCCCTGTACGCGCGTCACGGGCCTGAAATACGCGCAGCTGGCGGCCTTCGGCCAGGAAATCCCAGTGCCGCACGACATGCCAGTCGAGCCGCAGGATGCCAAGGTGCGCGTTGCTGTACAGCCACGGCGACCCGCCCGTGCGGCCGGCCTGCACCTGCGCGAGCCTCACGGCGTATTTGCCGCCGATGGAGAGCGGGGGCGCCAGGTCATAGTTCACGTCCGCGGACACCACGTGGCTTTTCTGGCGATAATCGGAGGTGGCGCTGGTAACCGTAAGCTGGCCCGGCGAGGCAAGGTCGTGGAAATAAGTATATTTGAACAACGAGTTAAGCTTGTCGTTGGAAGTCGGCCGGTAGGCGAACCCGAGCACCCCCTCGGTGTACTCACCGGAGTAATAATCGCCCTGCCCCGTACAGCTCCAGGAGAAAGCTACTTTCGTCAGCAGGCGCCAGGCGGGGTTAAGCCGGTAATCGAGACTGTGGCGTGTCAGCCAGGTCTGCCGCGTGTTCCTGCCGCGCTCATCGCGGAACTCCAGCGCCGAGCTCCAGGTAATATCCTTGCGCGTGACGCCCATGGAACCGGTGGCGGCGGAGCGCCTGAAATCGCCCGCCACAGGGTCCGAGAGCGTGCCGTATTCGCCGGTCAGGCCCCAATGCCAGCCGTCCAGCTCCGCCACATCGAGGCCGTAGGCGTGGGTAAGCCCCGTGGGGCCGGTGCCGTACTGCCAGCGCTCCTCGCCGAAAACAGAGGCGGAGTCCGAGTAGCGCGCGCGCACGCCGGTAACGAGCTGGCCGGTGCGGCCTACCACCCGGGTATCCGAGCGCGCGGTCTCCAGCTGGTAGCTGGTGTAGAACGTCGAACGCTCGTTGAAGCGGACCTCGCTGCCCAGCTTGCCGCCGTAGCGGTTCTGGCCGGCCGACCCTTCGCCGGTGAGCGTCCAGCGGGCGGCAGGCGACCAGCGCCCGCCCATACCGTAGCGGGGCTCGATCAGCTTGCGCATGTCTTTCTCTACCGAGCCCTGGCCGAAGCCGTAGAGAGCCCAGTTCGTGAGGCTGTCGTAACCTAGCTGCGCCCCGATGTCGGCGCGTTCGCCGGTCCGCGAAAGGATAACGCTGGAACTGGCCGCCACGTTCTGGCGCGAATCTCCGTGCCCGCCGAGCGCGGTGGACCAATGGTCCCCCCAGCCTTTGCGCAGTTCCACGTCCAGGGTCTGCACCTTCTGGCTGGACTGTTCCCTGACCTGGTCGTATTTCACGTTCGCCTGGATCTGGCCGGGAAGGGGCTTGCTTATGGCGCCGCCGAATTGTTCGGTTTCGTTGACCGTAAGCTGGCCCGGGGCCGAGAAACCGCGCTCGCGGTTCTTCCAGTAGCCGGTAAGGCTGCCCTCCCAGCCGGTTTTCAGGTCCGAGAGCTGCAGCGCGCCTTCGACATGAGCGGCATCGGCTTTGCGGCCGCTGCGGTCCTGGGCTACCGCGTTGAAACTGAACCCGCCGTCCAGGGAGCCCTGTTCGCCGGGCCCGGAGCCCCGGCTCTGGGCCACTTCGCCCTTTATATAGGTCGACGGCGTATAGCGCAGCGTGGCGTCCACGCCCTCGATGCGCGTGTCGCCGCCGCCCGCTCCGTTCTGGCGGACGGCGTTCGCGCCTAGCTCGAAGTGATCCCCGAACCATTTGGAGGCGCGGCCCCCGAAATCATAATCGCGCAGTTGCGCCAGCCCCGGCTGATACTCGTAGCGCACCACAAGGAACACCGGATTCCCCGGAATATCGTCCGTGCGCACTATGGTGCTGTCGTCGCTGGCGGAGGACAGAGGCCGGCTCAGCACGATGCGGCTCTGCAGGGAATCGATATCGTAGTCCTGCCCGCGCACAAGGTCCTGCGTGCGCAGCACAAGGCCCGAGTACTTGTCCCTTACCTCTATCGAAACGAAGTCGGAACCGGGCGCGATATCCAGGTGCTTAAGGTAGTAGAGAGAGCCCCCGGTCCCACGGTACTCCTCGCGCGCGCTCAGCGTTCCGGGGTCGCCCAGGAAACCGTCAAGGGCCGCCCGCCGCTCTCCGTATTTCGTGGTCGAGCCGGTCACGGCGTGCAGCCGGGCGCCGTAAAGGCCGCGGTCCACGGAGGCAAGCTCGTTGCCGTGCAGGCTCACGGTATAGTTGCCCCACATGATATGGGACTCGCCGCGCTCGAGCCGCACGTAGAATTTACCCTGCGTCGGGGCGTCCTCGGTCATTGTCGAATCGTCCCCATAGACCGGGTAGTAGAGGTCCGGGTCGAGCCGGCGCAGCAGGTAGCGCGGGTCTTTTTCGTCAAAACCCGTGAAAAGGTTCGCCAGCAGCTGCTCGCGGGTGTCCGCGCTTGCGGTCAGAAGCCAGTCCCCCTTGATCCGGCCCTTAAGGTAATAGGCCGCCCGGCCGTCCACAAAAACGTTCTTATCGTAGTGTTCCGGGTCGGCGGTTACCAGCGCGGCGGGACCCCTGGAATGGTTGCCTCCGACGGTAAGGTCGGCGAGCGCCACGTAGAACCACCTGTCCTGCGCGATATAGACCGGGCGCAGGAACTCCATGGGCTCCGGGCCTTCTATCCTGACCGCGACGTCGTGCCGCCCCGGGGGCAGTATCTCCTGGACGGCAAAAGCCCCGTCGGACGAGACGGGCACCTCGAACCCCAGCGCGAAGACGCGCCGGCCGGGTCCGATGCGGGTCCCGGAAACCGTTACCGCCGAGCCTTTTACGGGGATGCGGTCAAGGACCAGGCGGTTCTTTCCATATACCACATTTCTCTCGCGTTCGGGTACCGGCCCGGAGAGCGGTCCGCGCGTCTCCGGCGAAACGCTCACGTTATACGGCTCGGTCTCGTCAAAACGCCCTTTTTCGTCGTAAACGCGGAGCACCAGGCGGAAGCCGGGTATCCCGTCCGGGCCGGACGGTGACCAGGAGCCTCTGCCCCGCTGGTCCAGCGGCACTACCGCGAACGGCCTGCTCTTCGGAGAGCGGCCAGGCGCGAACAACCGGGCCTCGGCCTGCTTGATCCAGCGCGAGTAATTCCAGTAGCCGGTGAAGGAGATGGGCTGCCCCTTCCAGGCGGGATCCGGCCAGGCCCCGACGGAAAGCACTTTATGATATTCGTGCCCGTCAGCCTGAATACTTATACCGGCCTGCTCCATGGCGGAATCCTGGCAGCGCTGCGCCTCTACATCCGTGCGCCCGCCGCCCTCCAGCACCTTGCCATCCACACTGAGCCTGTAGCCGAGGGCCGTACTATAGGCGGGGCTTACCGCGCAGGGCGCCGCGGGTGGAGCCACAACAGGCGGCGCGGGAACCGTTATAACGCTCGCCACTTCCTTTTCATAGATAACCTGAACCTCCACGCGGCGGTTCAAAGCTTTGCCCTCGGGCGTGTCATTAGAGGCGAGGGGCTCGGTATCGGCCTTCCCGTCAGTAACGATCATGTCTTCGCCCAGCGCCAGTTTTTCGCGCAGCAGATCGCCCACGGCCGCGGCCCGCGAGCGCGACAGCGCCCAGTTATCGGGAATGGTCAGCGTCATCTGCCCTATGATAGGAGAGGAGTCCGTGTGCCCGGTCACTTTAAGCTTGACGTTGCGTATGTCGGGCATGTTCTGCACGCGTACCAGCGCGTCGCGGATAAGCGCCACGTGTTCCGGCCTGAGCTCGAATTTAGCCACCTCGAAACGCAGCGGCGGAATAGCCGCGGAGTCCACGACCACCTCCCAGGCAGACACCACTTTAGTGATCACGGCGTTCTTCGCCGGTTCCGGCGGCGGCGCGCTTTCCGCGCACCAGAAATACGAGGTGTCCGGCAGCAGGCGCTCCAGATTCGGGTACACGTCCCGGTCAAAGACCTCGGAACTCCACACGACGCGGCCCTTATCCGGCACCAGCCCGAAAGCGGAGTTATCCGCCGCCCGGGCCGATGAAGCCAGCAGGAAAAGCGCGGACAGCGCGGGGCTTAGAAAGCTCATTTGCTCCCTCCCGCGCAAGCCGCGCCGCCAAATTCTTTCTCAATGAGCAGGGGATACCGGTCGGGCTTGTCGGCCCAGCGGAGGCGGATCTCGTCGCTGACCTGCTGCAGATGGGAGCGGACCTCCCTGGCGTCCTCGCCGGGAACGCTGCAATAACCGAGGCGCAGCACGCTCGGCCGGCGCTCGAGCTCCGTCAACGCGCGTTCCACGGCCTGCTGCCACGGCAGTCGGCCAGCGGCTACAACATGCTGTGTTTTCCTCTCATAGATGACCTGGATCGCCACGCGCCGGTTGAAAGCCCTGCCCTCGGAAGTGTCATTGGGAACAAGGGGCTCGGTATCGGCCTTCCCCTCGGTAATGATCATGTCTTTTTTTAGGCCCAGCTTCTCGCACAGCAGGGCGCCCACGGCCGCGGCCCGCGAGCGCGACAGCGCCCAGTTATTAGGAATAGTGAGCATCAGCTGGCCTATGATCGGAGACGAGTCGGTATGGCCGATAACTTTAAGCTTGACGTTGCGTATGTTCGGCATGCTCTGGACGCGTTCCAGCGCGCCACGGATAACCACAATGTGCTCCGGCTTGATGTCAAATTTCGCCACCTCGAAACGCAGCGGCGGAATAGCCGTGGAGTCCGCTACTTCCTCCCAGGCCCTGAAGGAAGCGGAGGAGAGATCGAGCCGGACAGCCTGGAAGGGCGCGGCGCCGAACGCGATATCGGCCGCTTTTCCGCGCGTAAGGCGGATAACCCTCGGGTTCTCCGTGGTCATCCGGTAGCCGGACGGCAGGGTTTGCTCGTCCACTTTCATGATGAAATTGGAACCGCGGACTTCATTGGGGGTATCGGCGCAGGCGATGTGGAACCGTCCATACGCGTCGGTATTGACCACCCAGCCGCGGGCGGTCACGACCCGCACGTTGGCAAGGCCTTTCTCGCCTTCCCGCTGGTAGCCGTCGGCATCGACATCCTCGAAAACCTTCCCCAGCACGTCCGTGCAGTCGAACAGCGGGTCCGGCACAACGCGGACCGTTGCCGCTCCGACGTTCGAGACCCGGGTGTTGAGGTTCATGTTGACCGCCCAGGCCTGGTTGACGTACCGGCCCTCGGAAACGCCCGCGCCCGCGATCAGCAGCAGTTTGAAAGTTTTGGTTTCACCCGGGGCGAAAGTCAGCCCGGCCCAATCAAGCTGCCGGCCGCTCAAAACGGGTTCAAGAGGGGCGCCGTTCAAAGTTGCGGTGCCGGAGCGGTATTTAAAGCCCGGCGGCAGAAGGTCGCGCAGACTTATGGACAGGAGCGCCGAAGCGAGCGTGTTGCGCGCCGTTATCGTGTAGGAGACGAACTCGCCGCGGCTGACGTCCGTTTTTTGCGCGGTCTTCACCACAAAGACAGCGTCAGCGAGAATGGGGTCGAGCGGGACGTGGTTGTTGACCACGGCCGCCTCGGCAGCGGTATTGAACAGGAAGCTCAGATAATAGCCCGTAGGCTGAACACCGGCCGGAGCCGTGTTCTGGAGCTGGACGAGGTACGGATCGGGCGTAAGCGGAACGTCGAGGCAGTTCGCCGAAGCGCACAGGCCCGACGAGGCCAGCGGCGGGATGATGGAGGACGGTATGCCCGGCAGGCTTGTTGCATAGTTGGCGGGCGCCGCGAAACGGAGAGCGTACACGCCGAGCGGGGCGCCCGCGGCGAAGTTGATGTCGAAACGGTAGAACCCGTCGGCGGCGGTGACCTGGCCG
>SESF01022957.1_pt1 | contig 18093 bp, 19 predicted proteins | sample 3171521 | NCBI WGS metagenome assembly SESF01 (sample SAMN10866945, study PRJNA518727) | freshwater metagenome | biome: subpolar coniferous forest; feature: holomictic lake; material: water; isolation source: holomictic Lake 227, 6 m and 8 m depth | place: Canada: near Kenora, Ontario | collected...
GCGCAGCGTGTTCCCCGCGCTGTCCTGGTAGATCCCCTGCCCCCAGATCTGCCAGTAGCCGATGCCGCCCCCGACGTCGAGCGTGCCGAACTCGGTGATCCAGACCGACTTGTTGAACTGGAGCTGCACCATGAGCGGACGGTCGGTCCCGAAGATGGCCGCGTACGGGAGGGCGTTCGTGAACTCGGAGTCGATGTTCGGGGCGAAGGGGGACACCGTGACCTGGAAGGAACCCCAGCGCGGCGACTCCTTCCAGCTGATGACCGGCGTCTGGGCCGCGGCCGGGAGGGCGGTGACCAGCAGGAGCGCGAGCAGAACCTTCTTCACGAGCGCCTCCTGCGGGCGGCGAGCAGGGCCAGGACGGCGAGGACGGGGGCGAGTGCGCCGGCGCCGCCGGTTCCGCAGCCGCCGGTTTCCACCCCTCCCACCGCCTTGTAGGTACTCCAGAAGTCCGCGAAGGGGAGCGGCGTGGTGTCGGTGCCGGCCGGGTAGACCGCGGAGGTCGCGCCGGGATTGCCCGCCACGCTGGAGCCGACCGCGGTGAGCTTGTAGGCGACACCGTTCGTGAGGCCGCTGCACACGATGGTGCCGGCGTTGCCCGGGCCCCCCGTGGCCGCCGTCCCGGTCGGAGGCGTGCAGGTGACCGTGAAGGTGACCCCCGTGGTGGCCTGGTAGTCGGCGGTCACGGTACCGGGGGTCACGTTGAGGGAGAGCTGCGAATCGCCGGGCGTGGAGCCGCTGATGACGGGTGCGGGCGGGGCGGCCAGCTGAAACCTGAAGGTGCCCTGCGCGGCGAGCTGCCAGTTCGTGGTCAGGCCGAGCGGCAGGTAATAGACGCACAGGTTGATGTCCTGATCGGTCGCCAGCGTGCAACTGGTCACGCCCGCACCGGTGGCCATGGAATTCACCGGGATGCTGGAGATGGCCTGGGTGGCCGCCGTGGCGAGGACGTCCTGGAAGATGCCGGTGGGGACGCCACCGGAGGTGGTGCACCCGGTGCCGGTGGCTACCGTGGCCACCCGCCACTTGTCGCCGGCGGCGATGGTGAGGGAGGTGACGAGGGTCCAGGTCGAGAGGGTGGTGCTGGAGGCGCAGTCGGCGCGGTTCGCCTGCCCCCTCACGCTCTGCGTGGTGACGAGTGCGGTCACCGTGCCGGCGGTGGTCTGGCCGAGGGCAAGCCCGGGGAGGAGGATCAGGAGAAGCGTGGCCTTGCGGAGCATGGGTCGCGATTCTGCAAGGGAGGGGCCAGCCATGCAAGCTCCCGTTGCCGCCGACGGACGCAAAGGGGGCGGGCCGAGGCCGCCTTTTTGGCAAAGCCGGCTGGCGGCGCCCCTCCCGCGTGCCAATTTGGCAAGGATCCGCATGGTGGCGAGCCTCTAAGAAAGGCGCTGGCGCACCCAGGCCTCGGCGATGCGAACCGCGTTCCCGGCCGCCCCGCGCCTCAGGTTGTCGGCCACAGCGAAGAGGTCGAGCCCGTTCGGCTGGGAGGCGTCCTCCCGGACCCGCCCCACCAGCACCGCGTCGTCGTTCACCGCCAGCATCGGCATCGGATAGACCCTCCCGGCGGGGTCGTCGATCACCTTCAGCCCGGGGGAGGCGCGCAGCACCGCCCGGGCCGCCTCGACGGTGAGCGGACGGGCCGTCGCGATATTCACTATAAGTGAATGACCGTAGAAGACCGGGACCCGGATCGCCGTGGCGGTGATCCCGAGTCCGGGTGCGGCGAGCAGCCGGCGCAGCTCGCTCCCCACCGCGGCCTCCTCCTCGGTGCTCCCGCCCGGGAGGAAGGCGCCCACCTGCGGAACCAGGTTCATCCCCATCCGGTGGGAGAGGTCGGACGGCTCGGGCTCCTCGCCGTTCAGGAGCGCGACCATCTCCCGCTCGAGCTGCCGGACCCCGGCGCGCCCCGCACTGGAGGCGGGGAAGAGGACCGTGACCACCACCCGGACGAGACCGGCCTCGCGGTGGAGCGGCGCGAGCGTGAGCGCGAGGGACACCACCGGGCCGGAGGCGGACGCCACCACCCCTCGCACCGACCCGCGCGCCACGTCGGCGTCGTTGACACCCGCCACGACGAGCGGGACCCCCTCCTCGGCGCGGAAGGCGCCCGAGAGGTCCACCGAGAGGCACCCATCGGCCCAGGCGCGAGGCGCGAGCTCCCGGGCCGCCGCCGCGGGTACGGCCAGGATGGCGACGTCGCAGCCGCGGAAGGACCGTTCGGAGACGGCCTCCACCTCGTACTCCTCCCCCCGGAACTCGAGGAGGTCCACCTCCGACCTCGTGGAGGCGAGGAGTCGCGGGATCCCCGGCACGTCGCGTGCCTCCAGATCCTCCAGCACGGCGCGCCCCACGGACCCGGTGGCCCCCACCAGGGCGAGCTGCAGCGGTTTCTCGGTCATCGTCGGGCTCCCTCCCGGAGCAGATCTCGCAGCGCCGGCTCGAGCGACGGCCACTGGAAGCGATAGCCGAGCGCGAGCGCACGCCGGGGCAGGACCCGCTGGCTGGCGAGCACCACCTCGGCCATCTCGCCGAGCACGGCCCGCACGGCGAAGGCCGGCGCGCGGAGCAGGCTCGGGCGGCGCAGCACGCGCCCCAGCGCCCGGGCCAGGTCCCGGTTGCGCACCGGGTCCGGGGCGGTGGCGTTCACCGGGCCGCGCGCCTCCGGATCGAGCAGCGCGAGCCGCAGGATCCCGACCTGGTCGGCCACGTGGATCCAGGACTGCCAGAAGCTCCCGTCGCCGATGGCGCCTCCGGCGAGCATCTTGAAGGGCAGCGCCAGACGCGGAAGCGCTCCTCCGTCGGGGGAGAGCACGATGCCGGTGCGCACGAGCACGACGCGGGCCCGCCGGGCGGCGGCGCGCGTGGCCTCCTCCCACTCGAGCGCCAGATGGGCCAGGAAGTCGTTGCCGGCGGGGGAGGCCTCGTCGATCACCTCGTCGCCCCGCGGGCCGTAGTAGCCGATGGCGCTCCCGTTCACGAGCACCGCCGGGCCGCCCGCGCCGATCACGGAGGCCACGTTCCGGGTGGAGAGCACGCGGCTGTCGCGGATCCGCTTCCGCCGCTCCTCGGTCCAGCGCCCCTCGGCCACCGGCTCGCCGGCCAGGTTCACGCAGGCGTCGCAGCGGGCGAGCTCGTCCTGCCACGGCCCGGCGAGCCCCGGGTCCCCCGTCACCAGGCGTGCACCGGCCGGAAGCCCCTGGGGCGCGGCGCGGCGGGAGAGCGCCAGCAGCTCGTGGCCGTCGGCCAGGAGGGACTCCGCGAGGGCACGGCCGATGAGGCCGGTGGCACCGGTGAGGAAGACGCGCATGATCAGGGGATCCCGTTCGGGAACTTCACTTCGGCCTCGCTCTTGCGCACGTAGTGGGGCTCGAGCGCGAAGAGGGCCTGGTCGTCGTAGGCGGCGGCACCGAGGCGCGGGGCCGCGAGCCGCCCCACCGCATCGGCCGAAGGGGTGGACGGGGCACCCGCGAGCAGCGGCAGCGCGGATTCCATCGCCTCGCGGTGGGCCTCGTAGCCCTCGCCGAAGCCGAGCACGCGCCCCAGGCCGGCGAGACGCGAGGCCACCGCGCCCGGGGGAAGCGCCTCCTCGGGACGGACCGGCTCGGCCGCGCCGTTCGCGACCCGGTAGAAGCCGGCGTAGACCTCGCCCTTGCGCGCGTCGAGCATGGGGACGAGGACCGCATCGCTCCCGGCCGGCAGCGCCGCGGCCGCCTCCAGGGCCATCGCCGCCAGGCTGGACACGCCGGCGATGGGTCGCCGGTTGGCGTAGGCGAGCCCCTTCCAGGTGGCGAGGCCGATGCGCAGCCCGGTGAAGGATCCGGGGCCGATCCCCACCGCGAAACCCTCCACCTCGTGCACCTTCCGACCCAGCGCGGAGAGCAGGTCGCTGAGGGCGCCGGGGAGGCGGGTCCCGTGGCCGGGTCCGGGCGAGACCTGCCGGTCGGTGCGGGAGGTGAGCACCTCGACCGACCCCGCACGGAGCTCGAGCAGGGCGCAGGAGAGCGTGGGCGTGGCGGTATCGATGGCGGCGACGAGCATGGGAGCGCTTCCGACTCCCTAACCCATCAACCGGACGATGTCGTTCTTGAAGACGAAGATCATGAGGAAGAGGAGGAACACGATCCCCACCAGGTTGGCCACCTCGCGAGTGCGGATCGAGAGCGGCCGGCGCGTGGCCGCCTCGACGAGGGTGGCCACCACGTGGCCGCCGTCGAGCACGGGGATGGGGAGCAGGTTCATGAGCCCCAGGTTCACGCTGATGAGCGCCATCTTGAAGAGGAAGCTGGCCCAGCCCTCCTGCGCGGCCTGGGCGGCGATCTGGAAGAGCATGATCGGGCCGCCCACCGTCTTGAAGCTGATCTGCCCCTGCACGATGCGGGCGATGCCGAGGGCGGTGAGCCGCACCACCTCGCCGAGGTGCCCGAACGCGGTGCCGAGCGCCTCGCCGGGCCCGACCGAGAGGGGCACCTCCTCCGCCACGAGCGCCTTCGAGTCTACGAGTCCGCGCTGGTCGGGGAAGAAACCCAGCACCACCCGGCGGTGCGTCTCCCGCGTCATCTCGTCCACGTACTCCTGATCGACGGGGACGAGCTCGGTGGTGCGGCCGTCGGTGAGCCCCAGCTTCACCGGGGTCCCGGTGAGGAAGTCGGCCGAGAGCTGGTTCAGCTCGCGGAAGGAGCGGACCGGCTTGCCGTTCACCGAGGCGATGGCGTCGCCGCGCCGCAGGCCGGCCTGGTCGGCCGGGCTCCCCGGCAGCACCCCGGCGACGAAGGTGGAGATGGTGGGGTCCGCGGCCTGGAAGGCCGGCTTCCCCTCGACGCAGGTGGGCACCGGCCCCAGCTTCATCGGCTCGTAGGTGGAGAGCGCCACGCCGGGCGCGCGCAGCGGCGCTTCCCGCAGCACCTCCACCGGAAGGGGGGCGCAGGCCGCGGCCCCGAGCGCCCGGTCGAGGTCGCCCATGTTGCGGATCGGCTCCCCGCCGGCGCGGACCACGAGGTCGAAGGGCTGGAGCGGCCCCGCCCGGCCCGGAAGCGAGGGCGCCACCACCGCGGAAGGCCAGGACGGAGTGACCCCGATGACCCCGCGGGTGATCGTCTCGACGGGGTTCGACTCCTTCTCGGCGGCCGGGATCACCGGGACGACCACCCGCTGGCCGGCGCGCATCACCGTGAAGTCGATCCGCTCCCCGGCGCGGGGGGCCACCATCTGCCGGAGGTCGGAGAAGTGGCGGATCGGCGCGGCCGGGCGCCCGGGCACGGTGACCTCGACCACCCGGTCTCCCGGGTGGAGGCCGGCCCGCTCGGCGGCCGAGCCGGGCATGACGGTGCCGAGCGTGGGCCCGGGCACCATCGTGCCGTTCTGCGCGAGGGCCAGCGCGAAGTAGACGACGACCGGGAAGGCCAGGTTGGCCCCCGGGCCGGAGAGCGCGATGACGAGCCGCTTCCACGGGGCGGCCTCCAGGAATCCCCGCCCCCGGTCCTCGGGCACGACCTCCGCGCCCGGCTCGTCGCCGGCCATCTTGACGTACCCGCCGAGCGGCAGGAGCGAGAGGACGTACTCGGTCTCCCCGCGCTTGACCCCGAACAGGCGCGGGCCGAAGCCGATCGAGAACTTCGTCACCTTCACGCCGAGGAGCTTGGCGGCCAGGAAGTGGCCGAGCTCGTGGACGAAGATCAGCCCTCCGAGCAGGAGGACGATCGATCCGACCTTGAGGAGGATGTCGCTGGCCATGGAGAGTTCTAATGCGCCACGCGGCGCAGCGCCTCGGCCCGTCCCCAGTCGGAGGCGGCGATGGCCTGATCGACCGAGTCGAGCCGCTCCGGGCGATGGGCGTCGAGCACCTGGGCGCAGATCCGTGCGATGTCGTCGAACCGGCAGCGCCCCGCCAGGAAGGCCTCCACCACCCCCTCGTCGGAGCCGGAGAGGACGGCCGGGGCGGTCCCCCCCATCTCGAGGGCCCGGTAGGCCAGGGTGTAGGCCGGGAAGCGCTTCGGGTCGGGGGGCTCGAAGGTGAGGCGCCCGACCCGGGCCAGGTCGAGCGCCGGGAGGTCGAGGGCGATCCGGTCCGGATGGGCGAGCGCGTAGCTGATCGGGCCGCGCATGTCGGAGACGCCGAGCTGGGCCACCACCTGGCCGTCCACGTACTCCACCATGGAGTGCACGATCGACTCCGGGTGAACCAGGATGTCGATGCGCTCCGGGGGTACGTCGAAGAGCCAGCGGGCCTCGATGACCTCGAGCCCCTTGTTCATCAGGGTCGCCGAGTCGATGGTGATCTTGGCCCCCATGCTCCAGTTGGGGTGGCGCAGCGCCTCGGCCGGGGTGACGTCCGGCAGCCGCTCGGCGGGGTGGTTCCGCAGCGGCCCGCCGGACGCGGTGAGGATGAGCCGGCGGACCTCGGAGTGGTTGTGCCCGACGAGGGACTGGAAGATGGCGCTGTGCTCGCTGTCCACCGGGAGGATGGAGGCCTTCCGCTCGGCGGCGCGCCGCATGATGAGCTCGCCGGCGAGGACGAGCGACTCCTTGTTGGCGAGCCCCACCGGCTTTCCGGCCTCGATGGCCGCGGCGGTGGAGCGGAGCCCCGCCCCTCCGGAGATGGCGGCCAGCACCAGGTCGGCCTCGGGGAGCGAGGCCACCGCCACCGCCCCCTCCTCCCCGTGCCGGATCTCGGGCGCGTCGGGCCCGAGCCGCTCCCGGAGCTCGGCGGCCGTGGCCGCATCGGAAACCGAGACGAGGAGCGGCCGGAAGGCGCGGACCTGCTCCGCCAGCCGGGCGGCGTTCCGCCCCGCGGCGAGCCCCACCACCGAGAAGCGCCCCGGGGACCGGGAGACGACGTCCAGGGCCTGGACCCCGATCGAGCCGGTGGAGCCGAGGATGGAGAGTCGCCTCATCGGTGGAACCACAGGGCGCAGGCGACCACCCAGGGGGCCACGAAGAGGACCGCGTCGATGCGGTCGAGCAGCCCTCCGTGCCCGGGGAGCACCTTGCCCGAGTCCTTCACACCGGCGGCCCGCTTCAGCATCGACTCGGAGAGGTCGCCGAGCGGGCCGAGGAGGGCCGCGCCTGCGCCCACCAGCGCGGCCGGGGCCACGCCCAGGTCGGGGAGGAACAGCCATTTCACTACCAGTGAACAAGCGACGCTCCCGGCGGCCCCGCCCCAGAACCCCTCCCAGGTCTTCTTGGGCGAGATGCGCGGCGCGAGGGGCCGTTTCCCCAGGAAACGGCCGGTGAAGTAGGCGAAGGTGTCGTTGGCCCAGGTCACGATGAAGAGCAGGACCACCCACTGCCAGCCGGCCCGCTCCCGCAGGGCCACCACCGAGGCCGGGAGCAGTCCGGCGTAGCCCCAGGCGAGCGCGGCCAGGCCGGCCGACCGGGGCGCCTCCGCGAGCTCCCCGCGCTGCAGCATGCTGGTGGCGAGGAGCGCCACCACGGCGCCCGCACCCACCACGCCGGCCCAGTCCTGGAACGGCTTCCCGCCGTCGCTCCAGAGCCAGGCCCCGATGGGGAAGAGCGCCGCGCCCACCACGCCGATCCAGCCGGTGGGGGAGATCCGCTTCTCGAACATCCAGATGAGCTCGCCGGCCGAGAGCGCCGCCGCCACCGCGATGAGCAGCGCGAACTGCCACTCCCCGAGCCAGGTCATCCAGACGGCCACCGGGAACAGGATCAGGGCGGTGACGACGCGGACGGCGAGGTTGCGGTTCTGCTCTTTCATCCGGGCCTACCCGCTCGTCACCTGGGCCGCGGTGAGGCCGAAGCGGCGCTCCCGCTGCTGGAAATCGGCGATGGCGCCGAGGAGGTCCGTCTCGCGGAAGTCGGGCCAGAGGGTCTCGACGAAGACCATCTCGGCGTAGGCCGCCTGCCAGAGCAGGAAGTTGGAGATGCGCCGCTCGCCGCTCGTGCGGACGAGCAGGTCGAGCGGGGGGAGCCCGGCGGTCCAGAGGTGGGCTTCGAGCGCGTCGGCCTCGACCGGGCCGACCCGCGCGGCGGCCTGGGCGGCCTGGACGATCTCCTCCTGCCCGCCGTACGAGAGGGCCAGGGTGAGCACCATGCCGTCGTTGCCGGCCGAGGCGGCCCGGACCGACTCGAGCCGCTCCCGGACGAAGCCGGGGAGCCGCCCCGTCTCACCGATGGTGTGGAGCCGGATCCGGTTGTCCATGATCTCGGCCCGCTCCGAGTCGAGGTACTCGGCGAGGAGCTGCATGAGCGCCCCGACCTCCTCGTCCGGCCGCCCCCAGTTCTGGGAGCTGAAGGCGTAGAGGGTGAGCGCCTCGAGGCCGATCTTGCGAGCCTCCCGGGTCACCGAACGGACCGACCTGGACCCCTCCCGGTGCCCCTCCACCCGGGACCGGCCACGGGTCTCGGCCCAGCGGCCATTGCCGTCCATGATGATGGCGACGTGGCGCGGCAGCGTTCGAGCCCGGACGCGGGACTCCATCCAGGAGAGGAGATCCATCTCGGCCACGGGCGGCTTATAACACGCCCCCCCCACGGGCTGGGGAGGGGGTGGTTTGACCCCGCGACCCCGCGACCTCTATCCTTTTCCCCGTGCCCCCGCGGTGTGTCGGCCCTTGGGAAATTCTCACGGTCATCGGCCGAGGGGGGGTGGGGACTGTCTACCGCGCCCGCCACCTGCTCGACGGCATGCCCGCCGCGGTGAAGCTCCTGGGACCGGCCCCGGCGGTGGACGCCACGTCGGCCCGGCGGCTCGCGCGGGAGTTCGAGGTCCTCCGCGCGCTGGTGCACCCCAACATCGTCCGGGTCTTCGACGCCGGGCAGGTGGAGGGCTACTCCTGGCTCGCGATGGAGCTGGTCGAGGGGCTCGACCTCCGGACGTACCTCGCTCCCCTGGCGGGCAGCCCCATCCTGGAGCTGCCATCCTTCCTCGCCTCCTCCCCGCCGGAGGGGGCGGAGGAGCCGGTCTTCGACATGGCGGCCTGGCTGCTCGAGCCGGAGACGCACGGGGATGCCGCGGCCCTCGTGTCCCGCCCCCCCCGCTCCGGGGTCGAGGACATCCGGGCCTTCGCCGACCTGATGGACGAGCCGGAGACGAACGACCGATCCGGCTCCTGGGCCCGGACGGCCGATCCGCCCCGCGCGGTCGATCTGGCGGGCGGGGAGGAGCCGGAGCCCGAGGTCCCGTCGGTGGCCCTGACGCGCCTGCTCAACCGCCCGGAGCGGATGGCCCGGCTCCGCGACGTGCTCGGGCAGGTGATCGACGCGCTCGACTTCGTGCACGGCAAGGGGTTCATCCATCGCGATCTGAAGCCCTCCAACATCATGGTGGACGACACCCGGCGCGTCCGGATCATGGATTTCGGCCTCGTGAAGCAGCTCTCCGATGCGAGCGCGCTCACCCTCTCGGGACGCGTGGTCGGCACCTACCGGTACATGGCACCGGAGCAGGCTTCCGGGCGCGAGGTGGACCACCGCTCCGATCTCTGGAGTCTCGGGGTGATCCTCTACGAGCTCCTCGTGGGTCGTCCGCCCTTCCCCTCCTCCGTGCCCTCCGAACTCTGGAGGGAGATCACGTCGGTGGAGCCTCCGGCGATCCGGGAGATGAACCCCGCAGCCGACGTCGCCCTTGCGGCCGCAGCCGAGCGGCTGCTCCGGAAGGACCCCGCAGACCGCATCCAGACCGCCGCCGAGTTGCGGTCCGCCATCGTGGCGCCCGCAGAGGCCTGACAGATCGGACCGCTAGGCTCCGGACGTGTCGCTCATCCCCGCTGGGTCCTTCTCCTACACCGCCCTCGTCTCCGAGTTCTTCCTCCAGCTCCGGGGGGCGGGGATCCTGCTCTCCCCGCTCGACCTGGAGCTGGTGGCGGAATGGGAGCGCCGGGGCGTCCCGGCGCAGGTGGTGTGCCGCGGGATGCGACGGGGGTGGGACGTGCTCGTCGAGGAGCGCGCGCCGGGCGCGGCCCCTCCCCGCTCGCTCCGCGCACTCCGCGGCTTCGTCGAGGAGGAATGGCGCGCCTACCGCGAGGGGCGGGTCGGGGACGGCGGCGCCCGGGGTCCCGAGGCCGACGCGGCGCGCGCCCGCCTGGCCGATGCCCGTGCGCGGCTCGGCGAGGCGGAGGGCGCGGCCGACGGGGAGCGGGCCCTCGGGTACCGGGAGGCTGCGGCGCTCCTGCCGGAGGAACCCGTGGCGCTCGACGAGCTGGAGCGGGCCTTCTCCCGCGCCGACGACCGGATCCTGCACCGGTGGATCCGGTCGCTCCCCCGGCCGGAGCGCGCGGCCCTCGGCCCGCGCTGCCGGCTCCTCGCCGGCGAGCGAACGCGCCGCGCGCGACGCTCCTCCTACCGCCACACCCTCCGCACCCACCTCTTCGAGGCTGCACGGCGGGCGGGGATACTCTGCCTTCGCGGGACCGTGTAGACTCCGCCGCCCGATGGCCGAAAAACCCGACAGCAGCGCCGCCTGCAAGGAGTGCGGCGGGGCGGGCTACGTGGTCGAGCAGGTGGTCGGCTCCCCGGCCCGCGCGCGGCGATGCGCCTGCCAGGCCACCTGCCCCCGCTGCGGCGGGAGCGGCTACTTCATGGTGACCTCGGGGCCGGGGCGGGTCGCCCAGGCCTGCGATTGCCGCCACCTCGACCAGCGCATCGCCACCTTCAACGCGGCCGCCATCCCGGCCGCCGTCGCCCGGGCCTCCTTCGAGAACTTCCGGCCCTGGTCCCAGAGCCAGTCGAAGGCCCGGGCCGCCTGCGAGAACTTCGCCCACCAGGTCCGGTCCGACCGGGCCAGCCGGGGAGTGCTGCTGCACGGGAAGCCGGGCTGCGGGAAGACCCATCTCCTGGCCGCGTCGCTGCGCTGGCTGGCGCTCGAGAAGGGTGTCTCCTGCCGCTACGTCGAGTTCATGCTGCTCCTCTCGGACATCCGCGCGGGGTTCGGCTCGAACCGCGGCCACATGGAGATCCTGGGGCCGCTCGCGAACGTCCCGGTGCTCGCCATCGACGAGCTGGGCAAGGAGCGGGGCACCGAGTGGGAGCGGTCGATGCTCGACGAGCTCATCAGCCGCCGCTACAACGCCGGCCTCACCACCATCTTCGCCACCAATTACCCGCGCGACCCGCAGCCGGTCCCGGTGCCGGTGGGCGGCAAGCACCACACCGCGTCGAAGGAGTTCCAGCGCGACGCCGAGGTGCTCAGCCTGGAGGAGCGGGTCGGCCAGCGCATCTACTCCCGCCTGAACGAGATGTGCGACTTCGTCCAGCTCGAGGGTCCCGACTACCGCAAGGACGCCGAGCCGGGCCGCGGGTCCTTCTGGAGGTAGGGGCGCGCATGGCCGGATTCGAGGGACGGATCGCGCTGGTCACGGGCGCCGGGTCGGGCATCGGCCGGGCGGCGGCGCTGCGGCTGGCGCGGGACGGGGCGATCGTCGTCGCGACCGACGTGCGGGTGGACGCGGCGCGGGAGACCGCCCTGCTCGCAGGGTCCGGTGCGGTCGCGCTGGAGCTGGACGTCCGCGATCCCGCGTCGTGGGAGCGCGTCCTCGCTTCGCTGCCGGCGGCGCCGCTGGGCGTGCTGGTGAACGGTGCGGGCGTGACCGGCCTCGGGGCGGGGGCGGGGGCGGCGGCGCAGGACCCGGAGACGCTGTCGCTCGAGACGCTCCGGGCCGTACTGGCCGTGAACCTCGAGGGGGTGGTGCTGGGATGCCGGTACGCGATCCGCGCCATGCGCGAGCGGGGCGGCAGCATCGTCAACGTCTCCTCCCGGGCCGGGTCGATCGGGGTTCCGGGGGCGGTCGCCTACGGGGCGAGCAAGGCCGCGGTGGGGAGCGTCACCCGCTCGGTCGCGCTCCACTGCGCCGGAGCCGGCCTCGCGGTGCGGTGCAACGCGGTGGTTCCCGGCGCCATCGACACGCCGATGTGGGGGGCGCTCCTGGGGGACGGGCCGGACCGGGCGGAGCGGGCCGCGCGGGTGGGCGCGGAGGTGCCCCTCGGGAGGATGGGGACCGCCGAAGAGGTGGCCGAGGCCATCGCATGGCTGGCGTCGGACGGCGCGGCCTACGTCACCGGGACGGAGATCGTGGTGGATGGAGGAATGGCGGCGGGACCGGTGGCGCGGCGGGGGTGAAGCGCGCCGTGATGGAGCGGTACACGGGGCCGGCGGGCGTACGCGAGCCCTGCGCCGCCTACTTCGTAGACGGCGCTGTGGGGACCAGCCTCCGGTGCAGCAACCGCACCGCGTCGGGCGCGCGGGCCGCCGCGCAGAAGGCCGTGACCCGGAGCGGCGTCGCCAGCACGGCGCGCGGCTCCTCCCCCACCTCCCGCAGCGCCGCGACCACGTCGAGGAGCAGCCCCGGTCCCGCACCGGCACGTGAACCCACCACCGAGACCGACCCGGCGTCGCGGTCGTCCACCGCCGCGTCGGGCACCGCGGCGACGAGATCGCCGCGCGCGGCCGGCCACTCGTGCACGTTGTCGAGCGGGATCACGAGGAGCGCCCGCCCGCCGAGCGCGGCGACCTCCACCGGCGTCGCGCCGCGACGCCCGAGCGCCGCGATGGCCGGAGCGAGCCCTCCCCAGGGCAGCTCCACGAGCGCGAGCCCCTTCTGCGAGGTCACGCCGGCGACCCGGTCGCCCGGAGCGGCGTGCCCCCGCACCACCGTCTCGGCGGCCGAACCCGACGTCGCGCGCGCGTGGATGGCGATCCCCTTCTGGCGCGCGAACTCCACGGCGTCGGCGTTCAGCACCTTGGCCCCCGCCCGCGCCAGCTCCTGCATCTCCTCGTAGGAGATCTCGTCGAGGCGGCGCGGGTTCTCGACCACCCGCGGATCGGCCGTGTAGACGCCATCCACGTCGGAATAGATCTCGCAGTCGGCGCCCAGCGACGCCGCCAGGGCGACCGCGGTGGTGTCCGAGCCTCCCCGGCCGAGCGTCGTCACCTCCTTGCGGGGCGACACGCCCTGGAAGCCCGCCACGATCACCACCCTTCCCCGGTCGAGCTCCTCCCACACCCGAACCGGCCTCACCTCGACGATGCGTGCGGAGGCGTGCTGTTCGTCGGTGAGGATCCCGGCCTGGCTCCCGGTGAAGCTCACCGCCGGGACGCCCAGGTCCTCGAGCGCCATGGCGAGCAGCGCCATCGAGATCCGCTCGCCGGCCGTGAGGAGCATGTCGAGCTCCCGGCGCGCCGGGCTCGGGGAGACCTTGCGGGCGAGGGCGAGCAGCTCGTCGGTGGTCTTGCCCATGGCCGAGACGACGACGCAGATCCGCCGGCCGTCCCGCCGGGCGGCGGCCACCCGCTCCGCCACCTTGCGCACCTTCTCCACGTCGGCCACCGACGAACCACCGAACTTCTGCACCACCACTTCCATCGCGTGCCTCCGCCCCTTCCGGGCCCGGGGATCCTAGCACCGCGCCGGCCGGCTCCTTGACAGGGATCGCACCGGACGCGATGGTCGTCCGGGCGGCGTACGGCGTGCGGAGGGCGCGGATGATCGAGGTCAGCGGTCTCACCAGGCGCTTCCGCGAACGGACCGCCGTCCAGGACCTCACCTTCTCCATCGGTCGGGGCGCGGTCGTGGGGCTGCTCGGACCGAACGGCGCCGGAAAGACCACCACCCTCCGCCTCCTCACCGGCTTCCTGCCCCCCTCGGCGGGCACGGTGCGCGTGGCCGGCTTCGACGTCTTCGAGCAGCCCATGGAGGCCCGCCGGCGCATCGGCTACCTGCCCGAGATCCCGCCTCTCTACGACGGCATGACCGTGCGCGAGCAGCTCCGCTTCGCGGCCGACCTGAAGGGGCTGCCGCGCGCGCGCGTCCGCGAGGAGGTCGAGCGGGTGGCCGGCCTCACCAGCGTGGATGGCGTCCTCGACCGGCTCACCGCCAACCTCTCCAAGGGATTCCGGCAGCGGGTCGGCATCGCCCAGGCGCTGGTGGGCGACCCCGATGTGCTCATCCTCGACGAGCCCACCGTGGGGCTCGACCCCATCCAGATCCGGGAGGTGCGCGACCTCATCCGATCGCTCGGCGGCCGCCACACCGTGCTCCTCTCCTCCCACCTGCTGCCCGAGGTGGCCATGACCTGCTCCCAGGTGATCGTCCTGAACGAGGGGCGGCTCGTCGGCTTCGACACCCTGGACGGGCTCGTCGCCCGCCACCTCCCCGGACGGCGCGTCACCGTCCACGACATCGCCTTCCTGGAGGAGATCTTCGGGAAGCTCGTCACCCCCGCCTGAGACCCCGTGCGCGCCACCCTCGCCATCGCCCGGAAGGAACTCTCCACCTACTTCACCACGCCCGTCGCCTGGGTGGTGCTGGTGGTGGTCGCCTTCTTCTCGGCCCAGGTCTTCGCCGGCGCGCTGGACGGCTTCCGGCTCCTCACCAGCCGGGCCGGCGAGATCCCCGGGGGCGCCGCGCTGCTCGACCGGGTGAACCTCACCGACGCCGTGGTGGCGCGCCTCCTCGCCTCGGTCGGGCTCCTCCTCGTCATCGCCACCCCGTTCCTCTCCATGCGGCTCGTGGCCGAGGAACGTCGCTCCGGAACCTTCGAGCTGCTCATGACCTCCCCGGTCCACCCCGCCGAGATCATCGCCGGGAAGTACCTGGCGGCGCTCGGGGTGCTCGCGGCGGCGCTGGCGCTCGTGACCCTGCTCCCGGCGTCGCTCACCCTCGTCGCCCGGGGCGCGCAGGGCGGGAGCGCCGTGGAGTGGCCCACCGTCGCCGCCGGGTTGCTCGGCCTCTTCCTCCTCGGGGCCGCGGCGCTCGCCGTGGGGCTGGCCTTCTCGGCGCTCGTGGCCACGCCGGTCGTGGCGGCGCTGCTCTCGCTCCTCGTGCTGCTCGGACTGTGGCTCGCCGGGATGTTCACTGTGGGTGCTGGCAGCGCCGCGCGGAACCTGGCCAGCGGGCTCTCCCTCTCCGAGCACCTCGCCCCCTTCCTCCAGGGGCGCATCGCGCTCGCCGACGTCGTCTACTTCCTCTCCCTCGTCGCCCTCGGCCTCTTCGTGGCCGAGCGGGCCGTCGAGGGGCGCCGGTGGGGCGGCGCATGAAGCGCCCCCTCGCCGCCCGCATCCTCCTCGCCGCTGGTCTCCTCCTGCTCGCGTCCGCGGTGGTGACGCTGCTGCTCGGCGATGCGCGTCTGCTCGTCGGGAAGCTGGCGCTGGGCGTCGCCGCCCTGGCCGCGGGCGCGCTCCTCTCCGGACGGGACGGGCTCTCCCGGTCGCTCCGGGGGCGCGGGACCCACTTCGCCGCGGTCACCGCCGCGTCCGGACTGCTGCTCGCCGCCTCCCTGGGCGTGGCCGGCTGGCTGGCCCACCGGCGTCCGCTGGCGCTCGACGTGACCGGGCAGGAGCTCCACACCCTCTCCCCCGACACGGTGCGGACCCTCGCGGCGCTGCCCCGGGACGTGGAGGTGCTGGCCTTCTACCGGCCGGACGACGCCGCCCACGCCCCGGCGCTGGACCTGCTGCGCCGCTTCGCCGAGCAGGGCCCCCGGCTCCGCTTCGAGCTCATCGACCCGTACCGCGCGCCCGAGCTCGTGCGGCGCCACCAGATCTCGGAGTCGGGGACGCGGGTGGTGGTGGCCCCCGGACCGGGAGAGGCCCGGCTGCGCGAGCTCACGGAGGAGTCGCTCACGAACGCGCTCGTGCGCATCTCCCACCCGGACCGGCCGCGCGTCTATTTCACCCAGGGTCACGGAGAGCCCTCGCCGACCGACGCGGCGCGCCCGGGCTGGTCGCTGGCGGCGCGGGCGCTCGCGCGGGAGAACCTGGAGCTCGTCCCGCTGCAGCTCCGGGGGACCGGCGAGGTGCCGGCCGACGCGGCTGCGGTCCTGGTGGTGGGCCCCCGCCGCCCCTTCCTCGATCCGGAGGTGGCGACGCTCCAGGCCTACGCGCGGCGCGGCGGCCACCTGGGGATCTTCCTCGAGCCGGAGCTGGACCCGGGGCTCGACCCCGTGCTGGCCGGGCTGGGCATCGAGGCCGGGAACGACATGATCGTCGACCCGAGCCCGACCGCGCGCCTCGCCGGTGCGACGCCGGCCATGCCGATCCTCCGCGCCACCACCGCCCACCCGGTGAGCACCCCGCTCGCCGACGTGGGCGTGGTCTTCCCGACCGCCCGATCCCTCGTCGCGCGGCGGGGCGCACCGGCCCGGGCCGTGCCGCTCGTGCTCACCTCCGAGAGCGCCTGGGCGGAGACCGACCTCGGGTCGGTCTTCGCGGGCACCGCCCGGCTGGACGAGGGGGAGAAGGTGGGCCCCGTCCCGCTCGCGATGGCCGTCTCCTGGCCCGTCCCGGGCGACCCGCCGCGCGAGTTCCGGGCCATCGTGGCGGGCGACTCCGACTTCCTGACGAACGGCTACCTCCACCTCCTCGGCAACCAGGACTTCCTCCTCTCGGCGGTGAGCTGGCTCGCCGAGCGGGACGACCGCATCCCCATCCGGCCCCGCAACCGGGAGGCCTCCCGCCTCACGCTCACCGAGGCACAGGCCTCCACGCTCAAGTTCGTGGCCATCGACGTGGTGCCGCTCGCGCTGCTCCTCGTCGGCATCGCCGTCTGGCTGTCGCGCAGGGAGCGCTGAGCGTGAAGGCCCGGGCCCGGACGCTCCTCCTGCTCGCGTCGCTCGCCCTCCTCCTCGGCGGGCTGGTCGCCTGGGCGCTCCTCGGCGTGGAGCGCCCCGACGAGGCGGCCCGCGCCCGCCACGACCGGGAGGCCCGCGCGCTCCCCTTCCGGCCGGGCGACGTGACGCTGCTCGAGATCGCCCCGCGGGGGGTCCCCCAGGTGCGATGGACGCGGGTCGAGGGGGGATGGCGCGCCGAGCCATCGGGCGCTGCGGCCCGCGCCGAGGTGGTGGACGGACTCCTCGAGCGGCTCGCGGAGATGCGCGTGCGGGTCGTCCTGCCGGCGGGCGAGGGCGGGCTCGCCTCCCGGGGTCTCGACCCTCCCGCATCCCGCGTCGCCCTCACCCTCCGGGATGGCTCGACCCGGGCGCTCGACCTCGGGGACGAGAACGGCTTCGACCGGACGCGGAACGCCCGGCGAGGCGGCGAGATCCTGCTGGTCGAGGGGGTCCCGTCGGTGCTCTTCGACCCTGCGCCGGATCGGGCGATCGCCGCGCCCTGAACGGCCCCAGCGCGGCCGTCCGGCGAGCGGTCCCGGGGATGCGCTTGATCTTCCGGGGGCTTGCCCTTATCTTCCCGGTCCCCGAACATCCGTTTGCGAGAGGTTCCGAGCGATGGCACGTGTCACAGTGGAAGACTGCCTCCCCATGGTGGACAACCGGTTCGCCCTGGTCCTCCTCGCCACGAAGCGCACCCGCCAGCTGATGGCAGGGGCTCGCCCGCTGCTCGCGACCAGCCGAAACAAGGCCACCGTGCAGTCGCTCCGTGAGATCGCCACCGGGAAGGTCCGCTTCGATCGTTCGGTGCGCGATGCCCTGGCCGGCAAGTTCGACCGGGAGAAGCCGGTGGCTTCCTCCACCCCGTCCCGCAAGTAGCGCCCCGTTCCCCGAGCGGCGCGGCGAGCACTCATCTGGGTAGACTGCCAGATTGAGATTGTAACTACCTGATTTTACTGTTGTTTCTAGTTTCGTTCCGCGGGTTGACACCCGCCGGCGCGTGATTACACTCCACTCGCTCGTTGGCAGACGGGTCATCCGACTGCCAGGAGCCAAATCGTTCCAACCGGTTTCCGCGCCTCCCCAGGGACTCGCGCGGATTCGTTCGAAAGAGGAGAGAACACATGAAGATCCGTCCCCTTCAGGACCGCGTCATCGTGAAGCGCGTCGAGGAAGAGGAGAAGACCAAGGGCGGCATCATCATCCCCGACTCGGCCAAGGAGAAGCCGGCCGAGGGGAAGGTGATCGCCGTGGGCAAGGGCAAGATCGGCGAGGACGGCAAGCTGCAGCCGCTCGACGTGAAGGTCGGCGACCGCATCCTCTTCAGCAAGTACGCCGGCACCGAGGTCAAGGTGGACGGCGAGGAGAACCTGATCATGCGCGAGGACGACATCCTCGGCGTGATCGAGAAGTGATTTCCCCCAACGGAATGGAGCACTGAACATGGCTGCCAAGCAGATCCTCTTCGATCAGGTCGCGCGCGACAGCATCCTCCGGGGCGTCAACGTCCTCGCCGATGCCGTCAAGGTCACTCTC
>SESF01021504.1_pt1 | contig 18084 bp, 24 predicted proteins | sample 3171521 | NCBI WGS metagenome assembly SESF01 (sample SAMN10866945, study PRJNA518727) | freshwater metagenome | biome: subpolar coniferous forest; feature: holomictic lake; material: water; isolation source: holomictic Lake 227, 6 m and 8 m depth | place: Canada: near Kenora, Ontario | collected...
TACGTAGTGGAGCTTCGATAGCACGTAGAACGATATCAACACCTACTGATTGATCGTGATTTTTTCCTTTCAATCCAAACACTGCTTGTTTAGCACGGATTAAAGCAACTCCGCCACCCGGGACAATTCCTTCTTCCACTGCGGCTTTAGTAGCATGAAGAGCATCATCTACGCGGTCTTTCTTCTCTTTCATTTCTACTTCAGTTGCGGCACCTACTTTAATCACAGCCACGCCACCAGCTAACTTAGCTAGACGTTCTTGAAGTTTTTCACGATCGTAGTCGCTAGTAGCTGACTCAATTTGTGTACGGATAGTAGCAACACGACCATCGATGGCTTCTTTAGTACCTGCACCATCAATAACAATAGTGTTGTCTTTGGAAATTTCAACACGTGCCGCACGACCTAATTGGTCAAGAGTAGTGTCTTCTAACTTCATGCCAACTTCTTCTGAAATTACAGTACCGCCAGTTAACACAGCGATATCTTGTAGCATTTCTTTACGGCGGTCACCAAAGCCAGGAGCCTTAACAGCCGCAACTTTAATAGTACCACGCATGTTATTAACTACTAGAGTAGCTAGTGCTTCACCTTCTAGGTCTTCACAGATAATAAACAACGGACCTTGTTTAGCCACTTGTTCTAGTACCGGAAGAATATCTTTGATGCTGGTAATTTTCTTTTCGTAGATTAAGATGTATGGATTTTCTAAGATAGCTTCTTGTTTATCAGCTTGATTGATAAAATAAGGACTTAGGTATCCTCTGTCAAATTGCATGCCCTCTACTACGTCAAGTTCCATAGCAAGGCCTTGTGCATCTTCTACAGTGATAACACCTTCACGACCAACACGTTCCATGGCCTGTGCAATAATTGAACCAATTTCATTATCGCTGTTAGCTGAAATGGTACCTACTTGTTCGATACTAGCTGTTGTGTCGCACGGAACTGAAATTTTAGCAAGTTCGGCTACCACTGCGGCTACTGCTAGATCAATACCACGTTTTAAGTCCATTGGATTCATGCCAGCGGCCACAGCTTTGTTACCTTCTTTTACAATCGCCTGTGCTAATACCGTGGCAGTTGTTGTACCGTCACCAGCTTGATCAGCTGTTTTGCTAGCTACTTCTTTAACAAGCTGAGCACCCATATTTTGTAAAGGGTCTTTCAACTCAATTTCTTTAGCTACTGTAACACCATCTTTGGTAATGTGTGGTGCTCCGTAGCTCTTATTAATAATAACATTACGTCCTTTAGGACCTAATGTTACCTTAACTGCGTTTGCAAGGATGTTTACACCCTCAATCATTGTGTGACGAGCATTCTCGCCAAATTGTACGTCTTTAGCTGCCATATCTTAGTTCTCCTCAATAACTGCGTAAATTTCTTCTTCTTTAAGAATTAATAATTCTTCACCCTTAATCTTAACTGTCTGCCCAGTGCCCTTGCCAAACAATACTCGATCGTTAACTGACAATGACAGAGGAATTACAGTACCGTCTGGTGTACGTTTACCTGCACCAACTGCAAGCACAGTACCCTGATCTGGTTTTTCTGCGACGTTATCTGGAATGAATAGACCTGATGCTGTTTTTGTATCGGCTTCGATACGTTTAATGACTACACGGTCGTGTAGAGGATTTAATTGCATGTTTTTACTCCTTTGTTAAGCAAATAAAATTGTTTTGCCTTCGCCCTTATTAGGCACGTAAGCAACTAGTATAAACTAGAAAAATATTTATGTCAACTATTTTCATAGCCAAAAGAAACCCACCGAAGTGGGTTCTACTATTTTTGGTAACAAGGTATAGCTACCCCGGACGAAGCAGTTTCTTAGGCTGCTAATGCTTCAGTACCACGAGCGAAGCGGAAGCCACGGCCCATAGATACTTTAACTACGTCTTTAGTATTTGCTTTTTCTGCATTTACGATTTTTGCATTTAACGTGACCCCACGTGTTGCGTCGTTATCCTATCTCACCCAATCGATCCCAGTTCACCCACACTCAAGATACTCTTTGGAATACCTTCAGTGTAGGTGGCGGGAGTCGAACCCGCGTCTTGAATGCCTTACTTTACAACGTGCTTTTCAGCTACAACAATTCTTTTACTGAATTACTTCGGTGTGTTTTTTCTTTAGGCTCTTCTTAATAGATTTAAGCCAAAGTTTCTTTTGCTTCTTTTTATCATGTCGTACACATGCTAGATACATCTTACGAACTAATTTCTTTGTTTTCATAGCTGTGTTTCCTTGCCTAAGATAGTATTTATGGCTTAACTACTACTTCTGGTGCCTTGATATCCATAGGGCGCACCTGTTCTTCTAAACGTTTCTTTTCTGGCCCAAATAACTTCTGTCTAAAGTTGGCCATTAGACCAGGTCCCCACCAAGTGTTAACCATACTTTCAGCAAACGTAGCATATCCGCTATCGTCTGTATAACGTACCCAACAACCTTCGTGAACTGCAAGCTCACTACTTTCTGTTGCATAAGCACGGTTTGGATATTCTGTAGTGTTTGCACCTTTCAATTGACAAGGTTCAAGTGTTAATACTAGAAACCCGCCAGCGTCATTGGGCATATACATTTCTTTTGGTTCATCTGCCCAAGCAGATAGTGATACTAATAATGCTAGTGCAGCGATCCTCATAGTATACCCTCCATAGTAGCGGTCGGGAATAGAATCGGGATCGCTATACCAGTATTTACACCTTAGGCAGTAATTCCTGCTCGTGCTTTGATAGCATCTAAACTTAATTCTGATTTAGCTACACGCACAGTACCAACCTCAGTATACTTTTCATCCGCGGCGTCAATTGCGGCTGAGAAGTTTGTATACAAGTCCGTGGTCTTTAAGTGCTTGATGCAGTCTAATTTAGACAATGCCGTAGGCAACTCGATAAGGTTAATATCAGTATGACCATCTTTAACTAAGATCTTAACACGACTAACTAGATCGTTAGCAAAACGTACTTTGGTCTTACCATTAAGTGTTGAAATACCTGTTACTGTAAACATAAAATTTCCTTTTCATGTTGAAGTTTGTCTTGAACAACGAAGCTTTGTATATCACCAAAAGCCTCACCCATCTCAAACATATACTGCCAGAATTCTTGTTTGACGGCAGTAGTTTGAAATTCTAGATCAGCAAACACACCTTTGAGTGCCTGCGGAGTGATGTTTCCACCACAAATTCTTGTTAATTCTATGTATCTGTTCGTTTTCATATTATAGTTATTATAGCACCACTTACTCAAAAAGTCAACCGAAATATAAGATATTTTAGGCTATCCATCCCTGTCCTGTTATATTGTGTAACCAAGGGTAAAAACTAGGAATTTTCATAGTCCATTCACCATTAAAGTTCAAATAATTAGTAGGCGGGATTGCTATTGTGTCTGCATATAGTGGAATGATTTCGTGCCCGTCGATGCGCACTTTAACATCTAGTGCTTCCGGATGCTGTCGGGTCATAACGATTTTAACTTCCACAGGACTGTCAATTACCCTGTTCTTAACTGTTACTATTTTTGGACCTGATAATAGTCCATCGTGTACTACTGTTCCGTTAATTAGTGCAACACAAACGCACTGATCAAGTGGAGTTAGTAATAACTCAATTGGGTATTCTAATGTAGGTTTAATAGCCGTAGCTTCTGAGAAATTCTTCATATTCTGGTAGATAATCCACTATTGAATTGTTATGTATGCTTTCGTAGGCATGTAGGTATTCTATTAGATCTTTACGCTGTTTTTCTAAATCTTCTGGTGCTTTATAGCTGGCAATAAAGTCCCTGTATTCGTAGACTACAGTGGCTATAACAGGATCAATAATGTCATCTCTGCGTCTATTGATAATTACCTGCCCTGGTCTGACCAAGCCATGCTTGGCTATTGCAGCATCTATCTTTGCTAACACTTTGGCTCTAATGTCTTCAGGCAATAATTCCATACGTAGGCTAGCAGGATAATACAGTATATTACAACTTTCTGCAATTACATGATGTTCAACCATAAAATCAATCATTTGGTCCAAATGCCAAATTGAAAAGATATTAGGAGTAATACGTAACGAAATTTGTAAGTTAGTTTCTTTTCGTAGGCTCAAAAACTTTTCAATATTAGCTAATACTGTAGTAATCTTACCCGGCCAACGGATATAGTCATTTAGGTCTGTGACTGCTTCTACGCTAAGTCCTAGATGCACCTGTTTAAAACTACGTATAATGCGCTCTATGCGTTGATCGTATACTGTGCAGTTAGTTGTAGTGCCCATGATAACATTGGGCGCAATATCCCGTTCTATCAACTGGTCACATATATCATAGAAGCTTCTGATGTATAATGTTTCACCACCTAAGAAGTGTAGGTACTTGATGTTATCTATCTCAGCAATTTCACTGACAAATTTGGCTACTAATTCTGGATCATCTGACCAGTTAGTAATACGCACAGGGTCGTCAAACAGGGGAGATATCTTAAACAGCTTTTTATGATCTTCAGTTACCCGACTACTATATCTAGGTGGACACATGATACATGCACTGTTACAAGTGTTACCAAGGTCAATTTGAAAATCTACTGGCTGTGTTTGTGTTTGCCCGTTATTGGCATAAGAGTATTGGAAGTTATTCCAGTGCGGACTGCTACAGAATGTTTTTTCAAAGTTAGATTCAACAATGCCACTTTTAAGTAGTTGGCGTTGTCGTCCAGATACTTTACCGTGTGCTGATTCGTAATAGCAATCATTACACAGCGATGGTTTTTCACCGTTGAGTAAAGATGTACGTAATTCAGACATGATATCTGAATTTAGATATTCTGTTAAACTTGTATTTGAGATGTGGTGTTCTGTGCCAACAGAATAGTCTCCCCAACGGCAGGGTCTATAGTAACCGTCAGGGCTTATTCTTAAATGAAACCAAGGACTTGAACAGAAGCTGTCTTTCATTAACGTTTAGTAATCACTTCGTCTGCTAGACCGTAGGCTACTGCTTCTTCTGCTGATAAGAATGTGTCAAACTTCATAGTGTCAAACAATTCTTCGTAGGTTTTCTCTTTTGTATTGTGGCGTACATACAATTCAGTTAGACGTTTGTTAATACGTACACTTTCTTCAAAGCTACGTTTAGCATCTTCAAACTGTAGATCTTGTACGTGTACCGAGCCACGTGTGCCAGGGGTACCTGAACTAACACGGTGAATCATTGTGCGGCTTTCTGGTAGGACGAAACGCTTGCCCGCTGTACCTGCCTGCGCTAGGAAACTACCCATCGAACAGGCCTGCCCAAGTACGATAGTACGCACATCTGGTTTGATAAACTGCATAGTGTCGTAGATAGCAAGACCAGCAGTCACACTACCACCCGGACTGTTGATATAAAATAAGATATCACTTTCTGAATTTTCACTTTCTAAATAAAGCATCTGTGCTACAATAGAACTGGCTGTATGTTCGTTAACATCAGTGTCTAACATAACAATACGATCTTTAAGTAGACGTGAATAAATGTCATAGGCACGTTCACCTTGACTTGTACGTTCTACTACCATTGGGACTAAATTGGACATCTTGATTCCTCTAAAAAGTTAACAAATTCAGAAAATACAATTTTAAAATCTTGGTTCCGTAATTCATCTAATTTATTAATCATGCTAATAGTATTAGAAAATTCTTCACTTAGATCTTCACTATTCATATATTGTACTACATTTTTCAAATAAGATCTAGATAATTTTTCTGTTAGTTTATCTTTTATATGTTTTGGAAATACCTTAATGCTGTAATACGTTGGGTCAGACACTACCCCAATATAAGGTTTTCCTAATTTATTTTGTAGACACCACACAAGGAATTCCTCTAAATAAAATATATTAAAAATACTAACAGTGTGACTAACACTAAGTTGTATATTATCATTAGCATGTGCCTGAAATTCTTTTATATTCTGTTGTACCTGTTCCCAATTTCCAGGATGCCTAATATATTCAAATTGATTGCTAACTCCATCTATACTCAATTGGATATCAACTTTTTTAAAGTTACGCCATCTATTCCAAAACTCTTGGCTTGGAAATATGGTTGCGTTGGTCATATAGTGCAGACTAATAGATCCAGCATCTTGGGATATTAATCTATCTAGAAAACTTAGATGTTCATCAATACCAGCTAAGAATGGCTCGCCACCTGGAAATTCTACATGAATAACCTCAGAGCACATATCTTTAATTGCATCAATAAAAATAGTATCCTGATAAAATCGTTGATGCTTATATATTTTAATATCTTGCAATTTTTTAGATTCTGCTATCCACCCACTAGACGCATAACTACTACATGTTCTACAGGCTAGATTACAACTATTACCAAACGGTATACTTAAAACTTTTAATTTATTGAGATTGGGCGTCTGTTTGCGGAACACATACTTCCAGTCCAATTGCCGTTTACTAGGTAACCCAGCATCTTCATCATCCCAACAGCGTTTACAAGCCTCTGGCTTTTTTCCAGCAAGAAACTGTTCTTTTAGAAGCGCAAGTTCATTACTGTTAGTGTACTCACTCAATGATGTTGCTATAACGTTTTTATATTTACAGCAAGGTTTGAATTCTCCCTGAGGCGAGATATCTATTCCAACCCAAGGATGATGACATATATGTTCCATCACTTATTTAATGACGTTCTTGCTTCTCTTTACAAAAAACACAAAGACGCACACCTGGGATTGCTAGGCGACGTGCTAGTGGGATTTCATCGCCACATTCTTCACATTCTTCTAGACTAGGTTGAGCGGCCTGTTCTTCTAACTTACGGCGAACATTGGCAATGGCATTCATATTATTGTGAATAGCATGAAGTTGACCCATTTCTGCTTCTTCTTCATTGTTATATGTAAAGTCGTCTTTTAATTCAAGTTCTTTCATGTAATTCCTTATTAACTTATCAAATACTATTATACAGCCATTTAACCAAAATGTCAAGCGAAATATAATTTAATTAAGCCAGCTAGACAGACCAGTATACCTGCGGCATTGACCAGCATCTGCGGTTTGTTTGCTGTACGGAAACTCCATGCAAAATAGAATAGTCCGCCAAAGCAACCAAAAATAATATTAATAGGATACAGCTCAGGATAGAAGCTCATAATCACATACATGGTGATCAAGCAACTTGTGCCCAACCATTGTAGACTGTGATTAATCAAGCTAATGCTCCGTCTTCGACGAATTCTAATTCCATTAGGGCATCTGCTAAACTATCAAACCCTGCTACGTCATAGCCTGTACGATAGTGCTTGACATAATAAGGGCCATTGCCTGGACTTGCGTTAGTATCGATGCCAACTTCACCAATACCTTTAATTACTTTAATTGCTTGATCCATCTTATTCTCCTTTTACCAACTACTGTTATAGAAAACTTTCAAACCTAAGAACAACTGACTACGTGCTTCCTTAATAAATTTTAGGTCATCTTCGTAGTAGTAATCATCACTTGGATCGCCCCAAAAGAAACCCGTTGCTTCAATATTCTTAAGTTGACCTTGTTTAAGATCTTCTTCAAGATGGTCAATGTCTTCCCAAGTTAACTCAAGTTCGTCACCGTTGAAATCACCCTCGTTGCCTTTATGTCTCCAAAGACGTTCCATCCAACCATGTAGGTTTGGGTGTTTGCGCCAATAGGCAATTTCAATTGGTTTGGATACCTTGGGATTTTCATAATCGCCAGTATCTTTATTATACTCACCATCATCCCAATAGTCCTTATTTTGCCCTGATCTGGCAGCAACATAAGCATACATATCTAATCCCATTTTACTTCCTTTCTTAACTGTTTATGTATGCTATTATACTATCATAATGTAGTTGTGTCAACCAAAATTAAGTTAAATATTTGCATGATATATTTTGCTGACACGGACTCTGCCCAATGGCATCTAAGACAAATAGGATTAGATTCTGTACCAAATACCTTACATATAGAAGAATTTGAAGGCCCCAAACGTGCAGTATTTCATGTACCGTTTCCCTGGGAGCATGGATTGGGTGACGCATTTTCTCGCAGGTTTGCTAATGCATTAATACACTGCGATCGTATAGCAGTATTAGTTTCTGAACTTCATCAACATTGTGCAGACTTTATTAAAAATAATCAACACCCAAAAGTTCAATATTTTTTATGTGGGCACGTGCGTCATTGCAAATCAACTCCGTGGATGGATTGGTTTATTACTAGTACACAATTTTATAAAATTAATCCAATATTAGAACAACTACTCCCATATCAGGTTAAACCTAAAACATTTGATATACTATTAGGATTACCAAAAGCCCATAGAACTTTTGTATATGATTATATAAACAAACACAAATTAAATGATCAGGTTATTATGACCTACATGAATCCACTTTTACCCATCCAACAGCATTCACAAGAGCAATGGTTATGGGAGCCTGGTGTTGAAGTCCCACCGTATGAATTTAATTGGACAGTGACACAGGTTAAATATCACGGATATAATATGTCACTTAGTCAAGTAGTACCAATTTCAATATATAATCAAACTGCGTATAGTGTAGTCTGCGAAACTAATTTTCATAATTCATACAGTTTTAATACTGAAAAGATAGTTAAACCTATTCTTGGCGAAAGGTTATTTGTTATGTTTAGTAGTCAGCATTACTTAAAGAATTTACGTAGTTTGGGATTTAAAACATTTGACGGAATTATTAACGAAACCTACGATACTGTAGCCGATACTCAACAAAGATGGATAATGGCCTGCGAACAAATGACATATTTGTTTAACTCTCCGCAGGAAGAAATCTTAGCTAAAGTCAAACCAATTACAGAACACAATCGCCGTGTTATGTTAGAAACAGATTGGAATGGAAATTATTTTAGAGAATTTGAAGGTTTTTTGCGCGATTATACAAATCAAAACTAGCCAAGTTCTTGCCTTTGCTCTCGCACATAATATCAAAATGTTCTAAGAAGCTAAGTGCCCAATCATTAGTGGCAGTGTTCCAATAGAAGTCACTGTGCGCACGTAGTTTACTTTTCTTGTGACCACTCTCTAATAGATCTAAGTAGTGTGGTGCGGCACCAGTGTCGTGAGCAACGAGATAATCTTCACGACTAACGCTATAATGTAGAGTAGGACGCACGTCACGCCAACTCTCCAAAACACGATGGACACGGTGGTCCATAGGTGTGATGTATTCTCCTTCGCGTACCCAATGATGATGGATATCGAGCACGATAGGAACGCCGTGAGCACTAAGTACAAGACAATCATCCAATCCATGTTTCATCTCCTCGTTTTCTATAGTTAAGGTATTACGTGCTTCAACACTTAGTTTAGGTAGTACATCAATGATGCCTTGCGCACCTGCGCGGCCAGCAATATGTACATTACATTTAAAGTCTTGGAATCGTTGACCGTAGCCCATCATGCGAATCATGTCCGCATGGTACTCAAATTCTTCTATACTTCTACGAACAATGTCTGGATTATCAGATGCCAGTACAGTGAATTGACCCGGATGAAAAGAAAGGCGCACGCCGCGGCTACGAGCAAGAAGACCAACCTGAAGTAGCTGTTTCTCAAGGTAAAGCCTAACGTCAGACTTACGCCAAAAGTAACACCAACTAGACTCTGTATATACTGGTAAAATATCGCTTGATAAGCGAACCATTCTAAGGGATTCATCTAAATTTCCTACTCGTTGAACAAGTTTATAAGTTGATTGAATGTTTTGGACCATAAGGTCCCATAGCTTTTGTTCAGCTACTTCTCTAGTCTGCCGATTAAGCCAGGCCACAGTGGTACTACCTGTGTTGTACTGTTTAGCATCATCAGTGGGTTTAATTCCAAGGACTTGATCAGGACGATCAATCCACTTACAAGCAAAGCCTATGCGTTTAGTATTCATGTAGCTATTATAGCATCACAAATACTGTTTGTCAACCGTTATTCTACAGTACCAAACTTAGCCCAAAGAGTGCCACCTAGACAAACCCATCCAATAGCACTACCGTGGCCTGGTGCACTGTTCCAAACAAGTTGTCCGCCGATACCCGGATAATTTGGTATAGCAGCCGCGCTGGTCATCAACACCCCGCCTAGACTAAGTCGATCTACATGTACCAGACCATCTACATCAATCTTAATAGCTTCCTTGCCGTTGGCACCCAGGACTAAATGATGTCTGCGTGGTGTACCTACAAAGGCAGTGTCCTGTGCATATTTGTTGACTGTTACTTCCACTTCCTGGTCCCATACACTTAATGCAGTAGTTGGTTCTTTGGTGTTAATACCCACACGCCCATTAACTGCATATATAGTATCACTTAATAGAGTATCGCCGGTAGTTTCAAGATCAGCTACTACACCTAGCTTACGAATGTTAGTGTCAATGATGTGATAACCAAGTTGGCCGCCTTTAACAATATCTCTACCACCTTGTGTGATTTTGTCTAGGTCTAGGCCTTCTGTACGTATCTTGTCAAATATAGTATCACTGAATCCTGAGAATAGATCAGTGTTAAGTTCTAGTTTAACTGCGGCTGTGGTGCTATCAACGATAGTTTTAAACACAGGTGTAGTAGTGTCTATAGAGCCTGCTAAGACTAGTTTACCTTCTACTCTAACATCACCCGTGACTTTAAGTGATGGTGCAAACACAGGTCCTTCGAATGCACTAGCATGATCCATGAGTGTAAGTTGTACAAAACTGCTACGATCTTCTATACCAGTGCTGCCAAAGTTAGTAATGATACCACCACTGATATAGTCACCAGTTAGTTTGACCCCATCAAAGTTAATACTAGTGTGTGAAATACTGCCAGCTGGAAATGCCTGTGTTTGTAATAGATTTGATAGTTTACTTTGTACTAGTCCGGCAATAGCCGCATTAACATCTATCTGTGCTAGTTTCTGATTAAGGAACGTGTTGATCTTATTGTTGGCTTCTGCTGTTAGGGTAGTATTAATCTGATCAGTTATCTGACGAACTATTTTTTGTAGTTCTTCATCGCTTTTGCCTACTAGATTAAATTGTTCTAAACGTTGTTTGGTCTGTTGTGCTACTAGTTTAGTTACTAGATCTGTGAACTCTGTGGCGGCGATCTTCTTAACTACTTCGTCACTAATCTGTGCTCGTAGCTCTGTTTCAAGGTTGCCTTTGAGGCTGTTAATGAGACCGGCAACTACCGGTTGTAGACTTTCGTTGATATCCATATTCTCTTTGAAAACTAATTAAAAACTAATTGATATTACATGCTCATAATTCTTTTTAATGAGACTTTTGTACATAAGGTTTTTATGTACATAAAATTCTTTAGCACCTGCATCGATACTAAATTTGGCCATTTGTTTAAAGAACATACTGCGTCTATCAAACGGTCCTGTTACTGCTACATCAGTACCTGTCATTTCGTGTACTGAAGTTTTCCACGAATTCTTGTCACTATAATCGTAGTCATGATATTCTAAGAATATCTTACTATCCTTGCTGTGGCGCACTGCCAATGGTTGACTAAATTCACGGTCACGGAAGTCTTGATTTTTGTAATCACGTAGGGTGGTTACAATAACATCCTTGGCCATTTCTGCTACTGCGTTTACTTTGGCTAGTTGTTCATGCTCGGTTCTAGCAAAGGTAAAATATTCATCTGTAGCAACTACCCAACTAAACTGTTTCTTATACTCAGCTAACTCTGCTGGTTCAATATATACGTATTTAATGCCTGTAGAGTCGAGGAATTTTTTTATTGGGTCTGTAATTTCTGTTACTGCTATGGTTTTAACTGTGGTGGCCAACATTAATGGACTAAAACCGTAGAATAGTATACTACTTGGTGCAGAGCCGCGGTGGATGGCGATTGACGTTAAAATTTCCTTTTTACGTTCAATAACTTCTTGCCCCTTGGGATTAAATTTAAATGCGTTTACAGATGATTCTGTATACGTAGCAAAGCTCTGCGGCATAATGTTTCCAATTGTTACAAATATTTAGTTATATCTAGCTAAATCAAGGGTTACACAATGGAAACCACCACCCAATGTACGGCTATGACGCATCTGTAGGGGTATTACTGTAAACTTTGCTCGTTCTAGGTCTTCTATAAGTGTAAGCTGTTCACGATCTACAATAACTGTATTAGGGTCTACACTTAGCATGTTCATACCAATCCATTTGCTAGCATAGGGATATTGATAAAAGTCTTGTGCTACACAGTCAGTAACCCATAGTTTAGTCCAGCCGTCAAATACCCGCGGACAATTGTCTGGATTAACACGACTAGCATTTAATACCACAAATCCTTCACGTAGTGGGGTAATAGTACTGTCAATATGTACTCCACTATAAAAGTTGCATGCTTCTATATTAATCTTAGGTAACTTCTTACGTAACCAATCTAAGGCTAGTTGGTTGCCGCTGTCGCTTAATAGGTACAACCAAGTATCACCTAAACGGCATACGTTAGCGGCGTCCATAACATATCCTTGGCCTCTAGGCATAGGGCAGATAGTACGTGCAGCATCTAAGACAAAGTCAAGTGCCCGTATTTCTTGGTCACGGCATGGATACATCATAGCGGGATCAATGACACAGTCACCTGCAATTAATAGTCTATCTCGCGGGCAATAATTGTACATACCTCCTAGGCTAGGAAAATCCATATCTTTAGGACGGAATACTTCTACGCCTAATTGTTTAAGTACGTTAGCTAGGTCTTCTAGATCTTCATTGGCTTCGTCTACAATATGTTGCGGCACTGCACCACTTGGCACTGGTGTTTCCTTCCATAAGGTCTTTTCACCTTCACGAGCAAACACTGGGTCGTTGCTAGGCCAATTAGCATTAGTAGCAGTTCCAACTATTACGCTACGAAGTTTATCCCATTCATTACTACTACTTAATTTCATACGTGTCCTGTTATTTGTAAAGTGTATCTAGGAGTATAGCCCATGTTAGCAGCCATGTGCGGGGTATCATACCACCATGTAACTACATCACCTGCAGACCATTTAACTACGGGCTCGCCTGCCACTTCTAAGTAATGCCCCGATTGCCAATCTTCTAAGAATACAATAGCACGGTAGATGCTTTGGTGCGTATTCTCTAATTCAAATATTTCAATATAGCGTTTGTATGTATCTATATGATTAGGTAAGATTGTACCAGGGTCCATACGATAGTAACTAGTGCAGACATCCTTCCAACCACGGCGAGTAAACTCTGCTATCACATGATTATTCCAGACCGGCTGTGACTTACGCATGTCGCACATTGAGCCCACAAAGTTATTAGCAAAGCCCATGTCAGTCCAACGTGTCGTATCATTGGGATTATTAAATGGTTCCTTTTCATAGTCCAAATGCAGATATGCATCACCCCAAAAAGGTTCTATACTAAACTTGTCCACGTGTATTCCCATAATGGATCACAGTGTGTGATGGGTTACGTGTAGAATATCTACGCCACGGGTCTACAATAACGCTACCGTGTCCTGGAGTAAAATATAATTGTTGTTCTGGTAAATTGCCAGTATATCCGTAGGTGATCTGACGGTTGTGTGCTAATAGTACAATACCTTCGCTATCATCTGCTACTTCATCACCAGTTAATGGATCGCAATAGTAGAAGTGTGCTTCGTATTCTTCTAGATAACTGCCAATCAATAAACTATAACTACCATCTAACATATCTATGTCTGGCTTATACGCCTTGCCATGAATGATAATAGGCATATCGTGTTTCTTTTGTAGGTCGATTAGAAACAATGCTAGATTTTCTGCTTGCTTTTCACGGGCATGCATAACGGTATCAAAGATGTCATAGCCCAGTTCTAAATGTTCAGCTAGCCAGCGCAGAGCAATATTATCGCGTGGGTGACAAGGACCTGCATCGCCCATACCAGCAGTCATATACTTGCCGCTGACAATACGTATAGTTGATTTAATTAGTGCGTCAGTTACTATGTCTACATTCATGTTACCATTTTTCACAGCCACATCTTGTATCATGTTTACCAGACCAACCTTAGTTGAAATAAATGTATTGTAAAAAATCTTAATTGCTTCTGCTTCATCCCATGTACCAATAGCATAGTTAGGATTGTTTTCCATAAGAGGTGCGTAGAAGTCTTTAAGCAATTGTGCATCACCTGTTAGGCTGCCATCTTCGGTGCCAATGATAACCATTTCCGGATTGACCATATCCCAGGCCACACTACCCATGGCAATTAAATATGGATTGTAGATAAAACGTGCATTGGTAATATGTTTACGTAGTTCTCTGCGTGTAGTGCCAGGTAGCACTGTTGAAATTAGTACAACCAATTGATCTTGAGTAACATATTGATTAATGTCGGTTAGAACTTGGTTAGCGATAGTATAATCAAAGTCTTTGTTTGGCAAATGTGTAATAGGTTGACTACCGTCATAGATTGGATCATGCGGGGTTTGTACAGCTACAAAGATAATATCCTTGTCTCGAACTGCACCTTCTAGTGTTTGTGAAATTTTTATCTTGTTGCTATGTTTAGGGTAAATATCATAGCCAGTTACGTCATATTCTTGCGCCATTACTTCAGCGCAGGCTAGACCTAACTTTCCGATTCCAATGAATCCTACCGTTTTTAATTGAGTTGACATACATGCTCCAAATTGATCATATCTACGAATTTTTATACGAAAATCTTTTTAAGGATTTTGAGTTTGGGTACTTGCTTAGTGGAGTACCTAAAACAAACAATATCAGTTTTGCTGATATATCTATATTTACGCAGAAAGATGTCATGCCAAGAAAAATATTCTTATATGATCAGGAACCTTATATTAGTCAATTAGCTGACCCATATATGCAATTAGTTAATCTTGACGATAGACCGGGTATATTAGTAACTAGCGAGTATTCTAAAGAATTACCAACTAAGTTGATTCCTTTATATTATTTCTTTCACGGATTTGCTGCCTTAGATTGGTACCGTGGATATTATGCATTGAACTATAATAAACCTATAGTTAAACAATATAGAAAAGATTTTATTTCATTTAATAGAATTATTAATAATGACCGTAGTTATCGAATTTATTTTGTTAGCTTGTTAAAACACCAAGGGCTATTAGATCAAGGGCTTGTTAGTTTTGGTGTAACTGATGACTTGTTTGATGATTGGCAAGACGAAACTGCCAGTCCAACTAGCAAATTAAGTAATAAAGCCAAACTACATGCAGAAACAAACTTAGTTAATATTAATAAGTTAGTCATTGATTACCCAAGTGTACACGGAAGTGCAAGTGCTAATATCCCAAGAACTATAGATCGATTTGACCATCACAACGATACACTAAACGTAGATAGCTTTTGGCATATAGTTACAGAAACTGTATTTTATTATGATAAATTGCATTTAACTGAAAAAATATTTAAACCTATAGTTAGCAAGCAACCATTCATGTTACTAGCGTCACCGGGAAATTTAGCTTACTTACGCAGTTACGGATTTAAAACATTTAGTCCGTGGATCAATGAAAGTTACGATAATATACAAGATAACGATGAACGTACAGAGGCAGTTGTAAAACAACTTGCTTGGTATTGTGGATTATCAGATCAAGCTAAAATGGAAATTATATCGGCCATTAATGACGTAGTTGAGTACAATTTCCATCACTTTTACGGTGAATTTAAACATATTATTGCCAAAGAGTTAATAGATAATACAAAGACCGCATTTAGAGAAATAGACCTTAATTACAGTCATATCAATTTTAACAGTATCTATCATGTATTAACTCAATAAAATTTTACCATTGGTTATACTAGCCGTAAATACAATACAAGGGAGATTTTTCAATGATCAATTTTATCAAACAACTTTTAGGTTTTGGTACTTCACAAGAAACTGTAAAAGAAATCGTAACACCACCAGTGTCGGCTCCAGTAGTTACTGCTAGCACACCTGCTGATAATGTTACCCTACAAGCTACATACGTTGAACCAGCTAAACCAATTATTAAGACCAACAAAGTCAAAGCAATTAGTGAAACTGGTGCTGACGCGGTTAAGGCCGCCACGGCGCCTAAGCCAGCCAACAAGCAACGTAAGCCATATCGTGGTAATAAGCCCAAGGCACAGCCTGCTAAACCACAGGCTAAACAAGCACCAAAACCAGCTAAAAAGAAATAATTAGCTTGTTCCACAAAGCACCTTAGGGTGCTTTTTTTACGGCTCTTATAAATACTAATATAATAAAAAGAAGTATTTCAAGGAGCAGACATGGGCGATATATTCAAACTCATTGGAGATTTAGGCTTTCCTATTGCTGTAGCACTAGCAGGCGGATATTTTGTCTACTTAACCATCAAACTACTACTAGGCGGCGTACTTGGTTCAATCAAGGGCATGGCCGGTATTATCACTGCATTAGACAATCGCGTTAAAACAATGAATCACGATGTTATCCGTATCGATACTATCGTTAGTAACGCATTGGGTTTAAAACCAGACACAGACCGTATTGCACGTGCCGATGGTAAAAATGACGCAAGGAGAGATTAATGAGCAAATATCAAGAATGGTACGATAACTTACCAGCACACACACAGGTTTGGCTTAAAAACCAACCTATATGGCACGATAGTGATTTGTTTAAGATGTTTATTTTAGGATTTTTTATTGGCCTTTGTATAGGCTTTATATTATAGGAGAGTGTCATGGCAATTAACATGAAACCGTTTACAGAACAAGCAGCATTATTTGCAAGAATTAGTGAAATTGCCTACTTAGATGCTCCAGAAGGTCCTGCTAAGTTTGCAGAACTTGGGTTCATTGCAGAACTAGTAGATGTTAATGGTAGCCAGGCATATTGGCTACAAAGTAAAGACGACCTAGTGATTGCCTGTCGTGGTACACAACCAACAGACTTCCGCGACATTGCATCAGATCTTAAAGCGGCACCTGTAAAAAGCTCACAGGGTATTAACTTCGTACATCATGGCTTTAAACAGTCGGCAGACAATGTATGGGCCGAACTAAGCGCCAAGGCTAAGAAACATGGTAAGAAGCGTACTGTATGGTGTACTGGACATAGTCTAGGTGCAGCCATGGCTACACTGATAGCATACAAACTACAACGTTCAGAAGATTGCCCTAATCCACAGGCATTGTTTACCTACGGTAGCCCACGTACAGGTAATAAAGAATATATCAAGGCAATGGAAGACAGTGGTTTGTTACATTTCCGGTTTGTTAACAATGCCGACATTGTAGCACGTGTTCCGGTTTGGCCATATAAACATTTTGGTGGTATGTATTACCTAAACCATTACGGTAACCTACGTGCTCTTACATTTAAACAATTATGTAAAGATATTTGGCGTGGGTTTATAGTAGGTATTAAGAAAAAAGATATTAACTTCTTTAGTAATCATAGCATCACAAACTATGCTGAAAGATTAGAACGCTGGACTACTGGTATAGAATACCCTCAAGAATAAGGAATAGATAATGGCACTACATGATACAGTATTAAAAATGGTAACTAGAAAAAAGAAAGATGGCACTCCAGAAGAGCTTACAGCTAAAGAAAAGATGATTAAAAGTAAAGCTGGTTTAGTTATTAATATCTTTGCCGCACTGTTAGCATTCAACATGTGGTTCCAAGGTAGCTTAAATAGCAAGGTTATGAATAATACTATTCAAGCTAACGATATCTGGAATTTCTATCAAGCTAAGTCAATTAAACAAACACAGTATGAACTAGCCGCCCAACAAACTACAGACACAGCCAAAGCTAAAAAATATAGTGATAAAGCTAAGTCATATGACGACGGCGATGAAGGTAAACCTGCACTAATGGCTAAAGCTAAACAGCTAGAAGCAGATCGTGATCACTACAAACTACAATTGCCTTGGATTGGCTACGCAAGCACAGCATACCAATTAAGTATTGTTGTACTATCAACAAGTATTCTTTCAGTTAGCTTATGGTTGTTCTGGGGCAGCTTTGCTATGGCAGCCGTAGGTGTATTTTTAATGTTACAAGGATTCTTACTGTTCCTATGAAAAC
>SESF01015298.1_pt1 | contig 18073 bp, 5 predicted proteins | sample 3171521 | NCBI WGS metagenome assembly SESF01 (sample SAMN10866945, study PRJNA518727) | freshwater metagenome | biome: subpolar coniferous forest; feature: holomictic lake; material: water; isolation source: holomictic Lake 227, 6 m and 8 m depth | place: Canada: near Kenora, Ontario | collected...
GCAAAGCGACCGTGAGGAAATAGAAATGCTGGGACGTGGCGGGCACAGCGAAGGTGAGTTTGTATTGGTTGACGCCGGTGGCAACCGGCGCGCCAACGGCCAGGTCAGCGAAGGGTGTGCTGAGCGCCGGGGTGTGGCGGACCCCGAAGTTGAAGCGGTTGATGTAGTCGGCCGGCCAAACGAAATACAGTTCCACCTGGGAGCCATTGGGAACCAAGTCGAGAACTGGCGGGGCAAAATGAGCAATCGCCACCGTCGGGTGTCCGTAGGCGTCCAAGGGATCGGTGCCTTCGATCATTTCCTGGATATTCTGGTAGCCGTCGCCGTCGGCATCGCCGAACGGGTCAACCAGGCCCACGGCGCCGAAGAAACGGTTCTCCCAGGAATCGATGAGCAGGTTGCCGCTGCCATCGGTATCGGTGGCGATGGGGACGCTGTTGAGGAGCACGGAGGTCGCTTCGATAGCCTGATAGGTGCAACTGGAATTGGTGACATCCGTGTAACCGGAGACCTGGACCACCGTGCCGGGCAGGAGTTGGAAGTTGTTGGGGAAACTGAAGGGCAGGCCGATGGCATCCTGCAAGGCAAAGGTCGCGCCGCCGGGGAGGAGGTCGAGGATGCGGCAGGGGCCGGTGAGAGTATCGTGGCGCACGACCAGGACGACGTTGGTGGTGGGCCGACCGGAGACGGCGGCGAGGATGGCGGCCGCACCGGTGGTAGCGGCGGCGAACTGGTTAGAAGTCGCGGCCCAGGCGAGGTAATTGGAATCAAAGGTTCCCTGCCAGAGGAAATAGCGGATTTCATCAACCGGCAGCACGAAACGGCCCGGGTTGGTGTTGTTGAGGAGGCTGTCGATGCGGTAGATGTCCTGCACCACGGCGCGGAGGCTGGCGATGGGTGGGCTAACGGAAGTTTCGACCAGATTGCTGATCAGGCTGAAAGTGGTCTGGAGCTTATAGCCGGGCTGATTGGTCACGGCGCTTTCGAGCGAGAGCAGCAGGCTCTGGGGCGGATTGGTGCGGCCGGCGTCGGCGACCCGGGTTGGGAACAATGTGATATTCGTCCACCAGGCATTGGAGCGCGCGGCCAGCATTTGCGCCACGCGCAACTCGAAGAGGAGCGCTTCGAGCGTACTGTTGTTATTAAGCGTCTGGGGGTAGGTGGCGCGGGGCAGATGGCTGAAGACATTGGAGGCCGCGACGATCCAGTTCCGCGCTTCATTGGTGATGTTGCCGCCGCCATAGGTGTAAGGCACCGCCGGGAACTGAGGCACCGGCACGGCCGCCAAGCCGAGCATTTCACGGCCGACTTTCGCGTCCGCATTGGTGGTCAGGATGTAGTAGTGCGGGTCGGTAGTCACACTGACCAGGCGGTCTTCGACGACAATCGATATGTTCGTGATGGGGGCGACCGGCCAATGATTGCTGTCAGTGGCGCCTGCGCTCAACAAGGTGCCCTGGAAATCAAAAGCATGCAGCACCGCGCCCGTCGCACAGAGCGTCACCGCGTTCGAGAAGCCATCCCACGGCCTGGGAGTTACATTCAGATCGAAGGCGGCCTGGTCGTCGAGGTGCGGGTAATTGGTCGGGACGCTGCTGTTGGACAGTGGGTTAGTGCCGCGAATCAGCTCCTCCAGGTCGGAATAGCCGTCGCCATCGGTATCACGGCTCCCAGTCAGCGAGAGGCCCCGGGCAATCTTAACGTAATCCGGAATGCCGTCGCCCTTGGAGTCAAGCGTGGCCGGCCCTTGAGTAAACGAATACGTCGCGGATTTGACCGCCGACTTGCCAACGCCACTCGAGGGCTGGCCATAATACTGCACGGTGGTGTTGGTGAAGACGATGGCCGATAGGCTATTGCTCCACGTGGTCCAGGCACCGCCACCTAGGCGGAAGAAGATCGAGTCGCTGGGATTAGCCGCCGTGAACTGGAGCTTGATGCTGCCGGGGTAGATCCCCGGCAGCGGAGAGAGGGTAACATCGCTGATTTTGTCCCCCGCCGGCGGGGTGAAGCTGAAGAGCGAGATCATGTTGCTGTACTGATTGGCCAGGCCGTAAGCCGCCAGGGGATGCGCGGCACCCATCGCGGTGAGGGTTGGATTGACCAACCCCTGAGTGGAGGTGAGAAACGTCTCGGTCCTGACCGAGATATTGCCCGGCAAGCCGGAAAAGGCCAGGCCGCTGGCCCAATCGCCAGCGCTGTTAAGACGGAGGAGGACGGGATTATTGGTGACAAACGGTTCGTGCTGAAACTGCATGACGTTGCCGGAGGCGCTGTAGGCCGAGATCTTGGGAAGGTCACCCGAAGCCGAGTTGCTGTAGCTCAGACCATTCCAGCTCCACTGCCGGAACCTGGCCGAGGTGTTTTGACCGAGCGGGGCGGAATAGGCCACGAAACCGTTGGCGCCCAGCACGCCCGCGCCAGTGAAGTGTTCACCCGGCGCTGCAGCGAAGACTTGCGCAACGGCGGGCGGATTCCGACCGTCGAAGTTATAGACCACGGCCGACACGCCGTTAGTATCGAATACCAGCAGCTTGGTGTCCGTGACGCCCGGCAGGACAAAAAGGCGGTCGATATAGTTGGTAAGGCTAAAGGTGTTGGTATAGACGACCGCGTAAGTACCCGGCGACGGCTCCGTGACCTGATATTCGTAGAAATACCAACCGCCGGGCGGGTAGAGGAGAAACTGCGTGTAGGGATTGGTGGAAGTAAATTGGCCGGTGACGTATTCGCAGGGGTTGGGCGTCCGGCTCGTGACGATAGTCTGAATATTCAAGGCGGTGCCACCGGAGAGGTCGTAGAAATTGAGGTAATCATTGGTCCCCACATTGCGCTGGAACAGGGCCAGCCGGGGATACCGGTTCGTGTGGAGCAGAACGGGGTTGGCGCGCTCGCGACGATAGCTGCTGGAGGAGTCTGACAGCACGGTGCGGTTGGTGGTGCCGTCGTTACGCAGGAGGGTTTCGCGAAAGGCCGAAACGCCATTGTACAGGCTGGCCACGCAGAGATCATCGTGAACAGTGCTGCCGCCGCCGCCGATATCGATGGCGGCCACACTGTTGGGTCCGAGTGAAGGGATGAAGACGCTGGCGGGCTGGCCGGCAAGGGCGGTGTTGGTCGCGTCGAGGATATTGACACGATTGGCATCCGGGCCGGTGAGCGCGATGGAGTCAAACACCAGCGAGTTGAGCTTGCCGATCCCGAGGCCGGTGGCATTGGCGATGCCGCTGGCGCGAGCCGAGGCCCAGCTATAAACACCCGGGGTCACCTGGTAGCCGACACGATAACTCCCGGTAGCCTTGTCCACGATAAGCTGGTCACGGAGGCTGTCGCCGTTGAAGTCGCCGTCGGACTGCAATTCCCACGCGTTCTCATAGACGAAGCTACCGCCGAAGCTGGCCAGCAGAGAGCTGCCAAAGGCCAGGAGGCAGAGCAGGTGGCGTCTCAGCCTCGGCTGCCCCTTGGCCAAAGCCGAAGAGCGCCAAGTCACCGGCACAGCCGGCGCGGTCCCGCGGCGCCGCGAAAGCGTCGCGCAAACGTCCGTGCCAATGCGGGGGACTGCAGCGGTGGCGATAGCAGGCATCACACTGTTGGCTGGTGGCATGGCGTTTCCTTCAGAGTTCGCGGGGGAGATTTCGATTTTGGTTTTCATGGCACATCCACCTCGTTGGAAGGAATGAGTTGGTCAATCTCGTGGTTGGGACCGAAATGGACGAGGATATATTTGTAACGGGCTCCCGAGATGACCGGCTGGTTGTCCTTGAGCCAAAGGTAGAGGTGGTTGTAGGTGTTGTCGGCGTATGAGCTGGCCGCGACGAATGGGTCCAGGATGTACGTATTCGTAGGCCCGGCAGCACTGCCAGCAACCTGGTAGGCGATGTTTTCCATCAGCGGTGAGACCTGGATCGTGTCGCCGGAGGTGCTCGGGAAACTGGGGCTGGGAACCTGGTAGCGATACATGGCGCAAGGGAAAATGGAGCCGCCGAACGCGTTGGTTTCGATAATAGTGGCCGGATCGAGCAACGCACCCACACGAACATTGCCTTGCTTGGTCGAGATCACGGTCCGAGGGCTGAAGGTGGAGTAGCCGATCCAAACGCCGTTGCCGGTAAAGCCCGAAGTTTGCAGTACCGGGTTGGTGCTGCCGGAGGAAAGGAAGAATGCCAAGGCAAAGAAGTTGGCAGTCGCCGGCGGCAAGGGACGGGCCGGCCACGGCACCTGCGGCGAAGGCGCATTGGTGGGGACCCACACGAAACTCTCGAAGCTGCTGAAATCCCCGCAGTTGCCGTTCTTGCCGAGCGCGCGGACACTGACATAGTAGGTCTTGCCCACCTCGACCTTGCACGGCACCTGAAAGAGCGCACCGTTGTTGCCGAAAGCCGGCCCGGCTTTGGGGGTGCTGAAGGAGTTGAAGGCGAGGGCAAGGTTTGTGCCGCCGTTGGTGAAGGTCATGCTCACCGGGGGTGCGCCGGTGCTGGAGAGCTGGGCGGAAAGCGCGTACTGATTCGTATTCGGCGGCAGCGGAAGACCGGCGACGCGCACCTCGAAGCGCTCTACACCGTACGGCGGGCAGAACCAGTCGAGGTTCATCCCCGGCGTCGTCTGGTCGCCGCTCGGGGTGATCCGGGCGAGCACCGGGGTTGATAGCGGAGTATTCGGGGCGGTATCGATGCAGGGCACCAAGGGAGTGAGCGGGCTCGGGTTGCCGTTCGCATCGAACAGTTGGAGGTAGAAACAGAGCGTGCCGCCGTTGACCGGCGGGGCGTTTTCAAAACACTCGATGAACTGGGAAAGGTTGGTAATAGCGCCCTGGCAGAGCAGCGACAAGGGGCCGCTATCAACCCGCCGGTAAAGCCGGTATTCCGTGCTGCCGACGGTGGGAATGATAATGATGCCGATGTTGTTGGTGCCAACGACGCCCCCACCGCTGCCGCCGCCCGGATCGTGCTCATGGCAATCGCTGTACTGGCGGTCGCCGGCAATGACCCGCACACTCTTGGCATGAGCTTGGAATTCGACGTCCGCATACTGTTGGCCGTTCGGCGGCACGACGGTGGTATAGGTAAAGTTGGAGACTTTTCCATTCCTGAGCGCCGCGCGACAGGAGACTTGCAAGGTAATCTTAACCGGCTTCGTGGTGAGGAACGGATTTTGCGGTGGCGTCCACCAGGTGGAGACCGCGGACGCGCCCTGGTAATAGAGACGACCGAAGTAGTTGCTGACAACGACTGTCCCCTGCGGCTGTGGGAGATCCGCCTGGTAAACCGCCACGCACGAAAACTCGGCCCACTCGAAACGCGAGTCGTAGCGAGTGCAGTCGAGGAACAAGTCAAAGTTGGTTGGATCGGCCGTGCGGAGCGTCTTGTAAGTGGTCGGCAGAACATTCACCTCCGGCCGGAGGCAGTTGATTTGGACCAAGCCGGTGCCAGCCGGCGGGCCTTGACGGTCGCGCAGCACTCCGTAGGCAGGACCGCCGGCGCCGGAAAGGTTGGCTCCGCAGGCGCCCGAGTCGGCGGCCCGCACCGTGTACCAGAAGGTTTCTCCGTAAGCGCCGAGCGCGCTCGGGGAATCGGCCCCGTTGTCGAGATAGGAGTTATTGGTAACCCCCGGGTTATGCGGCACGACGCTAATGAGGTTGTTGGCTGAATTGCCTTGCAGCGCATTCATCTGCACCAGGTTGGTCCAGCGATAGATGTAATAGAACACCACCGCGTCGTTGGTCTGCTGGTTCTGCCGCCAAACCACCCGCAGCACCTGGTTGGAGTTGTTGGCGATAGGATCATATTTGTAATCGTTGAGCACATGAACATGCGTGGGCGGATAAGGCGGCATCCGGTCGCACACCGTCGCCAGCAAACCCGGCGAGAGCGTTCCGTCGCGGCCCAGCACGTCCCGGGCCGAGGCGAAATAGAGAAACTGCGCCCCGTTGGTAAAACCATAGTTGACGTAGTTGGTTCGTCCGCGGTTATCGTCGTCCCGGATAAAGAAGGTATTGGTGTCGCCGATGGGCGGCGTAAGATTGGCCGCCTCGGCGAGCGAGAAAAGCTTGCCGGGGGTGATGGGCACGTGATTGACCAGCCTGGCCGCCGCGGGATTGGTGGCCACGAGATTGGCGAGCGCGGCCAGCGGGGGCGGTGTGCTTACGCTCCAGCCGTGCGCTGCCGCGTAGCCGCTGGCGATGCGGTAGAGGTTACACCCGAACTGCATCAACCCCAGACGTCGCAAGTTGTCGGGCGTGCCCCAGCGGAACTTGAGGTTCAGGTCGCCCATCGCGCTGGTCTCCGGCACCAGCACCGGCGGACCGGGCGGCGGCAGCACGGTGGGATTGTTGGCTTCGACCGTGACGCGCCCAATGACCGCGAGGTCCTGGCTGGTCGCGGGATCAAAAGCGCGGACTTCGAACGTGGTGCGCCCGGGGGCGATCAGCTCGGCATCAGCGAAACCAAGGGCGAGGTTGATGCCGGCGTGGTTGCGAGCCAGCAATAGCAGATTCTGGTAGTAGCGCGGATCGCTCAGCGAACCCCGCATGACCGCCGAAAGCTGGTCAGCGCGCGAGATGGCCGAGGGCGGGATGAAACTGCCGAACAACGCGGTGAGGTCAGACTGCAGCTTCAAGGGGTCATCGCCCAGGTTCTGCGCCCGCTCAAGCAGCGGCTCGATAACACGCGCATCGGTCTGAAGCGCGACAATTGAGAGGCGGGCATAGGGCGCGCTGTTGGTGGGCTCGCCCGGTTTGAAATAGACGGCGAAGGTGCGGTTGCTGACGAGGCCGGGCAGGGTCGCCTGCCACAGCAGATAGGCCCAATCGCGCCCGTGGGAATCACGGGTAACAGTGCCGACAGTATAGACGATGTCCCCAATGCCGCTCTGGGCTCGGGCCACGCCACAGGCAGTCAGCAGCAGGGCCGTAGCCAGCACGGTGGCCAACATTGGGACAATACCGGAGATCCGAGTCTTCATGGTGGGCTATTCGATATGCCAGGACTTGTTGATGTAACTAACGTCCACATCTTTTCCGATGGAAATGCAGAAGGGACAGGGCCCGATATCGGCCTCAAAGTGCCCGTGGCCGCTGAATTGAAGGTCGTCGCCATGTTTGACCCCGATCAGGGTGATGTCGCCTTCGATGCTAACGATGCAGAGCAGCGAGCCGGAGACGCCCAGGAACATCTTGCCGCCGTAAGTGGGTCCTTCAGCGAAGTAGAACGCGCCAGCGCCCACGCCGGCCGAAATCTCGAAAAGGCAGGAGGCCGGCACGCCCAGTAGCGTCTCCGATATTGGTATCCACCCCTGCGCGTAGCAGTAGGCGCCGGTGAAAGGCGGATTGCCCAGCACCTTGGCCACGTCCGGATCAATCAGCAGCAGCGGGTCGAGCGAACACGTCCGGCCAAAAAAGATCGCCCCGGAAAAGTCGTAGCCGCTGAATTTCACGCCGCCTTTAAGCGCGATGTAATTCTCATACTTGCCGAAGGCCATCGCGGCCGCCAGGTCGTGCAACTGGAAGGCCTCAAAATCCAGCTCGCCGATCAACTCCAATTGGCCGCCGAGGTTGACCGGAAATACCGAGCCGCTGTCGAAAGTGAACTTGGCCTCCACGTTCGCCGTGGCATCGGTGCCGGCAAAGCTCAGCGGGATGCCACTGGCGCCGATGGTGACTTCGGTGGCCGGCGCGTTCGAACTGTAACAGCTCGAGCTGCCGTCGGAGGTCAATTCCTTGATCTCGAGGAAGGCGTCCAGTTCCATGTCGTTGGGGACCTTGAACTGGAAGTGACCATCGATGCGCAGCAGCTTCAACGAATCGCCGACAATGTCGGCGTGGCCGGCGAGCTTGCCGGCCCCCATCACATCGCTGACCTGGCCCAGGCATTTGTTGATCGAATCATCCAACTCCGCCAGCGACTGACTGATGAGATCGCGCATCATGCCGTTGACCTGCTGGAAGCCGGAGTCGATCCCCGACTTCATGGCGGCGTCCACATCATAGAGGCGCTGGCGGAGCGCAGTTTGAATTCCTGCCGCCGCATCGGTGGCAAAGAACTGGTCCTCGACCTTCTGGCGTATGAACTTCTTAATGTCAGCAGCGCTGACGCTTTGGAACGGATTATCGACGTGAAAATCGAATTGGCCAAAATACTGCGTTACGGAAAGGGAAACCTGCACGGAAACGTTCACCAGTTGGCTGCTGAAAGTGTTCAGGTTGTTCTGTATCTCGGACGTGAACTCTCCGGTCTGGCCCAGAGCGGTATCCACCTGGATCAAAGCATCTTCCACCTGCTGCAGACCGCCGGAAACCTCCACCAAAGCCGGCTCAATCTCTTGCAACAGATTGCTGACGGTCGGCCCGATGACGGCATCGATGAATTGCGGCGCGATTTCACCCACGAGGGACTGGACCAGTTTGGGGACGACCGGACGGTCGCCAGCAACCTTCGAGATCAAGCCGACCACATTCGATCCGATGGGCTGGCCATTGGTCGTCGTATTGATGGTGCCGATCACCGCCTCGATGGCATTGGTGGCCTCGTCCACGTAACCTTTCACCTGGCCGATGAGATTGCTGGCCGAATTGAAGCCGTCCCCGAGCTGTTGCAGCGCGGAAAGCAGGGTCTGCGCGGCTGGGTTCGGGCCAGTGCCAACAAAGAAGTTCAGGGTGTTGGTCTGCACATTCTGCACGAACTGCAGCCTCTGGGTTATGGTTAGCCCGTTCCATTCATTGGAAAGCTGGGTGTAGAAATGGTCGATGACGGGATCCACCGTCTGGTTGAACACGCCATCCATGAGCTGCTTCATCTGGCTATCCAGAAGCTGGTTCATTTTGTCCAGGCCGGAGCTGAGCACATCCGCGACCGGCTGGGCGGCCGCCTTGGCGATGGCATCCGCGACACCCGTGGCTTCGTCGATGGCGTTGAACGCCAGGTTGGCAATGCTGATGGTGGGCAGCCCGTCGTATTGCGCGCCGAAATCCATCTCGGCGCGTTTGGCGTCCATGTATTTGACCTGGTGCTGGATGTTGACGATGAGCAGGTCCTGCTGGACCTCCTTCCAGGACTTGAACGAGTGCAGCGAACTGCTCCACGACAGCGGGTAGTCGAAGTTGATAAAGCCGAGCCAGACGCGCTGGGCGCGGGGGTGATACTTCTGGTCATCGGGGTTGTCGCGATATTTGTCGATATCAATGGTGGCGGTGCCGGGCCAGCCGAAATTGTCACCGTCGAACAGGTTCGTCTCGAAGGGCGTGCGGTTGTAGGCGTCAACCCAGCCGTAATTGTCGGCCGGGGTGCCAGTGCCAGCCCGCGGCCAGCCGCCGGAGAGATAGATGGGAGCGTTGGTAGCTGCCACACCGTTGGTATGGCAACTGGTCTGGAGATGAATCTGCATGTCCTCGAAGAAAGGCACATCGAGCTTCCCGTAGATATTCATCCAGCCCGCCGTGGGCGAAGGCGGCGAGTTCGCCCAGGTGTTGTAATAAGCGTCCTCGACCGGCGTGAAATTGTAAACGCTCTGGTTCGGCCCATCCATGGTGAACGAGTTTGGCACTTTGAGGCGCGAGGTCACGCCCGGCAGATTGAAGGAAGCGGGAATCTGGTCGCCGTTGTTGAAGAAGCCCACCTGGCCGAAGAGCGGCTTGTCCACGTGCGAGGCGTAGCCTTCGATGCCAAGAACCAGGTAGCCGCCGGCTGCCGGATTGCAGCTATTGGCCGTCTTGAATTGCATCGACAGCGTCTTGAAATCGGCCAGCCAATAAGCCATGACCTTGTAGCCGTCACCCTCCGGCAAGTCACTCCCGAGCGGCGCGCCCAGGCACGAGAAACGCATGTTGTCGAAGCCCTGGACGAAGGCAGCCGGGGACGGCAGGTTGATCGCGCCATCCGTCACTGAGTCTTTGTTCTGGCTGTCGAGATAGGACAAGCCATAGCTGGTAAAAGTGAAAGCGTAACCCCACAGGGTCAGGCTTGCGGGGAACGTCCCGGGAACCGCCTCGTGAATGCCGCTGACGCCGCCGTAACGGACATAATACTTGGAGCGATAGTCCAGCTTCCAGGATATGCCTGTCTGGCCCGCAATCGTGCTGGCAGCGCTGTGAAGGTTGTCGGCTACGGCCCGGAAATTCAGGCCCGCATAATCAGCGAGGCCCTGGCTGTAGCCCGTCGAGAGCGGACGCTCGACCACTCCCGGATTCGACGCTTGGAAGCCAGTGTAGAGAATCGTCGTGGGCCGCTGCGCGGCCGCCAGGGTGTTTTGATCGCCCCGAATAAAGTTGCCCGGCATGTGGAAGGCCGCCGCCGTGAGCTGTTTGGCGATCTGCGCAAAATCGGTCACGCTGCTGATGTATCCCCACTGCAAATCAAAGGGCGCCATGGTTCCCAGCGCCACCAAGCCACCATCCCGCGTGAAGCTGAACTGATTGTTGGTGATGGTCAGGGTCGGCGTCTTGGTGCCAGAACCGCCGCCGCCGCAGTCGGGGCAATCGCGGGTAAAGGTGACCCCGACCTGAGTAGCCCCGCCCAGGAAGCTGGAATTGGCCAGAACCAGGTCGTCCTGAACTTTCAGCGTGCCGGCGCCCGACCACTGCACCCCAGCGTCGTACGGGAAATGCGTGCGGAAGCTACCGGCACTAAACGTGAATTGCGTCGTCAGCAGCGCATTTGAGCCGGAGTCGGGCCTGGCCGTGGGTAGCTGCGCCAGACCGCTGACTGCAAGCCAGTACTTATCGTTGGAGCGCTTGTCGCCCATGTTGGGTGGGTCCACGAGCAGGTTGGAGACGGTTTGCAGGCTGGCGTAGTTCGCGCTGCTCACGAAAACCGCTCCGACACCGACCGGCGGCAGGTCCAATTTCCCAGTGCCGACGTGCCAGACAATCCGGTCGGTCACCAACCAGGCCGGCTTGGTTTCCTCCACGGCATAAATGCTGGTGCCGGGCACATAGGTTAGGTCGCTGACAGGCCCCAGGGAACCATTCAAGCTGGTGCTTCCAAAGGGGACATACGCGCTGAGGACCAGGCTGCTCGTGTCGTTTGTGCGATAGCCGAGACCGGTCGGCAGGGTGGCCGTGATCGTGCCGCTGGCGCCGGCAGGCGAGAGCGTAACCGGACCGCGCTGGTAGTTCACCCCCGCGGCGCTATCGTTGTCGGGGGAAGGCGCGCTCAGCGTGACGCTGCCAGCGGTGACAAACGCGTCCCCGGCAGAATTCAGGCTCACACTCAGGGGCCCGCCGCCAGTGTACGTGTGGTCGGTTTTGCTCGTCACATAGCCGTTCACCCCGTTGAGCGCCGTCGGAATCACACCCCCGCTCGGTGGATTGGCCGGCGGCACCGGGACACCCAAACCGGTCAGGGTGGTGCCGATGCTTCCGAAGAATAGTTTCCCATCGAAGTGCAGTAGCTCGTTGGCGGTTGTGCTCAGGGTGTTCGCTGTGAGCACCTGGCCCGTGGCGGGATTGTTGGTATGCGCCAGGGTCACGGTAAGATAGTAGGTCTTGTTGACCGAATCGAGCTGCGCGGTGGGCTGGATATCGAGCGTATGCGACACCGCCGCGAAGGAAGGATATTTGATCGTGTGCACGAGCGGAAAGAAGTAAATGACCGGGACGTAATTAGTGACCGAGTCATAGAACGTCTGGCTGCTGCTCACCAGCGGCACGCCATTTCCGCCGGAATCGCGCAGAACATAGTTGAAAACCACCGGAATATTGGTGGCCGCACTGGGCAGCAGGAAATCATCCCAGCGCCGGACTTCATACCCGGCGTCCACCAGGAAGGTCTTCTGGCCGGAAATGGTCTGCACCGCGTAAGTCCGCGACCAGGCCGCGTTAGTGAAGTTCAACAGCACGTTATACGCGGTGTCGCCGCTGACGGTATTGGTGAAGTGATAATACGTGGCCGGGGCGGTCGTAAGCGTCTGAGCCAGCACGCCGTTAGTCAACATGCGGCACTCCAGGTAATACTGGCTGAACTGGCTCATCCACGCGGCGGGCCGGATGGTTGCGGTATCGGTAACCGTAAAATTCGTCCCCGCCGCCAACGCAACCGTGTTCGTGATGTTGTAAGTGTAACTGGCGTTGGTGACGGCGTTGCCGAAACCGTAAATGGGATGGGGCAAGCCGGTGCCGGCGTTGATCAGGCGAAAACTCAGGACATTGGTATAGGAGGTGGCCACGCCGGTAAAGTTCTCCAGGCTGAACACGGCCCGCGCCTGAATGTTACTTCGGCCGTAGGTGGTGTCGGCCTCCAGCACGTAAGCCGAGTAGTTCGCATTTTGCAGTGTTTGCAGCGAACTCACGATGGGTTGATTGGCGGCATCAACGAGGATGTCGTCCAGGTAAGCCCCCTCGTAAAATGTGCTTACATCCGAGTCGAATCTAAACTTCAGCGTGTGCGTGCCGCCGACATACGCGTTCAAGGGCACTGTGACGAAGGTCCAGCCCGTAGTGGGAGCGCTGGCCGTCCAAAGCTGGTTGGCGTCCATGTAAACACCCAGCCGGTCGTAGCCGCTTTCGATCGAGGGGATATTCACCCAAAAGCTCAGGTTCGCGCCGGCATAGCCAGCCAGGCTGATGGACCGGCTCATGAAAGCGGTCATGTTGTTGGTGTAGGTCGGGTTGGCGGATGTTCCGCCATGCCCGATGCCGGCGCAGTAACCCTTCCAGCCGCCGCTATGCGCAGTCACGGTTCCGACCGCATTGGTGACATCCTTCCAATAGACACTGGGGACCGTGGGATCGCCGGTGCTCCAGCTCCCCGGAAAAGCGCCCTCGAAGCCCTCCGACAAAACAGTTGTCTGGGCTAGTGCCGGGGTCAATGGCATGAGGAGCAGGCCGGCGGCCGCCAGCAGGAAAAGCACCCGGGCAGAAACCCGGCCGGGGAAAGCAGCTCGAGCACCGTGGAGCAGGCCGGTCAAAAGAAGGAACGACGTTTTCATGGTATCAACACATTTGATCAGCGTTCAGTTTCATAATCAGCATCATTATCTGAGACTCGCACCGCAAAGACTTGCTAGCTGCTCTAATCAGGACCCCTGCTATGCGGTATAAGGTATGGTCTTACCAGACTGGCGTCAATAAATTATTTTGGGCTTGCGTTACCGTTTTACCCTTGGCGCTACCCCTGAACTGCAATAGTCGAGATTGCTTCGCAGCCTGCGAAGGAACTTTGCGGCTTTCCGTTTGCCCATTGCCCCATTCCCATCAATTTGGATTTGTTTCGAATTTCGAGCTTCGGATTTCGGATTTCCGGCTCCGCCGGGCTGCGCTCTCCCCCGGTTACCTATCAGAGTATATCTCGCCCCTGCCACCAGGTCAGAGCGTGGACATTCCGGTCGTACTCCGGTAGTGGATCCCCTTCCCTTCGACCCTGATTTGGCCGGCGGATTCGCTCACCACCAGGGTCCGCATACCGGGGCGGAGGCTCGCAATCCGATCGTGTCCGGCGCTGCCGAGCGTCAGGAGAGCGGTGGAAAGCGCATCCGTCTCCGTGGCCGATGGAAGAACCACCGCCGCCAGCACCGTGCCCTGCGCTGGTTCACCGGTTCGCGGGTCGATGATGTGGCCGAACGTCCTCCCCCCCACCTGGAACGAGTTTCCCCGCACGCCGGAAACGGACATCGCCTCGTCTTTAAGTGGCACCGTGGTCAGCAGGGTGGGCGCTGTGTTCGGTGCGGGAGTAGGGGTTTCGATCGCGATCTTCCAGAACTCCTCACCCGGCGGGCATCCGATCGCCTGCACCGAACTGGTGCCGCCATGCAACAGCGCGCTGGTGATTCCCGCCTCGCGCAGCACCTCCGTCGCAAGTTCGACAGCATAGCCCTTGCCAATCGCGCCCAGGTCCAGCATCACTCCCTCGCGGGCATATTGGACCGTGAAATCGTCCGGATTCAACCGCACCAGCCCCATCCCCACCTTCGCGCGGGCTTCGGCGACTTCCTCGGCCCGGGGAAAACGCCCGTCACCGCCCATGAATCCCCAGCACCGCACCAGCGGAGCGACGGTGATATCGAACGCACCGCCGCTCTCCTCGTGCAGCTTTTGCGCTTGCTGCAACAGCGCAAATAGTCCCGGCGTGACCCGCACGGGCTCGTGCGCAGCACGGGCGTTAAGGTGGGCGATTTCACTGCCCGCGCGAAACAGGCTGAGCTGCGCCTCGAGTTCTTCGACCAGCCGCAGCGCTTCTTCGCCCGCGGCCCGCAGCGCCGGGGCATTCTCACCCGGCAACACAATTTCGAACCGTGTCGCCATCGCGTGGCAGGCAACGGTGACCGGCGGCATGGGGCACTGGGGGGTTGGAATAATGGAGTAATGGGCCAAAACAGTAATGGAGCGGTGCTTCCACCACTCCATTACTCCGAACACTCCATCACTCCGTATTGGGTCTCGTCAGGACTGCGGCAGTGTGCCGTAGGTGATCGACTTCACGTCGGTGCCGCCGTCGGTCGTGACCTTGCGCGTCTTTTCGTCAAACACGCAGGCGATCTTCAGGCGGTCGGACATCTCGGCCAGCGAAATGACCGTTTGCACGCGGATGGCCAGCTCGATGTCCGCGTTCGGCTGCTTGCCCGAGCGGATGCAATCGAACCAGTTCTTTTCATGCACACGAATCTCCTCGGGCTGGAGATTAGCGAAGCTCTCGGGATCGATTTCGTCGCCGAATTCCCGCTGTGGCACGAGGTTGACCTTTGAAGCCGAGGCGTCAATTTCCAGGTTGGCCTTATGCCCGTAAAGACTCAGGCCGGGGGTCGAGCCGTTCACGGTGCAGCAGGTGACCATCATCACATAGCCGCTCGGGAACTCGGCCAGCATCTGTGCGTGCTCCGGTATCTCCCGCTCCGGGGTGCCTTCCACGTTCTTATCAATATGCACGTTGCGGGTGCCGATCGAGACCACCCGCACCGGGAACTCGGGGCTGCCCGTGGCCAGCATCAACGGATGCAGCCGGTGCGGCGCCAGGTCGCCCAGCGGCCCCGCGCAATAACGGTAATACTTGCGCCAGCGGTGGAATTGCTGGTCGCTGAAGGGATCCCGCTGCTTCACCGGCCCGAGCCAGCGTTCCCAGTCAATGTTCGTCGCGTTGCTGTCGGGGTCGATCGTGTAATTCCATTCCCCGCCGAGGCTGTTGCGCGAATACCAGGCCTGACCCCAGACCAGCGTGCCAATCTTGCCGGCCTTGATCAACTCCGCGCACTTATGGTAACCGCCGGCGGAACAGCCCTGCGAGCCGATCTGGAAAATCTTCCCGCTGCTCTTCACCTTGTCATAGACCTGGAACGCCTCGCCCAGGTAGCGCGTCAGCGGCTTCTCGCAATAGACATGGCGGCCCGAATCAATCGCATCCATCGTAATCTGCGCGTGCAACGGGTCGTGCGTCGCCACCAGCACCGCGTCGATATCCTTGCGCTCGAGCATCTTGCGGTAATCATCGTAAACGTCCGCATCCTTGAGGTTCGCGTTCGTCTTGGCGAAATCGCGCCGCTTGCTGAACACGTCGCTGGCCGCCGTGATCACGGTGTTGTTCTCCGTAGCCTTCTCGTGGATGCCCTTCAGGTGGTTCTGCCCAATACCGAAGCCCACGCCCACGACGGCGACCTGGATGCGGTCATTGGCGCCGATGACTCGGCCGGGCGCCGGAGCCTGCCCATAGACCGTTGTTCTCAACAGTGGCACCGCAGCCACCGCTGCAACGGCCGTAGCCGTCTTCTTGAGGAAATCCCGGCGCGGAAGCGCTGCGGATGAAGGAGTTTCAGTGTTTTCCATAAATTAATTCAATAGCAGTTGCTTTGTCACAACAATAAGTTGACGAAGATTACCTGAAAGAAATTCGCGGTCAACATCACAAAACTCGCACAAATCCAATTTCCCCCCGCAATTTGCAGTTGAACCCTCACCGCAGGTAGTCAACCCTCCCTGCATGTTCGAGTTGCTCAAGACTGATGCCACCTCCAAAGCCCGCCTGGGCCGGTTAACCACGCCCCACGGCGTCGTGGATACCCCCGTCTTCATGTCCGTCGGCACCCAGGGCAGCGTCAAGGCCATTGACCCCCGCGAACTGCGCGAGATGGGCACGCAGATCATCCTCGGCAATACCTATCACCTCAACATCCGTCCCGGCCTCGACATCATCCGCGCCGCGGGCGGGCTCCACCAATTCATCAATTGGCCCGCGCCGATCCTCACCGACAGCGGCGGCTTCCAGGTCTTCAGCCTCGCCACCATCCGCAAAATCCAGCCCCACGGCGTCGAGTTCCGCTCCCACCTGGACGGCTCCCTCCTGTTCCTCGGGCCAAAGGAGGCGATGGCCATTCAGGCCGATCTCGGCTCGGACATCGCCATGGTCTTCGACGATTGCCCGCCCCACACCAGCACCCCGCGCGAACTGCGCGCCGCCGTCGAGCGCACGATGCGCTGGGCCGCCGAATGCCGCGCCCAGCCCCGCGCGCCGGGTCAGTGCGTGTTCGGCATCGCCCAGGGCGGCAGCAACGCCGCGCTGCGCGAAGAATGCGCGAAGGCCCTGGTGGCGCTGAAGTTCGACGGCTACGCCATCGGTGGCGTCAGCGTCGGCGAACCGGAGCCGGAGATGATGCGCGCCGTGGAGATGACCGAGCCGTTCCTGCCGGCGGACCAGCCCCGTTACGCCATGGGCCTCGGCACACCGGCGCAAATGGTCGAGCTGGTCGCCCGCGGCGTCGATATGTTCGACTGCGTCCTGCCCACCCGCTTGGCGCGCAACGGCACTGCCTTCACGCGCAAAGGCAGCCTCAGCATCAAAGCCGGCGCCTGCAAGGCGGACTTCCGGCCCATCGAGGAAAACTGCGACTGCTTCGCTTGCCGGCATTTCACCCGCGCCTACTTGCGCCACCTGCTCAACGTGGGCGAAATCCTCGGCCTCCGCATGCTCAGCGTCCACAACACGCGGATGTATTTGCGCACCATGGCCGAGATGCGGGCCGCGATTGCGGCGGGCACCTTCGCCGACTTCCGCCGCGACTTCGTCGCCAACTATATCCCGACCAAAAAGGTCCTCCTCGCCCGCGCCGCCGAAGCGGAGCGCTGAGTCTGATCACCTCCCGCTCGGCTCCGGAGTCAACGGCACGGCCAGCACAGGGCTGCTCTAAAGTCCGGCCAGTTGAGGGAAGATCCTGTTCTGCCGCCCTGAAATCCGAATTCCGAGCATGGCCTAATTTGATTGGCGGCTACTCCGCCGGGGTGGCTATCAATTCGGACCTCGGTCTTCGGGTTTCTTTCGGCCTTCGGTCTTCGGATCTCGGGTTTGGAATGGCCCGGACCGACTTTAGACCAGCCCTGCGGCCAGCACGGTCGGATGCATCGCCGGGTTGCATTTTCGCCGGGAAGTGAATACAAACCTCTGGCCGAGCTTCAAAACAACTTATGAAACAGAACATCCAGGTCAGTCGCCGTCGTTTTCTTCAACGCACCGCCGCCCTCGCCAGCGTGGCCGCCGGGGCTCAATACATCGGTATGCCCTCGCTGCTGGGGGCGGGTTCGCCCAACTCGAAGCTGGGCGTCGCCGTCATTGCCGCCGACGGCATGGGCGGCTACAGCTTCGACTGCGCGATGCGGGAGCGGTTTGTGGCGGTTAGCGAGGTGGACGACAACAAACTCGCGGGCAAACTTAAGCAATTCAGCGACCAGGTTAAGGACCAGCCGGCGCCCAAGGCCTACTATGACTATCGCAAGATGCTCGAGGAATGCCATAAAGACATCGACGTCGTCCTCATCGCCACGCCGGACCATCACCATGCGCCGGCCGCCATTCGGGCCATTCATCTGGGCAAGGCCGTGTTTTCGCAAAAGCCCCTGGCCCACAATATCTACGAGTGCTACGCCCTGGCCAAGGCGGCGCGTGAGAAGAAGGTGCTAACGCAAATGGGCAACCAAGGGCACTGCAGCGACACGATTCGCCTGGCGTGCGAGTATATCTGGGCCGGCACCATCGGGAACGTGACCGAGACCCACTCGCTGTTGGGGCGGGACTTCGGCGGCAGCGGCGGACGGCCCGCCAGCAAGCCCGTCCCGGCCGGACTACACTGGGATGAATGGATCGGCCCCGCGCCCTACCGCGAGTAT
>SESF01025619.1_pt1 | contig 18058 bp, 5 predicted proteins | sample 3171521 | NCBI WGS metagenome assembly SESF01 (sample SAMN10866945, study PRJNA518727) | freshwater metagenome | biome: subpolar coniferous forest; feature: holomictic lake; material: water; isolation source: holomictic Lake 227, 6 m and 8 m depth | place: Canada: near Kenora, Ontario | collected...
TATTTTGTGGTAGCTGCTGCTTTCATGTTCATCCTAAAAACGGCGTTTCAAACCACGAAACACACGAAACACACGAAACACGAACCACTTACCATGCCATGAGTGTTCCCCCTGCGCGTGAACGCCCCAGCGTTGTTATCAGCCTGCCATTTCGTGTGTATCGTGTATTTCGTGGTAACTGCTGTTTTCATGTTCGTGTGCGTCACACGGGGTGCTGTTTGAAAAACCGCCGGATGATCGGCAGAATCTCTTCGCCTTTATCTTCCAGAACCAGGTGACCGGCGTCGGAGAAACGGTGAACTTCGGCATCCGGCAGCAACTTCTCCCAGACCGCCAGAAAGTGATGATCAAAAACGAAGTCCTTTTCTCCCCATAAGATCAAGGTCGGCGTTTGGTGGAATAGAACGATGCCTTCCTGCACTTCCGTGACCAGGCTGTAGCTGCGGTCCTGCGGCTGCAAAGGTATATCCTGAACGAAGCGCAGGTGGGCGAGGCGGTTTTCGCCATGACTGTGCGGCGACAGATAACCCTCGCGAACCCGCTCCGACATGGGGTGGCAGCAACCCCACCGAGTCACGAGCCGGCAGAAGAGGCCCGACCGGCGGATGAGAAAATCATTCAGCGAGGTGTTGCGGCATAGCCACAGCGAGGGCGGGAGGGACTTGGTCGGGGGGAGATGAAAGGCGGCGGTGTTCAGCAGCACCAGCCGGCCAATGCGTTCCGGGTGGCGCACGGCGTAGGCCATGCCGATCATCCCGCCCCAGTCATGCATCACCAGTGTGATCCGCCGTTCGAGTTTCAGGTGGTCGATCAAGCACTCGAGGTCCTTGACCCGCCGATCGAGGTAGTACTCATATCGCCCGTCAGCGGGTTTGTCCGACAGGCCGCACCCGATATGGTCCGGCGCGATCGTCCGGCAGTTGTCCCGCAAGCCCAGCACCAGGTTCCGGTAAAAGAAAGACCAGGTGGGATTGCCATGAAGCATGATCACCGGGTCGCCTTTACCCTCATCCAGGTAGTGCAGCGCAATCCCGTCCAGCTTCAGGTAGGAGCTTATGAACGGGTATAAATCTCGTCTGAAATTTGCCATAGTCTTCACCATTCCAAGCCGACCATCAAACAGGTTAAGCCGCTGCCGATTCCCAGGAAGGCCGTCCGTTGCCCGGCCTGCAAAACCCCGCGCTCCTCGGCGATCGCCGCCGTGACCGGCAGGGCGGCGGTCCCCATGTTTCCGAGAAAGCGGTAAGTCACGAAATCTTTGTGCTTGGGTATTTGGAGCGTCTTGAGAATGGCCTCCTGGTGCCCGCTGCCGACCTGGTGGCAGACCACCCGGTCGAGCTCCGCCGCCGGCCAGCCCAGGTGCTGGAGGAACGAACCAAAGGTGCGCGCTCCCAGTTGCACCCCCTGCTTGAGCACCGCCACCGAATCGGTGGCCATGAACTGCTCCTGCCGCCCGCCGACGGCAGGCTCCAACCCCCAACGGCACAGGCGGTGGTGTTCCGGGGCCGTTTCCGATACGGCCCCCAGCAAGCGATGACCGGGCGTCCCGGGGAACGACCCATCCGTCAGCAGCACCGCCACCGCTCCCGAACCGCCCGTAAAGGTGGCGATCGTGCGGGCGAATTGTTCCATATCCGCTCCCCCGAGCAGACGTTCCAGGACGATCTCGTTGATCTCCCGGGCCGTTTCGCAGGAAACGACCAGCCCCGCCCGGATCTGCCCCAGCTCAATGCGGTTGGCGACTTCGATCATGCCATTGAGCACCCCGAGACAGGCATTGCTCAAATCATACGCAAAGGCGCTCCCGCGTATTCCAAGCCCGTCCGCCACCGCGCAAGCGGTGGCCGGTTCAAAATTCTCGCGGCAGACCCCCGCGTAGATCAACACGCCCACATCCGCCGGGTCTATGGCCGCCTTGCGCAATGCCTTGCGGGCCGCCGCGATCGCGCCGGTGGAAAGCTGGAACCCGGGTTGCCACCAGCGGCGTTCGCTAATGCCGGTCCAGGCCTCCAACTGCCCCGGCTGCAGGTTCAACCGGCCATAGACGGGCGCCAGCCGCTCCTCCAGCTCCGCGGAGGTGACGACGACCGGGCCCAGCTCATAGCCGAGCGCCGTCGCATACACTCTCTCGAATTTCGGCATCATACGGAACCTGCGCACGTTTGCGAAGTCAGCGGCATAGACCGCACAACCGGTTGCACGGTGAACTTCTTCATCCCGTAGATCACGCGGCCATCCACCGCCAGAAAACCCTCGGCCGTGAGCAGTTGCGCTGCTTCATCCACGGCGGTGACCACCGCCTCAATCGTCACCAGGTGATTACTTGGAATGACCTGCCCCCGGTAAAGCCATTCGTGCGACTCATTGAGGGCCACCGCTTGCCAACCCTGTTCGCCCGGACTTCCCCAACGTTCGCTCGCGAGAAACTTCAAAAGCTGCAGGAACGATTCCAGCCCCAGCGATCCCGGCACGACCGGGTCCTGGTAAAAATGCGCTTTGAAAAACCACTCCTCCCGCCGGACCAGACGGGAAGCGCGGATGAACCCCAGCTTGTGCGGGCCGCCATCGGGGACGAATACCTCGATTTGATCCACCATTCGCAGTTGGTCTCCCGGGAACGGTGGCTGCGCCGGGTAAGCCAGCGACCGGCCGCGCGCCAATTCCGCTGGCGTAGGCTGATAACACTGCGCGTTTTGAATGCCTTCCTGTCGGGCCAGGGCCGCCGGGGGGAAAAACCCGAAATAGGTGTCTCCCTGGTAAATGAGCTTGGCGCCGGCCCTGACCTCAAAATCGAACCATTGGAGGATCATTCCCGCCGAACTCGAGAGCCGCGTCAGCTTCACCCGGGTGGTCAACGTCCCGATCGAGGGATGCACCGCAGCGAATTGCTGGCCCGTTCCGCCGAGATTCCGGAAAGAAAGGTCCGTCTCCGAGGCGAGGGCCGACCCCACGTAGGCCGCCAACCATCCGCACGGCTGCAAGGCCACCTCGAGCAGGACCGCAAAAGGCATGTCCCCCTGCCGATTCTCAGCAAAGTACCAGGCCTCCGGCGGAACGTCATACTGGGCTTCGGCGGAGCCACCCGGCACCAGCTTGAACGGCTCGCCCTGGACCTCGGTGACGCGATCCAGAAACTGGTAAGGCGGCCCGGGCAAACGCGCGATTCGCCGGTCCTTATCGAAGACGCGATAAGGGGCGCCAAACGCCGCGGAAGGATTGCCCACGGCAAACGCCAGGATGCGGTCCTGGTCATAAACCGCGGCTTTGACTCCGGGAGCCGGTTTAGCCGTCCAGGTTGACCGCAGCGCTTCGCGCGTGACGCCCGAATAGCGCAGGTTCATGTTGGTGATCTCCACGATCGGCTTGCCGTCGGCGTACATCAACGCATCCGCTATCACATAGGGCTCCGGACCATACCCCAACTCTTTGACGGACACCTCGTAGGTCACGGTCGAAGTGGTCTCCCGCACCTGGCCACGGCACTTGAGCTGGCTCCCCACTCCCGGAATGGGCTCAAGCACCGCCGAACCCTGTTCCACCACCCAGCCCAACCGCAGCAGAAATACCCGCAGCGTGTGCAGGCAGCATTCAAACATGAGCGTGCCCGGCATCACCCGGTCATCCACAAAATGACAGGTCAGGAACCAGTCGTCCGGATGGATATCCGCTTCCCCGCGGACGAGGCCCATACCGAATCGCCCCCCCCGCGGGTCCAGCAGGGAAATCCGATGCACCAGTTTCATCCGACCGCCAGGCAAAGTCATGGGCTGGACCAGCGGCAGGTTCGCAAATTGAGTTCCGAAGCAGCCAGCCAGGTCCCCGGCTCGCAGCGCCTCCAACTGAGCCTCGGAATAAGATTCCACTCCCAAGGCAACGAAATCCTCCCAATCCGCAGACCTCTTTCCGGGCATGGGTTTCAGGTCGATAGTGGTGCGCACCACGCCTTTGCCGCTGGCCAGTTCCGCCGCCGTGAAAAACCCGGCGCAGCCGTCGGTCATCGTGAGGAACGGTTGGCCCTCGACGGTGGCTTCGAACCGGAACCGGAACAACCAGGTATCACCCTGCCGGAAAAAGCGGTCGATGCGGATGTCGTAATGGATAATCGAGCCGGGACCGGGCAGCCCCTGATGGAAACAAACCTTGGCGTCGAGCAGGCGATAGACCGCCCGGCCCTGCGTCTCAAAATCGATTCCGAGGTAACCCGACAGGAACAGGTCCGCCTGGCCGGCCTCCACCGCGATGCAGGTCGGAATCCGCCCGCCATCCAGGTACCACGCCCCAGGATGGACGTCGTGCTCGGTCACCACCCGGCCGTGGCTCAGCGAGCGCGCTTCTCCTTCGATGGACAGGACTCGGTCCACCAGCATTAACGGCTCGTCGGGCAACCGCACGCGGGTGGGAAAAAGGTCAGCCCCCGCGAAGTCCACTCCCAGCACGTTGGCCACCGATCCGCGGGCAAACTCGAGGCACGCAGTGCGATCCAGCCGCAATCCCGGAACGGAAACCTCCGGCCGGTCCAGAACCGGAGACGCCTCGGGCGCCGGCGCGAGCAGCGGCAGCGCGCTCTCATCGGCAGAAGCTCCCGCCAGCGTGGAAATTACTTTGAGTTGCGTTTCTACGGCCCGGGAAAGCGCCGCCGCTACGCCTTGCGAAAAGCCCAGGTACGCTTCGTGTGCCGCCAGCGAAGCGGCTTGAGCGTCAGCCATGGCCTGGAACAACTCCCCCTCGAAAGGATCGAGCGCAGCCTCCGCGGGCACCCGCCGCGCTGGTTCTCTGGCCCCATCCGTGCCGGTGGGTTCCGGGGGCTGGCCCGCCGAAGAGTCTTCCGCCTTATCGACCGCCGCTCTCGCCCGTTCCGCCGGGGCACCCCGGCGGGACAAGATCGATGGGCCAGCGATAGGAATCCGAATTCGAGGAACGCCTGTGTCTGACCGGCTTTCCGCCCGAACGGGTTCCGGAGCGGACGCCTGGTAAAGGGGGCTGAGGTCCACCGGCAAACCCTCCGCCGCCAATTGACCCAGCACGCGCAACAAACTGGTGACCGGCTCCTGGGCGGAAGCGCAAAGCGAGCGGGCAATATGCGGACGGCCTGCAAGGATTTTGCCGATCATGCGGCTGCACGAATTGCCGGGTCCCATTTCGAGAAAGATGCGCACCCCGGCACCGTACGCGGCATGCACCAGCCGGGGAAAATCAAGCCGGTCGCTGGCCTGGGCAACGATCGCTTCCGCCGCCGTCTCCCGGTCGGGATGATACGGACGGCCCCAACCCCCGCTGAAAAAGCGGATGTCGGCGGGTGCCGAGGTAGGAAACAGGTGCAACTCGCGGTAAGCCTGCTCCACCGGTCGCAGCAATTCGCAATGCACCGTGCTGACTCCGCCCAGGGGAAACCAGTGGCAACCCAGGCGCCCCACCAGCGCTTTCACGGCTGAGGCTTCGCCGCCAATCACGCACTCGCCGGGGGTGTTCACGATCAGCACGTAGATCCGCTCCCCCGGGGCCACGGCGGCGCCAACCTCCGCAGCCGGACGGTCCACTAGCCCGGCTTGCCACTGCACCGGTTGGCTGCCCGCCAACCCCCAGGCTCGCCGCAAAGCTTCGCTGGTCCCGGTCAGATCTTTGGTGAAGAGCGTCGAACTGCTGACCCGTCGCAACATCTCATCCCGGTCCGTCCAGGCGCGGAGCGCGAACAGCCCGGTCGATTCCCCCAGGCTATATCCCACCACCGCGGTCGGCTGAAGGCCGAAACGAAGCACGAGGTCGCTAACCATGGTGCCCAGGGCCACCTGGCCGCAGATGACCGACCGATGGTCCGTTCCCAGGCCACTGTTGGGCGCGGCGTTCCAAAACTGCTCGACGTGCATCTGGCTTGCGAGGAACTGATTCTCGCGGTCCTGCGCCCGCAGCACCTCCGGCCACCGCAGCGCCAGCTCGCGTCCCATCTCGGGGAAACAGTTGCCGGCTCCGGGAAAAACGAAAGCCAAATCCCCGCTCACCTGTCGCCCAGGCGGACCATAGAACAACCGGTCCCGGTCTTGTGCCGTGACCATCCCCTGGGGAGTGGAAACCAGGCTTCGCTCGACACAATGTACCGCCGCGTCCAGCAAACGCGCCAACTGTTCCCGGTCGCGAACGACCAGTGCCAGGCAACATCCGGTCTCGCCCGTCGCCGAACTCTGCCACCAGGCGCGTGCGATCGTTTCGACCGGATCAGCCTGGGAGTCATCGAGCATCTGACGCAAACTCCGCAACCGGCTGCGCAGGCCTTCCGAATCGGCGGCTTTCAGCACGAACAGGGCTTCGGGTAACGCCCCCAGCGGTCGCATTCGCTCGCCCGCCCGGCGGTCGCCAACCGGCTCCTCGTTCGCCTCCAGGACCACGTGCAGCACATTGCCATCCACGCTGGCGGTGCTTACCCCGGCTCGCCGCGGCCCTTGGGCGCGGTCCCTCACCCAGCACTGGGGAAAAACCGGCGCGCAGAGGGTCTTCGAGTTGACAATGCTTGACAGCGGCTGCTGCAACCCGCGCAAGGGCGGGATAATCTCCTGGTAAAGCGCCAGGCTGGCCTTGACCACCGAAATCAAACCCGAAGCCGCGCCCGCATGCCCCACGTCGGCCTTCGCACTCCCCAGGTAACAGCGGCTCTGGCGCTGGCGGGAGCGAAAAAACGCCTCGAGGATGCTGACCTCCGTCTCATCTTCGCCCGGACGCGCCAGACCGTTTGCTTCGACGTATCCGACCGACGCGGGCTCAACCCGCGCCTCCGCGTAAGCGCTCTCCAACGCGCGCTGGTAAGCGGCGGAGTACTTGCTCTCGCGCCACGCAAGCTGGCCGCCTTCCGGCGCGGACGACCGGCCCCCAATCTCCCCGCCGCCAGCCGCCCCGATGCCCCGAATAACCGCATAAATCCGGTCCCCGTCGCGTCGGGCGTCCTCCAGCCGCTTTAATACCAGCGCCACCGCACCTTCCCCCGGCACCGGACCGTCGGCGCGCGCATCGAAAGGCCGGGCGCAGCCTTGGCGCGAATACGGCTGCAAAACATCGGTCGCCCAGAGCGTGCGCAGGTCGCCGGTCAAATCAACTGCCCCGGCCACCGCGCGATCGAGCTCACCGTTTTGCAGCGCCCGCACGGCGGTTTCGAGGGCACGGGCGCCCGAACAGTCCTCGCTGCACACAGTAAAACTCGCCCCCCCAAAATGGAATTCCTTGGCGATCCGGCTGGCCACGATTCCGGCCAGCGATCCCATGGTCCGATCGGCTGTCAGCGGCAGGTCGTGCAGCGGAGTCTTCCCTCCCTCCAGGGTCTGCCACCGTAAATGGAAGTCAGTCGTTCGGAGGTCCAGGCCCAAGCCGATGACCACGCCGGTGCGCGCCGGCTCGGCGTCGGCTGAGCCCGCATCGAGCAGCGCCGAACGGGCGGCCTCCAGCATCAGCGCCTGCTGGGGCAGTAGTTCCTCCAGCTCCCTGGGCGGGATCCGATAACGACTCACCGGGATGTTGATGTCCTCGGAGTAGAAGCCGGGAAACACCGCCTCGACGCCAAAGAGGCGCCGCAGTTCCTCCACCGGAACACCCCGCCAGTGCGCGCGTTCCGCCGGAGACACGTCGCGACCGCCGCCCAGCACCCGCTCCTGGAATGACCTGAGTTCCGTCCAGGGCCCAACGCTGGCCGCCATCCCGATGATCGCAACCGGCGCGGGTGAAACGGTCGGGCGCGCCTTCTGAGGGCGCGACGCCGGCTGGCCCATCCATTCCTCGATCAGGACGTGGGCATTGACCCCGCCGAACCCGAAACCATTGACGGCGGCTCGCCGTGGGGTATTTGCCTCTCGCCGGTTCCAGGGCTCACTCTGCTGGAGAATACGGAATGGGCTGCCCGCCAGCGGGATCTTGTCCGCCGCGCGCCGAAAATTAGCGGTCGGAGGAAGGGTATGATGCTTCAAGGCCAGCAGGACTTTAATCAGGCTGGCGCTGCCGGCGGCCGTCAGCAAATGCCCGACGTTCGCTTTAACGGCGCCCAGCACGCATTGTCCCGCCTGCCAGGAACCTCCTCCCTGCCACAGCTTCGACAAACTCTCAAATTCCACGGCGTCACCCACCGGCGTACCGGTGGCATGACACTCAATCAGGTCCACTTGCTCGGGTGACCAACCCGCCTGTTGGTAGGCCTGGTGGAGCGCTCGCAACTGGCCTTCCGAATCCGGCGACAACAAATTCCCGTCCAGATCATTGGACAGTCCAATGCCACGAATGACGGCCTGGATATCATCCCCGTCCCGCAGAGCATCCGCGAGCCGCTTCAGCACCAGCACGCCAGCTCCTTCGCCGACGATCAAGCCGCTTCCCTCGGCGTCAAACGGGGCGCAGCGCCCGCTCCGGGCGAGGGCGCGCAGTTGGCAAAACCCCATCTGGGTATAGAGCGAATCCGGACGGGAAAGCCCGCCAGCCAGCATGGCATCGGCGCGGCCGGCCACCAGTTCATCGCCGGCCAGCTTGAGAGCGTAGAGCGAGGAGGCGCACGCCGCATCCACCGTGCTGGTTCCTCCGCCCAACCCGAGCGCCAAGGCTAGAACTCCCGCCGGCATCCCGCAGACGTAGCGGTTCAGCGAAACCACTTCCGGAGCGTCCATTGCCACTTCCCCAGTCAGCAAGGGGCCCAGGATCTGCCGGCCCAACGCCGAGGAAGCGGTGGTTGGCAGCGCAATGTTTCCCAGAACAATGCCCGTGCGGCTGCCGTCGGCGCGTTTGCCCCGCGTGCTGGCCAGCGCGCCGCGTCCGGCCTCGAGTAACAACTGGAAGGACGGGTCGAGGTCCTTGAGCCAGTCCGCCGGCAGATTGAGGCCGGTCGGGTCGAGTTGGAATTCCTCAATGAAGCATCCACGATCGGTATAGACACGGTCGGGGGCGATCGGACCGGAACCGCTGATGGTGTGGGGATCCAGCACCCATCGGCCCGGGGGAACCGGCCGGCTCGTGTCCACCCCCCGCTCGACGTTGCCCCAAAAATCCGCCAGCGTGCGGCCACCAGGGAACACACCGGAAAAACCCACTATCGCAACCGGCTCATCGCACCATTTCTGGGTATTCCTGGCGGCGCGCTTGGTCTTATCCTTCATGCGGCAACCGATTGCGGCGGAAAGCCTCCCCGAGTCCCTGGTCGAGCACGCACTCGTACCCCTCCACCAGGGCGAGCAGTTTGCCTTGACGATCCAGGAATTGCAGGGTGGCCGTCACCACCGGGGCTTGGCCCGAATCAATCCGGACAACCACCCGGCTGCCAGCCTTCGGAAAGGCGGCGGTGAATTGGCGGAAGCGACCGATGGCACACGGGAGCGAGCCCGTGCGGCGGTGTTCCCAGCTCCACAGAATCAGCATCTGAAAACTGCTGTCCAGCGCCAGCGGGTCCGACATCCACGTCGGCCGCAGCGGGTTCCGGATCCATTGCCTGGGTGCCGGCGCGCTCTTTACCAGCGCGGCCATTTCCTCCTCCGAGCAGTATTCCAAGGCTTCGATCCCCTGAAAATGCGGCCCATGAAAGAGGTGGCCCTGGCCGTAGATAAAATGGTGGCCGTTGTTGCCGGGGTGGAGAACGGGCGAGGTCCAGTCCACGGGAGGCGCCGGCAGCGCTTCGGCGAGCAAAATCTCGGCCCGCGCATGCGGCACGGTGCGTCCACCCCCGAGACTGACCATCTGGACCGGGACCCGCAGCAGCCCGTCGCGCATTTGGCCGGCTTCCGCCAGAACACTCACCGTGGTCTTGGAGCCCGGCTCCAGGACGAGCCCTTTGAGCACCTTGAAATTCTCAAACCCGTGGAAAGCCATCCCGGGATTGCCATGCACCGCGCCATGGGCGAGCCATTCAATCATGAGCACCGCCGGCACCACCGGGCGGCCGTTCAGCACGTGCGATTCCAGGCACGGCAAAGCCTCAACGCTCACCTCACGCTCGAACGCGAGGTTCAGCACCGCGGGAGCAGCCGCCGGTTGCGGGTGAGCCCCGTTTCCGTTTCCGTTGCGCCCCGTGTGCGCGCCCGGTGCCAGGGCCAGCACCTCCACCGATTGGCCCACGGGAGAGCAGATCTCCCGGACGAAAAACTCCGCCCCCGCTTCCGGCTCGATCAGGCCCACCCCTTCGCTTTCAAAGATCTTGCGCAGGCCCTCCGAAACCATACCCCCGTTCCAGGGCCCCCAGTTGAACGAGACGACCCGGCACTCTGGCCGTCGCCGCGATTCGCTCTGCGCAATCTTGTTCAACACCTCGTTCGCGGCGGCATAATCCACCTGGCCCGTGCGGCCAAAGCGGCCGGTGTAGGAGGAGAACAGCGCCAGCAGTTTCAGCTCGTCGCCCCCCAAACATCGCATGAGGTTCTCCAACCCGGCAACCTTGGTTCCGTAAACCAGGTCGAACTGCTCCACGGTCTTGTCCTCGATCTTACGGTCCGCCAGCACCCCGGCCCCATGGACCAGCCCACAGACCGGCCCGAACTTCCCGCAAATCTCCCGCAGCACCTTCTCCACCGCAGCGGCATCGCGCACGTCCACCGAGCGATACATCGCGGTGGACCCGGTGGCCTGAATCTGCTCCAAATGGTGGCGGATTTCGCGCTGCGCCAGCACTTCGCGATACTTCGCTTCAATCTGTTTGGGCGCGTGCCCATTTCTGGACCGCGCCAGCAAGGTCCGCTTCAGTTCGGCTGCGTCCGTAACGCCGGTCAGCCATTCCGGCTCGCTCTCCGCCAGCAGGCTCCGTCCCAGCAGCACCAGCCGCAGGCGAGCCAGCCGCGCCAACTCCAGAATCGCTTTGGCCGTAATGCCGCGCGCCCCGCCGGTCACCACCACCAAGTCCCCATCCTTCAATACGGCAAACCCATTACGGGCGGGCAGCGGCACGGTCTGCAGCTCCAAACTGAACCGCTCGCCGGCGAACAATCCAACTTCCACCGGCCCGGCGCGGAACATCTCCTCGACGATGGCATCCGCCACCTCCGGGCCCTGCTGGACTTCGGGGTTAAGGTCGATCGCTTTGCAGTGAACCTCCGGCCATTCATGCCGTGCCGTCTTGAGCAAGCCGGCCAGTCCGCCACTGACCGGGTCGCCGTTGCCATTCAGCGAGCCAAAGCCAAAAACCCCGTCCAACCGCGATACCGTCATCAGGATCCCGCCGTCGTTGACTTTTCGGAGCGCAGGTCCCACCGCTTGGATCAGACGAAAAGCCTCGCTGATCCCGGAATCGGTGGCCCGAGTCGCCGGCCACAAGATAACCAGCGCCGCCGGATGCTCGGTCCGCGCCCGGCGAATGAAATCACCCGGAGCACCACGGCGCACCGCGTAGCCCAGTTTCTTCAGCCGCAGCTCGACCGCGGCGGCCAGCTCCGAGCCGTCATCCGTAATCCAGATCCGTCCCTGGGCGGGAAGCGCCACCAACCGGCGCCCATCCGAACCGCCCAGGCGCACGGGCCGGATGACCTGGCGCTGAAGTTCCTGCGGTGGCTGCGCCCCGGGTGAATGAGCGATGCGGCCCGATTCCTCGTGCCCGGCGCCGTTCTTCGCCTCCGGTGTCGCCGGGACCGGGGAGGGACTTGGCGGCGGGCTCCGTTGGGCGTGGGTCATTTTAGACTGCTCGGTCTGTTCGGTCACGCTAAGCCGGCAAGATGCCGGCGTTCCGCCCGGAGCGCCGGCATGCTGCCGGCTTATCGCGACCGGACTGTCCGGGGTGGCCGGACTTGGCGCTGCGGCGGGATCAATGCCCGGACCAGAGGTCAGGAAGTCCACGACCTGCTTCAAAGTTTGCAAAGCGCCAAGGTGCTCGGGCTTGATCTCGGGCGCCGCCGGCAACAGCGTGCGCAGGGCCGCCATGATTTCCACCCGTTTGATCGAATCCACCCCCAGATCGGAATCCAGACCCATTTCCAGGTTCAGCATTTCCACCGGATACCCGGTCTTCTCCGCCACTACCTGGAGCAAAGCGGCAGCGGCTTCCGGCGCGTTGACTGCGCTCTTGGCGCCGCTGCGGACCGGCTCACCGCCGGGAGCCGAGACGGCGCTCGGCGGCGAGGCGGTCAGAAACTCCACCACCTGGCGCAACGTTTGCAGCGTCCCCAGATGCTCCGGCTTGATCTCCGGAGCGCTCGGCAACCGTCCGCGAATAGCCGCCATGATCTCCACCCGCTTGATCGAATCCACCCCCAGGTCGGAATCCAAACCCATTTCCAGGTTCAGCATTTCCACCGGATACCCGGTCTTCTCCGCCACCACTGCCAGCAATGCTTCGCTGGCGCGGGATACATCCGGGGCCACTGCGGGAGCTCGGGCAACTGCCGGTGACGCTGGCGAGTTTCCAGCGCCAAGGAACTCCACCACCTGCTGCAAGGTTTGCAGCGACCCGAGGTGTTCCGGCTTTATCTCCGGGGCGGAGGGAAGACGACCGCGCAATGCCGCCATGATCTCCACCCGCTTGATCGAGTCCACCCCCAGATCGGAATCCAACCCCATATCCAGATTCAACATTTCCACCGGATAACCGGTCTTCTCGGCCACCACCGCCAGCACAGCCTCGGCTACTCCGGGCACCGGCGGTGTCTGGCGCACAGCCTCAGCCGGCAATCCGGCTAGCCCAGGGACCGGCACAGGCGCGGATGCGGGAACGGTATTACTCTGGCTGAGGGAACCGACCGGCAGGCTGGGTGAAGCTGAAACCGGCCGGGAGGAGCCCGGCGGCAGATTCAACAGCTCACGGCGCTGGTCGAGCAGGGCTTCGAGGGTGCGGCGCGCCGCATCCTGGCCCTCCAAAAACTGCCGATGCAGTTGAGCGGTTTGTTCCTGCAGTTTTTGCAGTGAGAGCATCCCTTGCTGGGCGACCTGCAAAGCAGCGCCGAAGTCGGACCGCATCACCGGTTTGACAGTCGTCGGCTGGGAAAGCACTGGCGCAGCGGCTGGCTTGGGTGACTGCCCGTTCTGAAGCGGAGCACTTTCGTGGTTCTTGTCCTTGGCCGCAGGTTGCGCGGGCGCGACGGGCGGGCGCTGGGGAACCGGGCGCCGATAATTGGCGCCGGTGAGCGGCAGGGTGAAACTGGCCTTTCCATTGCCCGCCGCCTTCGGCAGCTCCGGGGTCTCCTCCCAGCAGGTCAGCTCCACCTTATGGCCGAGCGCAGCCAGCCGGCACAGCGTCGCCGCCAGGTCAAAAGTGCCCGAGCGCGCTCCTTTCGAAGCGTCCAGAGCCACGGCTTCGACTCCCTGTCCCGGCAAGATCGCCTGGACCAGGTCGGTCAGCACATGGCCGGGGCCTACCTCGAGAAATGTGGTCACCCCGTCGGCTTGCATCTGGCGGATTTCCGCGGTGAAATCCACCGGCTGAACCATCTGGTTGGCCAGCAGCTCGCGCGCGGATTCCGCCTCCACGGGGTAAAGCGCGGCGGTGCTGTTGGCGTAAACAGGCAGCCTCCCCGCCAGCAGCGGGACCTCGGCCAGGACCGTCGCAAATGGGTCGCGGGCGTCCGCAACCAGCGGGCTGTGGAACGCCGCGGCTACGGGCAGGACGCGCGCGCGCACCGACTGCTTTTCCAATTCCTTGGCCGCCTGTTCGATCTGGGCCTTGGACCCGGCGAGCACAAACTGCGCGGGCGAATTCCGGTTGGCAATGATGAGCTGGAGCTGCTGCTCCTCCAGGAACCGGCGGAGCTCCGCTTCCGTGGTCTGCACCGCCAACATGGCTCCCCGGTCGCCGGCTCCAGCCCGCCCGGCCATGAGCCGGCCGCGCGCGTTGGAAAGCTGGTGCAACCGTGCCGCTTCGAGGCGTCCGGCCGCGCACAACGCCAGCAATTCCCCGTAGCTATGCCCCGCGGTCGCTTCCGCAGTGACCCCGAAGCCAGCGAGCACCCCCAATGCTCCCAGACCAATGGCACCCAGCGCCGGCTGGGCAACATCGGTAGCTCTCAGGGCCATCTCCTGCTGCCGCCTGGCCCCTTCATCAAACGCCGGGTGCGGATAAATAAAATCACTCAGCCTCAGCGGCTCCGTCTCGGCTCGCTCCGCCGCGTAGCATTCGTCCGCCATCGCCAGCGATTCCATCATCGCGGGGAACTGGCACGACAGGTCGCGGAGCATCCCGACATACTGTGAGCCTTGACCCGGAAACAGCATTCCAAGTTTGCCCCGGCGCTCGCCGGAACCGAAGGCAATGCCGCTCGGCAAGACCCAGTTCGCCTTTTCAGGATGCTTCTCGATCATGGCGATGGCCGCATCGCGAAGCGGGGCCAGCGGCGCGCCTTTACCCACCGGCAACAGCAATCGGTACGCGTGCTCGCTCTTGAACTCCTGCCGCGACCGGCCAGCGCGGTTCCGAACTTCAGCCCAGGGCATATCGGCGCTCAGCGTGTTCAGCCAGCCGCGAACCTCTTCCCGGCGATCACTGCTGCAGGCCAGGATTTCGATGTCGCCATCCCATCCGGGCCGCTCTCTCCGTTTGCCGTGCTCCTCGAGCACACAGTGAAAATTCGTGCCGCCAAAACCGAAAGCGCTGACACCGGCCCGCCGCGGGTGCGCCGGCCGGGGCAGCCACGGGCGCTTCTGGGTATTGACGTAAAAGGGGGAACGGCCCGAGCCGAGCTCATCGATGGGCTGGCTGACTTTGATGGTCGGGGGAAGCACCTTATGGTCCAGGGCCAGGGCCGCCTTGATCAAGCCGGCTACTCCGGCAGCCGCCTTGGTGTGGCCGATCTGGGACTTCACCGAGCCGAGCGCCGCCCAGGTCCCCTCGGGACGCGCTTCCCGGAACACCTCGGTGAGAGCCTGGACTTCAGTGGCATCTCCTACCCGGGTGCCCGTGCCGTGAGCCTCCACCAGATCCACCGTGTCCGGCGTAATCCCCGCATCCGCGTAAGCGCGCCGCAACGCGTCGCGTTGGCCTTCCACGCGGGGCGCATAGATCGCGTTCCCTTTGCCATCGCTGGAAGAGCCTATCCCTTTGATCACCGCATAAATCCGGTCTCCATCCCGCTCCGCGTCCGCCAGGCGCTTGAGGACGATCATGCCCAGGCCCTCGCCCAGGATGGTTCCGTCGCAACCGCGGTCGAAAGGCTTCGCATCGCCCGACGGCGACAGCGCCGGCGTCTTGCTGAAGCAAAGGTACATGAAAATGTCATTGAAGGTATCGAGTCCTCCGGTGATGACCATGTCCGAGCGACCGGCGGCAAGTTCAAGGCCAGCCAGATGCAATGCCGCCAGCGAGCTGGCGCAGGCTGCGTCCACCACACAATTGGTTCCGCCCAGGTCCAGCCGGTTGGCAATCCGCCCGGCCGCGACGTTTCCGAGCAGGCCGGGAAAGGAATTCTCCTGCCAGCCCACGTACGCGTCCGAAATACGCTGCACCACGTCCGCGGCGACCGATTCGCCTACCCCGGCTGCCTGGAGCGCGCGGCGCCAGATGGGATGCCCCAGCCGGGCTCCCAGCGGGATGACCAACTCCAACGCCCCGGTCACCCCCAGGATGACACTTGTGCGTTCACGCGGGAAAGGTTTGTCCGCATACCCCGCATCCGCCAGGGCCGCTTTGGCGGCCATCATTCCCAGGAGCTGCGTGGTATCAGTGGCCTCCACATCTTTCGGCGCAATTCCGAAATCCATCGGCGCAAAATCCACCGGCGAGAGAAAACCTCCCCGCTGGGCGTAAGTGCGATCGGGAGCCTTGGGGTCGGGGCTGAAATAATCCGCGACCTTCCAGTGTGAGTGCTCGGGGATCGGGGAGATCGCATCCACGCCGTTCTTAATGTTGCCCCAGTAGGTCCGGAGATCCTCTGCTTTCGGGAACAGACAGCTAATGCCGATAATGGCTAATGGAGACAACTCACTCATCGCGATGGGATCCAGTTTATCAAATCAGATTCCTCCAGGGGAGGACAATTCGTCAGCTCTACCGGCAGCGGGATGCCCTGGGTGCGCAGCGCCAGGCCCCGCAGTTGCACCGCGGCGCCATAAAGCAGGTTCAGCCCCACCTCCGCCACCCGCCGGTTTTCCATTTTCTCCAGCCAGGAACCCTTCGTCCATTCGTTGAACGCTCCCATGGCCGGCCCGCACCAAACCTGGTAATCGAGCACGCGCTCCGGGTCGCCCGCGTTGGCCCACTGCGAACTCAGCCCCAGGTAGCTGCGAAACACCAACGCCATCTTGTGCTTCGCATCCCGCTCCGCCCGCTCCACCTGGTGCGGATCCCGCGTCAGAAAATAATCCCTCGTGCGCTGCCACGCCGCCTCCAGGCTCGTGCGGAAGAACTGCTTTTCCAAATTGGCGCGCTCGGTAGCGGGCAACATCTCCAGGCCGGAGTAGGCGCGGTAAAGTTCGTAAAGCTTCGCGGCGCGCATCGGAAACATCGTGCCCCGTTTCAGGACCTGGACCTTCACCCCCAGCTCGAACATGTCGGCCGCCGGCGCCATCGCGGTATCCGCCTGCTCCACCTGCGCCAGCAAACGCCGGACGCCCTCCGACGCGCCGGATTCCACGCAAGCCTGATTCACCGAGCCGGTCGTCACATAGGCGGCGCCCATGGCAAAAGCCGCCGCCAGCGCGCCCGGAGTGGAGAGCCCGCCGGCCGCCCCGACCCGTAACGGCAACGCAAAGGCGTATTGTTGCTGCAGCCGGTTGCGCAAGGACAAGAGCGTTGGCAGCAGCGTTACCAGCGGCCGGTTATCGGTGTGCCCGGCCGAGTCCGCTTCCGCCGTCACGTCCTGGGCCACCGGGATCTCCGCCGCCATCTGCGCCTGTTCCGGCGTGATTTCGCGGCTGCGCACCAATTCGTTGAGCATCTCTTCGGGAGGGGGCGAAAAAAACTGGGCCGCGACCTCGGCTCGCGAAACCTTGGCCACCATCCGATTGGGCGCCGCCACCCGTCCCTCGGCATCCCGGAAGATGCCGGCCACGCGATACCGGACCACGGGCAAAGTCAACCGCAGATAAGCCGCCGCCTCCACCAGGCGTATCCCTTTCCGCAGGTAAAGACTCACCGTCGCCGCTTCCCGGTCCGGCTCGTTCGGGCTATGGATCAAGTTGAAGCCAAAAGACTCCGCGGCCAGGCTGCGCTGGAGACGCTCAATCGCCTCTTCGATCCGGGGCAAATCCAAACCCGCCGCTCCAAAAAAACCAAGCATCCCCGCCCGCGCCAGGGCTTCGACTAATTCTACCGACGCGATCCCGTTCGCCATCGCCCCCGCCACATAGGCGTAGCGTAGCCGATGGTCGGCCCGGAAACCCGGGTCCCCCAGCTGCGCCAATGGGAGCGGGGGTAGAAACCCCCCACATCGAGTATCCGGATCGTCGAACGGCTGCACCCCGGCTTCGGCGAGTGAACCAGGCGTGAGTGCAAAACACCCATTCCGCTCCAGCACCCAAAAAGCCTCTTCGAGTCTGCCCAGACGACTCATTAGTAACCTTGCGACGCCGCCCTTTGCGGAACCGCACGGACTCCACCAGGTCAACCCATTCAGTTCAGTTTTTATTTCGTTATGCAATTTCAAGCTCAGCCAACCGCAAGCACTATGAATCTCCATTCTTGCAGTCCCTTCCCCCCCCTGTCGATGGCGAATAAAGCTGGTTCAGCGATTCTGTATTTGACACTGGCAGCTCCCGCAGGTCCAAAAACCCGAATTGAATTCTACGGATACCGCCTGTGCCTGGCGAATCAAAACGGAGCGCACGGCCGCCGGGGGCAGGGCGGCTCTAAAGTCCGGCCAGTTGCGGGAACATCATGTTCTGCCGCCCTGAAATCCGAAGACCGAAGGCCGAAATCCGAATTCCGAGAATGGCCTGATTTGATTGGCGGCTGCTCCGCCAGGGTGGCTATCGATTCGGACTTCGGCCTTCGGATTGCTTTCGGCCTTCGGTCTTCGGGTCTCGGGTTTGGAATGGCCCGGACCGACTTTAGAGCAGTCCTGCCGCCGGGGGGCACATCTTAGCTTTTTCCAAAACCACCCCACTGGGTAGTTGGAGCACGAACATTCTTGTCCGCTCCCCGCGCCGACGCGCCAACGAACGCGCAGGTGCCATCCCGGTGCCCGCTGGCACGTTTTGC
>SESF01002923.1_pt1 | contig 18032 bp, 12 predicted proteins | sample 3171521 | NCBI WGS metagenome assembly SESF01 (sample SAMN10866945, study PRJNA518727) | freshwater metagenome | biome: subpolar coniferous forest; feature: holomictic lake; material: water; isolation source: holomictic Lake 227, 6 m and 8 m depth | place: Canada: near Kenora, Ontario | collected...
GCAGCTTGGCTCTTTTGAGCCCGTGTTCCTCGAGCGATTAGGGCGCCTGCACCTCTACCGGCCGCCCGTGGAAAACCTCGTGGCCGCCAAACTCATCCGGGCGGAGCCGAAAGACCTCGGCGACATCCGCTTTCTGGTCAGCCGCCATCGGCCGGACTTGGAGCGTGTCCGCCAGATCATTGCCGGTTTCGCGCCCCACGCCCGCCAGCGCGCATCAGAGAACCTCGTCTATCTCAACGTCTTAGAAGCCTGACCATGAATCCCCGCGAAGAAGAATTGGCGGTGCGCGCCCTGCTCGAGAACCCGCCCCTGGTGGACCTCGCTTTCAAGGAGCAGCGCTGGGCGGAACTGGCCGCGCTGGTGCGTTTCACCCGGCGGGACGTCCCCATTGCCCTGGCCCAGACCGACCCGGCCCTCTACCGCCGGCTGCGCGAGCAGATTACCCGCTTCTTCCTCCTGGGCGGCGACGTGTTTTCCTTGCCGAAACTTGAAGCGAAGCGGAGCCCCTAGCAGCCAAAGGGTGTAGGCGTCGGCCGGTTCGCCCTGGAAGTATAGTTCGACCGCCTCTTTCAAGTTGGTGACGGCCGCTTCACGCGTGGCGCCGAAACTGGAGACGTCCACATTGAGGCACTGGGCGACAAAGAACTCCTCCTCGCGGTACACACAATAAGCCATTGCTTTCAAGGCTTCCAGGTTACTACGGAAGCCAGTCAGGGGCAACCGTGGTTTAGCACGGCATCGGATGCGTCTAGACCCAGTGCCGACGCGAAGACCCAGGCCTTGTGCCGCCCCTTCCTTGTACTGCGGGCTGAGCGAATAATCGCGCAACTTCGCTATGTCAACAAATGCCCGCTCAGCGTTCGGCAGCCTCAACTGGCCCGGTAGGCTAAAGCGCCGCTCTGGAAGCAGCAACCGAAACTCCCGGCACAGCACCTCTGGCTTTCACGCCCTTGGAATCGGGGCCGCGGGGTTAAGCCTGCGGGGCGGTTTGCCGCAGCGGGGCGATCCCGGCCGGGGTCGGGCAGAAATAGGAGACATCACTCCGCATTCCGCATTGAATGTATTGGGCGCGCAAGGCGTGAAGGCCGGCGGCGCTCAGCCGCTGTTTCTTGCCCTCGATGCGCCTTGCTTAGGCCAGAAATCAAGCGCTCACTGGGGCAAGCCGCTTCCACTGCAACTATGACATTCTCATGGACCGACCCCTTTACGAACGAAACGGACAATAAACAAATCACCTTCCCTTTGCAGCGATATACCGCGCTTTTCCAATTCATTCTTGATGTCATCAATGCGGGCACGGGCCTCGCCGGGCATCTTGTAATTGACATCCTGACTCATACCGAAGTTCTGGTGGAAGTAATTCAACATTGCCACCTGCAACTGGTCGTCTGGATTCAGGGCATGTCCGTTGGCTACTCGCTGTGAGACATCGAGATACCTGCCTTTCTCCATTGTGATGCTGACCCCATGAAGCGCAAGCTCTTCCTTAATCTTCAATGCGGGTTTCTTCTCTCCGCTCGGAAGCACAATCTCCGCCTGAGCGGGCAGAGAATTGAATCTGTGCGTAAGGGCAACTTTGTTCAGTGCCTCTATTCTTGCTGTTGAATATGCATTTGTCTCCTCTGCGGTCACTTGTCTGACGATAGCACTTTCAAAGATGCAGACTGCCATAAAACCAAGAAGCAAGCGGTGTTGTTTAAGCATTGTCATTATCCTATCCTCCTTCTAGGGGTGAGTGAAGGTTGCATTGGTTGTTACTGTGACTTTGTAGTCCCACGTCTTAGTGTCGAACGGAGTACCAGTCGAGGGTTGTGCCGCACATCCACTTGTGGGAACTTGGAGGGCACAATAGATGCCAATCGTGAAATCCGCTTTATACACACAATTGGTTTCGCTTGACAAAGCCGGCCCAGGATCATCACTTACATAGTAAACATTGCCACCAGCAGATGAATGAGCATTGTGCGGAGGACTCCAATAGGCAGGATCATCGTCCAAGGAGTCGATCACCCAGTTCGTAAAGTTCATAGGCACATTAGCGATCCCGTACACAGTACCGGTAAAGTAGTCGCCATTCGCCATTTGAAACGATCCTTTGATTCTTTGCACAAAACAGAAGTGGTTTGCAGCGGCGTCGCCAGCCGGCGAAGGCGAAAACGAATGGCGGATGACTTTATGGCTTTCGGTTGCCGTGTCGGTGTAGGAATTACCTGTCTGGGTGATCAGGCCGGGAGTGTAGACCGTTAGGTTGGCATCGGCATAGCAGTTCGTATTGTCGACCGATGTTGCTCTTATCGTGTAATTCGTTCCCACTGTTCCGGCGCTGACAGCGGCTTGGTTTCCGTTGGGTGTGACGGTCGCACCACCTGTCAGAGCAGACGGGGAGATGGACCATGCGACTCCGTTAGGTACAAAACTGTTGGTAAGACTGTAAAGAAGATTGGTGAGACAGCGCGGGCAACCCACCCGGGTCGTTGGGGTCAACTCCACTTTAATGACGGTGTAACTCGCCGAATTACTAAGGGTTCCAGAATCGGTGCAGGGCGGCGGGCTGGTCCACTGGCAGTAAAAGGTTATATTGCCGGTGCCAGCAGCGGTGGGTGAGAACGTAGCGTTCGTTCCGCTGCCGCTCGTCGTGTAGCCGCCGGGTCCACTGGCTACCCACGACACCGTAATACTCGGCGCGACCGGGTAAAGGTTGGTGCCGGCCAGGGTGGGACAGTTAGTGTAGATAGTGTCTGTCCTGTAGCTGCCATTTGAACTGGTCATGGTGGTTGACGCTGAGACCGGACTGCCAAGGCAGACCGTCGAATTGCTCAGCGTAACGGCTCCCAGAGCTACGGACGGCGCCTGGACGCAGATGTTGGTAGTGTAGTCTATGATGCAGGGGTTGTTGGTGCTCCGCGCCCAAGCCACGGTGATACCCATAGCAAGTGTTAGCAGGACTGTCGTGATTGTTTTCATGGTTCGCTCGCTTTGTCGGATACCAAGTGCATTGCGGTCAATTCACACGCCGCAGTTGCATCTGTTTCAGCGCCCTTCGGGCCGGCCCTTGCAGGCGTTCGTTTTCGCCCGCCGCCAATTGCTCCAACAGGCGCACCTCGCTCGGCCCGCCCAGGTTTCCCAAGGCGGCAATGGCCGATATTTGCAGGGGAATGCTGTCGGCTCCCCGTGCCAACGCCAGGACGGCCGGCAGCGCCTGTTCCAGCTTTCGTTCGGCGCAAACCTGCAAGGCGGTGCTGCGGGCCAGCGGTCCACAACTGTCATCCTGGGAAAACTTCAAGGCCGTGGCCGCGATCTGTTCCGGGTCGAACTCGGCGTGGGCCTCCGAGAGACGATGCAAGTTCAGGAGCGCGGTCCCCGTCACCGTTGGGTCTGGGTCCTTCAGGGCGTCCCAGAACGCCTGCCGCATTTCGGCCCGCTCTGGCTCCGGCACCGTGCCGGGAGAATTCTGGTCCGCCAACTGGGAATACCAGAGCTGGATATGCTGCAAGGCGTAAGCGCGCATCACCCGATCCTGTGCCGGATCACGGCTCAGTTCGATCAGCAGGCGGGCCAGCTCGGCGGGCGGATCGGCCTGTTGCCGAAGGACGTCGAGCAGATCGTTCTTGAGCACGTGCTCGCCGCCGCGGACTTTCTGATCCCCGGTTTCCGGGATGCGCAGAAAGTCATAGAGCGACGAGAGTTCCCCTGGCTTCAAGTCTTTGCCCAAGCCGTGGACCACCGCCAGCCGGGACCAGAATTCCTGGCGCACATCCACCACAGGCCGGACGCGGGTAGGAACCGCCGCGAGGTCGAGCGGAGGCGGAACCCGGGACAGGGTCTGGCCAGGGGCCGGCGGGGCTTGCGAAGCTACCGGCGGCGCAACGGGGGCGGGTGCGGTTGCGACCTGGCCCGCTGGCCGCCCGCTCGGGCCGCGCCACCACCAGCAGCAGGCGAGGACAGCCAAGCCGGCCGCGCCCAACAATGTTATGACCTTGATTTTCATCTCGCAGTCCGGCTGCTCACCGGTGGCCCAGCCAATAAGGGCTGCCGATCTGGGTGGCCCGGAGGTAATGGCAGACGCTAGTTGTGCAATCCTTGGGCCGGATGAACCGGACCGGGCATTGCCCAAGGGCGTCGAAGTCCGAGGCGCCCAACACCTTGCTGATGGTCCCGTCGTCGAAGGTGACGCCGGCCACAAAGATTTCCAAGTGGGTCAGGACCGAGGGCACCAACGGGCTTTGCAAGACCAGCATCTCGACCAACTGGCTGCCGTCCGCGTAGAGCTGAACGATCGTGACGTAGGTGTCGGTTGAGGAGTAGATCTCGAAGCCGTCAACTGGGGCGTTGGTCAGGATGGGGCCGGCGCTGCCGAGCCTGGCCACCAGGTAATGCGGCTCTCTGGAATTAATCGTAAGGAAGAACCGGTTCCCCCAATAAGTAATCGGGCTGACCAGACTCCATTGCACACCCGGATCACTCTCGACGACGACCTCCGGCGGCAGGTCCGGGCAATCCAGAACGCGGGTCTGCCCCACCCAAGCGGCCGGATTACCATCGAACGAAGCTGAAACCACTTGCACGGTGATGCTGCGGTTGGTTAAAACACCCTGCCCCGATGTATAGCTCCCGGTGAGGGTGTAGGTTCCCGCCACGGCAAAGGAATGTGGCACCGCCGTGGCGTAATCCGTGGTGTAGTTAGTGACTCCCACCACCGTGATGCTCACGCTGCCATTGGTGGCTCCCGGGGGTGCGGCGGTGAGCAGCAAGGCGTCGCCCACACGGACCGCCAGGTTGTCATTGGTCAACAGATTGGTGGGTTTCCAGATAATCCAGTTCGTGCCTTTCAAGCCGCCGTTCTGGAAAGAACTTTCCACCCGCATGAGGTTGGTGGGGGACAAGGGCACATTCGCATACCAGCGGTAGCCCGCGCCGTGGCCTGCGGCCAGGACGTTGGTTGCGCCAGCGGCCGAACCGTCTATTCCAACGTTGAGGCGGAGCGTGCCCAGATACCGCTCGCGACCTTCGAGGCAATAGGGTGAGGTGGTCGCAGAAATCAGGAAGGGCGCGGCTGCTCCGCCCACTTCCACTCCGCACAGTGTCCGCAACCGGTTTTTCACCCAATCTTTGATGCCGTTTCCGTTGGCATCAGGTCCGACCAGGACTTGCAGCCGCAAGTCTTTGATCAAGAGCGAGCAATCACTGGCCGCATTATCCCAGTAAATCCGAACCGTGTGTGCGCCCGGGTTCAACCAGGGCGTCATGGTCCAAGCCAGTCCATTGGTCGCTGGGCCATAGGTCAGGGGAACCCGGCCCAGGTAATCGCCATCAATGGAGATAAGCAAGACCAGCGGCGTGGTGGGATCTCTGAAAAACCGCTCGCGCCCCTCCACTTCCAGTCGGAAGATGTCCGCCGTGGGCGCCGCGATGGAATACTCGACAAAACCACGCCGGTCCTCGGCATGGATGGTGTCCCCCTCCACCGCCCAACGCCCCAACTGGCTGGTGGCCGAGGCCCCACTGACTTCCGCCACCGTGATGATCTGGGGTTTGTCGCCCATCAGATACTCCTCCAACCTGGTCAGCCCGTCGCTAACGTCAACCAGCGCCGCATCGGCCGGATTCAAGGGATCGAGTTGATGTTCGAGTTCCCAGACGTCCGGGATGCCGTCCCCATCGGAGTCCAGCGACTGGTTGATGGGAACCTTGCGGACCCGGAAGAACGCTGACCCGGTGGCACCCGGCGGTGGCGGCAGGGGGACAACGAAATGGCCCGCCCCGTTCTGCCCGAGAAGCATGGCACAAGGGACCGTGATGTTGTTGACCGTTTCCCCCTGGCAGAGGATGTAGTACAAGTTGGTGTCCGACGGGAAGGAGAGGTTGTAGTTCCTGTCCAGATCTTGCGACACCTCTATTCGCAAATCCTCTGCGTCGCAGTAGATCGCCATGCCCAGCAGGACCGACAGCAGCAGCCCGACACGGACTGCGTTGCGCGGACCCCAGTTATTTCTCGCACAACTCGTCATAAACTCATCCTCCCAAAAGTTCACTCAAGAATCAGGCAACTACTCAGGTAACAACACCATAAAATCGCCTGAATGCCAGAATATACATTACCATTCCCCCGAATGCAACAAGAAAATGAAAAAAGAAATGAGCAACGGAAGAATACGGAAATAATATTGTTGACAGTTGATGCGGTTTTGGCTAGACCTGCTAGCATTGGTTACTATATCTAGTGTGTTGCGTCCGCAATCTGCGAAGGAACTTATGAAAGTATTTGCTAAAATGAATGTGTTTCTGGCTGTCGGCGTCCTGTGGGTGGGGTTCGCCTTGCCGCTCTGGGCCACGACTATCTTTGACAATTCCGCCAACGATCTCACGACCCGTTTCGATACTCGCACCTTCGAGGTGGGTGACGAGATTATTCTGACGAGCTACCCGGCACGATACCTCACGAATTTCTCATTCGAGTACTGGGGCACCAACAGCGCTAACCCCTACGCGTTTGCCGGCCCGGTGAAGGCGCGCGTGCGCTTTTACCAGAACAACGGCGCCGTGACCAACGGCTACACCGCTCCCGGCACCAACTTCTACGACAGCGGCTGGTTCTCCGTCGCCCCGACCCCCCGCAGCACGCTGAATTTCGCCGGTGCCGATTTCTGCACCGGTCTCTTTATGCCGGTCGTTTCAAATATGACCTGGAGCGTGCAGTTCCAGGGGATGGGATGGACGGACCGCGTGGGGGTGGACCTCTACTCGCCGCCGGTGGCCGGCGAGGACTATCCGGATTATTGGCAAAGAACTAGCAATGGCAATTGGAGCCTAATGACCAACAGCACTGGCTCGGGCAAAGTAGATTTCGCTGCGAGGATGGAGGCGAGCACCGCACCGGTGGTCAGCACGAGCCGCCCCACGTTGACTTCCGTGCTGAGCGGATCGAATCTACTCTTTTCCTGGCCTTGTGACCATATCGGCTGGAAATTGCAGGTCCAAACTAATATCTCCGGGGGCATCATAGCAAACGGGTCAAACTGGTACACCATCACGGACTCCAGCACGAACAACTCCTGGACTCTCCCAATTGATCGGACCAAAGGCTCGGTGTTCAGTCGGTTGATCAATCCCTGATTGAGCGATTCATTCTTCCTGTCAGGCGCGAGCGTCAGCTCGCGCCTTTTGTTTGTTCAACCCGCGCAAGGACTTCATGGCGGCATCTTCGACCTCGCCGCCAAGGCACCAGTGCCCCCTTTACGGAAAGACTTTCACTTCCCAGAGTGAATAGCCGAATGGCGTGGCCCGTTTGGACCCGTACAAACGGACCCAGCGGGCCGTAGTCGGCGCGAACTTGATTTCCTCCGTCTCTCCCCTGCCGTCTGCGGTTGTAAAGACGTCTGTCCAAGTATTGCCGTCCAAAGAGACTTGAATAGCATAGCTCTGGCCGCAGGCAGTCTCCCAATTCAGCACGACGCGGGAGATCCTGCTGGGAGCCCCTAGATCAATGGCCAGCCACTGCGGATCGCTGAATTCAGATGACCAGCGCGTGTCGGACAGCCCGTCCACGGCATTCTCGGGACGGTAATCAGTGCCTGGTTCGACGTACGTGGACGAGGCTTTGACAGGTTTCCCTCGCGCGATCCCATCCTCCTGATTATCTCCCCCCATGCCCGCTTTGAAATCTCGCCGGCTGCGTACCGTCTTCCCGCCGCCGCCCACCAAAGCAGCCTCAAGCTGGTAGTCTCCGGGCTGGTTTGGCACCGCCAACGGGAAGCTCAAACTCGTCTTGCCAAACGCCGCCACGACGCAGGCTCGAGTTTGTTCGCTGAGCACCTTGCGACCACGCAGAATGCGGAGCCGGACCTTACCCCGCCAGTCCTGGTAGAGATCGTTTATGACCACCACCGGCACATCCAGTTCCTTGCCCACCGGAAGTTGGGAGCGCCACTCGTCAATCATCAACCCCACCGGGGCAAAGGCGTCGGCCATGTAACGCTGGAACGCCGACTCAAACCGCAGCTTGTCGAGGTCAATGAAGTTGTCGCACGTCTGGCCGTTGGTCCGGGAATAGCCGAGGCCGCAGAAGTGCAGCACGCCCGCGCAGGCACGCTGCGACCGCCAGAACTCAGTGAGCGCCGCGTGGTAGCGGGCTGAAAGTTCGCGCCGCTGTTCCACGGTTGCCTGCGGCCCAAGCAGGTTCTCGAACACCTTTCGCGAAAGCGTCGTCGGCGAGCCATCCCGGTTCAGCCAGAGCCAGTCATATTCGTTGATGATGATCGGGTTGTTGCCCGTGTTCGCCCTGGCATTGCCTTTGGGCACACCGGAGACACGAGCCAGGCCGGAAAGCTTGAAGTTTGCGTTTTGAAAGAGATAGGGATGCGACTCGAAGCAGTCGTCTGGCGACCCCGCCAGGCCGTAGCCGTTGTCCCAGGGGCGGTTTGACAGATCGAGGCCGCGCACCGCCTGCCGCGCTTTCCCCGTTTCCTCCGTGTGCGTTTCGTTCTGCGCGTCCCAGATGACCACGCACGGGTGGTTCCAGCGCTCCTGCATCCACTCCGTGTATTCCCGGATCAACTGCTGGCTGGTCAACTCGGGCGGCCAGACCTTGGGCCCGCCGCCCCAAATGGGAAACTCGTCCTGGATCAGGATGCCTTCCTCGTCGGCAATCCGATACCACATCTCTGGCGGAAATCCGATGCAGTAGCGCAGCGCATTCCAATGCATACTCTTGAATTGCCGGTGCAAGTGCCGCACCCAATCTTCCCGCCAGGGATGATCCGCGCACTGCGGGTCTTCAAAGAACCGGTAGATCGTTACGTTGCTGCCGCGCAGGAAATAGGGGCGGCCATTCAGCATCGCGCGGCCGGTGGCATGGTCCAGTCGGAACTCTCTCATGCCGAAACGAGTGCGCAGCGTGTCCACGCCGGTGCTCGCTTCCAGCTCGTAAAGGAAAGGGTCCTCCGGAGACCACAGCCGGCAGTGGCGAATGGGAATCCGGACTTCCACGACTTGCTCGGCGTTGCCGTCGAGGGTGATCTGCTCCGAGTCACCCTCGCCCGCGGGCCTTCCGGAGCGCGCTTCACGCACCTTGAAGCGTAACTGGGTGCTGACCTTCGGGCCGGCATTCCGCATGACTGCCTGCACGCGAATGGTCTGGCTGGCGATCTCGGGCACGACCTGCACGCGAACGATGTTCGGGGTCCCCGACAGGATCAACTCGACCGAATCGAAGATGCCCGGTATGTAGCGGATTTTCTCGTAATCCCAGCCGGAAGCAACGGTTGGCGGCAGGGCTTCGGCCGTTGCGCCGACCCTGACGATGAGTTCGTTCTCACCCCCCTTGCCGCGCAGGGCGAGCCGCCCATCAAAGTAGCCGGGCGTAAAGCTGGGCAGGTGCTCACCGAGCAGAACACCGTTCAGCAGGACTCGGGAACCATAGGCCGCCTTATGCAGCTTGAGGAGCGCTACCGCAGGCACTTCGCCTTTCACCCGAAACGTGCGACGATACCAGAAGGCTTCCCGCCTAGCGCTCTTGAGCCCTACTTCGGCGAAGGCGGGTCGCGCCTCGTCAAGCAGCCCGGGTACCGGAACTCCGTGCTCGAAGCGTGTCGGGGCCGCCTCCATGGTTCCCTCCGCTATTTCCCACTGGCCATCGAGAGAAATGACGGCCCGTTCTGCCGAAGCGTGCAGGGGACTTAGACCAAGCGACAAAGCTGCCAGCAGCCCAGCGGTACAAAGTATTCGGAAGCGGTTCAGGTCGTTCATGAAATTGTTCACTCACACATTCCCACCCGCCCATTACACCCACTCCCCCAGTTCATGTCCACCCGCAACTGCTTCGACCAGCCGCTTCGGCCACGGCCAGGGACAAAGTCGGTTATAAGGGCTCCCATCTGAAGCTGTAGGAGACGACGTAAGGAGTCTCTAATCTCAAGGCCGCCGTTGCTGGAGCGACTTGAGCCGTGCAGCGACAAACCTGGCCTCGTCGGTGTCGCCCGCAGCTTTGGCGAGGTACTGCTGGTAGTACCGGATCGCCGCATTGGTGTCCCGCTTCTGCCAGGCGATTTCTCCTAGCCCATGGTACGGGCGGTAAGCGGCGGGAAACGCGTCGAGGATTTCCTGGTAATCAGCCGCCGCCGCGTCCGGGCGGCCAGTTTGCAAATAGGCGCAGGCGCGGTTGACCCGAGCCGAGTAGGCGTTCGTCAAGGACAGCGCGCGTGTGAGCACGGGTATGGCGTTCGAGTAATCGCCCATCAGGATGTAAAGGCTGCCCTGGTTAACCAGAGCAGGAACGTTGCCGGGGGTGAACTGCAACTGCTGGCGGACGATTCGGAGCGCGTTGGAATAGCTCTGGTGCGCCGTGAAAACCGCCCCGGCCCGGTCCGAGAGAGCTGCATCACCGGGATGTGTGGCTAGCAGCGAGTAAATGATCGCTTCCGCTTGGGGACGATTGGTCTTGGCATACCACGCGCTAGCTTCCAGAAACGCGATCTCCACCTCGTTCGTCGGGCCGAGTCGTCGGAGGTCAGATTCAGCCCGCATTTCAGCCACGATCTGGAGGGCCCGGTCGGGCATCGAACAGCGGTTGAACGATTCGCCGAGCATCAATCGCAGGGCGACGTCGCCCGGCACCAGAGCGTTGATACGATCGAACTGCTGGCACGCCTGCCGCAACATCCCTGCCGTAGAAAGACTCAGTCCCAGTAGATAGCAGCCGCTCGGCTCGTCGATTGGGCCGTTCTCGGTCAGGATTTGCTTCCAACTGCGGTACTTGGCGAACTGGTCCTGGAAGGACCGAGGCCGGACGACCGGTTGCTTGTGGTGCGCCAGCAGATTACTGTTGCACTGCAAGTTGAGCCGAACCGGGAGATTGTCGGGGTTCAAATCCTGGGCCAACGCAAAGCAAGGCGTGGCCTCGCTCCACCGCCCATTTCGCTGGAGGGCGACGCCCCAGCGGTTCAGATCCTCAGAGTACCACCGCGCCAGCGCTTGGAGCGGGGCGGGCGGGGGGGGAGTAGGATGCACCAACTCCATCAGCCTTATTTTAAGAGCCGCCCGGGGGACTTCCGGTTGGGTTACGACGCCGGCGAGCGGCTTTACGCCGCTCTCGATGGCGCGCTGCCAGAAGGTTTGGTTTTCCACCAGTTCCGCGGAAGTAAGCGGCGGGGCGCAGAGGGAATTGGCAGGATACGATTTCATTTCATGGACCAGTCCGTGCGGCTGAAAATAGAATTGTTCGAGCAAGGCCCCGGCGCTGGGCTGCAAGCAATAAACGCGGTTGCTCTGCGCCAGGTGGGACACAAGCTGAACGAGGCCTGCCACACTCGAAGGCCAGTTGGCGTGAGTGGTTGCGCGCTTGGCCGCGGTCGGCTTCGCCTCGGGATTTGGCTCCTCCCATCTCCCCGGATAATCCCGCCTGAGCCGGGCGCGATAGGTCGCAGAAGGCAGGGAGCGCGTGTCCACGGGCACGTAGCGTCCCAGCTTGCCTTCACGAGCCAGCTCGGCCTGGAGCAGCGTCAGGCGGGCGAGATCGTCACTCAGCACCACCGCCCCTTCCGGCGGCAGTGATCCCGCGGTCAACTTGGCGTACTGGTCGAGGTGCGGTGCGTTGGTCACACGAATGGCGGGGACATTCGCCAGCAGCAAGCCGCCGAGTGCCAAACTTAGAATTACGTAAATGAGTAGGGGCACCATCTGGAACAGGACACGCCGAACCGTGTGGTGCAGGCGGGTGAATCGGAGCGCCGCAGGGCCGAACAGCAGGAGGAAGAATCGATTGGGGAGCGGGTCGGATTCGGTTCGCTGGAGAGCCGCAGGGCTGAACAGCAGCAGGAAGAATCCGCTGTAGTAGCCAATGCACAGGGCGATAAGGTAATAGAGGGGCAGGAAGAACAAAGGGAAACCAGTCTGACGGGCGATTTGACGCGGGCTGAACGGCGGGTCGAAGACGGTCCAGAGGCAGAGCAACAACAGAAAGGCATGGAAGACGCGCAAGATGAAAGGGGCCAGGTCGAACGGGGCGTGGCTTTCCCCGCCGGCAGACGCGCTCCAGCGGATGCTCAGCAGGAGGACCGGTAGCAGGGAGGCGGCGGCCAGCAGCAGCGCGAGGTCGCGGTGGTAGCTCCAGAACCAGCGGAAGAGAATGTAGAGGGTGTTTTTGTCGGAAACCGCAGCCCGGTGCAGAGCTGGCCAGAAGCTAAGGGTTGAATCCGGGGAGAACGCCTGCACGAGCGGCAGCACCAGAAAGAGCGTCAACCCAGCCAGCCCGAGCAGCGCCATGCGCAGGAAGAAGCGAAGATCTACCTTAATGGCGGGTGCGGCGTTCTCCCACCCGGATAGGTCCATACTCCGGATGGCGCCGAGACTGAAGAAGCTCAGCCGCTTGGTCCGGAGAAGCGCCACGAGAAAGAGCGGCAGGAAGACGACCATCGCCCACTGGTTGGCCATCGCGCACCCGAAGAGGAGCGTGGCCCGGTCCAGCCACGATTGCCGCTCGTGAATGCGGTGTTCGAGCAGACACCGGATGATATAAGCAAACAATAGCAGGTCGAGCATCTCGCTGGAGGCGGCGGTGGCATGTTCCCAAAAGGTCAATTGCAGCCCTAGCGCGATAGCGGCCAGGACGACCGGAACCCAAGCATTGCGCAGGGACAGCAGGGCGTATTCGTTCTGGACGAGGAGTCGTTGCTGTTCCGTGCGGTCATGCGGCAGCAGCGCGACCGAACGCGCCAAGGTCACCAGCGTCAATGACGCGCAGAAGGCCGTAAACGCGTTTAGTGCTAGTGGCACCCACCCGGCCGGCAACCAGCGGAACGGGAAGGTGAGCAGGCACAGCAGCGGCTGGGACAGCCTTGGCTGCCAGTTCCAACCGTTCACCTGGCTCACCAGAGCGAGGCTGTTGAAAGTCACCCAATGGTTAAGGGTGGCCAGGTAAACCGCCAAGGCTGCTGCCCCGACCACCCAAGGCAGGCCGTCCCGAACGAAACTGCGCTCCAGCTTGCGAGAGGATTCGACGGTCATGCTGCAGCGCCTAACTGCTTCGGAAAGGTTCGAAGCTACAATAGTGCCGAAACGCCGGCGGCGGAGCTAAGAGGTCAATCCCCAAAGCAAAATCGGTGAACTGGTTCAGCACCAGGTCACCGATCGCTCAAATGACATGAAATCCTGTTTGAAAGTGGAGAGCGGTTAGCGTTGGAGACGCCGGCGAATCACCAGCAGCAGCCCGGCTCCCAAAGCAACCAGCGCCCCGGTGCCTGGCTCCGGAACTTCGCTGAAGCGATAAGTCGGGTTCGACAAATCATAACCGGGCTGGCCCGCAGTAGGGGTATAATAGGCGTAGCCCCCCACGTCAATTGTGTCCGCCATGTTATCATCGAGGAGCGGGCTAGGTGGATAAGGCACGTCGGCGGGTGTAATAATGCCACTGGCACCACTCGAATAAAAGATCAAGTGGCCACTCCCATCGAAACGAATGATGTCACCAAGGTCTCCACTTAGAGATCCTTCGTAGATTGATAGATCCCCCGCAACCCCCGCGAAAGGCAAGTCATACATGAGCACATCCCAATCCGGCACTCCGCCGGTGGGGTCAGGATTTACTAGATACCCGGGCAAATAGCTCGAGTTGCCATATTCATCAAAGATTAATTGTTCGGCCTTGATGGACCAAGCAGCTACAAACAGGACCAACGTGCCAACAATCAGGCCCCTCAAAGAGAGATTCTTTATCTTGATATTCATATTCATATTCCCGCACGGTTGTCTGCTTCTTGAGTCAACTATTCCAACCCGCTCTTCACTCATTCTAAGCCGCATCCTCAACCCGGACACGAGCACCCGCAATCCCGCAATTAAAGTTAATCTCAAGAACTAGTGCAAGCTTTTACTGCAAATCAAGAAACCAGTCAACAGGAAAAGTTGAAAAAAGTCCGCCAAAGAATTCGATGTCAAAGCACATGACGTGCCAGACCTTACATGTCCGCGAGGAATTCACCTGGACAGTTTACCGGCGTCACTGGTGTTCTGGTTCGGGATGTTGCTCCGCTCACCAACGGCCTTCTTAACGACGGCGATGACCTTCATTTCCTCACTGTCGAGTTGGTCGAACAAGCGTTTGTCGCGCAGGTCAAAGGAACGCCGGGGTTGGCTGGCGGGAGCCCCGTTTTGTGCGCCGTTATGGAAGCACCAGCCAGCAGCCCCGCCAGCAATCGCGCCACGCAGGTCCACCAGATAATCCTCCGCCGCAGGTTGCCAGCCGCCGTAACCGCGCCGAAAAGGCTCTTGATAATGCACGGGCGATGGGCGGCCAAGCCGGTCCATAACGGCGAGTGCTGCTCGGGTTTGCGCCTCGGTCTGATGCGGTGAGTCCGCGGTGCGCGGCCGGTGAGGGGTGAGAAAGTCCAGGCCGATCTCGACGAAGCTGTCGCGCATCTCCTGTTCGTCCAGGTCATGCCCGCCGAACGAGGCTGTCACCAGCCGCGCCGAGTCAAGGCGGCGGACCGTCTCACGTAAAGCCTTCAACTCTTCCGCCGACACGTAACGGGCATCGCGGACATCGTGCTCGTTGGCCAAATCCAAATACCAGTTGCGGTGCGGCTTGAGAGCGGTGACGAGCGTTTCGACCGCGCGTTGGTGACTCGCAAGGTCGGGAACCCAACCGCCGGCAGGACTTGAGCGAGATGCTTTGCCCCGATTCAACGTGATGTCCACGACCATGCCGCGTCGGTCGCACTCGACCACCAGCCACTTCAGCCTACCCAGGAACGGTTCACGCGGCCCGCCCTCCGTGCCGACCGCGGACACATCGCTGCCAAATCCCGCCCAGGTCGTCCAAAGGCGCAGCCAGTTGAACCCGTAACGCTGCGCATCATCGAGATCCTTGCAAATAGAATCCTCCGATGCGCCCAAACCACCGTAGTAGCTGATGCCCAGGAGGAAGCACGGCTTGCCGTTCACCACGAAATGGGAGCCTTCGATCGTGAGACTCGTCGCTGCGGCGCCCGGGGAAAGGCAGACGGCGTGAAGCAACACGACGAGGCTGAATGAATTCAGCCGCAGCCGATTTAGCCAACCGATACGGAGCATTGTGAAGGCGACGGTGGGAGCCCACAAGTGGCTTGTCCAGTCGAAAAGGAGCCACGCTAGACGCCTTGCCGTCCAGCCTGCGCGGCGCGCAAAGCCATTGACGCGCCGCGGCGGGCCTGAGAAAGTGACGCCCATGCCAGTTGTTGCAACGCCTGCCAGCCAACCGTCTGCGACGGTGCGCACCAACCTTTCCTACCTCGTCCCGATCTGCCTCGTCGCCACCCTCGGCGGGCTGCTCTTTGGGTACGACACGGGTGTTATCTCCGGCGCAATCGAGTTCCTAACAGCTCGTTTCCACCTCGAAGTGGGGATGAAAGGCTGGGCATCCGGTTGCGTGCTGATCGGCTGCGCGACCGGGGTGCTGATCGTCGGGCCCATCTCGGACCGGTTCGGGCGCAAGCAGGCGCTGCTCCTGGCGGCCGGGCTCTTCCTGATCTCCGCCATCGGCACCGCGCTCCCGCGGGACATCTGGACGTTCATCCTGTTTCGCTGGCTGGGCGGCATCGGCATCGGCATCGCCTCCATGTCCACTCCCATGTATATCGCCGAAATCGCCCCCGCCCACTTGCGCGGACGCCTTGTCTCTGTCAACCAGATCGCCATCGTCGGCGGCATCCTGGTGGTCTATTTCGTCAACTACTTCATAGCCCGGTACGGAGATCAGGCCTGGAACGAGACGGTGGGCTGGCGCTGGATGTTTGCCAGCGGTGCCCTACCCGCCATCGCCTTTGCCCTACTCCTCCTGAGGATTCCGGAAAGCCCCCGTTGGCTCGTCGAAATGGGCCGCACCGAAGAGGCGAAGGCCATTCTCACCAAAGTAGCTGGGGAGGACTTCGCCCAGAGCGAGCTGGCCAGCATTCGAGCCGCTCTGTCAACCGAAAGAGGCAACTGGGCCGAGTTGTTCTCCCGCGAGCTGCGGCTCCCGCTGGTAGTAGGGATCCTCCTGGCCATCCTGCAGCAGGTTACCGGCATCAACGTGTTCCTCTATTTCGGCACCACCATCTTCAAGAACATGAGCGCCTCGACCGGCGTTGATGCCGGAATGCTGCAACAAATCGTCATTGGCGGCGCCAGCGCCCTGTCCACCGTGGTCGCGATTGCCAGCGTGGATAAGTGGGGGCGCAAGCCGCTGATGTATCTTGGGTCAGTCGGCATGGGCGTCGGCCTGCTCGCGATGGGGATCATGGCCCAGAACATCGCCGACCCAACCACCGTAAGCGGCTGGATGCTGCTGTTTATCATTATTTACGTGGTCTGCTTCGGACTTTCGGTGGGCCCGGTAACCTGGGTGATTCTGTCGGAAATCTACCCCACGGCCGTTCGCGGGCGCGCCCTGGGTCTGGCCACGTTCTTCCTGTGGATGGCCGACTACGCCGTCACGCAGACCTTCCCGATGATGGACGCGAAGGATTCCTGGTTTGTGCAGCGGTTCAACCACGCCTTTCCGTTCTACATCTACGCGGTGTTCTGCCTGGTGCTGATCGGGGTGCTCTGGGCCCTGGTCCCCGAAACCAAAGGCCGCTCCCTCGAGGAAATCGAGCGAAGCTGGGCGGTGGGGAAGACTAAATCCGCTGCTAAATCCGCAATTCGCCGTTGACTCAGACCGGCCCCCTTGCCTAATCTGCTTTCCAACGTGCGCAACAGTTACTAAAAGGACTCCTATGCCGGATCTGAAAGAACTTTATGAAGCGGTGGTAAGCGGTAACGCGAAAGCCACTCAGGCCATCACTCAACAAGCCCTGGCAGACGGGGTTGACCCACTCAAACTCGTCAACGAATACATGGTGCCCGCAATGGACGAGGTGGGCCGTCGCTTCGAGGCCAATGAGTATTTCGTCCCCGAACTGCTCATCTCCGCTCGGGCCATGAAGGCCTCCCTCGAGATCATCCGCCCGATCCTCACTGCCCGTGGCGACAAGCCGGTCGGCCGCGTCGCCATTGGCACCGTCAAAGGCGACTTGCACGATATCGGCAAGAATCTGGTCGCCTCCCTGCTCGAAGGCGGCGGGTTTGAAGTCATCGACCTGGGCGTCAATGTGAGCCCGGAGAAGTTCATCGAGACCGTCAACTCGAGGCAGGCCAATATCATCGCCATGTCCGCCCTGCTCACGACGACCATGCCCTCAATGAAGACGACCATTGATGCGCTCAAGCAGGCCGGCGTGCGGGACAAAGTCAAAGTCCTGATTGGCGGCGCGCCCATCACGCAGAAATACGCCGACGAGATTGGCGCGGATGGCTACAGCGAGAACGCGGTCGGTGCCGTGGCCCTCGCGAAGAAGGCCGTCGCCGCGGCCTAAGATCCGAACGATTTCGAGGCGCACGTCACCGGTGGTCGCTGCGGCCCGCGACCAGATGCTATGACCAGTCGAGAAAGAGTGCTCGCCCATCTGGAGGGTCGGCCGGTGGACCGGCTGCCCCTGATGCCGATCACGATGATGTTCGCCGCCGTGCAAACCGGGGCGCGCTACCGCGACTACTGCACCGATTACCGAGTCCTGGTTGAGGGCCAAATCCGCACCGCCGAGGCCTTTGGCTTTGATTACGTCAACACCATGTCCGACCCTGCCCGGGAAGCGGCGGACTGCGGCGCTCCGGTCGAGTATTTCGAGAGCCAGCCGGTCGCCCTGATTGAGGACCAAGCCCTGCTCGCGGACAAGACCAAGCTCGCCTCCCTCAAGATCCCCGACCCCCTCGGCGGCGGCCGGATGCACAACGGAATCAAGGCCCTGGCGCTATTTAAGGAGCGCGTCGGCAAAGACAAGATAATCGAAGGCTGGATCGAAGGTCCCATCGCGGAAGGCGCCGACCTTCGGGGCATCAACACCCTGATGATGGACTTCTTCGACGACCCGCCCTTCGTGCATGATCTGTTCGCATTCGTGATCGAGCTGGAACTGCGCTTCGCCCGCGAGCAGTTGAAGGCCGGCGCGGACGTGATCGGAGTCGGCGATGCCGCCGCCTCGCTG
>SESF01023978.1_pt1 | contig 18028 bp, 32 predicted proteins | sample 3171521 | NCBI WGS metagenome assembly SESF01 (sample SAMN10866945, study PRJNA518727) | freshwater metagenome | biome: subpolar coniferous forest; feature: holomictic lake; material: water; isolation source: holomictic Lake 227, 6 m and 8 m depth | place: Canada: near Kenora, Ontario | collected...
TGTCATTTGGGCAAAATCACCACCAGTGGGAGCCATGCGATATGGCAAATACAACGGGTCTTGCCCTGTTGCAGCCTTAATTTCATCAGCGTATTTCATCAACGCTTTTGCTGGTTGCTTACCAGATGCCCAAACCTGCCCAGGGTTGTTGAACATATAGTCCTGTCCACCCATCAACTCTACCGGCCTGTTAAACCGCACATCGTCAACTCCAACCAATCTGCCACCAGCTGCCGTGCGATCAGCCATGCTTGTGATAAATGGTCTACCTTCAAAGTCGGCTAACGAAACTGTAGGCGCATTTGCCGCACCAGGATTCAATTCAACATCCCGAGTCATGGCCTGCATCCTGGCTTGCTCATTTACCCTCGGATCGTATCTTGGATCAAAAGCACCAAACCCGCTGCGGCCAGCTGGTGGTAGCGCATAGCTTTCTGCACCCCTGCTCATGCCTTGCAGCATCTCAGCGCCCATGCCGCCATGTTCCATGATCTGAGGAACAACACGCTCTGCCAAGCGTTCACCAGCTCGTCCTACGACCATAGCGCCTGCGGCTGCTGCTCTTGCTGCTGGCATTGGGTTTAGTGGTACGAATGCGCCTGCTTGTCCAGCAATTTCACCAACTCTTGACGTTGGGGCTAATGGCAGATTCTTTAAAAAATACTCTGAATCGTAGGGCAGCTGCTGCGCTGGCTCATATTGCGTATTGCCAAAAGTTTCAGTTGGCATTGGTGATTGCAGAAGGTTGGCTAAATCAGCTGGAAGACCAAGCATCCCAGCTAACCGTCCTCGGGTTACATCTAGCGGCACATTGGCAGACCCCTCACGGTCTTGCAACCTGCGTCTAGGTTTCATCTGCGGAAAGACGCCAAATGCTGCCTTGTCATCAGGCAAAAACGTACTCAGGCGGTTATCAGCCATGATTCTTGAAGAAGTTGCTAACTTGTTTCTTTGATACTTTGCGCTGGTTGATGTTTTCCAGCATCTTGATGCCGTATTTCTTCACAGCATCTTTTTTAATGACGTACTCGCCATCTTGCAGGCCACCGTAGCCATCGTCTGGGCCTGGTGCTGGCTGTATCAAGTCTTTTAGCTGTACAAGACCGCCGTTAGCGTACAACCCAAATCCACCGCCAACGCCTGCATCTCCGTCACCACTACCGCCCAATCCACCGCCGCCAAACCCGCCGTAGCCATCCATGCCAGCAGCTGCATCGCCGTACAAACCTGTTGAGCCAGAGCCGCCGCCTTGTAAACCTGTTTCTGGCGAAAAGTCTCCTGACATACCTGGGCTAACCATGCCGCCGCTGGGAATAGCGCTTTCTTTGCCAAAGTTGGTAAACCCTGACAACGCCATCGGGCCTTGTGCAACTGCTTTCTGTTCGCTTACAAAAGCAGGCTGTAAAGCGTTTTGCAACATCCCGTAGCTGCTTAACCCAAAGGCTTTTTGACCAAGCTGGGTAATGCCTGCCATTGTTGGGTTTTGCCCATAAAAATCAGCTTTTTCCTGATTTGACAATGCATCCCAACCAGGATTTGAACTAACGCCTGAATAACCGCCGCCACCCATCTGCTGCTGAAAAGCACGAATGTCCCTGCTGGCAGGGAGCATCTGGCTAATTAGGTTTTGGCCAGGAAACATCAAGCGCCGTGGATGATTACATAGTTGATGACAACGGCCTCAGAATACGATGTTGCAGCAGTCAGGTTTCGCAACGTGATCAAAGCGGAACCCGCAGCCAAATACGAAACGTAAACAGTGTAAGCCCCAGCAAGACTACCAGTGGTATTGCTACCGATGTTCACAATCATTGCGTCATTGACAGAAAGTATGCTGTTGGTCAACACAAACGACACAGCAGTAGCACCAGCCAAAGCTGCATTGTTCATCGTAATTCGCCCAGCACTGGTGTTCGCAGTCACGCCTGTGGATTTGCTGGTGGCTTGAGTCACTGCGGTTTGTGCGGCAGTGGTGTAACCAAATTCGGCACTAACGTAGCAAGTAGTAAATTCGGGGTCAGCGTATGCAACGCCTGATGCGATTGAGTTAGACATGATGTTTCCTTAACAGTTCCAGTTTTTTAGTGATGCCTTTGCCCGTTCTGCTGGGCCTTTGGCGTGTTGCACAACCCCTTCCATTCGCGCACAAAAGCTGGCTTTGCGGCCAGCATCTGCTTTGGTCTTTGGATTTGGGGCTGGCGGCTTGAGATTTGCGCTGTTCGCAGAGTTGTACGCTGCGCGTCCTGCGGCTGTCATTCCAGCGCCCTTCTCAGTGGCGTTGTAGTTCTTACCCTTACCCGTGGTAGTGTGGGCAATCTGTTTAGTCGCCATCTTCAAACTCCACTACCGCACAAATATCGGCTTCTTGGATGATCTGGTAGTCCTGGCCATTTTCCGTCTGAGTGGGCCAATTCAGGTAGTCACCGTTGCCGTACTTAATAAAGTCACCAACTGCCACATCCGTCACCAGTGGGCCTATTGCCACAATAGTGCCCTCGTTAAAGGGTTCCTTGTTGTCCACATAAATCAGGTCGCTCAATAGCCTTACCTGGGGTTTGACAACAACACGGTCACGCAGGGGTTTGAACATTTTTACGCTCGTACTTTCGTTTGATTCGGGCAACAACTTGCGGTTTGATGGTGTCGGTCATTATGTCGTAAACAGGCACTTCTACAACTTTTCTGTCTTCAATTGCAGCAAATTGACCGCACCAATCAGTTCTTTGCTTGTTTTGCGTTTGTGGATATAACCGGCAGACGCCCATGATGGGCTGGTCTTGGAACATCCTGCAAGATCCACAATTCATTGGCTGCTCTTGCGTCCGTGGTCGTAGCAGCTGCCGCCGTTGGATTTGCCGCCGCTGTAGTTTATTGGCGCAGGCGCTTTGGCCTTCATCATAGGCTGCATTGGTGCTTTTTCAGCCTTTTTTGGCTCCATCTTTTCCATTTTCTCGTTCATGTTTACTCCAAAAAGCGCAGGCGGTACAGGGTAGAGTTAATGAGTTCTGCGATTTCATCAACAATGTTTTGCAATTCTGTGTCTTCTGGCAATGACACTCTAGCCTCAGTCACAAACGCCTGGATGCCTTGCAGGTAAGCAATTGGGTCAGTGGCGCTATGGTATTCCTCGGGGTACTTCTTGATTTTCTCGTACTTACCCTGGAAATTCTCGGCAAACTTGTCAGTCAGTTCTACGATTGCCGGGTAATACTTGCCCAGGGCTTTGTGCTTGCTATAGCTGTCAGTAGACAAATGGAGCAGATGCGTCACCGTTGCGCTGTGGAACAGCTGGGCAATGAACTCGGCAATGTCATCAATGTTTGGCATATCTATCCAAAAAGCGGGGGCGAACCCCCAAATAGGCAACTGCTTTGGAAATATAGCACATTACAGCGCCAATCCTTTGTTTGTTGCCCAGGCGTACAAGAATTCAATAAACTCGCTGCTCTCCGTTGTCGTGAATTTGTGGCTTTGCAGTCCCAACTGCACAATTCTTTCCCCATCTAGGCTTGGGCAAACTTTGCCAATCTTGCGGTTTGTGTCGTGCGCCCACTGGTCAATCAGGAGTCGTTTCCAATCGTCGCTTGTCCAGGTGCTGCCTGCCGAAGCCATTTGCTTGCTGATTTTGTCAATCATGCTGTGAAACATCGCGTTTTGTTCCACGCTGCGCTTGCTCTGCTTGATTTCAATCGTCATCCGGTGGCCTGCCATCAGCATTGATTTCAGCATCGGCCAAACAACGGTCAGCATCTCTTTGTGCGCCTGGACGGGTTCCCATACTGTGACTTTCATTCTTTTTCCTTAATCAGTACATCCACGCCACCAGTCTCGGCATACACCTTTGTTGTGTGGATTTCCACCACTTGCGAGTCATCACCATAAACAATGCTATTCATTGCATCCATAAAAGATTTCACAACATTGTCAAGGTCAGGCTTCTTGCAAGGCCATTCCGAACCACTTAAACAGGCCTCTGCTCGTTTTTTAGGGTATGACTTAGGCACTGGTAGCCTGACATAAATAAAAGCCTCTAGCGCCGTTTTAAGCGGTTCACTGCTTCCCATTGCTTGCAAGGCATAAAACCTTACTTGGTCTTCGTAGCTGGCGGTCTTGGCGTCGGTGTAAGTTGCAACAAAGTTTCCTCGTCTTGCAAAGCGGGGGCGCCCTTTGCCGTGAGGTTGTCCAGGCACTGTGAACATGATTTGCATCATTTCAGCGCCTTAATTCGTTCGATGATCATTGATCGCGATCCCGGAAAATCTTGTTCCAATTCCCGAAAGCGTTGTAAGAGGTACTCGCGGCGTCCATCCTTCAGGGCTTGATCCCCACCAGCTAACGCCATCAGTGCATACGTCTGAATCAATGTCTCCAGTGAGTTCCAGTGCTGCGGTGATGTCGGCTTCGGTGTGGTTGTGACCATTGCGGGTTTCGTCTAGCAGCTTATGGGCTTGGTAGTAGTTCATGCAAGTTCCAATGATTGTTGTGCAGTTCGAATGTTTTGCAGTTGGCAATAATCAGGGTTTAATTCGCACCCCAAATATTTACGTCCAAGGTTTTGCGCTACCTGCGCTGTAGTGCCGCTGCCCATAAACGGGTCAAGCACAATACCGCCAACCGGTGCGCCAGCAAGGATGCAAGGTTCAATCAAGTCTGACGGAAAAACGGCAAAGTGAGCGCCGCTGTAAGGCTTAGTGGCTACTGTCCAAACGCTGCGCTTGTTAGCCATTCCGTCAGCACCAAACACTCTTTCTCCTTTACTAAACCTGTCTCCATGCGCGTAGTCAGCCTGATAGCCTTCACCGTTTTTGTTGCGTGTTTCTGGTTCACCTTTTAGCGGCTCTTTAATTGCATCAATATCGTAATAATACTTTTGGGACTTGCTCATCAAAAAAATGTACTCATGCGCTTTCGTGCATCGGTCTTGCACCGACTCAGGCATCGGGTTTGGCTTGTGCCAAATGATGTCCTGACGCAAATACCAACCATCAGCGCGGAGTGCAAACGCCATCATCCACGGGATGCCGATCAGGTCTTTTTCTTTTAGCCCGTCAAGTTTTAACCCTCGCTTATGGCAAATCTCAACCTCTGAAAATTTCTGACTTGCAATTGATTGTTTGCCTTGGCGTTGACCTTGGCCAGGCCGGTAGTTGTAGTAGCTATCCCCAATATTCAGCCACAACGTCCCATCGTCCTCCAGCACATCCCAAACGCATCGGAATACCTCGACCATTGCCTTGATGTATTCCTCTGGTGTTTCCTCTAGCCCAATCTGTCCATCATGGCCGTAGTCGCGCAGCCCGTAGTAAGGTGGGCTAGTAACGCATGTCTGCACTTTCACTCCCAACTCTTTCCATCGGCGCATGGTTTCACGGCAGTCACCAAATTCTATCTTGTTCATGCTATTCCTTTTTTAGCTATAACGTCAATATCCATGCGGGTTAGAGGCATATTTCACCATTTTTCATCGGGTTGTTTGTACCAATCGGCAACAGGCTTACTCAGCTTCTGGCGATCTGCCCATTGCTTGTACGTCGATGTGGATTGATTGACAGGCTTTGCGCCCCACTGGTGATGCGAACACTTTGGTGGTGATCCTTCCAGGCGTACCGACCACAGGTTTCCACAGCCGTTCACGCTGCACAGCAGGCTTGGGCCGTCGTCTTTGCTTTTTGATTCTGGTGGTGCAAAACTCATTTTGTGTACTTCCCATCTATGATTCGTTGAAAATTTCGGGCATTTAAAACCCATTCCAAGTCTGGTCGCCACGTTCTACCCTCAGACTCAAAACCGTTTGCCAAGCTGGTGTTCTTCGCTATGTAGCCAAAAAAGCTATCCCACCACTTGATGCCTGCGGCCTCTGTCTGATAACCCTCGGGGCTGTATGCGCTCGGCCTGCTGGCCTGGCTCCATCGCTGTTTGGTGGTTGCTCTGCGCGTACCTTCCCAGCTTCTCGGCTGCGCTAGGTGTGGCAAGTGCTTTGCCCAAAGTTTCAAAATTTCCTCTTGCGGACAGGCCATCAGCTTTGCTGTGGACAAAGTAGCTTTAGCTACTGGTATTAATAAAGAAGATGAAGAAGAAGACGAAGACGAAGAAGAAGGGGTTGGTTTTTGTTTAACCTCGTTTCCAACCTCGGGGTTATCCTCAAGGTTATCCTCAAGGTTAACCTTCAAGCTAGGGTTTCCACCTAGTTTTCCACCTTCTGCCCTCTTGTTTCGCAGGCATTCGTCTCTGACCATGCGCTTTGAGTAAATTTCACCTCCTTCAGCAAAATCGTAAACACCAGCTTGGTTCAACTCATCCAGCCAACCTACAACTTCAGGCAAGGTTGCCCCGACCATGCTGGCAAGGTTGGGTGGAAGGATAACCTTGTTGCCAACCTTCAGGTGTCCATATGGATTACCTTCGTGCATGAAACAGATCATGTCAATCCATAGGCCACGCGCAGCTGGTGAACAAGATCGCAAGGCAGTGTCTCGCAGCCAGTCAGCTGGGTAAAACTGAAACGATGGTCGCTTCATGTTTCGGCCCATTCTTTTGAACCACAAACCTTTAGAACAAGGAATCTTTCAGTCTGGCAGTTTTTTGCAAGCCGTGTGGCTTCTTTTAGTGCTGCATCAAATGAGTCTTGGTAACAGCTAAACCTAAAGGATTTAGTTGACCTGGCTTGCCGCATAACGACAAACTTTAAAGCTATGTTTTCAAGGGGGATGTTGCCAATGTGTTTTGGCTTTTTGAGCGTTAGTGTTGCCACTGTTTAACCTTGCTGATGTAGGTTGCCGATACTTGAACACTGATGGCAGGACGGTATCAGAATCGTCTTTTCGGGAGCTACCCTAGCCGTGTAAATTGAATTTTACTATGCAAACCACCCTGGTCGCAAGACTTTTAGCTGCCAGATGCGCTTCTCAGGAATGACCTTCCAGTGACTGATTGCGGCCTTGGTCACGCCCAACAGCTTGGCAAGTGCGGTCTTGCTGCCAGCTCTCGCAATAATGGTGTCTAGGTCGGGTTGCATTGCAGCATTGTATAGCAGGCTTAACACATGAACATAGGGAAAGTACCTAGAAAAAAAGATAAAAATAGTTGAAAAAAGTCTTTACAGCAGTTTAGCTAGGTATACAATAGCGTCAATCCCCAGCAAATTGCAAAGGGTCTTTTTGGAGGTCTTATGACCGATTTCAGCTTCTTCCCCACAGACTTCGCTGCCACTGAGATTACAGTGGTTGCCAACACTCCAGACGCCAAGGCGTATCTGGCAGAGCGCTACGGCTTTGCCTGTGTTTCCATCAACATTCGCAAGTCTGCTGCTCCTGACTTGGCCGATTCCTTTGAGTTCCAGGGTCTTTCTTACTCCTAAACACAACGGGGCTTCGGCCCCAACCAAGGAAAACATCATGATCAAAGCAAACATGACATACGACGAATTCGTGACCGTCTACACAGCAGCCTTTAACCGCGCCATGACCTACAAGCCATCCGAATGCGGCTTTACGGTGTACGCAGAAAAGATGGCCGACCTTGCCGACGCTTACCCCGAGTTCGCAGACCGCGCCGAAAACGAAACCATCTCCGCATAAACCAAACGGGGCTTCGGCCCCTGAAAGAACATCATGAATCACGCAATCAACTGGACGCTGGCTGCTTTGGCGGCACTGGTGCTGTCAACGGCATACCTGCTAGACGGCCCTAGCGATCACCAGGCTGCAATGGATGCCGCGGCTGATGCCAAGGCTACTCAGCGTGAGCAAAGAACGCAGGCGAGGTTTGAGAAGGCTGCACAGGCAATGTGCGGAGAGAACGCAGGGTGGACAAAGCTGGATAACGGCAGTGTCCAATGTTTTACTAAACGGGGTCACAAGACCCAGAAAGTGCAATTGTGAAGATCGAAGATATCTTGTCTGGAATTACAGACATTGCCAACCGTGCTTACGAAGGCGCTGACCCGGCTGACCGGCTGGCGTTTGAAGTTGGGATGTTGCATTCCAAACTGCGGGAAATGTCGTACTTGCTGGCAAACGCCGTGGAGCATATTAAAGAGTTGGAAATCGAATTAGCTTACGAAAGGAAATAGAAATGAATAGCATGATGATTCACCGAGTCAAGACAATTGAATTGACCGAAACGGTTTCTTCTGAAATTACTTCAGGAACGTATTGGAGGAGAAAGCTGATTGTCACTGATGACAAAGGCCACAAGACTGAAATTACCTTGTTTGCCGACAGCGTAGAGCCAATGGAAATTAAGGAGATAACTGTATGAAACAAATAGCCAGCGCACTGGTCAAAGCACAGAAAGCCTTTGGGCCTGCCCTAAAGACCGCTACGAACCCGCATTTCAAGAGTCGGTACGCTGACCTTGCCGCTTGCGTTGAGGCCGTCATAGGCGGTTTAAACGACAACGGCATAGCACTTATCCAGCGCAACAGCCTGGACGATGCTGGAGTGACGGTGGAAACCGTGTTCGTGCATGAGTCTGGTGAAATGCTGGAATGCGGCAAGCTGCACGTTCCCGCTGCCAAGCATGACCCTCAAGGCTACGGATCTGCTCTGACATATGCGAGGCGCTATTCATTGATGGCAGCTTGCGGCATTGCGCCCGAGGACGATGACGGCAACGCTGGATCAAAGGGAGCACCCAAGGTGACAGACGCCACAGTCTTTGCGCTGCTGTCAGACATTAGCGCTTGCACAACGCACCAGGCACTCAAAGACGCATTTTTTCTAGCCATCAAAACAGTGGGTGACGATGCTGCCGCCCGTGATCGAATCACTTACGCAAAAGACGTACAGAAAGCAAAACTATGAGCATCCTATTTCGCGCCAGCGCATTGAGCGCAATCATGACCGACGGCAAAGGCAAAGATGAACTGTCTGTCGGTGCTAAGACCTACGTCACCAAGCTGGCAAAGGAGTTCATCTACGGTTACGACGAACGGGTCACTAGCAAGTACATGGACAAAGGCATCCAGGTTGAGGATGAATCCATTGATCTGTACAACGCTGTCCACCTGACCAGCTACGCCAAAAACACCGAGCGCCGAAACAACGCCTGGATTACTGGCGAGGCTGACATTGTGGCGGATGACAGGATCATTGATATCAAATCAAGCTGGTGTCTGACCACCTTTCCCGTCCTGGCTGATCAGGGTGAGGATAAGGGCTACGAATGGCAGCTGCGAGCCTACATGATGCTGTGGGACAAGCCACGGGCAGACATTGCTTACTGCCTGGTCAGCACTCCAGAAGACTTGATTGGTTACGAAAGCAAGCACTTGCACAATGTTGACCACATCAATCGGGAACTGCGTGTGACCGTTGTTCCGTATGAACGTGATCAAGCACTGGAAGACAAGATCAAAATTAAAGTCGAAGCGGCACGGGTCTATTACGACCAGGTTATCCAAGAAATCAGCAACCAACACATTTATTGAAAGAAATCATGGCAATCGTTAAAGAAATTAGCTGCGTAGTTAGCACATACACAAATGCTCAGGGCGCAACCAAGAACCGCTATCAGCGTATTGGCAGCATCATCCAGACGCAACGGGGCGAGATGTTGAAGCTGGACGTTATTCCGCTGCGTGAAGGCGGCTGGGACGGCTGGGCATATCTGAATGACCCAAAGCCGAAAGAGTACCAGGGCTTGCCAAAAGATGATGACGGCGATATTGCATTTTGAGGAGAAAACAGCATGACACATCCAGAAGCCCTGCGGCTGGCGGTAAGACTTGAACGAGGATATGTAGCGCATACGACTGTACTGTACCCTGCCGCCGCCGAACTACGCCGACTCCATGAGGTAAACACGGAACTGCTGGCGGCGTTGGAGAAATTAGCGCGGTTGGGGAACGGGGAACGCTACGGCAACAGTGAGGGCAACATGATTGCCCGTGCTGCAATAGCTAAAGGAGAAGCAAAATGAAAGACGATGAGATTGAAGACCTGTTCGCATGGAGTTGGGTAGATTTGGTTTTTGCGGTGATCCTGACGATCTGCGGGATCGTGGGCATCGCCTTTGCAGCGGGGTATCTGCTATGACAGGATTTGATTCAAAGCGCCAGATGGCGCAGGCCAAGGTGCAGGAGGAGATGCAAGCGTTTTACACAGAGCGCCAAGCAGCAAAGGCCAAGGTGAACGATGACGAAGCACAAGGATACATCGCAGAGTACGAAGAGGCGCTGTTGATTGTGTACCAGAGCGGTTTTGCCGACGGAAAGAGGGCAGCAAAGCGCCCGTGGGTAGGGCTGACGGATGATGAGATTGACAGTTGTTGGTATCAGTCTGGAGGAGTAACACCAGGTTTTGCCCGAACTGTAGAAGCCAAACTGAGGAGCAAAAATGATCACTGAAGACGATGAGTTTAAGAGGATCGAGCGCGAAATCAAGTGGCGGAAAGAGAAAGCTGAAGCCGAATTGATGGTGGTCTACTCATTGCGGTTGACTAAGAGCCAGCGGGTCAAGCTGCTACAACTCGGTGGGCCACAGTGGATAAGGAATCAGATTGAACGATCTGCCTAACTTTGCAGCCTGGGAGCGAGTGACTCTGGACAGGTTTGCCCTAGACGCCTACATCCGCCTTCAGCAGCAGCAAGAAGCACTTGAGCAGCTACGGCAAGACCTAAGAGATGCAATGCAGCTACTTAGACGCGCGTCCATTTAGCTTTTCGATAGTGCGAAGGCCACCCAGCCCAAGCATCCCCATCAGCACAGGCAGCATCTCGGTGAGGTCTGCCGGTGCTAGGGTTATCGGGTGACCGTAGATTTCCAGACCCAGCTTGACCACTGGCAAGCCGATCCAGTTCCAGCCGCAGGCCAAGCCGCAGACCCAGCCAATAGCTGGACGCCAGCCGCTTACGAAGACGCTAGGGTTTGTTGCCTCTGCCTGGTTGACTTTGATCTGTTCAATCATCAAGTTGGTTTCGGCGCTCAACTGAGCCAACTCGCCAGACTGCTGCATCTTGAGCAGTTCCAGTTTCGCAGCGTCACGTTGTGCAGGATCTGGCCAAATCTTGTCAATGACCTTGGATCCGATGCCGAGAAGAATTGTTATGGGGTCCATATGCCTGCCCTCGTTCCGGTTTTGTCGATAGTGATAATGCGATTGATGATCTTGTCAGGTATGCGAGTGCTGACATGGACCCAAGTGCCAAACTCCAAGATAAGCTGACCAATGCCGATGATCTTGATAACCGGCGCCAGCATTGTGGCAATATTAAATGGCGTACCGGCTTTTGGAGCCTTGAAGTCAACGGCGAAGGCCATTGTATGGTCTGACCCCGGTTTGCTGCCCACAGCCTTGTTTAGAGCCTCGCAGCGGTATCCTGATGTGATTGCGATAGGCGCGTCAATGTGATACCTAATGCGCTCCATCATCTCCAGCGTCTGGTGCGCCGCCTCTTGCAGATCGTCAGGCAAACTGTTGTCAATGCCCAGCCTGACCGCCGTGTCGCTGGCGGTAAATTCAGCCAAGCTGAAGTGCGGTGTCATTTTTTCCAGAACTGGACAAGACTGAAAACTACTGCCGCCGCCGCCCATATGCCGACGCCACGGTTAACCCACTGATCGATTTTGCGGTCAACGCGCTGCAACATGGCATCTTGCACACTTAGCTGCGCTTCAACAGCACCGATACGGACACCTTGGTTAGCTTGCCGTTCTTCAATCAAGATCAGCTTGCCAACAGCGTCTGTCAGCTTGTCTACCTTGCTTTCAAGGCGACGGAAATCATCGTCAGTCATATTGATTACCAATTATTTTTTAGTGCCTGCGCCAATTTCTAATGCTTTTTGCACTTCTGCTGCATTAGCCCGTCTTGCTCTCATTTCTTTTACGGTAGTGCCAAGTTGCATAAATGGTACAGCCATGTTCAAACCTTTTTCAGCAGCAAAACCAACACCTTGTTTAGCTTTTTCTGCCAGCGCTCCAACCAATGTATTGGAGTTGTTGACAAACGCGCCTCTTGGCTGTGCTTGGGTGTACCTGGCAACATTGCCCAATGTCTTCAGTTGATTAGCAGCATCAGGCGTAAATATTTGCTCCATGTTTTTTACGTCATCAAGCTGCTTGAGCGCTTTGTTATATCCTGCTTGAGTGAAGTTGCCGGTTTCATCAACGATGCCAGCCTTGTCTTTTAACCAGTTCACAGTGCCTGCGGCCATATGCTGGTGCGCTACAGAGTCTTTGCCAAGGTGGTTGACCATCGTAGCAATGTTCTTGTTTACGCCATTGACAACAAACTTCTGCAAGTATTTGTCAGCTGACACAGCATCATCAACCGCGGCCTTGTAAGCAGGGTCTTTTTTGAGCATATCAAAGCGCTCTTTAGCCAAACTTCTTGCGGAGTCTGCCAGGGGCTTTAGCTTAGTAGCGGCTGGGCCTGTCAACGGTAGTTGCTCTAAAGCCTCGCGCACAATGCTTGATGCCATAGCAGCATTACCGTCACCAGACCGTTCTGCTTTTCTTCCTTCAGCAGCCAAATTTGTACGCAAGGCTTCAAATTGCTCAAAAGTCATTGGTGCGCCTTCTCGGAACGCTTTTAAATCAGCAGCAATTCCAGTCGGCACAAAATTAGTTTTAAGTTTCTTAGCCAGCATTGCATCAGCGTTACGAACAATTGCAAGTGCATCAACCGGCCAAGCACCACCGTTTGCATCTTCCAGCGCTTTGTATGCCGCACTGATTTTTTCATTGCGAGCGCCATCAATAGTCTTGTAAGCATCAATGATGCCTTGACTGTTTTCTATGATCTTTGTTCCATAAGCATCAGGCGCAGCACGGCCACGGATTTCGTTGATGTTTTCAATCAATAAACCGTTTTGCTCATTAAACCGTTGTGCAAGTTCAGGGTCTTTGCCTCGACGGTTTTGCTCATTAGACAACTGAACTATGTCGCCATTGGCTTGGCCTTTGGTTAAACGGATTGGTACTGGCAAACTGTCAGCTTCAATATGCCGCATAAATGTAGGCACATTTGTTTGCTCAAAAGGGATGCCTTTGATTGCGTTTTGCAATTCTGGTGTAGCAGCTAAAAGCGCTTGTTGGATAGTTGATACGGTTGGCAAAGCAGCAGAACCAACACTTCCAGGGGCAACACCAGCACCAGGCGCAGGCGATCTGCCACCACCCATAATGTCAAACGCTGTTTCAGCAGGCGCAGGCGCACCAGCCCTAGCAGCAGCTTGACGTTGTGCAAATGCCGCTTGAGTATCTGCAAGTTGGGTTGCAGACATTGGGCCTGGTGCAGCTTCCGTTAAAGCACTTGGTTCAACTTTAGCGCGTTCAGCAAGCACCGTCTTATCTGCAACCAATGGTTCTGTCACAGCATAGACGCCTTCTCCCAATGCCCGTCTGACAGGTGCTGTAACCTTACCAGCAGCAGGAGCAACGGCAAGCAAACCCGTCCCCATCATGTTGGCTACATCGCTCTCTGGCATGCCTGTTTTCTCAGAAATGAACTTAGCGCCTTTGCCAATGTTTGCGCCAATGAAATCCATGATTTCTCGGCTTAGTTCACCTTTGTACGCTGGGGCTTCGGTAACGCCAAATGTCTTGCCAAATGGCTTGTCTAACGCTCCAACAACAGATTGTTCAGCAGCTGCCGCCTCTGCCGGTGATTGACCAATTATCCTTGCACCAGCGTAAGTAACAGGCCCAGCAATCCCCGGTAGGATGCCGCCAATGGTTGTGTCAGCCAATGATGCTGTCGCAGCTCCCAGGTTCTTAAAATTTGTTTCAGCTAGTGATGCTGTTGCGGCTCCAAGGTTCTTTAAATGCTTTAGCGCAGCTTGGGCAATCGGGCCATCGCCACCAGAAATACCAGTGTCGCCCCTAGTGCCAGTAAAAGCGCTTGGTTTTGCTACAGGCTTTTGGACAACGGATCCCGGTTGATATGCTGGCACTGTTGTTTCAAACATATCAGAAAAGCTGCCAACATCTTTAGCAGACTGTGAAGCAGCAGGCGCAGGCGCAGCAGCAAAATTTGTTGGCGGTTGTTTTAGCTCTCTTTGAAGAGAATTGACATCGCCTTGTGTCCGAACGATAGCTGCGTCTTGTTCGTCTTTAGTTGGGATTGCTGGCCCTGCTTGCAGTTGTTTTAACAACTTGGCCAACTCAACTTCTTGAATACGTTTGGCTTCTGCATCCCTTTCAGATTGTGTTGCTGCTGGAATAACATTAGCCGCAGCAGCTGGAACAACGGTCAGCTTTGGTTGGCTGGTTGGCATTACTGCCGCAGGCGTATCTTCAAACAGATCAGCAAGAGTAGCCATTATCTGATGACCCCCATTTGTTTAGCTTTGCGAATTTTGTCAATCATTGCTTTTTGCTCTGATTCACTCATTGATGCTTTTAGCTTGGCAACTTCTGCCCTGTCCATTTCTTGAAAAAGCCTGCTGTCTGCTACATCATTGAACTCAGCTAACTTCTGGATGTAAGCATTGGGATCGCTTCTGTATTGACCAAGATATTGGGCCTTTGCAGACTTCATGTTTTCCATGCCAATCAACTGACCAACAACTTCTTTAATAGCCTTCTCGTTCATCTTTTTGTTGGGGTTTGCTGCTTCTGCCAACATCCTGGCTGCATCAGTATTTCCGCCAGCAAGAGATAACAGGTTTGAGTTTTTCATCAACTCGTCAGTGGCTGTTTTTTCTGCTTCATACGCTGGGATACCGATAGCGTTGGCAATGCCTGCAACCAACTCTTTGCGTTGACCAAGCACACCCGTAAATGCTTCAGGAGCCAACTGCCTGATTTTCTGCAACGTCATGATGCGTTGTTGGGCAGTAGATGCGTCCTTGGAAGTGTTTGACCAATCTTCACTTGCCACTGTTGCGTTTGACCTAAGTGTCTCAGCAGCACCCGGAACCATGCCCGTAACAGCTGGTCTATTAACTGGCGGAGCCATAGGCGCAGCTTGCCGAGGTGACAGCGTTGGCACAGGGCCAGGCACAGTACCCGCTTGTGGGCCTTTAACGTATGGTGTTCCAGGTGCAAGGCCAGTGCCATCGCCTTCAACAGCAATCAACGGTTGAGTTGGTGGAAGTTGGGTTGTAACCGTAGTCCCTGGAAGTGCAGTACCTTTTGGAGCAGCACCAAACTCACCAGTGGAAACAACGGATTGAGCAGCACCACTGCTAACAGGTACACCAGTTGGTTGCATGGCAGCAAGGCGAGCAGAAGCATCCAATGTTTCTAGCAACCTACTTTTAAAAAATTGCCGTTTACCAGCTATTGGCTGGTCAAGATAAGGTTGAATCAAAGCCATTGCTTGGTCTGTTGGTATGCCCATCAATTTAGCTTGAGTCATTCCATAGTTTTTAATCAAATCATCTAAGGCTTGTGGATTAACCGCCTCTGGATTCTGTTCAGCAGCAATGATCAACGGATGGTTAATTAAACTTGTAAGATTGCTGGCAACAACACCACTTTGTTTAAGTGCAAAATCCAGCTTAGATGATGCTTGACCAGTTTCGGCAGTGCCTGCGGCAGCGGTAGCGCTACGCAAAGTTTGTGGATTTACTTTAGCAGCTTGTTCAACAGTTTGCCTTTGTGCTTGCAACAATAATGGATTCATCTGTTGTGCTTGCTCAACCTGCTGCTGAGAGGCTTGTAACTGCAAAGGATTGATCTGTTGGGCCTGCTTGTATGCTTGGGCAGCGCCTGCAACACTCATCATGTCAGACAGCGACATTCCTGGCACGGGTTTTCCCGTGTTGCCGATTGGGGTTATGTTGAAATCAGCCATTTTTTATCCAACTTGATATTGATTAAAACTTGAACCAAGTGGCTGTGCAGATGAAGGGACGTTCATAGCATTAGCGTTGTAAATTTGTGATGGCGAGTAACTAGCCCCTTGTGGGCTTAACAAACTTGCCAAGGTAGCACTGCTTCCAAGTCCTTGCAAGCCGCCTGCCATTGCCTGTGCAGCACCAATGTTGCCAGCACCCAGAGCCGTAGCACCACCAATGCCAAGCTGACCAAGATTAGACGCTGTGCCAATACCAACATTTCCGATATTGGTTGTAGCGGTTTGTCCAATGCCAGCTAGGTTAGACAGGCGGTTGTAGATGTTGGTTTTTTGAGATTGGCCTTGATTGAATATGTTTTGCTGCTGGGACATATAGTTTTGCAAAGCATTTTGATAAGCATTGCCTGCGTAATCTTCAGCAAACTTCGTCTTAGCCAAGTCCACATTGCTGCCGCCGCCACTAACGTTCATTGCTTGACCAGTAGCGCCCAGCCCTTGCTGCTTCATAAACTCGTAGTTTGGCGCTAGGTTTGTTTTTAGATCTGCTGCCGTAAACGGTTTGTAATCAGGCTGCTGCTCAGTGAAGTACGGGAGCATACTTTGAAGGCTGGTCAATGCCCCGCCACCAGCGGCGCGGTATGGCTGCTGTTGAGCATTGAGAATGTCAAACATTTCTCGCTGCTGTTTAGCTGCGTCTTGCGTAGCTTGATACTGAATTTGCCCACCTTGTGTAGCGGCTTCGGCTTGTTTTTGAGAACCTAAAAAGCCCAATAATGCGCTACCGCCAATTGCTGCTGCTACCCAAGTCATGTTAACTCCTTCAGTTTTAACTTATTTGATGAATCAAACAACGCTGCTGTGTCTGGTTCAATCAATTCAGTTTCAATTTCATCTAAATTTGTTTTGTCGGTACAGTGGATCGTAATCCCAATTGCATCAGTTACCGCTAGTGTTACTCGCTTAGTGCCTGGCTTGCTTTCCACCACATCACCAGCGTACAAGTGCCGCATTCCTGTTTCTGTCCAAGCGATTATTTCACCTTTGGCGCAAAGAAAGAAGTGTGGTTCTTTATGCACCTTGCCCACAATCAGCGTTCCCGCGGGTCGGTAAACTTTCCGGAGGTACATTCCTGGGCTAAACGAATGCTCTGTCACCAACTCAGCTTGCGGCATTGCCGCCATTTCAGTTTGCAGGCGTTCAATCTGCTCCTTGCTGACTTGGGTTACCAGATTCATCCCACTACCCAGGCTGTGCCATTGTCAAACACCGGGCAAACTACCGCACCTCCACCAACAGGAGCATTTAAAAATGTTGGCGCTAGGGCATTGGTTACCCACGATCTGCGGCCTTGCGTACCGGCTGCTGGCAGGGTTGCCACCGTGTAAGCTGCGCCTAGCCCATTGCCACCGTTTGCCACGGGCAAGATACCAGATACATTGGTTGTCAGGTTGGCAAAGGTTGTAGACGTTGTTCCTGTACCGCCGTTGGTTATTGGCAAGGTTCCGGTAACTTGCGTGGTCAGACTTACCCCACTCAGCGTACCGCCAAGGGTCAGGTTGCCTGCTGTGGTGACCGTGCCTGTCAAGGTAATGCCGTTGACCGTGCCAGTGCCGCCAACGCTGGTCACCGTGCCTGTAAACGCATCGTTGCTGGTGATGGTAAAGCTGGGGTATGTTCCGGTCACCACCGTCGTGCCTGCGCCCGTCAGCACCACTGTCAAGTCGGGCAAGCTGTTGGTTACCGTAATAGTGCCTGCGCCGTTGGTCACAGTAATGCCTGTGCTGGCGGTCAAGGTGTGCAGGGCATAGCCTGTGCCATTGCCAATCAGCAGTTGACCATTTGTTGGAATGGTGGTTAGTCCCGTGCCGCCGCTAGTAACCGCCAACGCTGAACTTACGTTAGCAGAGATAAACGTTGGATTCATCAACCATTGCATCCAAGGAATGCTTGGCCTGCCCGTAGTTGGGTCAAGAAACGCCGCATACGGGATATTGATGTTGCTGTTGGGTAGTGCGGTTGCCATCAGTTATCCCCGGCACTTGCCTTCAGATTTGCACTAATAATTACTACTTTAACAGGCGCTGAAATGCTGACCTCAAACACTCGATCACGGCCCCAGCCCAAACGCCGCCAGATAGCACGGTTGTTGTACTGTCCCATTTTTCCGATTGAAGTCCAATGTTCGTTTGACCAGGTGCTGCCACCATCAGATGACCAGCGGAGCATGGCCTGTGGGTCGTAGCCTGGTGTGGCTGGGAATGACTCTGTGACAATCTCAGCG
>SESF01019614.1_pt1 | contig 18023 bp, 16 predicted proteins | sample 3171521 | NCBI WGS metagenome assembly SESF01 (sample SAMN10866945, study PRJNA518727) | freshwater metagenome | biome: subpolar coniferous forest; feature: holomictic lake; material: water; isolation source: holomictic Lake 227, 6 m and 8 m depth | place: Canada: near Kenora, Ontario | collected...
TAAAATCCCAGGTTGATTCAACTATTTATGGAATCTCTGCCAATACTGCTGGTTCAGGACTATTTCTTGGAAAAATAGATCCTGTTTCAGGTTCTGTAAGTAACATCTCCATAAATTCTGTTCCCTGGTTATCGGGAAGCTATGGACGGACACTGGATCCCCAACATCATAAATTCTATTTTACTCCCGACTCGGTTCTTCTTTGTTTTGGGTTGGCTTCAGGAAATTTAATATACTCAAAACAAATCATTAACATCCCGGGGACTCAATTTTATGGGATGATTTATAATTGTCGTGATACTTTAATTTATGGTCTGTCTGTAAATGTTACAGGGCAACAGGTCTTTCTTTCTAAGTTAAATCAAAATTCGGGATATATTGAACAAATTTCTACAAGCTCAGTTTCTAATAGTTATCGTATTCTTACAGGAACAGCATTAGATCCGAATAAAGAAATATTTTATTTTGAGACTTCAGCAAACCCTCCAAATAACCTTATCGGGGTTGATTTACAAACAGGCCTGAAGGTTATAGATACGTTAATTGGATTAGCGCCAGGTGAGAGGTTCGGGCCGATCGTATTTAATTGCAGGGATTCTGTTCTTTATGGCTTGTCAGGCAATGCCACAGTGGGAAGAAAGCTCGCAAAAATTGATCCATCAAGTGGTGGTGTTACAATTTTGTCACAGAGTATAATAGCCAATACCATATTATTTGAGCCTGTAACCCTGGATCCGTTCAATCAGATATATTATTTTCTTGCAGATGATAATACTTACAGAGGTGTCAGCCTTCAAACCGGAGCAATAGTTACACAACCTGTTGTCACACCGGTTTCAGGCACCTATTTTAGCAATTATGTTTTCAACCATACCTGTTATTTTGACATACCGACCGGCATTGAAAAGATTTCGGAGGATTCTGAAATCAAATTGTTTCCAAACCCTGCAAATGATGATTTATATGTTAATTCCGGCGTTCCGATTTCGAAAATCGAAATTCTTTCCGCTTCTGGCAAAATATTATTTTTCAAAGACTTGTATGGAATTACACAGTTTATATTACCTGTTGCAAACTTAAATGCAGGGTTGTATATAATTCGAGTTCAGTGCAAAAATTCTATACACTACCAGAAATTTGTTAAGAAGTAATTAAAAAGCTAGAATCATTTTCAGAACACCTTTCTTTAATAATTTGCGTATATATCAATAAATCAATATATTATGAATAAGAAATTGTTTTTATCAATCATTTTTGTATTTTCTTCACATTTTATCTCCAATTCTCAAAATATTCCATCGGAGAAGTGTCATTTTGATTTGGTTGTGCCTTCCTGTCCAGAAAACCCAGTTCAGAAAAATGGATATTTCCTTCTTTTAAATTCACAGTTTAATAATCCCGAACTTTACTGGAATAAATCTTCATGGGGTGATGATAAAACTAATTGTTTTCACGGATTTATGAGACAGCCGGCCAATGTAACATATCCTTGCATTCCTATAAATTCTTCAACGGACAATGGTATTGGAGAATCCTCTCAGGAATATAAATGTAAAGCCCAACTCTGGAACACTAATGTTCCTGACGAATTCTGCGATTATTCAATGGCTGAAATAAAAACAATGAGTACAAAAGATCCAAATTTCAAGAGCTACTATTTTTATGGTTCCGGATACTTTGAGGCCAAAGTAAAATTGTTTGCAAGACAAGGTCAAGGTTCTGCAATGTGGCTATGGGGTTTGGTTGACAAGGATGATCTTGGGATCACATATCCAAATCTTTTTGATAATATGGAAATAGATGTCTTTGAGACATATCAGAATTCAACAGATATATTCAACATAACATATCATTGGAGGAAGACAACATTACCTCTTGATCCTGTTTTTGAAACACATACTATTCATTTGCAAAATTATGATTATACAAATTCATGGACTGTCTTTGCCGTTGAGTGGAATGAACAGTTTATTAAATGGTATGTTAATAATGAACTTGTAGATGAATTATGGATGTCTGAGCCTGCTGGATGGTGCGCTTCAGGTGATCCAAAGCCTACTACTTATTATCCGCCATTAGCCCCATTTTGTTTAAGATTTAATACCGGAAACAATACTACTGGAAATACTGATCCGGTGGAACCTTGGACAATGCCGGTTAAAATGGAGATAGAGTATGTAAGAGTTTATAAGAAGAACGGGGAGAAGGCATCTCCGATTAAAATATTCTCAGGAATAAAGAACCAAATATGCGCGAGCGCCAACAGCCCTGAATCTTCAAATACTGTTTTGTCAGCGAACTACTATCCAGATGCGGTTTACACATGGTCTTCACCAGCATTTGAATTTCAACCATTTGAGAAAGAGGGTCATTTAATTGAGCATCATAATGGTAAAGTGAAAATGTGGGTAAAGCCTAATGTTACTGGTAACCAGATTTATCCAATAGTTTTGCATACCACGATTCTTAATCATTCTGAATATGATACAATTTATTATTATTTGTCGACTTCAGAACCACCAATGCCCCCTAATTATTTTCAGGCACATCATATTAATGGATCAGGCTGCCTTTACGAACTGGACAATCCGATTTATACCGCATCAACCTTATCATGTGAATATTTTGATGATCAAACTGGATCTTGGACCGAAGCAACAATCAAAACTGTTAGCGGTCAACGATATGCATATTTTGGGAAATATGATCCTAATACTTACGTTTCAATTCAATATCGCGAAAAGAACACTTGTGGGTATTCTCCAGTAAGGTATTCAAGTTTGACGACTCCACCACCACCGACAAATCCTCCTTGTGGTTGGTAGGTTTATTTAGATATCGTATATTTGTAGTTGGGAAGGATTGATTTATTAATTGTGAAAAAGAATTTATTAAGGTTTGTTTTATTTGTATGCTTGATAGGAGCGGTGTTTGTTTCATGCAAAAAAAATAGCACTCTCAATTTAGATTATTCTTATGCTAATATCAGCAGTAAAATTAAACCCTTATGTTTTAAATCCGGGTCATATTGGGTCTATACTCGGGATTCCGGAACCGTCACAGACTGTACTTATATTTCTAAGGTTAATTATGGGTTTTATGATGTCGAGAAAGGTCAAAATACTGTCGAATCGTATGAGTTTTATTCTATGATTTTTAATTCAACCATACCTGACTTGCCAACTACTTATACAAATCATATAGAAATGACAGCGATGTTGTTTAATCCTCATGTTGGCTATCCGTGTGCTTGGGGGCCTCTATTATTTTCGGTCAGCACTGCTCGTGATTTTTCATACTATCCTTCGCACAATTCTATTATCGATTCATTGATCGTTAATAATAAAACTTTTTACAAGGTACAATCATGCACGTTCACGCTCAATGGAAAAAGTGTGACTTTTTATACCACCTTAACTGATGGAGTCATTAAAATGACAGTGCCCGCCGATTCATTGATTCATGACTGGAATCTGATAAAATATAAGATCGTAAACTAATCAATTGTTTTCGTATCCTTTGGGTTTCACAAAGCCCGGAGTGAGCGCTGATAACAGTTTTGCAAAATGGATCAGTTCAGGCTCGCTCCAGTAGGGACCGACGATTTGCACTCCCATGGGCAGGCCTTCTTTGCCGATTCCAAGGGGGATGTTGATGGCCGGGTGGCCTGATGCGTTAAAGCATGCGACATAAGGCCAGACGTAATGGGAATAGGGTATTACCTGTGAATCATACGTGATTTTTGTTCCGATTTTGCAGCGTTTGATTGCCGGTCCGAAAGCCATTGGGCAAACCAGGAAATCATATCCGCCAAAGAACTTTTCCCATCGCTCGGTAACACGGCTCTTGTTCAGCATGGCTTCGGCATAATGGTTGGCATCCATCCTGAAAGCCCGGTTGATTTCTTTGTTGTAGATCCGGAATTCTCTGGCAAAGGTCCATCGAAACATATACTTCATCACCTTCCTCATATACCAGGGCATTCCCTGGGTCATGACATAAGGGAAGATGCTGATCCATAGTTTCAGGCTGTCGGCATGCAGGGTTTCATCGGGCAATTGGTTGAAGGCTTTTCCTCCATGGGACTCAAATTTGCGGATGAGCGTGTGAATTTCATCCCCCACCGGATGGCTTGCCTGGTAACCAGGCCATCCGCAGACCCATGCGATCCTGTATTCCGAAAGGCTTTTCTTCTGAGGCTGTTTCCATTCAATCCTTGGAATGTTCCTGTCACTTTCATGCGGACCAACGATGACTTTCCATAAAAGTTCGAGGTCGTCGGGGTTCCTGGCGAGAGGACCCGGCTGGGCCATATGAACCAGGAAGGTTTTTGCATTTTTCGGCCTGGGCATGTTCCCGTCAAGGGGGATTGTGCGATCGGTGGGTTTCAATCCATATAATCCGCAGAAATTAGCCGGAATCCTCACCGATCCTCCTATATCATTACCTGTTTCAAGCGGGGTGAAGCCTGCTGCAAGTGCGGCTGCCCCTCCGCCGGTGCTTCCCCCGGGGGTATATTCAGTGTTGTAAGGATTCTTTCCTTCTGGATAGATGTCGCCGTTGACCTGGTGGTCGGTCAGGTTCCTGGGAACGTTGGTCTTGCCGATGATCACCGCACCGCTTTTCCTGATCCTGTCGACAATCACGGCATCCCTGGGCGCTATGAAGTTTCTGAACATTTTGAAATTCAGAGTGCTGGGCTTCCCTTTTACCCAGAAACACTCCTTGATGGTTACCGGTACACCGTGCAGGGGCCCGCGAAAGTTGCCCTGTTTTGCCTCATTGTCGCATTCAGCAGCGGTTTTGAGAGCTTCTTCTTCGTAAAGCTGGACAATGGCGTTGAGATTGCCGTCAAGATTTTTGATCCTTTCAATGTGTTCCTGTACGATCTCTGTACTGCTTGCTTTTCCTTCACGGATCAATTGCGCCAACTCCGTGGCTGATTTGTAGATGAACTTTTCCATTATCAGTTCTCTTCCTTGAAATACAACTTGTAGAACCTCCCTTTTTCATCTGATCCCTGTTCGATCAGTTCGCGGTTTCCGTGAATGTAGATATGGAAATTTTTATCCAGTTTTATCACGCTTTTGAAGATCCTCGACTGCTTCTTTACCGCGGTTTCAGAGATGTCGAAAGTATCGGGCATGTCGATGTCCTGGTCGCGCTGAAATGAATCCTTGAATCGCTTGAATGATTCGATGACCTCAGGCTGGGCGATGACTTCCGTCGAAAATTCGTTCATGTCGAAGCTCTCGTTGTTCTTGAAGAACTTCACCGATTTATTGAGCAGGTCAACCTGGTCGGCTTTGGACACCGAAAATTGCTGGGGAAGTTCACGGGTGACGAAATCCTTGCACAACGAAAGCACATTGCTGGTATTGTAAAACTCATCCTTGCGCTGGCGAACATGTAAAAAGTCATCCATCCAGTATTGAGCCTCAGAACCCTTATTGGTGTTGTCGATCACGGCGACTACGAACCCCTTTTCCCTTTCGGTATTGAAAATAAGGCATCCCTTGTCGAGCTTGCTGATGTTTATGCCCTCCTCGCTTTCAATGTCGAACCCATCGCCGCTCGTGAACACTTTCAGGAAAGTATCTTTGTTCTCAGATTTGAACAGTCCGACTGCATCAACCGCCACGCCGTCAAGGACGCAGTCTTTGAAATACACTGTGTAAAACTCGCCTCCTTTTATTTTCGGATGGGTGCTTTTTTCATACAGATGCTTCGCCAGGCTTACCGATTGAATAAACACTGAACCCGTATCGTCGAACAGCCGGCAGGCATAAGTGTAAACCTCATTCAGATCCAGGTCGCTGTCGTGGTAAAAATTGTAATACTCGCGGTTTTTGAAAGGGGAGAGGAAGTACTCGAGAAATACGTTATGAAGATCGTTGCTCAGATGGAAAGCGGATTTCGATAAATACAAGCCCTCGCTTAGCTTATTCCCCACCTTGTGGATGGCCATTCCCCTGATCGAGGCATTTTCCCTGAGTATCATTTCCATGATTGTGGTCTTAATGAAGCGGCAAAGTTAGCAAAGGAATTGCAGTTTCATGAATGGGATTCACTGCGGATGAAATTGTCGCGGATCAGAAGCGATAGCGATAACCAAGGCTGAGAATCACATCTGAATACAGTATCGATGATTTGGACACCGCATCTGAATGCGAGGGATTGGATTCCCAGTAGAGTGGGGTGAGGTCAGAATCAAACATGGTTTTAATCAGTATTCCTGAATGCTTCCCCAGATTAATTTTAAGACCGGCTTCGAGATAAATGCCTAACTGGAAATCGCTGTGAAAATTTTCCATTTCTGTATTAAACCCGTCACCGGAACTTCCTGCCAGGTATGTTATATTAAACCCGATTCCGAATACCCCCTGCACTTTATTTCCTGCAAGTATATCGATCCCTATTGGTACGCCTATAAAGTTCACATAGCTGTTCCCGCTTCCTTCTCCCTGGTAATACAACCCTGTCGCAACGGCAAAGTGTTTCCCTGGTATGAATGAGTAATTAAGGTCGAACTTAACGCAGTTGAGTGTACCCTGCCAATAATGCGGATTATTGATGTTGCTGAGCTGAAATCCTTTGCCATAGCCGAGATTTACACCAACTTCGTGTTTCTGGGCCTTTCCTGCCATTGCAACAAAAAGACAGAGTATAAGTATTGATAATCGTTTCATTACCTAGACCAGGAATTTCACTGAACCTGAGTGCCGTTTTTGATCAGTTTCCCTTTGATTATTTTCCCTCCGATATTTACCTGGTAGAAATACATGCCGGCATCCACTTTGTCGCCGTTGCTATTCCTGCCGTCCCATTTAACCTGATGAAGGCCGGGCTTATCACAATCGAGGTAGATTATTTGAACGATGGCGCCATACATGTCGTATATTACAATCTTAAGCTGTCCGCAGACTGCATCTTTTATATTTATCCCGAAGGTTACCTCATCTGAGAATGGATTTGGATAAGCGGTTAATTGTTCAACCTGGTCGACATTCGATCCTGTTTCTTCAACCCCAACCGGGGGCGGGGTGCCGAGTTGGGTGAACGGACTGCTGACATTATAGCAAATGCTGATGCCAATGATCAGGTCTTTGATGGAGTCGGCCTGGGCAGAGCCGGAGGGGTAGGTGAAGTATTCGATATAGAGATGGTTAATTTTCTTGATCGCCCATATCTTCGTGGTGAACATATAGTCGGCGATCATGCTGTCGGCAAGCATGAAGTTATAGGTGTATGTATGCGTCTGACCAAAGGCTGTACCTGTTAATGAAACTGTAAGTGGCTCATAAGTGATACTGTCATAACGGCCGGCGAGAATCAGTTGCTGGCCGATATACAGGTTAGGTGAAGGGTCAGGGTACACTTCGCTGACGATAGGGGGATCGAAGGCCATATGTATATTCAGCAATACAGGATTGCATATCATCAAGTAAAATTTAGTGATTGCTTCTTCAAGTTCATCATTCATCAGGAACTGGCATAATCCGTTATTCTGGCTGGCAATCTGGGAAAGCAACGACTGGTTGACATCCGTGCCTATTCCAAACGTATTGATCATGAGATATTGAACCTCATAAAACGTGAGATCGTCATGTATTGACTGAAGAATTTCATCGGTTCCCAATAAGCCGGTTGTTGGTTGTCCGTCGGTCAGGAATATCACAATATTGGCAACGGTGGTGTCATTTCCGGCATAATCCTCTATAGTTGTATGCAGTGCCCCGGCAATGTCGGTTGATCCGCCGGCCGACAAACTACTTATAAAATTCAGGGCAAGTTGTTTGTTGGTTGCATTATATGGGACATGGTCGGGCATGAAACTCAGGGTTGCTTCATTGAAGGCAATAATGTTAAAAAGGTCGCCTGTGTTCAGGTGGTTCACTATAAATGTGGCAGCATCTTTGGCCTGCTGGATTTTTGTTCCTGACATCATTGACCCGGAGTAGTCAATGACCAGTGAAAAAATCTTCTGAAGCACCTGGGTTGTATCGGGCGATGGTTCAACAATGAAAGTGAAGTATCCATTGCCAAGGCTGTCGCATACCATAAGTGAGTCGGGAAGATAGGTGCTGTAACCGTAGAGGCCCATAGTACTTGCCGCCAATGAATATTTGATCTTGTAATTCTGAGTGGCGGGTATTTCATATCCTGCATAAGTGATTTCAGCATGGCTGCCGGTATTTGTAATCACCGGACCTGTTCCTCCTGTAAAACTTATGGAATCGATGTGACGCTGAGATTCAAGAACAAAATGAATCGATTGCTTATCCAGGACCGCAGACTGGATCAGGTGGTAGTCGTTGGGATAGTCATATTGTACGGTGCCAAAACTGTAAGGCAGAAGTTCAACATACGAAAGTTCAACAGTCAGGGTCGAGTCGGGCGGGATTGTGTCGGGAACTTCAAAATACAATGGGGTTTTTCCGAGATAGTCCTTAAGGTTCTGATTGGGTGTTCCGCCCCCGGGAAATGTTGTGTCCTGGGGCTCAGGTGTGAAAATGGCGGTATGCCAGATGTTGTTCGCCTTCCATCGCAGACATGTTGCACTGGCCTCTTCGTGCAAAGGGAAAGCATATTTCACAACGGTGGCTGCAGTGGTTTGATTTTTAAAGACCTGTGTGGTTACAGTGGTCGCAACCTGGTCATAAACAGTCACTGCCTGGGTGCTTGTTTTAAGAAGAAAATACTTGCCAGTACCGGCATCTTTAACGGCGACTCCATGGCAGAGGGCGATCCCGTGGGTCAATCCGAAAACAATGAGAAAATATATAATTTTTTTCATACAGGATGATTTACTCGTAAAGATAGTAAAAATTGAGGTTATTTGTATACGTTCGTATGAATTATTATTACTCTTTGTTAAAGAAATTATTGACCGGAGGAATGTTGTCGACTTGGTATAATCATTTCAAACATGTCATTGTTTCTTACAGAACTTTCCTGTCAGAACTGAATGTTCAAATTGTATCCTTAAAATGTATACTCCGGCCGGAAAATTTGTCACATCAAGAAGAACACTTTCTTTAAAGGTGAAGGTTTCGCTGAGTTTTCTTCCGTCGGCCTGGTAAACTTCAACTCTTGCAACAGCGGTCCCGGCCTTTGGAAAGGCAATATTTAACTTTTCACTTGCAGGATTTGGATAGATTGAAATCCCGGTGCCATTGATTTCCCGGAGTCCGGAGAATATAGAATCATAAGTCATAACGGTTGCTTTCATTGCATTAGCCCAATCCAGGAATGCAACGAACGGCCGGCCTGACTGATCGATGGCAAGACTTATATAATCAGCTGCTTCCTGTGAAAATCCGGCCTGTCCGACATGCTCCCAGTCACTGCCGTTAAACTTCATTACCGACGCTTTGGAAAAATTCAAGGAATCCTGGTAAGCAACATATGGTTCGTCTGATGACCCGAATGCAAGACTGGTATAATAAGCCATTCCCTCTGTAAAACCAGTATTCCCAACGTTTACCCAAGCGTTGCCGTTATATTTCATAACCGTTGCTTTCTGGCCGTTGCCATAGTCCGCAAACGCAACATAGGGTTCCCCGGCGGCATTGAATGCAAGTGATGGAAAAGGCGCTCCTGCAGCCGAAAAACCAGGTGTTCCCACGTATACCCATTGGGTTCCGTCATATTTCATCACGGTTGCCTTTTCAACGTTGCCGAAGGCAACGTGAGGTTCGCCTGACGGACTGAATGCAATATTTAAATACCATGCCTGGTCGGATGAAAAACCAGGCATCCCAACGAGGACCCAGTTACTTCCGTCAAATTTCATAACGCTTGCTTTAAACGCATTGTCTGAATCCATGAAAGCCACGTATGGTTCTCCTGAGGGGCTGAAAGCCAGGCTTGTATAATCGGCCTCACCCGATGTGAAACCAGCTGCCCCTATTGGGGCCCATGCCGTTCCATCGAATTTCATGACAGTGGCTTTATTCGAGTTGCTCACATCCTGGTATGCCACACTAGCTGATCCGTCAGAGCCGAAAGCCAGGCTTGGATAATGCGCTATGCCTCCCGAAAATCCTGCATTTCCCACTGTCACCCAGGTGTTGCCTTCAAGTTTCATTACAGTAGCCTTTCTTTCGTTCCCGTAATCCTGAAAGGCCAGGTAAGGCTGAGCCCCCGCACTGATCTTCAGGCTTGTCCAGTCAGCTCTGTCGGCCGAAAAACCAGGATTTCCCGAAAATCCCCAGTGATAAGCTGAGGCCGATGGTTTGCAACAGCTTTGTTGCCCCTCACTGGCAAAGGGAGCCAGCAAAATCAGAAGAAGGAATGTTGATTTCATAACTCTTAATGCTTTAATGTCATCCGGTGTAAGGAATTATTCACTTGTATTTTAAATTCAGTTGCTCGTATACCTGAAACAAGGGGGTAGTACTGAAATTCCTGTCAAACAAACCGCTCCAGGCATGAAGGGGTTCCCATATACAGGCTCCTTTTCCCATGTTGCCCGGCAGGGAGAATACGATCTCGTGCACCTGTTTCTTGAAATCAGAATATTCAACCACGTTAAGGGGTTTGTTGTAACGTTTGCTCAGGTCGATCAGGTTTGCCTGCAGGTCATCCAGGGTTCCATGCCAGCGCGGATAATAGGAGAGCCCGATGATGTCGAACTTCACACCCCTGGCGATCATATTGTCGAGCCAGAATACTGCTTCTTCGTTTTGTCCGCCAAGCGCAATGTGCATCATGATGGGAATCTTTGGGTCAACCGCTTCAACACCGGCAACTCCTGCTTTGAGCAGTTCGGCAAGCCCTTCGGGGTTCCCGATATGTCCGTCGGGCCAGAGGATACCATGGTTGATCTCGTTGCCTATCTGCACCATGTCGGGAAGTGTACCCTGTTTTTTCAGCGCGAGGATCACATCCGCAGTGTATGCCTTTACTGAATCCTTAAGCGCTGTGAAACCGAGGTTTTCCCATCGCTTTGGTTTGAACTGCTGCTGCGGATCGGCCCAGTAGTCGCTGTAATGAAAATCGAGAAGCAGCTTCATCCCGGCTGCTTTTACCCTTTTAGCCATAGCCAGGGTGTTTGAGAGTGAGCAACAGCCTTTCCCCGGGGAATATCCTTTTTCGTTTTCAGGGTTGACGAAGACCCTCAGCCGTATGTAATTGAATCCATGATCGCGAAGCAGGCTCACTGCGTCTTTTTCCTTGCCATTATCCGAAAACTTAGTTCCCCGGGCTTCGATTTCCGGAAGAAAGGAAATATCGGCGCCTATCATATTACTAATAGGTTTTGTCGTTTTCGGAAGCTGGGCGGCTGTCGGTTTCATCAATGGGAAGTCTGGTTTGAGGGTATGGATTTCATGCGAACCTGGCCAGAGTTTACCCGATCGGGCCTCAATCTTGATCTTCCCGGGCGCGTTGCCGGCCAGAAGAAATAATCCGCAGGTCCCATTTGTTAGTTTGAGGATGGCATAGGTTTTACCGGCGGTGTCGGTTTTCAATGGAAGTCTGGAGCCGTCGTTTGCAATCAGGCTTCCGTCTCCTGAAATATATAATTTAACAGAATCATTTGCGGATGTGATCTCCCGTGAAAGGCTGTCGATGATTGCGATCCTGAGCCTGGCCTTGTCTTTCCCGTTTGCCAGCAGAGTGGTTGAATAACTGGTGAGCATGACCGAAAATGCCTTCCCCGAAGAGATATTACTTACTGAATCAAAGCCGGAGGCTGAGGAAATACAAGGGCAGCAAAAGAGCAGGGTTGAAATGCAAAGGACGATTCTGAGGGTTTTCATTTATTGGTTGGTTTAGTCAGTTTCCATGAAACTAAATATGAGAAATCAGGGACACGATTATTCTTCCAGGTAATCGGTATATAGATAGCTTTTGTGTCATCCAGGATGTTGAATATTTCGTATGCAACTTCATGAGATATTACTAAAAATAGTTCATCCGCAGGGATATGAAAGTCATTGCTTAATTTCTGATAGTCCAACATCCCTTTGACCATCTTTACATATTTCGATTTCAATGTATTGCATATGCTGTCTAATGCACTGTCTTCAAAATAGGTGAAGATCCTTTTTGAATCAGAAGTATCTGATAATCCATATTGGATGAAAAACTTCATGTCTTTCTCAGGAACCGGCTTATTCACAGCGAGATTATAAAAAGAGCTGGTAGGGGGCAGGGTGAAAAATTCATCAAAGAGATAATAGCTCCACGAAAAAGCGAACTGGCTGTTATCGGCGGAGTAGTCACTGTTGGTTCCGCATTGGAAGGGGTGGGGCGGATAAACAATAAAGGCGATACTTGGCGGACCCTGTTCTGTTTTAAACTCCGAATTATACCAGTTCCACCAGCAGTCATCCATCACCCGCGACCACAGGAAATGAAATACCATCTTCGGATTATCTTTCAAGGCGGTTTCAAGGGGTCTGATCAGTGAATCCAATGAGATATTCAGGCTTGAAACCCGTTTATGCACGAGATCTCTTATTTTGTTCCTGTTTTCGCCAACCAGGACCGGAAAAGTTACTTCATAATGATTGCTTTTTCTGCGGATGACATTGCCGTTGATAAGCTTGTTCAATTCGGGTTCAAGACTGTCAGGAAATTGTGACTTTAACTGCTCTTCTGAAGCCCCGGCAAGAATGGCATTAAGGATTTGTCTTGATTCTTTGTCTTTATCAGGAATTGTTATGCCTTTGGGAATATGGTTGATCGGGCATCCGCTGAAATACACAAGATTTGCCCAATAATCAGTTTGAGCGAAGGCTAATCGACTCAAAATCAGGAAAATTATTAAAATGCTTGAGCGTTTCATTGCCAAATGATTGAAAATTTGCTGCTTTAATCGATGGGGTGATGATTTAGATTTTGATAACTTTCTCGACACCAACCAAACCCTTGGTTCTTACCTTGATGAAGTATACGCCGTTTTGAAGTCTGCTTAGGTCAATTGCTATCTTTTTATCTGAAATGGTTTGATTACTGATTTCCGTGCCACTGGAAGTTAACACTGTGACGGTTCCGCTACCATCGAAATCCGGCAATTCGAGGGTAATTTTATCACAGACCGGATTAGGAAAAACAATCATCTTATTTTCATAGATTGGATTCTTGTAAGAATCACCCGTGATTATTCCATTTGTATCGGATTTAATGATATAAATACTGTCCATTGAACTTGCATAGGTCTCTTTTATCCCAACTATAATGTACCCATTATCTTGGCTTTGGTTGACCTGGTAACCATAACGACTGCCCGTTTGGTTATAATTGTGACTCCATTGAATATTACCAGCTTGATCCAATTTACTCAGGAACACACCACATGTTGTTGTATTGTAAGAGGTACCACAACATGCGAAACCTGAATCTGGTGTTGAGATAATTGAATTTGCCTGTACTGAATTTAGTGCCATTTGTCGGGCCCATAATGAGTCCCCGGTATTGCTGCATTTAATGATAAATGCATTGCCATGATATCTGCCTGCCCATAAGAAGCCGCGATCCGGACTCTGAACAACAGAATATGCTCCGGAAGAAATATTATTACCAAAGTACCTCATCCAGCTTAGATTGCCTTGAGCATCTGTTTTGGTTAAAAACGCAAGTGTTGAGTCCGCCATGTACCATTCAACCGAACCTGCAATGATAAACCCATTATCGGAAGTCTCCTGAACTGAATTGCCACAATTTTCATGATTCGGATTTCCATATAGCTTATGCCAGATCTCCTGTCCGGCCTGATTTACTTTCATTATCAGCATAGAAGTTCCATTTGGGTTACTAACGTAGCCGGATAGGATGAATCCTCCATCCTTTGTCAGGTTCACTGATTCCATACTTGTATAGCCTGAAAATATGTATCTTCTGGTCCATAATGTATCTCCATTATCGTTGATTTTCATCAGGAAGCCCTGAAAAATATTCCCTGTTCTTCCGCAAATAATATAACAACTATCTGTTGTCCGCCGTATGCATTTGCCTATTGCATTCTGATAAATACTGAAATTTTTCACCCACGTGATATCTCCGGAGTTATTGATTTTCATTAACAAAACATTGCTATAAGACGAAGTACTGTAAACGTTTCCGGTAATGATATATCCGGAATTAAAGGATTGAACAATTGAATAACCGGCATGGGTTTTATTCGCATACGGTGCATATAATTTTTCAAAACCTGATTGAGCAAAGAGTATCAGGTTTAATGAAAAAGTGAGAAAAAAGAGGATTAATGATTTATTTTTCATTTGATCAGGATTTCAAATAATTACCCCTAAGACTGACCGCTAAACGCAGCAAAGGTAAAAGGTTTCACAAAAAACAATCCGTTGGCATTGTTGCGGTTAACGGTTTTTTGGCACCAGTAAATGACTTTTTGATTCGTTAATATACCCCCATTTCACAAGGTCAATTTTGTTTTCAAAATATTTAATACCACCATCATAAAGTACACAATACCTATTTGCAGTATCTAAAACATTATTGTAATCATGATCAGTTAGTATGATGCCTTTTGATCTTGAGGATTCCTTAATAAGTTTGGACAATTCTTCGATTAAAATAGGTGAAATTCCTGTAAATGGTTCATCAAGGAGAACGAATTTTGATTGAGTGTTTAATATTAATTTGATTTCAAAATATCTTAATTCACCACCGGATAATTCTGAAACTTTATTGTTTTTAAAACTGCTTAGAAATTTGTCATCAAAGAATGCTTCAACTATGGTTTTATGTATAAATAGTTTAACAGCCTGATGAAGTTGTAAATGCCTTGGCGCGAAATCATGTTGCGGAAGTAAACAGACTTCATCGATGCATCTATAAGGATGATCAAGAACCTTACCATCCAAGCGAATGAATTTTCTTTCAGTTTGCTGTGTGCCAAAAATAATTTTAAGTAAGGTAGATTTTCCGGTTCCATTTCTGCCAAAAATTCCTAAAATATCACCTGTTTGCAGTTTGATAAAAACATCAGTCAAAATCTGATTGACACCAAATGACTTTATAACACTATCTATTTCAAGAATACTACCCATCTAAAAATAATAAAAACAATAAATCCAAATGTAAAATGGAAGACCAGGGATGTTGCGAGTAAATTGATTTTTGAGATGCCTCGATTATAGAAAAAGTAATATTCATTCCTTCGGAAAAGTTCTTTATAAAATAAACTAATGATAGGACCGCCTGTCATTAAAGCAATTGGAAAAACATTGAAAAACAAAGGGTATATTATTAAGGCCAAAATAAATGAGAAAACAAAACTTATTGTGAAAGTGCTTTTAAAAAATGCCCAGTACAATTTCAACTTACTCATGGTTTGTTTCTCACTTATTGGTGCCGACGAATCATGAAAACATATTGTGTTTTTGAATAAGTAAAGGTAAGGAAATTTAATATTGCAAAGTTCCGTCAACCGATCATTTTCCGGCTTTGCCTGAAAGCCAGGCAATAATTTCATTCACTGCAAAAATGATCAGCAAGGTGACGAAGAAAGGCCTTAGTGTATCACTCGCCGAATGAGAACGGCTGTCGATGTCAATAAACTCGTATACCGCAAAGGCGAGCCCTGCAAGCAGAATGATCCAGCCGGAAAAGGAAACCGGAAGGAAAAAGATTCCAATTTGTCTGAACCAGGGAAGTTTCATGACATTAACGATTTAAATACTAACGCTGATATCTTCAATTTCTTGCAGATTTTAAACTGTTGCGGTTAAGTGTCAGTTCATTTCTGATCTCTGAGACAACGAACGGAGAACCCCATCCATTTCGGATGGGTGTTGCGGTTGATGTCTTCAACTCCGTAAATTATGTTCCGATACCAGGCCGAGGATGAATCAAGTTCGGTGCTGGTCCACCAGAAAGCACTCCTGCCTCGAAGAAAGAAACGGCCATTGCTGCAGCGTTCTCCCCCGGGTAGTGCTGAGAACCCGATGTCGTCGGTCCCGCTGCCACCTGAGGCCCAGCCTGAAGTTGATTTAAGCCGCTTTCCTGCGTCATTTCCCCTCCCTCCGGGCTTGTCCCATGCCGGGTTCCCAATGCCATTTTGTGTGTCGGCATACCCTTCAAGAAACTTCCATTCATCATCTGTAGGGACTCTCCAGCCTTCCATACAAAGTTTGCTTGTGTTTACGGCATGCCAGTTATACATGGATCCGTACTTTGTGCTGTTGTTTTCATCATTATTATACCAGCAGAAAGCGCCGGAGGTCAGGCTTTTCCATGCAAGGCTGTCGGTTATCCCGGGTATTTTCAATCCATTGCAGTAGGTGGTTGTTCTGAGGTTTTCGGCCATCCACTCATACTTGCCGGTGACTATTGTTTTATAAACGTTCCTGTCAATATCGGTGACTTTGCCTGTATTCAAGGTCTGGGTATAAACCAGTGCATCGGTTGTCAGGAGAAGGAATGATAGTAAAGCCAGCCTGTTCATTTGCTTCAATTTCCTGCAGACGGGGATTCTGCCGCTCCCTCATCCGCATTAGAGCATCCATCTTCTATGAAGGTGGATGCTCTAATGATAAATCGGTTAATTACTTCTTTACTTTTTTCTTTAATGGTGTAAGTTTGAAAATGAAGCCAATATGTGTGCTGATGTTATTCCAGACATACTGAGTGTTCCAGTTATGGTTTGAAACAGTTGAAGAATGGAGGTTATAGGATGTTTGGGAGATCACATAATCGAGCGTATAATACAATCCGAATCTCTCCTCCATGTCAAAATAGATGTTGTATCCCAATCCTATCACGTTATTGATATACATATCTGTTTCAGTCCAGTAATCAGCTGGCAGAGCCGAGGATGCAGGTACTTCAAAGCCTCGTTTGAATCTGAGGTATTGAAAACTATAATGAATAAACATGTTTTCCCTGCCATACGGATTGAAAACATAGAATTTATAGCTTGCTATTGCACCTGGATAAGGATTTACATCGTTCTCCTGAAAAAACAAGGCCTGGGTTGATACAGGATAGGTCATTCCAACCGAAAATTCATGCCGGCCCACCTGAATGTAAGGAGCGACATACATTACGCTCATATAATCGGTGAGGTAATTCTGATTGGCCGGGAAGTTTGTAAATCCTCCCACGCTGATTCCGAAATCCTGTTTGACCTGGTCAGCCTGGGAATACAGTGTTTGTGAGAATGTCACAAAAAACAGGGTGATCAGGAAAGTTTCAATGAGCTTTTTCATATTGTTTGTATTATTCACAGGTTGACATTTGAATATTCAAACGTTTACTCCATCAATTATTCTCTGCCAGTCAAAGGCAGGGCCGATATCAGTTTTGTCTTTACGGCAATTTACATGGCTAAGTATACCGCTGAAATTTGCGAATTCTGAATCTGCCATGGTTTCAAACCTTTCCGGTTGATTGAGGAAGGATTTGGGAATGTTGTATTTTGAACATAAAAACCTGATCAGCAGAATAACAGATTCATACTGTGCATCAGTAAATGATGCATAATAATTGTGTTCGCGATAAGCTTCAGCAAGATACGAAAAATACTGTGTTTCATCCAGGGAACAATATATATCAGAGTCCCTGTAGGTAGTGGCAAGGTTATTGCCGATGAGTTTCAATGGCCCGATATTCGAAATCTCAATGCCAATACATTCCCTGCTCATGGCCCTATTGCCGCCCGAAGCTCCCGGACCGAGGTGATAGCTCCAGTATTTCGAAGCAAAGAGGTTATAGATTAATCCACTTCTTCCAATCACAAACGGAACCGAAACATGGCTGGTCGTAAGGGTTGCGATGTCACCTTTCAAATAACCCATTGTGAAATGCAGGATGATCTTCTTTTTGGAGGTTTCTTCCTGGTAAAAATACGATTTGTCGCCATTGGCCATTGCACAATCTATGACCGTAATGGTTTCGTTTGTTCCTTTGATCTGAACAGTTTCCTGGGTCAGGTTGAACTGTTTTCCGTTATTGTCGATGCCGGTCTGGCGAAACGAATTTTCGTGGTTTATGATTCCGGATGCTTTCATGAATTTGGGTTTTGTTTTATAGTTGATTGGCTTTCTAAAATT
>SESF01029792.1_pt1 | contig 18016 bp, 10 predicted proteins | sample 3171521 | NCBI WGS metagenome assembly SESF01 (sample SAMN10866945, study PRJNA518727) | freshwater metagenome | biome: subpolar coniferous forest; feature: holomictic lake; material: water; isolation source: holomictic Lake 227, 6 m and 8 m depth | place: Canada: near Kenora, Ontario | collected...
CGGCTGCTACAATGCCTTAAGAAGACTTTGTCACTGGCCCTGGGTATTCCAGCCGGACCGGGGCCAGCGGTGCAAATGCATCGGACCAGGCTACTTGCGGTAGCTGGCTACGACCCAGTCGCTTAGCACCTTATCGGGAGCCTGGACGGCGTCAGCGTCAATGACGAACTCCTGCTGGCCGGAGTTCTGGGCAATGAGTTTCAAGCCGAACTGAAAGTCCTTGAAGCGGTTCGCGCAGAGATCGCGAACGGACTGGCCCTTCTCCAGGGCTTCCTTCACCAACAGTTCGGCGGCGGCTTCCGTGAAACGGATACACATGCCGTGGGCCTCTTGAAAGCGCCGCGCATACTCGTCCACCAATTGGCGCGTGACGATGCGTTCTTCGCGCTCGGGGTCGGCCAGGATCTTCCGCAACTCGGCGGCCGGATCATCCACCAGTTCGCGTGTGACGACGAAGCGGCGCACCTTGGTGGAGGGCATCTCGAATTTGATATCGCGAAAGACACGCTCGCAGACGGTCATCAACCCGCGCGCGCCGGTCTGTTCGTCGCCTGCGCGCTCGGCGATGCGCCGCAAGCCCTCGTCGGCAAAGAGCACCTCGATACCGTACGCGGCGAAGTCCTGTTCGTATTGGCGTATGATGCTGCCCTCCGAGCTTTTCAGAATCAGAAAGAGGTCGTCCACTTTCAGGGAATGGCACACCACGCGCACCGGCAGTCGGCCGATGAACTCCGGCTCGAAGCCGAAATCGATGAAGTCCCGCGTCTGACCATGGCCGAGCGCGTCCTCCGGGGTCTCCTGCGGGCGCTCTTTGGCGCCAAAGCCGATCGTGGCCTCGCGCAACCGCTTGCGGATGATGGTCTCCAAACCGCCAAAGGCACCGCTGACGATGAACAGGATATGCTTGGTGTTGATGGTACTGGGTGCCTTCCGGCCGCGCTGGTTGAAATCCATCATCGCCTGGATCTGGCCGGCGATGTCGTTGGGCGAGCGCGCGGGCACTTCGGTTTCCTCCATGAGCTTCAGCAGGTTGGTCTGCACGCCGCGCCCGCTGACGTCCCGGCCCGTCGCGTTGTTGGCGGCAGCGATCTTGTCAATCTCGTCGATGTAGATGATGCCGTATTGAGCACGCGTCACGTCGCCCTCGGCCAGACGCAAAAGGTCACGCACCATGTCCTCGACGTCGCCACCCACGTAGCCGGTTTCGGAGAACTTGGTAGCATCGGCTTTGACGAACGGCACGCCAATCAGGTCGGCCGCGCAACGAATCAGGAAAGTCTTCCCGACCCCGGTAGGGCCAATGAGGATGATGTTCTGCTTGGCATAATTCGGGGACTCCTTCCCTTCGAGGGCCAGCCGGACATGGTGATAATGGTCGCACAGGGCGACGCTGAGCACCTTCTTGGCATCGTCCTGCTTGATAACGAACCGGTCGAGGTAGTCCTTAACCTCGCGAGGTTTATACTTGAACTCGAATTGGTCAGCTTTACCGGGTGGCACGGGACTCTCCGGCGCAACGGCATCTTCAGGCTGCGCCGCAGGTTGCCCGGCTCCGGGCTGCATCTGGTGCCGCATAAACTCAGAGAGCTGCCGCTGCAGCTCTTCCGGCGAAGGCGGCCCATTGGAAATCGGTTTGTTCATAAAAGTCATCTAACCCTGCTTGCCACCATAGCCTAATCCTGCCATAAGGCCAAGCCTGTGACTAAGGCATTCCAGCCCCGCGGCCCAGTACAGCCTTGCCGGGCCGCTAAACCGTAACTGCTCAGGTAGTGGGGCGGGCGTCTCGCCCGCGGGGGGACCGAGGGCGAGACGCCCTCCTGACAGGCGAGACGCCCGCCCCACTACCTGAGCAGTTACGCTGAACCTGCGCTGGCGCATTCCGCACCAGTCAATTTTTTGGCAGACAAGTGAAGCCCCTCGTGTACATGCTGAGGCACATACATTATCATGAGTCATAATTTGAATATCCCTAAGAGTGGGGCGCTGGACCTTGTGTCCCTGGGTGCCCTGGTACATCGTCTGGACCCCGGTATCATCCCCTTCCGCAAGGCAACCCAGTGCCAGATCCACGTGAGCGGAGGCGAGTTCAATGTGGCCGCCAACCTGGCCGATTGCTTCCACATGCAGACTGGCATCGCATCCGCCATGGTGGATTACCCCGTGGGCGACCTGATTGCCGAACGCGTGCGAGCAATGGGGGTCAAGCCCTTCTACAAGCACTTCAAGCACGACGGGGTTAACGGCCCCAACATGGCGACCGTCTATAGCGATCGCGGCCAGGGCGTGCGCGCGCCGGTCGTGTTTTACAACCGCTGCAATGAAGCCGGGGCACTGCTGAAGCCGGGCGACTTCGACTGGAAGGCGATCTTTGCCGGGGGCGTCCGCTGGTTCCACAGCGGCGGCATCTTCGCCGCGCTGTCACCGACTACAGCGGAGGTCATTATCGAGGGTATGGAGGCAGCCAAGAAGGCCGGTGCCGTGGTCTCGTTCGATCTTAATTACCGGGCCAAGTTGTGGAACATCTCGGGGGGGCACGACCGCGCCGTGGCAGTGCTGGACCGGATCGTGAAGAACGTGGACGTCCTGGTCGGCAACGAAGAGGATCTCCAGCTAGGGCTCGGCATCCCCGGCCCGGAAGTCGCCGCCAAGTCGAAGCTGGACCCGAGCGCTTTCCTGGGAATGATTGACAAAGTGGTCAAGAAACATCCCCAGATCAAGGTCGTAGCCACCACGCTGCGCGAGGTGCATTCCACCAACCGGCATAGTTGGGGCGCCGTGGCGTGGATTGACGGCCAGACTTACATGGCACCAACCTGCGAGTTAGACGTGCTGGACCGTGTGGGAGGTGGGGACGGATACGCGGCGGGCTTTTTCTACAGCCTGCTGGCTGGTGAAGCACCGGCCGAAGCAGTGAAGCTCGGCTGGGCCCATGGCGCGCTCCTGACCACGTTCCCCGGCGATACGACCATGGCGACCCTGGAGCAGGTGCGAGCCTTCGCCGAGGGCGGTTCGGCCCGCATTCAGCGGTAGCAATAACGTTACTGCTAAGACCGCGGGATAGACGACACCGAGCAACCCCTCACCCCAGCCCCTCCCGCTGCGACGGCGCGACAGCGCGGCGAGTCGGAAGGGGAGAGGGAGTAGCCTCGGCAGCTTTGGGTGTGGTGTATGCTGCGGATTCCTCAGTATCTTGAGCGCACTGGGTGGAATGGCGCTTAAATGAGGCTCAATAAAACCGGGTTCTTCCGCAAAGTCGGGGTCAAAGTTGGGCCATCCGGCGACCCCTGCTTGGGTCTGGCGCGTGGGCAAAGCCGGGGGCCAAGCGCGCGCAGGGGAAACGGCTGACCTGAGAGGGCGCGGCGCGGCGCTTCGAGACGCAGCCAATCGGCACGGTGTCCTGCGCCAGCGAGGGCCCACCAGATTATCGCCGCAGCCGCAGCGAACAGGATTAGCCCAGTGAAGTAAGGGAAAGACTTCACGGGGCTAGGCCAGCATAACGGCGCAGTCGGCCTGCCGGCTCAAGTGAGGGTGGGGTTGTGGACACAGGGGTCCCCTTACCGCACGGTAATGCATACCACGCGCACCGGCACCCCCGCGCGTTTCGGCAGCGACGGAGTGAAGTCGCACATTGGCAGGCAATCCATGCGCCCCATTCTATGCGCCGGTCAAGCGGCGGGGCAATAATGATCGAACGCACGTTCGATGCTACGCGGGGCACGATGGAAGGAGGGATGCATGCTGCTGAAAACGACGACCTCCTCTCCCTGCCCCTCTCCTCCAAAGGAGGTGAGGGAAACGGCGCCGCGGCCAGTGAACACGAAGCTGCGTTTACGGTGCAGCGGGGACGGGCGCGCCCCGGTGAGACTGCCAAGATACGGTGCGCACAGAGCCTGGGCCGGCGGGGGGGCTGAAATAATGATCGAACTCACGTTCGATGCTACGTGATACGGTGCGCACAGATGCAAGTAACTTTGTTGCTGATTTCTTCGGCGGCTTTGCCGAAGATCAGGGGGCTACCGGCGGAGGAAGGCGTATAGCCCAGTGAAGTAAGGGAAAGACTTCACGGGGCTAGGCGCCGGCCGTAAGTATCGACTGATTGCACTGTGAACAAATCTCTGACATTGGAAAAGTATTCGCTGGGAGTCGGCGACCGCTTCGCGCGGCAGGCTCGAGCCCAACTGAGCGCGTGCCTGGCGGCCGCGAAGCAGGGTGTTGAGGTCATCCCGGTCTGGAACAAATCCAACCGCGAGCACGTGATCATCGGGTCCGAGCCCACAGGCACGCGCGCGGCGGCGGATGCTGCCGTTAAAGCACTGGGATGGACGCGGCCCTATCACGTGGATGCCGACCACATCGGCCTCGGCACGGTGGACCGGTTCGTCCCCTATGCTGATTTCTACACCATTGACGTGGCGGACTGGATTGGCAAGCCGGCCGCGGCTGAGGCTATCGCGGCCTTTACTGCGCGGCATGCCGAGTTAGTCGGCGAACTGGCAATTCCCGGGGTGGAGAAGCCCTTTGTTATCACGGCACCCCAGGTGCATGACATGGCCAGCAAGTATCTCTTGGCGGTGCAGGAGGCGGGGAAGGTTTACCGCCACGTCGCCGACCTGAAAGGCGAGGGCAAGTTCATCACTGAGGTCTCGCTGGACGAGACCGACAGCGCGCAGACGCCGCCGGAACTTCTGGTGATACTGGCCGCCCTGAGCGATGAAGGTATTCCGGTGCAGACCGTCGCGCCCAAGTTCACTGGCCGATTCAACAAGGGTGTGGACTATGTGGGCGAGGTAAGGCGATTTGAGCAGGAGTTCAACGAGGATCTCTCGGTGATCGCGTTTGCGGTGAAGCACTACCGACTGCCGCCCACACTCAAGCTCAGCGTACATTCAGGCAGCGACAAGTTCTCGCTCTACGGGCCGATCAGGCGGGCGGTGCGCCGCTTTAATGCCGGCCTCCATCTCAAGACGGCGGGCACGACCTGGCTGGAGGAGGTCATCGGACTGGCAGAGGCGGGAGGTCAGGGGTTGGCGATCGCCAAGGAGATTTACGCCAGCGCCTTGGCACAGGCCGAAGCGCTCTGCGCGCCCTATGCCACCGTCATCAATATTGACCACAGCAAGCTGCCTCCGGCCGGCGTAGTTCAGGGCTGGAGCGCGGAGCAATTCGTTGCGGCGTTACGGCACGACCAAAGAAACCCGGCTTTCAATTCGAACCTGCGGCAGTTACTGCACGTCGGCTACAAGGTGGCTGCCAAGATGGGCAATGGCTACCTGGAAGCCCTCGAAGTTTGCCAAGCCTCCGTCTCACGCAATGTCACTGAGAACCTTTATGAGCGCCATATAAAGCCGCTCTTCCTCGACTGAGTGTCACCACCCGCTACCCTATGAATTTCATCCACAAAGACTTTCTCCTGCGCACGCGCACTGCGGCGCGGCTCTATCACCAGTTTGCCGAGGACCAGCCGATATTCGATTACCATTGCCACTTGTCGCCGCGGGACATCGCGGAGAACCGACAATTCAAGAACCTCTTTGAGATCTGGCTGGAAGGCGATCACTACAAGTGGCGGGCGATGCGCGCCAACGGGGTGGCCGAACGCTATTGCACGGGAGCGGCGACGCCGTTCGAGAAGTTCGAAGCTTGGGCGTCCACGGTGCCCCAGACGCTGCGCAACCCGCTTTACCATTGGACCCACCTGGAGCTGAAACGCTACTTTGGCATCGCTGAGCTGCTCAATGAAGGCAGTGCGGAGCGCATCTGGAAGAAGACCAGCCAACTCCTGGCCACGCCGGAACTGAGCGCGCAAGGCATTCTCAAGAAGTTCAACGTTGTCGCGCTCTGCACTACCGACGATCCGGTAGATAACCTGGAACACCACCGCGCGCTGGCGGCTTCCGACTTAGCTACGCAGGTCCTGCCGACCTTCCGGCCCGACAAAGCGCTCACGGTGCATCAGCCCTCCCAGTTCAACGCATGGGTCAAACGCCTCGAAGCGGCCGCCAACTTGGAGGTCAGCAACCTGGCGCAGTTCCTGGCAACGCTGCGGCAGCGGCATGATTGCTTTCATGAGCACGGCTGCCGGCTCTCCGACCATGGCCTGACATCCTGTTACGCGGACTTCTGCTCACTCAAGACTGCATCGGGCATATTCGACCGGGCGCGCAAAGGCAGAGCAGCCTCGCCCGCGGAGCAGGCCCAGTTCGCAACCTTCATGATGCTCTTCTTTGGGCGACTGGATGCGGAAAAGGGCTGGACGAAGCAGCTCCATCTGGGTGCCCTGCGCAACAATAACACGCGGCTGCTCAGTGAACTTGGCCCGGACACGGGCTTTGATTCCATCGGGGACTATCCGCAGGGCGCGGCGCTGGCGGCCTATCTGGATGCGCTTGAGCGGGAGAAGGCGCTGCCAAAGACCATCATTTACAACAGCAACCCGGCGGACAACTACCTCTATGCCACCATGCTGGGCAACTTCCCAGGCAGCATCCCCGGCAAGACTCAGATGGGCTCCGGCTGGTGGTTTCTGGACCAGAAGGAAGGCATGGAGTGGCAGCTCAACGCGCTGTCCAACCTGGGCCTGCTGTCCCGATTTGTCGGCATGGTCACCGACTCCCGTTCCTTCATGTCCTACCCGCGACATGAGTACTTCCGGCGGGTGCTCTGCAACCTGATTGGCCGGGACGTGGAGAACGGTGAAATCCCTGACGACGACTCATTGGTCGGCCCGATGATTCGCAATATCTGCTGCGGAAACGCCAAAGCGTATTTGGCGCTGCCTGCCAAAGCGGCTGATGGGAAGACGCGCAAGCAAACCGAAAGCGCAGGCTGAGGGGTCAATAATGATCGAACGCACGTTCGATGCTACGCGGGGCACGATGGAAACTGGACGGGCGGAGTTGGCCCAGTGAAGTAAGGGAAAGACTTCACGGGGCTGGGTGCGGCGCCGCAGGCGTCGCGCGTGCGGCGGTCACGGAGGTGACCCAACCCAATCCCCTCAGGCTTCGCCCGGCAGAGGATTTTTCAACCAATCCAACCACTCGATCAGCACCAGCAGGGTCCAAAGAGCACGGGCATGGTCCGCTTTGCCCTCACAATGCTCCGCAAACAGATCCTGGGCAGCGGCATTGCGCACTCCCACCCGCTCGAGCTGCCCACTTCCCAGCGCGGCGGCAGCCCAATCCCGCAGCGGGCCACGCAGCCAGCGACCGATAGGAACGGAGAGGCCACGCTTGCGCCGGTGCACGATTTCATTCGGCAGATAGCGTATGGCATAGCGCTTTAGAAAGACCTTCGTCGTGAAACCCCTCACCCGGTCCTCTAACGGAAGTGATTTCGCAAACTCCATCACCCCCTCGTCCAGAAACGGCGCCCGCAGTTCCAGCGCGGAACTCATACTCGCCCGATCGGCCTTTGTCAGCAAACCTTCCGCCAGCATTGTCTCCAAATCCCACCGTTGCACTTGGTCGATTAAGTGTCCCGTGACGGCCTCCTCGCTCTGCAGCTCTGGCGGCGCGACCCCTAGCCGACGTAACAGTGGCGGCGCGATGTTGGATACCCAAAGGCAGTGCCGCGCCATGCCATCCAAGTCCGCACCCTGGACAAAACGTTTGAGCAGGAAGGAGATCGTCACCTTCTTTTGGCTGGGCGGCAGCGCTTCCACGGCCCGCCGGATGAGAGACCGCACCCAGCGCGGCAACCGGGCGAACCGCTCAGCGAGACCCGCGCCGATGTAAGTCGGATACCCGCCGAACAACTCGTCCGCGCCCTCACCGACGAGTGCCACCCGGATATCCTGTGCTGCGCGCCGAGACAGCAGCGCCGCCGGCAGCCAGGCCGGATCGGCCAGCGGCTCGCCAACGAGGCGCACGAGTGTCCTCACTTCCCGCTGCACGTCCTCGGGGCGGACCATTACCGTCACGAGGTCCATGTCCAACCGTCGCGCGACCGCCTCGGCGAAAGTCCCCTCGTCGAATGATGGTTCCTCAAAGCGCAGCGTGTACGCATTTAGGCGCCGCTTTGGATGCAGGCTTCTGACTACCGCCGAAACCAGGGACGAGTCGATGCCCCCGCTCAGGAACACGCCGAAGTCCACGTCCACATCAGTCTGGCGCCCGACCGCCGTGCGGAACGTGTCATCGAAAGCGTCGAGCGAAGGCGACCGTTTCGGTGCCTCGACATTTCCCCAGCGCCAGTAACGCTCCCGTCGGACCTTTGCGCCCTCCAGCACAACCAACTCGCCGGGCGCAACCTTTCTGATTCCCGCGAACGGCGTTTCCGGGGAAGGGAAAATGCCGAGCTGCAGGTAGGCTCGCAGACCGCCTTGATCCAGGCGGATCGGCTGCTGTTCCCGCGCAACCAGGGCGGCAAGCTCAGTCGCGAAGACGACCTCATTCGCGTGCCAGGTGTAAAACAGGTGGCGCTCCCCGGCGCGGTCCCGCGCCAGAATCAACTGCCTGGTGCGCGGATCCCAAATTGCAATGGCGAAGGCGCCAACCAGCTTGCGCACGAAGCCTTCGCCCAATTCAAGAAAGAGCCCGGGGATCACGGCTACATCCGTCTTGTGCTGGATGGGACGGCCTCGCTCCGCCAGCCAACGGCGCAATTCGTGGTGATTATCCAGTTCCCCATTACAGACGGCCACAACTCCGGTTTCCGTGTCCACCATGGGCTGGCTGACTGCTTCCAGCCCACGGATTGTCAGCCGCGTGACGCCCAAGACCGCTGAGTCTGTCGCCATCTTGCCTACGGCATCTGGGCCACGGTGGGAGAGAGCTTGGAGCATCGCTTCGACGCGGAGCCGGGCGGCCTCAGGTTGAGCCAGGCCGGCAGAAGCAACGACTCCGCAGATCCCGCACATATCAAGGTGTTCCGGCGTTGCGCCCTTCGGCGGGCGCCAGGAGCGGCAGGTGGCCCAGGCGAAAGCACAGTGGCGCGAAAACGATCGCCACTGACAACCAAGCCAGGACGCGAGCAGACAAGCGGAGGCCAAATGCCATTACTGAGTTGATGGCCGGACGTTAGCATCCCCGCGGCCCGACGTCAAAGCCAAGCCCGGGAAATAGTTCCAGCGATAGCGTCCGTCTATGGGGGAAACCCCACCTGCTGCTCAACCGCCACGCGGGATCATTGACCGGCCGGACCCGGGGCTGCGAGGGCGGTCTTTGTTGCCGAGCATGGCGTCAATGTTCTGCTGCTCCACCTCCTCCATTTGCCGTCGCTTCTCGGCGTAACGCTCGTGCTTCTTCATCTCTGCCTCCGTCCAGGCGTTGGCCTCACGGTAGTCGCCGCAATAAGGCACCAGCAGATCAAGCCAGCACGCAATTTTCTCCAGTTCCTCGCGTGACAGCTTCACTCCCTTGTGTCCCTCTTCGAGCATCGTCAACAGCTCACTCCGCGCCGCGCCGGCAAAGTAGGGCGGCAGCGGCTCGGGCACGGATTGCGCGCCGATCCAGTTGACCACTCGGCCTTTGCAGTCGCCTTGGAAGGGCCCGTCGGGCGTTTCGGCGGTAGCCTGCGTGAGCATGAGGTAGGCATCGCTCCATTTTCGCTTGGCGGTGCGGTCCACCGTTGCCTCGCCCAGCAGGCTGAAAGCAGGCTCGTCCATTATGCCGTCACTCTTGACGCCACGTGGCCGTGTTTGCACGAGCAGCGGTTGGCGGACTTTGCCTTGCGCCAGGGCCTCGATGGGCTGGCGGTCTTTGTGGCAGCGGATGCAGTGGCGGTCGAGAATGGGCTGGATCTCGTGCGGAAAACTAAACCCGCGCGCCAGGCCATAGAACGGCTCCAGGGCCTGCGGGCCCGCTTTCATCGCCAGGCTGAAACCGTATTCGCGCGCGGGCGGTGCGGTGTTCTTGTTCTCGTGGCAGCCGATGCAGGCCGCGTATTCGCCGGGCTGCAACGTGCTCCAACTCCGCATGGTCTGGACCGTGCGACCACGCTCGTCCAGCGCTTGAAAATAGACTGGCTTGCGGGCGGGCACGGTGAAAAGCGCTGAGCCGTCCTCATACACACTGGCGTCGCCCAGGACCGCTTTAACATCCCAAGCCCCGTTGCCGATGGAGATGGGCGTGCTGGAGAGCGCGCCACCGGCGGGGCCGTGACTGCCATTTTGCCCAATACCCGCCGCGCGGAATTCGAGCGTCACCACGCGCAGCTTGTGGATCGTCCCCCGGGGCACGCCAGCCAGACTGGGACCAGCGTAAATGTCCTCCATGTAGACCGTGCCGCTGGTCTGGTTGTAATCCACCTTGTTAGCCCAGACTAAGGGCCGTGGCCGCGCCACCAACGGCACTGGCTGGCTGCACGGCAGGCGCGCGTCCCAGGCCAGCAGTTCGCGCCGGCCTGCCAGGTCCATCCAGTAAACGCCGAAGTCAGCGTCACCCTTCCGCCGCTCGGGCCGGTCCCACCCCAGCGGCGCATACGTGACCAGGCATTCCTGCTCGTTCAAGGGGTACGGATATTGCCAAAGCTCGCCCCCCTGTCCGTACGCGTCGATGCGTTCCGCCTGTGTGGCTCGAACGGGCGCGACAAGCTGCACGCCGGCATTCTCCTGTCTGCCCCGGGCGGGGTCTATCACCGCCAGCTTCCCGGCCTGGGGCGTGTGATGACCGCAGAGGATGGCGAGCACCTTCTGGGTGCCCGGAATGCCACGCGCATGGGCGATGGTCGTCGGGAACCAGGAATTGTTGCCGTAGAACTCGGTCTGTCCTGTGCCGTCCGGGTACATCTGGAAGAGCGGCTGCACAAAGACTTGTCCGCGGTCGTTGTAGTCCCAGCGGGTGTAGATCACGCGGCCATCGTCCAATACTTGCGGATACACGGTATGCACCTGGTCGAAGCCAAGCCGCCGGAGGTAGCGGCCGTCCGGGCCGCACGTATAGAGGTTGCTCGCCTCCGTCCACCAGCAATCAACGGTCTGCACGCAGCGCGTGGAAACGAAGATGATGTCATCGTTCGCCAAATAGGCGGGCTCGTAATCCGCAAAGCCCAGGCCCGACGTGATCTGGCGCACCAGGTTGGAGGCCATATTCAGCTCGTAGAGATGGTAGTCATCCTCGTCGAGCGACTTCTTCCAGGCGAAGAGCACGCGTTGCCCATCCCACGATACCGCTGGATCGCGGATGGCGCCCTTAGGATCGGACACCAGGGTGCGCACCTTGCCGTGCGTTCCTTCCATCTCCAGCAAGCACAACTCTGAGTCCGGCAGGAAGTGCCGCTCGGCCTGCGCGTCGGACTGCCCTTCCGTGTAGGCGAAAAAGGAGGGCCGGATGGTCCGGTGTTTGGTGAAGATGATCTTCGGCGCTTTGGCCACGAGGGTCTTGAGCCGTTGCTGGCGGCGCATTTCGCACGCGCTAACATACAGTTCGAGCCACTGGCGGTCAGTGCCGTGCGGGACCGACTTTGCAAGCTGGTCCCGTTTCTGCCGCAGCGGTTGGCCCGAGTCACCAAGCTCCGAAATCACCTTTTCAACCATCCGGCGCTCAAAGCTCCCCGAGCCAGCCAGACGAAGCCATTGGGCAGACTCAGCACCCCCGTCCTGCAGCGCCCAATCCCACTCCATGGGGAAGTCCTCCTTTAGCCGGAACCAGGCTTGCTCGGCTGCCTTGATCGGTTCAGCGTTTGAAACGCTCGCCGCCGCCAAGGCCACCCGCGTTGCCGGCACCGTCTCCACCCAGCTCCCTTGCCTGGTATAAATCTCCGCCGCGCCAGCGTGGTAAGCCGCCTGCAAAACGAGGAGGATCACCATGCCGGAAAGTATGCGTTGGCCCAGGCCGCAGATCACGCGCAGTACCATGACTCGGCCCGCGCTGATTTTCGAGCATATTCTGGCATTGTGATCTGCCGCCCGGATATGTTCCAATGCCCTCGGGTAGTATCTGCTCTCACTATGAAGCCGAACGGTGCCGGTCGAGGTAGCCGCTGAAGGCCGCTTGCGTGATCTTCTCCTGGGTCCATTCACCGGGCAGGAACTCCGCGGCGATGCGCCCGGCGGACATCACCAGAATGCGGTCGCACACGGCCGTCAGCTCCGTTAGCTCGCTGGACACGAAGACCACCGCTTTCCCGTCTGCCGCCAGGTCCCGGAGTAACTGGTAAACCATATCCTTAGCGGCGACATCAATGCCGCGCGTTGGCTCGTCGAACAGCAAGACCTTGCAATCGCGCGCCAGCCAGCGGCCGATGACGACCTTTTGCTGGTTGCCACCGCTTAGCTCGCTCACCGCCTGCTCCAGCGACGCGCACCGCACCGCCAACCGCTGACAGAGCGAGGCCGTTGTCTGAGTTTCCGCATCAAGGTCCAGCCAGCCGCCCGGGCGCGTATGGCGCGGCAAGGTGGCTAGCGTTGCGTTGACGCGGATGGATTGCGGCAGCAACAGGCCGTCCTGCTTGCGGTCTTCGGGCACCATGCCAATACCCGCACGGACCGCATCAGCCGGCTCACGGATGACCACGGGCTGCGTCGCGTTACCGAGGAAAATGTCGCCCCCGTCCTTCTTGTCCGCGCCGAAGATCGCACGCAGCGTCTCGGTGCGGCCCGACCCAATGAGCCCTGCGAGGCCGAGGATTTCGCCGCGGCACGCCTGGAAGCTCACGTCCCGGACACGGTCGCCCGCGCGCAGACGTTCCACGCGCAAGGCCGGCTCCCCGGCAGGCCGCTCGGCAGCAGCCTTCCGCTCGGGCAAATCATGGCCCACCATCTCGCGGACCATCGCAGCGGCAGTGACCTCGGTGGCATTGTGGGTGGCGACGCTTCGCCCATCGCGCAGGACGGTGACGCGGTTGGCGATGCGGCGAATCTCATCCATGCGATGGCTGATGTAAATCACGCCCACGCCGGCGGCTTGCAGCCGGCGGATGTTGTCGAATAGCCGCTCGATCTCGGGGTCGGTCAACGAAGCGGTAGGCTCATCAAGAATCAGCAGGCGGCAGTCAACCGCGAGGGCGCCCGCGATCTCGACCAGTTGCTGCTCCCCTACCCCCAACGCATTGGCGGGTGTGGCCGGATCGAGGTCGCCCAGGCCAACCCGGGTGAGTGCTTGTCGCGCCTGGTCATTCAGCTCGGCAAAGCGGATAAAACCGGCGCGGCGCGGCAGGCGGTTCTGGAAGATGTTCTCGGCTACAGTAAGAGTGCCAATGACGTTGAGTTCCTGCATCACCATGACCACTCCCGCATGTTCCGCCTCGCGCTTGGAGCGCGGCGCATAGCGACGGCCAGCGATCTGAATGTCGCCGCTATTGGCCGGGGTCAAGCCGCACAGAATACGCGCGAAGGTGGACTTGCCCGCGCCATTGCTGCCAATCAGCGCATGCACCTCACCGCCCTGCAACTCGAAGCTGAAATCCGTGAGCACCGGAACGGTGTAGCTCTTATGCAGGCCGGTGACTTGCAGGAGCGGTGCCGAGGGCATGAGGATTGATTGCAAATCTACAATTGGGAAATGCAAATTCTAAATTGGGGGCGAATCCTTCCGCTTAGGGGGTGTGCGGCCCTTTGACTTGGCTGTGAAATTCTCAATTTGCATTCCCCTGTTTGGTAATCAGATCTACCGCCGTCGTCTGGTCCGCTGGGGGCGCTTCCCCTTTCAATATTTTGAGTGCGGCCTCGATGCCAAACACGGCCAGTTTGTCCGCATGCTGATCAGCGGTCGCCACCACTCGCCCGTCGGCAATCATTGGGTGGATGGCGCCGATATTGTCGAAGCCGACGACCAGCACCTTGCCGGTCTTGCCGGCGCTTTGGATGGCCGCAACGGCCCCGAGGGCCATGTTGTCGTTCGCACAGAGAATCGCTTTGAGATCCGCATGTTCGCTGAGCATCCCAGCGGCGACATTGTTGGCCTTGTCCATCTCCCAATTGCCGCTCTGCACGCCAACGATGTTCATGCCCGCCGCCTTCATGGCGTCATCGAACCCAAGCCGGCGCTGCTGACCGTTGAAGGCCGTGGGGATGCCTTCGATGATGGCCACCGGGTCGCCCGCCTTAAGCTGTTTGGCCAGCGCCTCGCCGACCTTGCGCGCCCCGGCACGGTTGTCCGGGCCCACGAACGGCACCGCCAGTCCGGCCTGCTTGAGCACGTCAGCATCCAGTTTGTTGTCAATGTTCACCACGAGTACGCCCGCTTCCTTGGCGCGTTTGAGCACGGTCACCAGCGCCTTCGAGTCGGCCGGGGCAATAACGATGGCGCTGGCCTGCCGGGCAATCATCTGTTCGACCAGCCCCACCTGCTCGGCCAGGTCAGTCTCGTTCTTGATGCCGTTGACCAGCAGTTCGTATTTGCCGGCATTGGCCGCCTGGTGTTTCTTGGCGCCGTCGGCCATGGTGCTGAAGAATTCATTCGCCAGCGATTTCATGACTAAGGCGACCTTGGGCTTGCCGGGCTCGGGCTTGGTATCGGTTTTCTTGCAGCCGCCGTTGAGCAGCGCCACGCCACAAAGGCAAGCTGACACAATCAGGCTGCTGGGAAGGGAAGATCGCAAGGAGTAAAGTTTCATGCGAACAAATGTATTGCCATGGTGCGCCCACGATTCCTCAACGCGCCCTTTCCGTCAATCGCAAATACTCGGCCTTCGGCCTTCAGATTTCCTTCGAGCTTCGGTATTCGGATTTCAGGACTGCGGGCTTCGATTTGCTCGTAATCGGCCGTGGGTCAAAGCAGCGCGGTCACACTCCCCGATTCGCCCGCCACAGCAGCACAGCGCCGATCGCCTGGAAGAGGAAGTTCGGCAGCCAGACAATGAGGTGCGGGGCATACTCGCCATGCGTGTCGAGCGCATGGCCGAGCAGGATAAAGCTGTAATACACCGCCACCAGCAGCAAAGCCACTCCGACCCCAACGTTGGTCTCGCGCCGGTGCATCCGTATCCCCAGCGGAATGCCCACCAGCGTGAACCCGAAGCAAGCGAAGGAAAAGGCAATCTGCTGATGGATCTGGAACCGAATCGGCGTAGTCGGGTCACCGACCATCTTCGCCAGCTTCTTCTTCTTGGCCCGCAATTCGTCCGCTGTAAGGTTACCGACCGTGTCTGGCAGCTTGAGTCGCCGCTCACATTCCTGCAGTTCGTCCCAGAGTTGTCCACTGGTCATGTCCGTGATCGCCGGACTGAACTTCAGTTGCCGCTTCTGGCCAAAATCCAGCTCGTACGACACCTCCGCAAACACCCCCAGGACCATCCGGCCTTCGCGCAGGTCCAGGCTCTTGGCGTCATAGAGGATGAGGTTGAGCCGCCGGTTTGGCACATCCTTTTCCAACTTGCCCCGCGCCGCGCGCACATAGGTCACGCTGTTCGTCTCGTCCTTCAGAACCCAAGCCATCACGTCCTCCAGCTCCCCGCCGCGGTTCTTGTCCACGTAGAGGACGTAGCCCTTGAATTCCTTGATGAAAGTCCGCTCCGGCAGTTGGGCGCCCGTCAACTGCATCCCCAAGTTGAACAGTATCTTGGTGTAAGCGACCCGGCAGCGGGGGCCGATGTCCATGTTCACCAGCGCGCTCAGCGCGCACAGCGCCAGGCTCAACAGCAGGATCGGGCTGATCAGCGACAGCAGGCTGATGCCGCTGGCGCGCACCGCCGTCAGTTCCTGGTCGGCGCTGAACCGGCCAAACACGAGCAGGGTAGCCGTCAACATGCCCATCGGCAGCGCAAACACCCAGGCAAACGGGACCAGCAAACCGGCCGCCTCCACCACCACCCCCAGCGTCACCTGCCGATTTACCAGCAGCGGCAGGATTTCCTTCAGCGCATTGCCGAGCAACAGCACGAACGTGAACACCATCACGGTAAGCAGCAACGCCGCCAGGATCTGGCGAGTTAAATATGCATGCAATGTGCTCACGGCCCGCCCAGCGTCCACGGCTTCGGGCCAATTCGCAATCGAAAACGTGACGCGTCCAGAAGATCGGTCGAGGGATTAAGTGGCACCGGCGGCACCAGTCCTGGCACTGCGCCCAAATAGAGGCCCCTTCACTCACTCGTCATCGTGAAGACCATGTCCGTCACGAACCGCCGGAAGGATTCGTTCTCGACGAACTGCTTGTAAACCTGGGTGTCATCCTTCAGCAAGGTGAGCATGACCTTGGCAAGTGCCTTGTCGTGCTCGATGCGAGCGGAGTTCGGTGTGTTCTGCTTCGCATTTCGATAGGACTGATCGGCGGCAACCTTGGGCGCAATGTCCTCCCGGATGCGGCGAGCCACGCGGTCGGCGTCGGCGAACAGCGTGCCGAAATGATCGTTGAAGACTTTGAGGATGTTGCTCAGGCGGTCCAGCTCCGGCTGGCGCTTGTGCCCGCCGCCTTCGACCGGCACAGGTCCGATCTCCGCGTTATCATCAGGGATGGCAATTTTCATGACCGCCCGCTTCTCAACGCGATAGCTGTCCATGTCTATCGCTTCCAGGATGCCCTTCGAGAGGTCTTCGTCCGTGGGCGCGGGCAGTTTCGGGATGAGCAGGTTCAGGACGATGGAGAGCCGCTCCCACTCCCGATTTGTGTAAGGCAGCACTGAGGCAAGAAAGTCGTAGGTGCGGGCGAACGTCTTGGCTTTGCCTTTGAAATCCACCTGGCCGTCTTCGTCGAGCCGCAGGTATGGGGCCACGCAGTTGTCGAGGATGGGGTCGAGCTTGTCGCGCTCCGCGCCGGACAGGAACAAATCCACCAGCGCTTGCACCTGCTCGGGGGAATATACCTGCGCGTTGTCCAGCGCGGCCTTGAGGTCGTGCAGCTTGTTTGGGTCGGTTTCCTCGCTGAGGACCGTAGTGCGGTAGTAGTCTGCAAACGCCAGCGTGATCGTTTCGGTGTTGTTCTGGAAATCCAGGACGAAGACGTCGTGTTTCTCCGGGTGCGCGCGATTCAGGCGGGAGAGCGTCTGCACGGCCTTGATGCCGGAGAGCGGCTTGTCCACATACATCGTGTGGAGCAACGGCTCGTCGTAGCCGGTTTGGAACTTGTCGGCGCAGATGAGGAAGCGATACGGGTCTTCCTGTATTTTGTCCGCGATGTCGCCGCTCGGGAAGCCGTTGAGCGAGCTTTCAGTGACGTTCGCCCCGCCGAACTCATGCTCGCCGGAAAAGGCGACGATGGCCTGGTAAGGGCTCTTGCGCTCTGCGAGATACGCCTTGAAGGCGTGGAAATACTGGACGGCTCGCTCGATGCCGCTGCACACCAGCATGGCACGCGCCTTGCCGCCGATCTTATTCAACGCCATCACCTGCTCGTGGAAGTGGTCCACCATGATTTCGGCCTTGAGACGGATGGCGTGGTCGTGGCTCTCGACGTACTTGCGCAGCTTCTTCTGCGCCCGCTTGGTGTCGAACTCCGGGTCGCCCTCGATCTTTTTGACCAGCTTGTAATAGCTGTCCACGGGCGTGTAGCTCTTGAGCACGTCGAGAATGAAACCCTCCTGGATGGCCTGCTTCATCGTGTAAGTATGGAAGGGGCGGTGCTTCACCTTGCCCTCGGCGTCCGGCGGCAGGGGCTGGCCGAACATCTCCAGGGTCTTGTTCTTCGGCGTCGCGGTGAAAGCGAAGTAGCTGGCGTTGGTCAGCATCTTACGCGCCTGCATCCGCTTTTCCAACGCATCGTTCACCGTGTCTTCCGGGTCGGCCAGCGCCGCGCTCATGGCGGAGGAGGTCTTGCCGCCCTGACTGCTGTGCGCCTCGTCAATGATGATCGCGAAGGTCTTGCCCTTGGCCTCCTTTTCAATCTCATCCAGGATGAACGGGAACTTCTGGACGGTGCTGATGATGATCTTCTTCCCCTCCTCGATGAACTTCCGCAGGTCGCCGGAATGTTCCGCGTGGCCCACCGTCGCGCCCACCTGCATGAACTGTTTGACCGTCTTTTGAATCTGGTCGTCGAGGATGCGGCGGTCCGTCACCACGATCACCGAGTCGAAGAGTTCCTTGCTGTCAGACAGATCAGACGAGTCGGACGGATTCCTCAAACCGATAAGTTGGTGCGCCAGCCAGGCGATGGAGTTGCTCTTCCCGCTGCCGGCGGAGTTCTCGATGAGATACCGCGCG